>ENA-OUOG01001494-OUOG01001494.1-marine-metagenome-genome-assembly--contig:-NODE-1494-length-26937-cov-4.813626_pt1 | contig 26937 bp, 23 predicted proteins | sample MGYA00248635_ERZ508505 | MGnify/ENA primary metagenome ERZ508505 (study PRJEB26176, sample SAMN06267871) | marine metagenome | isolation source: Saanich Inlet, British Columbia, Canada | place: Pacific...
ATAACATCCAGATCGTGAATCATCAAATCTAGCACGACAGGAACATCTAAGCCTCTGGGATTAAATTGTGCTAAACGATGGGTTTCAATGAACATCGGTCTATTCAAATGTGCTTTGGCCGCAATAAAGGCGGGGTTAAAGCGCTCAACATGACCAACTTGCATTTTCAGTCCTCGTGATCTCGATAGGCTGATGAGTGTTTCCGCTTCTGCCACTGTATTCGTCACCGGTTTCTCAATGAAGACATGTTTTCCGGCTTGCAGTGCTTTTTCTGCGCAATCAAAATGAGAAAGCGTAGGCGTCACAATGTCCACTACATCGACAGCATCGATGAGTGCTTCAATGGTATCAAATGCTTTTAATTCATAAGCTGCAGCGACCTGCCCGGCATTTTCTTCAGATGCATCATAAAACCCGACAAGTTCATAGTCAGGGATGTCCTTGATGCATTTGATGTGAATTTTACCGAGATGACCGGCTCCGAGAACGCCAATTTTAAGCATGTTTTAGTGTTTGACGTAAAACTACTAAACAGCAGCCCATTTGAACAGGCTTTGTCCAAATGATTTACATAGTAGCCTAAGTCTTACTGAGCGCGCTTAAATGTGAGCACTACCTGATCGTCAGAAACCAAGCTCAATGATTGCTGGTTTGCTGAAAGGTTATACCCAGTGGAAATTACTAAGGCTTGCATAAAGGCATCAGCATAGTCGATTTGTAGACAAGCTTTTTTTGTTTGTGCCATAGGACCTATTGTCACTTGACTAGCCGTGAGTTTCTCGAATTTGCCACTGAAGAGATTACAGCCATCTGTACCAGAAATTGAATTGGCTCGAATATTGACTTCTATTCGCGGAATATCGTTCCCTTTCGTCACCTTGAAAGCTTCTCCATTTATTCTATCCGCTACCCAAATGGAGTTGATTGCCAAGAGAGGGTCTGGCATTTTACGTTCTACTTTCACTAAGACATAGTTCACTGAAGATCCATCGACTGCTGGATTAGCCATGGGTACTTCGCGAACTTGCAAATCATAGAGAAAACCCGGTTCGTAATCGAATCCATCTATTCGAGAGGCCATGGTTTTCCATTGGCCATGCAGCATTTCTTCTTCTTTTTGAAATTGCAAACATTGAACGCCCGGTGAGATATCACAAGGAACTGTATAACTATTGACCCAGTAATTATGGACATCCTGATCACTAGCATCACAGGCGAATAGGAGCAAGGCCAGAAACAGTGGAGTAATTTTCTTTAGCATCAGTGGTCTAATTAGAAGTTGAGTACCTAAGTTAGCAGTATGTTCAGCCTTTACCTAGTGCCTTTGCTCAAAGATGAGGAGAAGGGCTGAAGTCAAAATGACCAATTTTTGTGCTTGAATTAACATGAAATACTACATCATTGCAGGAGAGGTTTCAGGAGATCTGCATGCATCCAACATGATGAAGCAGTTGAAAATGCGTGATTCGGAGGCCTACTTCAGGGTTTGGGGAGGAGACCGGATGGCCGCAGAGGCACAAGAGGTGGCTAAACATATTCGAGAGACTTCCTTTATGGGAATCTTTAAGGTCTTGTGGAATATCAGAACAATCAAAAAGAACTTCCGTTTTTGCGAAGCGGATATTGAAAAATTCAAACCAGATGTCCTGATTTTGATTGATAATTCAGGGTTTAATTTACGCATTGCCAAATACGTGAAACAAAAAAGCCTGCGCATCAAGGTCTATTATTATATACTGCCGCAGGCATGGGCTTGGAAACGCAAGCGGGTTCATACTATACACCAATGGTGCGATCGTATTTTTGCCATTTTACCTTTTGAGAAGGCCTTTTACAAGTCTTATGGCTATGACGTTGACTATGTAGGCCATCCAATCTTAGACTCCATTGCTGAGCGAAAGAAAAATTTACTTCCAAAAGCGGAATTCAAGCAGCGTTATGACTTAGATGAACGTCCGATCATTGCACTATTGCCTGGCAGCCGCAGACAGGAAATCAAGAGTAAATTGCCCAAGATGGTATCCGTTATTAAGCATTTTCCTAATTATCAATTTGTGATTGCTGGGTCTGATAATGTAGATGGTGCTTTGTATACGCCTTACCTCAAAGAGGTCAAGTTGATCATTAATAAGACCTATAATATTCTTCACAATGCAGAGGCTGCCTTGGTGACTTCGGGTACCGCTACCTTAGAAACAGCATTGTTTAACGTACCACAGGTCGTCTGTTATAAGCCTGGTGTAGTGACGTATTACTTACTCAAGAACATCATCAGTATCAAGTACATTTGCATGGTCAATCTGATTTTGGATAAGATGGCGGTAGAAGAATTGATCGAAGGGGAGCTCAACGAGAAAAGAATGGTGAAGGAATTGCAATTCGCCATGAATGAACCTCGGAAAAGTGAGATCTTAAAAGATTACGCCAAGATGAAAGAGATGCTTGGAGGAGAAGGCGCTTCAACTCGGGTGGCCAAGTTGATGATAGAAGATTTGGGCCTTCAAAAACATGGCGCATAGTTTCTATGCTCGCGATGAGTTAAATAAAGGACGAGGGTACTTCATTTGTTACGACGCAGGTTTCCTCGTTAAATTAGGTCTTCTTATGGTCAAGTGAATCTAACTTTTCTTCAATGGCAGAAAGTCGTTCATTCATGGCTTCTAAGCCTGTTATGACTTGATTGAGTCTGTTTCGGAGCACATACGCGGTACTGAGAGCACCTACGGCAATAACGGCGAACATGATGGTGTTGAAAATTTCTAACAGAACTTCTGTCTTTAATCTCGTGAATCGTTTAATTGGTAAAGTGAGAAGGACGATAATACTTTTTACCATTTTGAGCTGTGTGTTAACTGCGCGGGCTCAAGGCTATCTTCGTGTAGATACGACCCAATTCATTGAGTGGAATGAGGAAAGGCCTTTGCGCTGGTCGGACTATCGGTTGTTTGATGAGCGAGAAGTGCAGACGGATGCATTTGCTTTGACAACGGTTTTTCATTCCATCAGGGGAGGAATGAGCAAAGGAAAACCTAATTTTCAAGTCAGGGTATTGTATGTCAAAGAGAAGAGTTGGACTACTAACATAGGAAGCAATGCGCTGTTATCACATGAAAAGCTGCATTTTGATTTGGCTGAATTGTATGGCCGCAAACTGAGAAAACAGATTGAGTCATTAGGGAGGCAGGGGGAGAAAAGAATAAAGACTTATCAGGCGAATATTCAGCGCTTGCTGGATGATTTTAAGCTGAAGTCTTACGCTTACGATGAAGAGACCAATCACGGTAGAATCTCTGATGCGCAAAAGGAATGGGAACGTTTCGTTAGCGCTGAGTTGAGGCGACTCAATAAATACAAATATCTAAATACAAATAAATGATAATATATTCATATATATAAAATGTCAGATCAACCCAATACAAAAGAGTATAGCAATGGAGAGGTGACCATTGTATGGAATCCGGGACAATGCATTCATACTGGCATCTGCTTGCGTGGCTTGCCTAGTGTCTTTGATCTCAAAAAAAGACCATGGATCGACATTTCTGCAGCTTCGTCGGAAGAGATCGTTGCTTTGGTGAAGGATTGTCCTTCAAAGGCTTTGAGTATAAAAGGTGTGAAATTCAAAGAACCTGACAATAGTGAAGTGGAGGTTGTCTTAATTCCTCGTGGTCCTTTGATCATCAGAGGAGGAGCGACGGTGCACGATCGAAAGTTAAAAGAAGTTTTCGATGAAACTGTTTCATTTTGTCGTTGCGGAAGATCGAAAAAGTTACCTTATTGCGATGGAACTCACGCTCAACCTAAAGCAAAGTAAATATGGCTGTTACGATTAAGGACATAGCAAATGCTTTGGAGATTTCTCCATCGACAGTATCTCGTGCTTTAAATGACCACCCCAACATCAGTGAAGAAACCAAGAAGTTAGTTTCGGCCAAGGCCAAGGAAATGAAATACCAAGCCAATTTCATTGCGGCTGGTTTACGTACGAAACGATCGAATTCCATAGGTATTTTAGTACCTCATATCAATTCAAGCTTTTTTGCTTCAGCCATCGATGGAATTCAAAAGGTGGTGAGCGACAACGGTTACTTTTCCATTATTTGTCAATCCAACGAGGACTACAATAATGAAGTCGACCAGATTCGCTCCTTGCTTTCATCAAAAGTCGAGGGGGTGATCCTATCGCTTTCGAGTGACACGAAAATCTATGAGCATATTGAAACGCTGGAGGCCTATGAAACGCCTTTCGTTTTTTTCGATCGCGTAGCGCCGGGCTTTGACATGCCGACTGTTGAGGCGAATGATTTTGCCGGTGGTTTTCAGGCCGTAGAGCACTTGGTCAAAAGAGGGCGTAAAAAAATAGCGCATTTAGGAGGACCAAGTATACTTGGAATCAGCAAAAGAAGGTATGAGGGATATTTAGAGGCGCTCAAAACCTACGATTATGAGATCAATCCGGATTATGTGGTCTTTACAAATCCTGATGTACAACATGGCGAAATCATTGAGCGCATGTTTGCAGATCCGAAAAACATGCCAGATGCACTTTTCACCTTCAGTGATGAACTCGCTGTAGAGGCTATCTTAAAACTCAAAAAGATGGGCTACAATGTGCCAAAGGATGTGTCGGTCGTTGGCTTTGGCGACAGCAACTTATGTGAAATTATTGAACCAAATCTCACAAGTGTTACGCATGAACCAGAACAAATGGGTATTGCGGCGGCTGATTTACTCTTCAAAGTCATTCAAAAGCGACATATCCCACCTCATTTGAAGAATCAAAAATTTGATTCTAAGGTGATCATCAGAGATTCTTCTCGTTAAAAACGCATTAGAAAGTCGTTTAAGTTGTCTTTGCGTTCGAGTTCAAGTTTTTTACGGACTCTATAACGGCCAATTTCTACTCCTCGCACCGATATACTTAGAAGATTAGCGATTTCTTTGGTATTCAGGTTCATCCGCAGGTAGGCACTGAACTTGATTTCTTGCGGTGTCAGTTTTGGATAAGCTTCTTTTAGTCTTGTAATGAAGTTTCCATGAACTTGATCAAAATTGCTTTCAAATTGTGCCCATTCTTCTCCTGAAGCCAGGTCTTTATCGATCTGTCTCACGAGGCTCCTCAATTTTGCATTGGCTTCTTCATCTAAACTCTCCTTATCCAACCCTTTCAGTGTTTTTTTGACCTGCGTCAGGAGCTCATTTTTCTGAATCAGATGCATCGCAGAGGAGGTGAGGTCTTGCGATTTTAGTTTCAATTCCGCTTCTAATTTTTCATTCCTCAAATGATCGATCTCTTTTTCCGATTCTTCGGCGATCGTTTTGATGCGCTGATTTTTCTCTTCGAGTTCACTATTCTTGGCGTCTTCCAGCGCACGCGTCGCTTCTTGATGGCGGTAGTCTAAGGTTTTGAAGCCCAGAAAGAATAAAAACATTGTGCCTCCGGCATAGAAAATATAGGCAATTGTGCTACGATAAATGGGTGGCTTGATCTGAAATTCATAGATGATGGTTTCACTTTCTTGATCAAAAATATTCTTTGCCCTTACGTGAAAGGCATATTCGCCTTCTTTCAGATTGGTAAATTCCTTATAGGAGGTTGTTGTCCAATCAGACCAACCGTCTTGGAAATTTTCAAGGTAGTACTGGTAGGTCGTATTGGTTCCTGACTGGAAATCGGGGCTGTAAAAAGCGAAGCCCAACGAGTTGTTTTTATAGGCCAAATTCAGCTGCTCTGAAACCAAAGGGCCGTGCCCATGATATAGCGTGCTGTCCTCTGTATCGAGCACTTTGATCTGATTAAACGCGATTTTTAAGTCGGGTTTCATGAGCCGATCCTTTTTTCTTTCATAAAGGATAAATCCTTCTCGTGCTCCTAAGAGCACATGATCGTAATTCAAGACATTGATGTTTCCCAGATCGTCGTTCCATAATTTCTTCGTGGCGCCAAAATTATTGGTCATTACTTCATAAGCTTCAGTAGCTGATTTCGACAACCGGCCTACTTTGTTTCTTTCAATAAAGTAGACATTGCCTATGGCATCTTCGTCCATTGCAACCATGGCTGCATTGCTCCCCAACAGCTCATTGAATTGATCGTCCATGATGAATCGATCTTGCCCTGCATTGAATCGATAAAACCCTCTTTCTGCGGAGAAGATCAACTCACCATCGATTTCAAAGACATTGATCAAAAAATCACTTGGAAAGCCATCTTTGGCATTATAGAGCTTACTTGATTCGATTGTTCCTTTGTCAATATCGAGCGATAATTTATAGGCACCTTTATATCCCTGAGTAATCCAGAGGTTGTCTTCGTCAAACGCCATGACCCGCGAGCTCTCAGAAAAACCACTGAATTCACGTATGATTTCATTTCGATTGAGGTCAAAAAGGCGAATGCCATTATAGGTTCCTAATATGGCTAGGTTATTAGTGTTTGGTACGCGAATCAGTTTCCAAGCCCCTTTTTCGCTAGTGAGAAGCCTGGCTTCATTATTATTGATCAGCATCAGTCCTTTGTGATGTGCAACGTATACCTGGTCATTGAATTCTTGAATATTATAGACCTGTCCTTCTGTTCCTTTGAGCATCTTCACTTGACCATCTTGGATAACATAGGCTCCAATGTTGGTTCCTAAGTAGGTCTTGTTATTGACTTCAATAGCCGTATATCCAGCGCCTTGAATGCCTGAGCGTTCATCAATGATGGAAAGGGGAGAGCTTAAGTCGATCCTTGAAATACCGTTATTTAAGGACAACCAGAGGTTTCCACTCAGGTCTTCGTATATCCCATTGATGGTATTGTCCATTAGACCGACCGACTTGTTGATGACTTGAAGGTCATTCGAAAAGAGCGCGACAATAAAGAGCCCGTTCGTTTGTGTACCAATGGCCAAACGTCCGTCGCGCAAAAGGACCGCATCATTAATGATCAAGTTTTGCGGCAGCGAAGCGACGTTGAGTGGCTTCACTTGCCCATTGTCATAAAGGAAAAGTCCATGATTAAAGGTGCTGATCAGGAGCTCTTTTTTATTGTAATGTAAGATGGACGAAATCCGTTTATCCTTGAAAAAAGCACCCCCAGGCAAGAGTTGAAGCGTTGAATTCTTCAATTGGCTTAATCCTCTTCCCCATTCTTGAACCATCAATTGGTGGCCTACATAAAAAGAGATTTCTAAAGGGTAAGTAGTGGAGATGGCACTCAGAGAATTGCCCTGAGCTTCAAAAATATGGTTGAACGTACAAAAGTACAGTTTGTCGTTGCTTTCATAGATCTTCCATGTTTCATCAAAACCCCGCAAATCTGCTGGTAAAGAGTCTGCTAGTGAGGTGTAGTATAGTTCACCACGTTGATCGGGTTCAAAATAACCAAAGTCATTTTGTGAGCCCACATAAATCCTTTCATCCTTAACCAGCAATGAACGCAATTTGGTGCCGTATTGAAACTGGTGATTTTGCCATTGAGAGCCATCATAGGCTAATAGACCCAAGTTATTGGCCACATAAAGCCTTCCATCAGCTGATTGCGTGATGCCCCAATTTTGAATACCCGCTTTATAGTCCTCTGCTTCATAATTTTGAATAAAAGGAGAGGTGTTGATCGATGATATTTGTGCGAGGGCGAAGTGAGAAGAAAAGAACAGAAAAAAGAGATATACGGAATGCTTCATAGGGTAGTTCATACGTTTCGAGCCTGTAGAGGTGCAATTCAATGAAACGAAGCCTCTAAGCGCTTAAAGATATTAATTTTTTCATGTTGATGTAGTATTGATGTAGCCATTCATGTAACCTGAGATAGTCATTGCCCTTGCTTTTGTTGCATCTCTGGTCTTTCGTGAGCATCTTAACATCCAAAATGATTATTTGATGAGTTGAGAGCCCTCAGGCCGTACATCGATACGGTCCGTTGATAAAGAAGGATAGACCATCATCAAATATCTTAGAAAGATCACTTAACACTTAATAAGAATGAAAACGACGTTGAAATTGAGTTTTGCTCTGCTGCTTCTTACAGTTTGGGCATGTGGAGACTCTGACCCTGATACTGCACCGCCTGTTGTAGATATACCAGGCCTTGAGATACCAGAAGGAGGAGCAACATCACCCACCTCTTATGCCGGGATGACTCTCGTTTGGGAAGAAGATTTTGAAGGTTCAAGCCTGAGCTCACAAAATTGGCGACACGAAACAGGTAGAGGAGATAATGGATGGGGAAATAACGAATTGCAATACTACAGACCCGAGAACACCTCTCTTGTCGATGGCAATCTCGTGATCACGGCGAAGCGCGAAGACTTTAGTGGTAGTCCTTATACTTCTTCAAGGATCATTTCCCAAGGCAAGCAATCCTTCCGATATGGAAGAATCGATATTCGTGCTGCATTGCCAGAAGGCCAAGGCATGTGGCCAGCATTATGGATGCTCGGAAGTAACTTTAGTAGCGTAGGTTGGCCAGCCTGTGGGGAAATTGACATCATGGAAATGGTGGGTGGACAAGGCCGAGAGAATGAAATCCATGGCACCGTCCATTGGCAGAACCAAGGTGCTTGGGTCAACTTTGGTCGTAGTACTACTTTGCCGCAAAGGCAAGCACAAGATGAGTTTAACGTGTATTCCATTGAATGGGATGAAAATCAAATCAAATGGTTTGTCAACGACATAGAATTCAATGCGATTGATACCAGACCAGCTGAATTGAATGAATTTAGAGAAGAATTCTTTTTCATCATCAACTTAGCTGTTGGAGGTAACTGGCCTGGTTCGCCTAATAATACCACCAACTTCCCACAGCACTTTATTGTCGATTATATCAGAGTTTTTCAGGAGAATTAATAACTTCTCCTTTTTATCTTCAACCTTAACAATATACTATGGCTAGTAAATCAGGATTTACCACTAAGGTAGCGGCAATCGTTGCTTTGGGTGGTTTACTTATGGGCTTTGATGCCTCTGTGATTTCAGGAGTGAACAAGTTTGTCCAGCTTGAATTTTTATTGACCGATGGACAATTAGGATTTTCAGTAGGTTCATTGACTTTTGTCGCTGCAGTAGCGATGCTATTTTCAGGATCAATAAGTGATCGCTATGGTCGTAAAGCCGTGCTTAAAGCCTGTGCCATCATTTTTACCATTTCTGCCGTAGGTTCTGCAATGGCTCCTAACTTTATACTGTTCTTAATTTTTAGAATGTTAGGTGGAATTGGTGTGGGTGCTTCATTGATTTTAGCTCCGATGTACATCGCCGAGATCGCTCCGCCAAAGATCAGGGGTAAAATGGTCTCGTTCAATCAATTGAACATTGTGGTGGGTATTTCGCTCGCTTATTTTACCAACTACCTCATTCTCTCCTTGGGTGATTCAGATGCAACTTGGGTAGAAACCTTAGGTATTGGAGAGCACAACTGGCGATGGATGCTTGGGCTGGAAGCGCTTCCGGCAGTATTGTACTTCTTTGGTCTATACCTTGTACCAAAAAGCCCGAGATGGCTTGCGATGAAAAAGCGTGACGATGAAGCGCTCAGAGTGATGACGCTATTTAGATCGGAAGAAGATGCCAAGAAAGATATTGAGGCAGTAAAAGAAACCATCGCGGCAGATGCAAAAAAGGAAAAGACACCTGTTACCGCGATTTTCAGACCTGCATTTCGATTGGTCTTGGCTATTGGCTTAGTGGTTGGTATTCTTCAGCAGATCGTGGGTATCAATGCCGTATTCTTTTATGCACCAATGGTATTTGAACAAGCAGGAGGGGGTACAGATGCCGCTTTTAAACAAGCTATCATCGTCGGGATTACCAATGTTGTTTTCACTGTGCTAGCCATGTCAGTCATTGATAAATTGGGTAGGAAGAAGCTCCTTGTTTTTGGTGTTAGTGGCATTGCTGTTTTTATGTTCTTGATAGGCTTTGCCTTTAGTCAGGCCACCTATGTGCTTAAGACTGAAAACCTTGCAGCCATGGAGGTTGATATGGACAAGAGTAGACTCAATGGCATTGTTGATCAACCCTTTGAGAATGATGTGGCTTACAAAAAGAAGCTCAGAGAGTTGTTGGGAGATGAACAAGCCAAGACCTTCGAGTCAAACCTGATAACAGCGGCTATTGACGTTAATGCGAATCTAGTCTTGATCGGGATCATAGGTTTTATTGCCTGCTTCGCTGTGTCCTTAGGACCGGTGATGTGGGTGCTTTTCTCTGAATTATTTCCCTTATCGATCAAGGCAGTTGCGATCTCTTTCGTCGGATTCATCAATTCCATGGTCAGCGCCGGTGTACAGTCAGTATTTCCATGGGAATTATCGACCATTGGAAGTTCCATGACCTTTATTATTTATGGTGTTTTTGCGGTACTTGGATTGCTCTTTATCATTGCTAAAGTGCCGGAAACAAAAGGGAAGAGTTTGGAAGAATTAGAAGGAATTTTAATTCAGGAGTAACGTATGAAAAGCATATTGCACTTATTTTTATTATTTGTTTTAATCAGTCTGTTCGGCTGTAACAGCCCTGTTGCAGAACGTGCAGATGTCGTGGTGGATGCTACAACTTATGTAGAGAAAGAAGGCATGTGGTTCGATCATTCAAGCCAGATGTTATTGGGTGATGTATCGGGTGGTTCACTTTCTTTTGATATTAATGTGCCGACTCCTGGAAGATATCAAGTCGAAGTTGTGGCCGAAGGGATTGGAGAAGTATGGATTGAAGATTATCGTGAGAATGAAGATGGTAGGACCTACAATATTACGGGTGCCATGTCTTTTAATGCGCCAAATAAAACCATTACGGTGAGTAAAGAGGGAAGCCCGTTGAATGCAGGAGTACATCCTATAAAATTGCATGCCTATTCCGACGGAGAGTCGCCTTTGGAAATTAAAGAGATCAACTTCACAAAAATGATCGATCATCAAATCACACCTAATTCCTTAACACAGACCTATGAAGGTGACGCATGGGAGTTAGTTTGGTCGGATGAGTTTGAAGGGTCTGGAGCACCGGATACGACCAAATGGATCTATGATGTTGGCAATTGGGGCTGGGGGAATAATGAACCACAATATTATACCAATGATCGCAGAGAGAATGCACGTCTAGAAGACGGTAACTTGATCATTGAAGCCAGAAAAAACGACATGGGTGAAGAGTGGACCTCGGCACGTTTGACTACTCGTGGGAAAACAAGCTTCCTATATGGTAAGTATGAGTTTAGAGCGAAAGTGCCTGCATTAGATGGCACCTGGGCTGCCGGTTGGTTCTTAGGTGATGAATATGTCGATGAGCTCTCATGGCCCTATTGCGGTGAAATTGATGTGCTAGAGTGCGTAGGGAGTGAGATCGATGACATAACTGGTGATGGAATCAATCACGGATCTTGCCATACGAGAACCTACTATTTCAAAGAAGGTACGCACATCACTGCAGTTACCGATGTCAAGGATATGGTGAAGACCTTCCATACGTATTCAATTGAATGGACACCACAGGAGATCAAAGCATTTGTCGATGGTGAACATTACTATACCTATGACAAGAACAAAGATGAATTAGAATGGCCATTTGATAAGCCGCAGAACATCATCTTGAATTTGGCCATGGGTGGCGGAATGGGAGGGGCTATCGATCCGTCCGTTGAAAGCCAAGAGTTCATCATTGATTACGTCAGAGTGTACAGCAAGAAATAATGAGAAGACAAAGATTTTTATGGGCACTCTTGAGTAGTGCCTTTTTTTGTGCCTGCCAAAACAGCCCAGAACTGCTTTGGTCAGAGGAGTTTGATGGTGAGCAAATCGAACGAATTGGAATATATATGTAGGAGATGGCTGTCCTCAACTTTGTGGCTTCGGTAATAACGAGGAACAATATTACAGTGATCGACCGGAGAACCTGAAATTAGAGAACGGTAAACTGATCATTACCGCTTTGGCCGACTCCTTTAAAACTAGGCCTTATTCAAGTGCCAAATTAACAACTAAAGGAAAAGCAAGCTGGCAACATGTAAGACTTGAAGTAAAGGCTAAAATCCCTGGTGGAAGAGGCAATTGGCCGGCTATCTGGATGTTGCCCGAAAAAAATATTCATGGTGGATGGCCGAAGAGTGGTGAGATCGATATCATGGAACATGTCGGTTATGACCAAGGGGCGGTCTGGGGAACTGTTCACACCGAATCATTTAATCACATGAAGGGTACACAAAAGGGAGATTCGATTCTGGTCGAAGATGTTTCAGATGTTTTTCATGTCTACGCAATGGAATGGCACGAAGACCGAATCGATTGATATCTTGATGATGTGAAGTACCATAGTTTTGAAAACACAGGAAATGGCCCAGATGATTGGCCTTTTGATCATCCCTTTCATCTCATCCTAAATGTAGCCATTGGAGGTAACTGGGGCGGAAAAGAGGGGATTGCAAACGATATTTTTCCGAACAGAATGGAAATTGACTATGTTCGTGTTTATGACTTGAATTAAGTTGTACATTATAATTCAACCTTAACTTTTATCCTATGGTAGATCTTGTCGGCCTCGATTATGCTTTTTTGATTGGCTACTTTGTAATAGTTTTTGGAATTGCTGCTTGGGCCACCTTCAAAGAAAAGGTGAACGCCTCCTCTTCAGATTATTTTTTAGGGGGTAAAAATGTGGGCTGGTTTGTGATCGGCGCCTCGTTGTTTGCTTCTAATATCGGCTCAGAGCACTTAGTTGGCCTTTCGGGTAGTGGAGCGGCTTCAGGTGTTGCAGTAGGTCAATTTGAGATACTTGCCGGATTCATGCTTCTCCTATTAGGCTGGGTCTTTGTGCCTTTTTATGTCAGGTCTGGTGTTTTCACCATGCCCGAATTTTTAGAAAAACGTTATTCTTCGGCAGCCAGAACCTATTTGTCATGGATCTCTATTGTGGCCTATGTGCTAACAAAGATCTCGGTGACCATCGCAGCAGGAGGTATTGTCTTCGAAGCCATTGGTGTCAATTTCTGGACAGGCGCAATCATTGTCGTTGTCGCCACGGGTATTTACACGATTTTCGGCGGATTAAAAGCAGTGCTCTACACTGATATGATTCAGATGTTTGTCTTGATTGGTGGATCTCTTGCAGTGACAGGCTATGGTTTGGCAGAATTAGGGGGGTGGACGGAACTTAAAGCCACCGTTGGTGATAGCTATTTTGATATGTGGCAACCCATGGATCATCCCGATTTTCCTTGGACAGGAATCTTATTTGGGGCACCCATATTAGGTCTTTGGTATTGGTGTACCGATCAATACATTGTACAAAGGGTATTATCCGCAAGAAATATTGAGCAAGCACGGAAAGGAACTATTTTCGGCGGTTTCTTGAAAATGTTACCTGTTTTCTTGTTCGTTGTTCCAGGAATTATTGCCTATGCACTTTCACAAAAAGGCGTTTTGACCTTGGAGAACAATGATCAGTCATTGATCGTGATGGTAAAAAATATGGTGCCAGCAGGTGTTAGAGGTTTGGTGATTGCTGGCTTGTTAGCCGCGCTCATGAGTTCCTTGTCTTCGGTATTCAATTCATGTTCAACACTATTTACCATTGATGTGTATAAACGATGGAAACCAGAAACTCCAGAAAGAAAGTTGGTCGTGATCGGCCAGATTGCTACGGTGATCATGGTGGGTATTGGTTTGGCGTGGATTCCTTTTATGGAAAACGTTTCTGATCAGCTCTTTGTCTACCTGCAAAGCGTACAAGGCTACATTGCACCACCAATTGCAGCGGTATTCTTACTGGGTATTTTCTTTAAACGATTGAATGCTCAAGGGGCAATGGCCTCACTTTTATCTGGTTTTGTCTTGGGTGCCACACGATTTATTCTAGAATTGAATAAGGATTCATTGACTGAAGGTTCATTCCTGCATAGCTTTGCGACCATCAACTTTTTGCATATAGCGATCTTTTTGTTCGTGATCTGTAGTGCCATCTTGGTCATCGTTTCTTTATTAACCGATGCACCACCACTTGAAAAAACAGAAGGGCTGACTTACGATCGCAAGGTAAAGACGGAAACCTCTGGCAAAAAGCTCGACATGTTACTTACGGCGATTCTTTTGGTCATTATTGCCGCACTATGGATTTACTTTAGCTAATTATGAAAAAACAAGCCAAAGTGGCCGTTGTAGGCCCTATTCCTCGAGACCACATTACGACCCACAAGGGAGAAGTAATTGAGAAGTATGGTTGCATAACGCATCCGACGGTTGGTCTTGCTCGGCTTTTAGAAGGAAATGGGACAGTGTATCCGATTTCAAATATTCGTAAAAAGGATATGCCTGCGGTGAAAGAGATCTTCGCGCCATATCCTGCAATTGATATGTCAGGCGTTTCTGATGAATCAGATACAGGCGATGTGATCAAACTAAAATTTCTGGATCAGAATTTTAGGGAAGAGCGACAAACGGCCTTTATGAATCCGATCATGCCGAAAGATATGGCACCTTACTTGGATTGTGATGCCTTTGTTTTTGTTCCAATCACCGATCATGAAATCGTCTTAGATACCTTAAAATACCTCAAAGAACATAGCACCGGAACAATCATCTTCGATGGTCATGGTCCTACGCACTCCATGGCAATCAGTGGAGAACGACATAAGAAGTTTTGGGTAGAGCGCGACCTTTGGTTACCCTATATCGATGTGCTCAAAATGAATCTTGAAGAGTCTTGGTGTACTTGGTATAAAAATGAGTACCGTGAAGATGAGCTGACCGATATTTTGGATGATATTGGACAAGAGCACCTAGTACCCATGGCAGATTATATCCTTGATAGAGGGCCAAAAGCCCTGATCATCACGACGGATGCTACTGGATGCAAGGTGTTTACGAAAGTCAATGGAGAGCTAAAGGAAGAATTTGTGAAATCTATCCGCATGGAGAATGTGCTGGATACTACGGGTTGCGGAGATTCTTTTGCGGGAGGACTTGCCTATGGCTTAATGGATGGTGGAGATAATTTTGTGTTGGCCTCTATGTATGCCAATGCCTTAGGTGCTCAGCGCACGCAAGGCTCTACATTCGAGGTGTTCAAAAGCTTACAGGACACTGAGAAAATGATGAAGAATAATTACCCGGATTTTCAATGAAGATCAAGGCCGTCATTTTCGATCTGGACGGTGTCATCGTAGACACGGTACCCGCCCACTACATCGCCTGGAAAACCATTGCAGATGAGCTGGGCATTGCATTCGACAAAGAGCAAAATGAACAACTGAAAGGGGTTAGTCGTATTCAATCCATGGAAAAGATCCTCGCGCTTGGTCAGGTGAGCAAGACAGCGGAAGAGGTTCTTGAGTTGACCGAAAAGAAAAATAAGATATACGTAGACATCATCAGTGAAATGACGCCTGATGATATCTTACCCGGAGTGGTTAATTTCCTAGAAATGTTAGAAACCCAGGGCATCCCAAAGTCTATTGGTTCGGCTAGTAAGAATACACCCACAATTCTGAAAGCTGTCGGTCTTACCGGGCGGTTTGACTGCATTGTTGATGGTAATTCAGTACAGCGATCAAAACCAGACCCTCAAGTATTTTTAAAAGGAGCGGAAGGCATGGGGAAAGCTCCAGAAGAATGTGTGGTATTCGAAGATGCTATTTCTGGTGTTCAGGCGGCCAAAGCAGGTGGAATGTATTGCATCGGTGTTGGCAAAACTGAAATTCTGGGCGAAGCCGATCTTGTAGTTCCAGATATGACAAATGTTGATTTAAAAACCTTAGAAAATCTATAAACGATGAAAAATTACATCAAGCACGATCCTTGGTCGATCATTGAAGAAGGCTTCGTTCCTGAGTATAATCAGATATCAGAAAGTATTTTCAGTATTGGCAACGGCATGTTTGGCCAGCGCGCCAATTTTGAAGAAGCCTATAGCGGTGAAACGCTTCTTGGTAATTATGTGGCGGGTGTTTATTATCCAGACAAAACACGTGTAGGCTGGTGGAAAAACGGCTATCCGGAGTATTTTGCGAAGGTATTGAATGCAGCGAATTGGATAGGTATTGGCGTGTCGTTCGATGGTGAAGTGCTTGATCTTGCTACATGCGAAGTCAAGGATTTCCGTAGAGAATTAAACATGAAAGAAGGCTGGTTGAAAAGAACATTCACTGCTAAAATGGCTTCAGGTAAAGAAGTTCGAGTTGAATCCACTCGTATTTGTAGCATGGCCAGAACGAAAGTAGGTGCCATCGCTTATCAAGTGACGCCGTTGAATTTTAGTGGGTCAGCCACGATTACCCCATCGGTTGACTTCGATGTCATGAATGCTGATTCAAACTATGACGAGAAGTTTTGGCTGGAGCAAGGGAAGAATGCAGATCTAGAGTTCTCTTACGTATTAGCGAGCACAAAAAAGACAGATTTCTGGGTAGCAACAGGCATGGAATTCGCCATCAAAGGTGCATGGACATCCGAAGGAAAAACAGCTCTAGAAAAAGAAAAGTACGTTGAGGTATCGGAAAAAGGTAGTGTTGAAGAAGGGAAGTCTTTTACTGTCTTCAAGTATGCAGCAAATATTTCTTCGATGTATTTCCCGAAAGATCAATTGGTCCGTGAATGTCAGCAAGAGGTTGCAAACGCTTCGAACACGGGTTTTGATGCATTGGTCGATGAACACAAAGCGGCTTGGGCCTCTAAGTGGGAAAAGTCGGATATCGTAATTGATGGAGACATTTCGGCACAGCAAGGTATTCGTTTCAATATTTTCCAATTGCAGCAAACCTATACAGGAGAAGATGAACGACTAAATATTGGCCCTAAAGGCTTTACGGGTGAAAAATATGGTGGAAGTACTTATTGGGATACGGAGGCTTATTGTCTCGCGTTCTATTTAGCCACATCCGAACCTGAGATTTCAAGAAATTTAGTTTTGTATCGCTACAAGCACTTGCAGAAGGCGATCGAAAATGCGGAAAAGCTCGGGTTTACTAATGGTGCAGCCTTGTATCCAATGGTGACCATGAACGGCGAAGAATGCCACAACGAGTGGGAGATTACGTTTGAAGAGATCCACAGAAACGGCGCCATCGCTTATGCCATTTATGATTACATCAACTATCATGGCGACGAGGAGTATTTGATCGAATACGGTCTTGAGGTGCTCATCGCCATCTCAAGGTTTTGGGCACAGCGCGTCCATTGGTCAGGTGAGAAAGGACAATACGTGATGCACGGTGTGACAGGACCGAACGAATATGAAAATAACGTCAACAATAACTGGTATACTAGTAAAATGGCTTTATGGACACTTGAGTATACTTTGGAAGGGGTGAAAAAGTACGAAGATGATCCTAGATTAAAGGCCCTTTATGAAAAGTTGAACTTTGCCGGTGCTGAAGAAACCGAGAAGTGGGAGCACATCTTGGACAACATGTATCTAGGCTATGACGAGAAACGTGGTGTGATTCTACAGCAGGATGGTTTCCTAGACAAAGACCTCATGCCGGTAGATGACATTCCTGACGGACAACGTCCGATCAATCAGAACTGGTCTTGGGATCGCATCCTTAGGTCATGCTTCATTAAGCAAGCAGACACCTTACAGGGTATTTACTTATTTGAAGATGAGTTCGATTTAGCCACCATTGAGCGGAATTTTGACTTTTACGAGCCAATGACCGTTCACGAGTCTTCATTATCGCCATGTGTACATGCTATCTTGGCGTCTAAATTGGGTAGAGAGGAGAAAGCCTATGAGATGTACCTGCGTACAGCGCGTCTTGACTTAGACGACTATAACAATGATACAGAAGAAGGTTGCCATACTACCTCAATGGCCGGCACATGGATGGCATTTGCCAAAGGTTTTGCCGGTATGCGCGTTCGCCATGGAGAGTTGTATTTCTCACCTAGCTTGCCAAAGCACTGGGATGGCTATTCCTTCCATATCAAATTTAGAGGCTGTAACCTGACCATTAAGGCGACTAAAGGACGTACAACGATCCACAATGACTCCAATCAGGCACTTGATGTCTATTTGTACGATGAAAAGAAAAGTGTCCCTGGAAATGGTCATGTTGAAGTGCCAATGAAATAGAGGGGTTTATGCACTATTCAACACAAACGGTCCTTCTCCATTTGGTGATGGGCGATTGCGCTAGCTGTTGACCAGAATATTCACAAAGGGGACAGGTTAAGTGTCATTACTATGAATGACTTGTCCCCTTGAATTTTTATCTGATCTTGCAAATTCCGAGATATTGAGCGTGATAAAGAAGGAAACTGATCACATGACCTCGATTGTCGGCTTTAAATGAGCCGAATTTTTATGAGTTTGACTCCGGCAACTGCTTGGAAAAGAGCTAGGGGTAGAAAATAAGCGCCAAATACTTTGCTGAGTGCTTTTTCAAAAGCTGATTTTTTGGCATCTTCGCACCAAATAATTCGATATGTTCATCATTGTTGTTTTTGTCCTGTTCGTTGCTGCTATTGCGTCAGCCTTCTTGATCCCCAATAAGAAAGTATCAAGCCATAAGAAAGACTGGGACGTTTAAGTCGGTCGAAGAGTGAAATGCTGGTTGCCTCAAGCTGTTTGACCTGAGACGATTACTTTTTCTTCAGTTCAAAAAGATCTGTTCTACGATCTTTTAAATTACGTACACTTCCTTTTTCGTGTAACTCAGTCAATAGATTGAGATCAACATCTGCGATCAAAATCATTTCTGAATTAGGTGTCGCCTCTGCTTTTACACCATTGGTTGGGAAAGCAAAGTCACAGGGTGTAAATACCATAGATTGCGCAAATTGAATATCCATGTTGTGCACATTGGGTAGGTTGCCAACACTTCCTGCAATGGCCACATAACATTCATTTTCAATAGCCCTTGCTTGCGCACAATTACGCACCCTTGAATAACCATTCTGTGTATCCGTAAGAAACGGAACAAACAAGATCTCCATCCCTTCATCTGCCAGTAATCTACTGAGTTCTGGAAATTCTACGTCATAGCAAATGAGCACACCGACTTTACCACAATCCGTGTCGTAGACGCGTAAAGAATCGCCTCCTTGCATGCCCCAAACCTTGGTTTCATCGGGTGTAACATGCAGTTTCTCGAAACGCTCTATACTACCATCTCTTCGGCAGAGATATCCCACGTTAAAAAGCTTATTATCAATCACTTCTGGCATGCTACCCGTGATGATGTTGATGTTGTATGAGATGGCTAGACCTGAAAATTTTGAGACGATCTCGGCTGTATGGGTTGCCAACTGACGGATGGCGTCTGGTTCAGAGAGGTGATTGTTCTTGGCCATGAGCGGAGCGTTGAAGAACTCAGGAAAAAGAGCAAAATCTGAACGATAATCCGATACTGCATCTACAAAGTATTCTGCCTGCTGCATTAAGGTCTTGATGTCGTTATAAGGCCTCATTTGCCATTGAATCAAGCCTAATCGCACCACTTTTTTAGAAGTAGAGGCTTTCTCATCATCCGAAGGTGCTTCATAGTAGATGTTTTCCCACTTGAGCAAAACGGCAAATTCATTCGACAGCGTATCGCCCTCTAAATAGCCTCTAAGGATCTTGCTGGGGTGAAAGTCGTTTGAGATTTGAAAGCTCAACACTGGGTCGTGGATCTCTTTGCGCTTTACTCTTTCGATATACTCTTTAGGACTTAATTCATCTGCATATTGATGGAAGTTGGGTATACGCCCGCCGAAGGCAATACCCCTGAGATTCAGTTTCTCGCAAAGTTCTTTGCGGTAGTCGTAAAGCCGCCTACCCAGTCTTAACCCTCTAAACTCAGGCTTTATGAAAATCTCAATACCATACAATAGATCACCTTTTGGTTTATGCGAATTGAACGTATAGTGCCCCGTGACCTCCTCATATGTATGGTTCTTGTTCACAATTTTATGATCAGTCAGAATGGCAAGCGCACAGCCAGCTAATTGATCATTGACTTTGATAACCACCTGTCCTTCAGGAAACTTGTTGAGTAGCGTATCAATATGCGATTCTTCCCAATAATCATCAGGCATAGTAGGGTAGGCTTTGATCATCGCCTCTTTTAAGAAGCGATAATCCTCTAGCTTGAGGAATTCTAGCTCTACTTTGTCAATTTCATTCAGCTTCATAAATAGTCAATTGCTTTGTTGTGACTGTGCCCGACGTGTTTAACTCGTCAAGATGATAGTGTCTAAACAATAAAGCCCCACCAAAAGGTGAGGCTAAAGATCGTCATAACGGTTAGGCTATATTTCGTATTCGCTTGGATCTATTTTAATTCTAGCGCCGCCATTGTTGATGGCTTCATGAATCTTGTAGATACATACCTCAGAGCGATAGGATTCTATGGCATCGTAATTCAAGGTTTCTTCCCCTCGAACCGATTCTACAAAGTTGTACAAGTGCGCCGTATGTGACTGCATGTTGTAAACCTTTTTCATGCCGCTCATGTCCTTGATGTCATAAGAGATTTGTGGAGCGGTGGCTTTAATACCTGAATCGCCTTGCTCTTTCTCTTTGTACTCCTGCATGTCCGCTAAGTTGGCGATGTATCCTTTATCGATATACTTTTGCCATTTATCAGCAGAAATACCGGATTCTCTATAGATCTGATTGCCATCACCTTCAGCAATGTTAAAGGTGCCCTCATCGCCAATGAAACTTTCGAATACGCCTTTGGCGCGAGAGTTGGAGATATTCTCATAAATACCGATTGCGGGTCCTTTCGGCGTATCATATTCCAAAATGGTTGCCATGGTATCGGCCTGCTCTAATCCAAAGTAGCTGTTATTTCCTGATGCATATACCGTATGCGGGAATGCACCCAAAAACCAGTTGAAAATGTCAATTTGATGAGAACCCAGATCGGACACCACTCCACCACCTAATTTTTTGTAGTTTCTCCAGTTATACACTTGGTCCATAGATTCGAAGCCATATTTTTTCAGCTTTGCCATGTCCAAGCGATCGTTCTTATTCGGTTGTTGTGTCCAAATTTTGGATCTATTCCATTGTCCGATGGCATGTGTCAATTGACCAAACATGTCTTCTTGATCTAACAAGACCTCTTTTGTGAATCGATACCGGTCGTTCGATCTTCTTTGACGACCTATTTGTAGTAGAACACCCGTGCGTTTCATCGCTTGTGCCATGCTCTTGGCATCTTCAATGTTATTGGACATGGCCTTTTCACAGTAGACTGGAATCCCAGCTTCCAATGCTGCAATTGCATGAGGGGCATGCCAGAAATCAGGTGTTGCCATGGCGATGGCATCTAATTTTTCTTTTTCTAGCATTTCATAGAAGTCCTCGTAGGCTTTTACTTTACCATCATATTGGGCATTGAAGCGCTCTTTAGCTCGTTCTCTACGGCTTTCTACGACATCACAGACCGCCACTAGGTTAGCGCTTGGAATCTTAGGAATGTTACTGAATATCATTCCTCCACCGCGTCCTCCGCAGCCTACTACAGCGATATTGATCTTATCTGCAGCTTTCAGTGGATTGGCTGTAATATTGAACGGATTGACCAATACGAGCCCCGTTCCTAAGAGGGTAGATTTCTTCATGAAATCTCTTCTATTTGAATTGTCCATAGTCTATTGTTATCAACGTTTGGGAAAACGTTTGTTGAGAGATAAAAATCTTAATTTAAATCATCATTTCCAACAAAATGAAGCTTTCCGTTGGTGGCATATGCCATCCATAAAATATCTTCACTCTCATCAATACAAACTTGCATTTCTGATGGACTGAGCATAAAGGCAGCAGTAGAGAAGGCATCGGAGAGCACAGCTGTTTTGGCACATACCCAAACCAATTGATAGGGTGCCTCCATGTCATTGTCACCGGTTCTGGGGTCGAAGATGTGTTTGCCTTGATAATACGTGCCGCTGGCACTTATGCTACAGTTTGAGAGCTTTAAGACGCGCTGTTCAAACTTAGCGGCGATCGGATATGACCAATGGGGTTTTTGCTCTTCGTTATTTCCGAGAATCAAGGTAGAATCTCCAGCGCTCAGGCTGAAATTTGTTATTTCTAGTTCATTCAATTTTGCTTTTGCAAGGTCTAGTGCAAACCCTTTTCCAATACCTCCTAGGTCGAACTGCATGCCTGGTTTACCGCATATGATCAAGGGTTGTTCGGGGTCTAGATAGAACACACAAGAGCTTTTGTCCTGTTGCACTTTTTGCAAGGCATTTTGCATTTCAAACTCGGTAAGTATCCCTTGTTTTGTTGCTCTGAAAATGTCCATATGCCGTGCCACGCCAATATCAAAAGCACCCTGGCTGAGCTGCTGTGCATAAAAAGCCTGCTTCATTACATCCCAGGTTTCAACGTCAAGCGCCAGTTGATCACCGGCTTTCATTCTGTTGATGCGTGAGATCTCACTGTCAGGTATGAAACGACTCAAACGCTGCTCTGTCTCGTCAATGAGTTGAAACACCTGTTCTGCAGCACTCTGCGCATAGGCTTCCTCTTCAAAAGCCATCACCAACTTAAAATAGGTGTCCATGGCCTGATGCTCATATTGAAATAATGTCTCTTCCAAGATTAGATCGCTTTCTTTTTTATCCTACTTCTGCCCATCAGTTTAACGAGCATATCGGCATCAGGATTTTGAGCTAAGATCTCTCTCGCTAAAACGATCAGTGGAACAGAAAGTAACATGCCAGCTACTCCCCAAATATAGCCCCAAACCACAAGGCCAAGAATTACAGTGACCGTATTGAGGGCGACGGTTGAGCCCATGAGCAATGGTTCTATCACATTTCCCCATGTGAACTGGGTAGCAATGAGTAAGACTAGAAAGAAGAGAAATGTACCGCTTGAGTCGATCTGAATAAGCCCTAGCAAAGTAGGGGGTATGGTCGCAACGATTGAGCCTACTGTAGGGATAAAGTTTAACAGAAAGGCTAAAAAGCCCCAAAACAAGGCGAAATCAATGCCAAATGCCCAACTGATTCCACCGAAAAATAATCCTGTGAACAGACTCGTCAAAAACTTTACTTTCATGTAATTGACAATGGATGATTTGACTTCAACGAAGGACTTGAGGAGTTGCTCTTTCCCAACAACATCATCACCTTCTAAGTATCCGATGTATTTTTCATAGCTCACAATACTACCAAGGATAGCGACCAAATAAATTGCCGAGAGAATAAAGTTAAAGGTAAACGTGCCCAATTGACCTGCAACCACTCCGGAAGTACTGATTAAAAATTCAATTGAGATTAATTTATTGAGCGTTTCCATTAGCCCATCGGTCTTGAACGTCACCACTCCGGGAATAAAAGCTAAACCTGAAAGGATTTCTTGAAACTTTTCATCGATCTGGGACAATAGCTTGGTTTTTCCTTCCACAATCTGTCCAGCAGTATCGAAGACGATCAGACCAATAAGAAATAAAACACCCAAGGTAAGGATGGTGATGACTGAGATACTGATCGAGTAGGGCCATCCTTTTTTAGAAAGGTATTGAATCAGAGGTTCGAGCAGCAAGCCGATAAAAAGCGCAAAAGCCAAAGGAATGAGCAGGCCTGATAAGGTCTTAATGATGATGACACCGACAATGGCTAAAAAAATAAGTAAGGTGTTTTTGATCGACCTTACATTCTCATCTAAAGAGTTTTGATTCATGTAGGTTTAAAATTACAATCTATCTGTTCATTTAAAAGACCTAAGTCGGCAAACAGTTGTTTTTATTTAAAAAGTAAGATGGATAGTAGTTTTGTAGTTAAGTTTGTAGCTTCAAAAATAATCAAAGGGAATGCTTTTGGAATTTGAACAACCCATCGTGGACCTAGAAGAGAAGCTAGCGGAAATGAAGAGGCTAGCGGAAAACAGCAAAGTCGACGTGACTGACGACGTCAAATCGCTTGAGAAAAAGATCGATCTGCTGAAAAAAGAGACCTACAAAAACTTAACGAGATGGCAGAAAGTACAACTTTCTCGTCATTCGGAAAGACCTTATACTTTAGACTTTATCTACAAAATGACCGATGACTTCGTGGAAATTCACGGTGATCGTAATGTGAGAGATGATAAAGCCATGGTTGGTGGATTTGGCACCTTAGATGGCCAGACAGTGATGTTTGTCGGACAGCAAAAGGGGAGAAACACCAAGCAACGTCAAATGCGGAATTTCGGAATGGCGAATCCCGAAGGCTACAGAAAAGCCTTACGCCTTTTCAAAATGGCGGAAAAATTCAATAAGCCGATCGTAACGCTCATCGACACTCCTGGCGCATTTCCTGGACTTGAAGCCGAAGAAAGAGGTCAAGGGGAAGCCATTGCAAGGAATATTCAGGACATGTTCATGTTAAAGGTACCTGTAATTTGCATCATCATTGGTGAGGGTGCATCAGGAGGTGCTTTGGGTATTGCGATAGGAGATAGGGTATTGATGTTAGAAAACACTTGGTATTCCGTGATATCACCCGAATCTTGTTCTTCCATTTTATGGAGAAGCTGGGAATATAAAGAACAGGCAGCTGAGGCGTTGAAACTCACTGCAGAAGACATGACAGGATTTGGTTTGGTAGACGGCATTATCGAGGAACCACTCGGCGGAGCCCATAAAGATCCAGATTGGATGGCCAAGACCTTGAAGAAAAGAATTTTGGATGAGGTCAAGACCTTATCTAAAATGAAGCCTCAAGAGCGCATTGATGCGCGAATCGAGAAATTCTCTGGTATGGGAGAATTTATTGAATAAGAATTTTGATTACTGTAATTTGAGGTCATCCAACTGGGTGACCTTTTTTATGCATTATGGAAAATAAAAAGAAGAACTTAAGCGCCTACCTTTTTGAGATTGTGACTGTTGTCATCGGTATTACTATTGCCTTTGCACTGGACAATTATGCGCAAATCAAAAAGCATGATGAAGAGGAGAAGTTATACATAGAAGCTTTGATTGCTGATTTGGATAAAGACATTCAACAATTAGAGGCAATTAGAGATTCGTCAGGGCAAGTGATCAGGCTTACGGGTGAGGTGTTTAATTTTATTTATTCTGATGCGCCGGTGAGCAACTATACCCGACAACATGTTACATCAACTTACTCAACCCCCTATTTCAGTAGTAACAATGGTACTTATCTTTCGCTCATCAATTCTGGTGACTTAAAGATTCTCTCAAATTTCGAACTGCGCCAAGAATTGGTAACCCTTTATCGTGTGCATTATAACAAAGTCTTCGATGCGGATGAATTCATTAAAGAGCTCGTTACCAATCGCATATACCCCTATATTTTGAAGCATGTTGCCTTTCACCCCAGAGAGGACCGGATATTAAGCGAAGAACCCCTACAAACAAACGAAGCCATCAATTTATTGGGTAGTTTCTTTAATATGATGTCCAAACGAAATCAAGACTATAATGAATTGATCGATCATTGTAAACGAGTGAAGGGAATTCTATCTTCGTCGATATGAATCTACATAGCATAGAAACAGGTTTTTTTAAGCTCGATGGAGGTGCCATGTTCGGCGTAGTGCCCAAGGTGCTTTGGGAAAGAACAAATCCTGCCGATGAAAAAAACCTTTGTACATGGGCCATGCGCTGTTTGCTGATAGAGGATGGCGACCGATTGATCTTAATTGATAATGGCATTGGGAATAAACAGGATGCCAAATTCTTTAGTCACTACTACTTACATGGTGAGGCTTCGCTAGATTCCTCTCTAAAGCAAGCGGGGTTTAGTCCGAGTGATGTAACCGATATGTTTCTGACTCACTTACATTTTGACCATTGTGGGGGTGGGGTCGATTACGTTGATAATAAAGAACGGTTAGCACTTCATTTCCCGAATGCACGCTACTGGTCGCATAGCGACCATTGGCGCTGGGCAACACAACCGAATCCAAGAGAAAAAGCCTCTTTCTTGAAAGAAAACATATTGCCAATGGAGGAGAGTGGTCATCTTCACTTCGTTGACCCATCAAAAGACAATAGTCTGCCTTTCGAGATCATAACCGCAGATGGGCATACTGACAAGCAGATGCTCCCAAAAATCTCGTACAAGGGCAGAACCTTAGTCTTCATGGCAGATTTATTGCCTTCCGTGGGGCATATCCCTCTGCCTTATGTAATGGGTTATGATACGCGGCCACTCTTGACACTTCAAGAAAAAGAAGGTTTCTTGAGGGAGGCTGCTGAGAATGACTATGTATTATTTTTAGAGCACGATTCGGTCAATGAATGCTGTACCGTTCAAATGACCGAAAAAGGTGTACGATTGAAAGAGACGTTTAAACTAAGTGATCTGTAAATGAAAATTGGATTAGCATTATCGGGAGGTGGCGCAAGAGGATTTGCCCATCTTGGCGTATTGAAAGCACTTGAAGAAGCCAATGTTAAAATTGACCTCTTGAGTGGAGCCAGCGCAGGCTCCATGGCTGCTGCATTCTATTCTCATGGATATGGTCCAGAAGAGATCTTAGATATTTTTGAATCTACGAGTTTATTGAAACTAGTTTGGCCAGCTTTCAGCTTTACTGGTCTGCTCAATATTCAGAAAACCGAGTCTGTATATAAAAAATACCTGAAAGAGGATTCTTTTGAGAAAGCGAATCCGCAGCTTTTCATTTCAACTACAAATTTGAATGAAGGCAAGGCCGAGATGTTTAGTAGTGGTTCCTTGAGCAAGGCGGTGATGGCATCGAGTTGCATTCCGTTCATCTTTGACCCGGTGAAAATAGGTGACAATTTCTATGTGGATGGAGGGGTGTTGAATAACCTGCCTACTGAGGTATTGAAAGAGCATGGTGCCGACGTGATCATTGGGGTAAATGTAGCGCCTGTGGTGAGAGAACCGGAATTGTCGGGTCCAAAGAAAATGATCGAACGAGTCAGCGTGTTGGCCTTAAGCGCCAATGTTGCTGCGAGTAGCCAGCTCTGCGACTTTTATATAAAACCTGCTGAGCTCAGGAGCTATGGTACCTTTGATTTCAAAAAATCGAAAGAGATCTATA
>ENA-OUOG01001496-OUOG01001496.1-marine-metagenome-genome-assembly--contig:-NODE-1496-length-26936-cov-4.415913_pt1 | contig 26936 bp, 19 predicted proteins | sample MGYA00248635_ERZ508505 | MGnify/ENA primary metagenome ERZ508505 (study PRJEB26176, sample SAMN06267871) | marine metagenome | isolation source: Saanich Inlet, British Columbia, Canada | place: Pacific...
GCTAAAAGTTATACCTGAAGGTTTAGATGGGGATGTTGCAACAAATTTTGATTTATTTGCCCCACCTGCGCGCGGACGCTCGGATGTTAAGTCGGCGGCCGAACCGCCCCCTTTTTTAAATCGTTTGCCGCCTGGCTTATGTCCTGACCTTAAAGAGTTTTCTGGCTCAACTTTTGAAGCTTTGCGGGCAAGCGATGACTTAATAATATCAGCACCCTTTAACCGTATATCGCGGGCACGGGCACCAGCTGATCGCGTATCGGTTGCGTCAGACTCGGCCTCATCTGCATAACCCTCGGCAAATTGGGCCCATTTTGCACCGAGTTGTTGACGTAGAACTTTGCGTGGCACTTCCTCCACGACACCTTCCTCAAGCTGACCCAACTGAAATGGACCAAAAGATAACCGGATCAAACGATTAACTTGCAAACCAATATGCTCGAGCACACGCTTAACCTCGCGGTTTTTCCCTTCGCGCAAGCTCACAGTCAGCCATGCATTGCCACCTTGTTGGCGTTCAAATTGGGCGTCAATGCTGCGGTAATCAATACCATCAATAGTAATGCCTTTTTTAAGAGCAACGAGCGATGCTTCATTAGGGCGACCATAAGCGCGCACACGGTAACGACGTTGCCAGCCTGTATCAGGTAGCTCCAAATAGCGCTTCAAGTTTCCATCATTGGTTAACAGCAATAAGCCTTCAGTGTTCATATCAAGGCGCCCGACGGTCAAAACCCTCGGCAAGTCGCTTGGCAATTTGGTATAAATTGTTGGGCGGCCTTGTGGATCACGTTCGGTGGTAACCAATCCAGATGGCTTATGATATCGCCATAGACGGGGCGGATCAGGCGCAACAAGAGGTTTGCCGTCAACGAGAATAATGTGCTTTGCCGTTACGTTGAGTGCTGGGCTTGAAATTTTACGACCATTGACCTGAACGCGCCCTGCCTCGATCCATTGCTCGGCTTGGCGTCTTGAACATAGGCCAGCGCGCGCAATCACTTTGGCAATGCGCTCGCCCTCTGGTGTATCTGTCTGTTTATCTTCACGGGTCATAGTGTCGATGTAGCACGGCTTTGATTGCTTGAATACTCGGGCCGCCTCAATTCCATCGACTATTCTGCATTTTAACACTATTCCCACTATGATTTGGCATTAATTGAGCTAATCTAAGCCGATGGAAACACCAAACTTCATGGATATTGCGCTCGAAGAAGCCAAAATAGCCGCGGATAATGCTGAAGTACCGGTTGGAGCCGTCATTGTGTCTCATGACGGTGAAATCATTGCACGGGCGAATAATGCCATGCGCCAATCAAACGACCCGACAGCCCATGCCGAAATTATCGCCTTGCGCGAGGCTGCAAAAATGATTGGGAATGAACGCCTCACCGGTTGTGATCTTTACGTCACATTGGAACCTTGTACTATGTGTGCCGGCGCCATATCCCATGCACGTATAAGACGCCTTTACTATGGAGCCCCAGACAGCAAAATGGGAGCTATTGACCATGGCGTCCGATTTTTTGAACAAAAAACCTGTCACCATGCCCCAGAAGTCATTGGGGGAATGAAAGAACAAGCTTGTGCAAACTTATTACGAGATTTTTTTACAATGCGGCGAAATAGCTCAAAAAACTAATGCACAAAGAGGCGTTTGTCTGCTTAAATAGAATCAAGATTGAGAACCAGGAGAGGGAATTAAATGATTTTCGAATATAATGATAAAACAAAAGAGTTAATTGCACGCGTTGAAGCCTTCATGGACAAATATGTTTATCCAAATGAAGTCACCTATCAGCAACAAATGGATAGTTTTGGCGAAAATCGCTGGCAAGTCGTACCAATTGTCGAAGATCTAAAAGCAAAAGCAAAAGAAGAAGGGTTATGGAACCTCTTTTTACCAGAAAGTGAAAAAGGTTTTGGCCTCACCAATCTCGAATACGCACCTCTATGTGAAATTATGGGGCGTGTTGGTTTTGCCGCCGAAGTTTTTAACTGTTCGGCACCTGATACTGGCAATATGGAAGTCTTCGAACGTTACGGAAATGAAAATCATAAGAAAGCTTATCTTGAGCCACTTCTAAACGGTGAAATTCGCTCGGCTTTCTTGATGACAGAGCCAGATGTTGCTTCATCTGATGCAACAAATATTGAAACACGCATCGAACTCGATGGTGATGAATATGTGATTAATGGCCGCAAATGGTGGTCATCAGGTGTTGGTGATCCGCGCTGTAAGGTTGCCATTGTGATGGGTAAAACCAATCCTGATGCGCCACGTCACCAGCAACAATCCCAAATCATCGTGCCGCTAGACGCCCCAGGTATTGAAATTGTTCGTATGCTACCTGTTTTTGGATATGACGATGCGCCACACGGTCATGCCGAAGTTATCCTTAAAAACGTTCGTGTGCCAAAAGAAAACCTACTTCTTGGCGAAGGTCGTGGATTTGAAATTGCTCAAGGACGTCTTGGCCCTGGCCGTATTCACCACTGCATGCGCACAATTGGTGTCGCCGAACGTGCACTTGAGAAAATGTGCGAACGCATTTTGTCACGCGTCGCTTTTGGAAAGCGTATTGCTGACCATAGTATTTGGGAACAGCGCGTTGCCGAAGCCCGCACCAATATTGAAATGTCACGGCTTTTAACTTTGAAAGCAGCTTACATGATGGACACAGTTGGGAATAAAGTTGCCAAAAGTGAAATCGCGCAAATCAAAGTCGCCGGCCCGCGTATTGCTTTACAAATCATTGATGATGCTATCCAGGCCCATGGTGGCGGTGGCGTCACAAGCGACTTTGGTCTTGCAAAAATGTACGCTGGTATTCGTACATTGCGTTTGGCTGATGGTCCAGATGAAGTGCACAACCGCACCATCGCGCGTCTAGAGTTGAAAAAACACATGGATAACGCGACACACAATAATGAAGATAAGACGCTTGACGTACCGCGCGTCTAAATCAGGCTGATATAAGTCAATGAAAAGGGCGTCCTATCGGGCGCCCTTTTTTATTGTGTCTTCACGATGCGGCAACCGCCTGAGAATTATCCACGACGACCAAATAAACGTTCAATGTCATGCAACGCCAGTTTAATATAGGTTGGGCGCCCATGATTGCACTGGCCAGAATGCGGGGTCACTTCCATTTCCCGCAATAGCGCGTTCATTTCCTCCCCCGACAAACGCCGGCCAGCACGAACGGAACCATGACAGGCCATTGTGCCACAAATATCTTCTAGCCGTTGCTCCAAGGCGAGCCCCCCGCCAAATTGCTGAATATTTTCAGCCATATCGCGAATAAGTCCCGCAACATCACTGACACCTAGAAGGTCGGGGACCTCGCGCACAATCACGCTGGTTTGACCATTATGATCGCCACCAAAAGATTCAATAACCAAACCCAATGTTGCAAGCTCTTCCTTGCGAGATAATAGTCCATCGGCTTGCGCGTTATCTAAATCAACGATTTCAGGAATGAGTAATATCTGACGTTTAATGCCCTTTTCAGATAATTGCTTTTTCATGCGCTCATAAACCAGACGTTCATGAGCGGCATGCTGATCAACAATGACTAATCCATCGCTGGTTTGGGCAACAATATAGGTTTCGTGTAACTGCGCGCGGGCAGATCCGAGAGGCAAGGCTTTTTCCTGCGCGCTCGCTTGGGTCAGTTCGGCTTCTGGCGGTGTTGTATACCAGCTTTGATCCTCAGAAAAACTATTCCCAAATTGGGCCTGGTCGGCAAGGGGCATTCTTGTAACATCGCGGCGTGAAGCGTAATCCTGCGCGTATCCCATCTGATTTCTTAAAAAGTCACTTTGCGGCGCGCCACCAGATTGAAACCGCGACAAAGCCAGATCCGCGACAGTTGTTGAGGCACGGTGCCCTGCCGATGAGATGGCAGCACGCAAGCCCCCAACAATCATTGAGCGAATAAAGGCGGGGTCGCGAAACCTCACCTCGGTCTTGGCAGGATGGACATTGACGTCTAAATCATCTGGATCGAGCTCAACAAAAAGCGCGAGCGCCGGATGGCGATTACCCGCAAGAAAATCTTGATAAGCACCGCGGACAGCGCCATTGAGTAATTTATCGCGAACAGGACGACCATTCACAATAAGATACTGCTTTTGCGCTGTTGCATGATTAAAGGTTGGAACTCCGCAAAACCCCCAAAGCCGAACCCCATCTCGCTCGGCATGGACCGCTAATGCATTTTCCTCAAAATCACGCCCCATAATCGCTGACAGGCGTTTCAATGTGGCTCCTTCGCCATGTTCTGGCGGGTAATGAAACATTTTGCGTCCAGCATGGGTTAAGCTAAAACCGATCTCTGGATGCGCCATGGCTAATCTTTTGAGTGTATCGCTAACCGTTTGGCTTTCAGAACGCTCCGTCTTTAAAAACTTTAACCGCGCGGGCGTAGCGTAAAATAAGTCCCGAACCTCAACGCGCGTGCCTGTACCCCCAGCCGCAGGACGCACCTCATGAACGCGCCCTCCCTCAACATTTATTTCATGCGCGGTATCATCACCGTGACGTCGCGAAACAATTGATAATTTTGCGACAGCTCCAATAGATGGCAATGCTTCACCACGAAAGCCCAAAGTTTTGATCCGAAACATTTTGGCTCCCTCATCGCCTTCAGGGAGTTTTGAAGTTGCGTGTCGCTCAATCGCAATCTCAAGCTCTTGAGCGCTCATGCCTAGACCATCATCTTCAACGATAATCAAACGCTTTCCACCATCATCCAATGTTACGGATATTTTATGCGCTCCGGCATCGATCGCGTTTTCGACCAGCTCTTTCACTGCATTGGCGGGGCGCTCAATAACTTCGCCAGCCGCAATACGGTTTACAGTCTCAGTTGATAATCGATGAATACGCATGGCTTAGTTTGTGACTGTTTCAGGCATTCGTCAAATAACCCTTGGTAAGGATTTTGCCCTCTTCAACCGCGGGTTGGTCAAATGCATTTAGGCCCAACAGGTCAGCTGTTAAAATTGTTTCCACCATGAAATGCATAAAGAGCGTTCCTATATATGTCGCACTCATATGTTCTAATGTGATGTGACGCACAGGGCGATTATGGGCATTAAGTGTCGCAACGGTGGCTTTAGCCTGCGCCGTCACAAAATCACCCATTGTGACAGAGCCAAGCCAGGCACTAGACGTATCATTAGCGAGAACCTCACCTACGCGCACCCCTTCACCGCGTTGATCAAATGACAGAATGGTAAAAAACTTATCATCAGGTCCATCGATAAAAAGCTGTAATTGGCTGTGCTGGTCGACAGGCCCCAATGCCGCCATAGGGGTTGAGCCAATCCCTTGTTTGCCTAAACTTTCTCCCCATAATTGCCGATACCAATAGCCAAACTTATACAACCGATCGCTATAGGGCATGCACACAGATATATTGCGACCGGCCCGCATATGCGCAAATTGCAATGCTGCACCTGCCATAGCGGCTATTTCAGAACCTTGCAAAAAAGGTGCAATATAATCTCGCGCACCCTGAACAACATCTTGAGGTGCTATCCCGCTCAACAAAGCTGGGACCAAACCCACATTTGTTAAAACAGCAAAGCGTCCACCAATATCATCCTCATGGTCATAAATTGGAAACCCATATTGCTCAGCCAACTGGCGCAGGGAATTGGGCCCTTTGCCCGCAATTGCACCGATTTGCGTTTTTGGCTCAAACCACTTGGGTGCTAAGTTAAGAATGCTGGCAATTTGAAATAATGTTTCAGGCGTGTTGCCAGATTTTGATATTGGCAAAAAAGCCGTATGAGACCAATCAAGACCGTTTATGAGCCCTGCAAAGCTATGCGGATCAAGATTGTCGATGAAATCTAGCCGCGGTGTATTTGGTTGTGCGCCAACTGCTTCAACCAGCGCCTGCCCGCCTAAACTTGAGCCACCTGTGCCTAAAATTATAACGCGCTCAAATCCGCTTAAATGCGATGCTAAGGCCTCAATCTCTTCAAAATTTGGATTGGGCACAAAATGAGGTAAAGGCGCAGAGGCATAATGGCCGACAAGAGTATTAAGGCGGCTCAGAGCATCTTCTAAGATGGCATTGGTGTCTGACGTTTTAGCTGTCTTATTATCAAAAAACATCCGTATCTCCATGAAGCCTTTCATTTAGCTTATGCACCGCGACAAGCAACTCATCTATATCAGAACAGTATTGCATGTATCATGTTTAATATATTTATTTTAGACCAACTCTGTGATTTCGCTTTAGGTTTTGATAGAGTAATCTTATCTGTCGCATTCATTTGAAACCAGTCTAAAGTTGTTACGTATTATGAAGCTATCGAACCAACCTGAAAAGATAGATGGAGAGCTCGCCGCTTCTCAGCCGCAAACACACCTATTATTAACTCTCTTTGCTTTTATCGGCATTGCAATCGGCTTTATAGACTTAAAATACAATCAACCCAGCGAGGCCAATACACCCTATGCTGTGGCGTTTGTTAACGGCACCCCCATTTTACAATCTTCGGTCGACGCGCTTATAAGCGAGCAAGTTGGACCAGTAGATGATGCTTTACGCATGACCATAATTAACACATTAATTGATGAAGAATTAGCTATTCAAGACGTGAAAAAAGTTCAACTAATGGATAGTAGCGCAGAGTTAAGAACAGAAGCTCTGCGGGCACTCAGCAAACAAAAAGCCTTTAAAGAGGGCTTTTTACCGATTCAAGACAGAGATCTTGAACAATTTTATCAGCAAAACAAAGCGCGCATGACACCTGCCCAAGCGCTACAAATTGACCTTATCTTCATTGAAAATGACCTACGCGCTAGCGAACGGCTTCGTGATATCCGTGAGAAACTCGTCGCAGGAAATGCGTTTATTGATGTCGCGCTACAAAACGGTGACATGGCCCCCTTTTTACTGCCACGGTCACTTGCGCCACTCTCTCAATTGCGCACAATCATGCCGCAACCATTATTTGAGCTTTCAAAGAAACTCGCTGAGGGTGCCATTTCAGACGCGGTTTTGGTCGATGATGGATGGTATTTCTTACATGTCATAAGGCGCCAAGATGGCCGAGCCCTCGACTATGAAACAGTTAAATCATCCATCACGAAATTACTTGAAGAGCGCGCGCTTCAACGTGCCTTTAATATGCGGATCGAGGCCTTACGCAATCTCGCAACTATTCGGATTGTTAACCCACCTCAACCTATAATTTCAGACAGCAACACGCCCAAGCCCTTGGAGGCGTCCATAGCAGACCCAGAAATGCCCGCAACGGCAGAGAGTCCAACTGCTTTTGACCCTTCCAATGAAAGCCCTGATATCCCAGCAGATGATGATCAATAATCATGCGCTTCCTCGTTTTAATTTTAATGATATTTGGAAATGGCTTACTCTCTGCTTTGCCAGCCCAAGCTATAACGGCACCTGAGCCTGCTGCTTTTGTTGCTTCGGATTGGACCTGGAAAGGCCGCGAGGTCAGAGCGCAGTTTTTATTACCCAATGACAGTTTTTCTTTAGAAGATGACGCCGACCTGCCCGCACGCTTGACCCATATGACAGTTGAGCAAATGAACCGTAGCTGCGTCGCAGGTCAAAACTTAACCCAGACCAAGCCCGATTACACAATTGTAACATTGATCTGGACATGCGGGAATGCGCGGACACCTATTACTATTTCAGACCCCTTAGTCAAACAACCACACACAATATCAATCAATAGGGGTGTGTTTGCTCAAGAAACACAGTTCACGCTCACTCAAGACATTCATAAAGCCATTATCAGCCAAGGGGATATGGGCACTTTGACTATTGATGGGTCGCTCGGTGCTCATATTTGGCTTGGGCTAAAGACGGGTTGGGCCGGCACCTGGAGCAATGCGCTTGTGATTTTGAGTATTTTTAGCCTCTATATTTATCGCAAACCTAACCGCTCGGGTTTATATGCGGGCTTTATTTTGGGCTATGCTCTTGCCTTAAGCATCATCCCAACAGTTCATATTGATAAATTACACGCGATAGTCGCTGTGACAATTATATGTCTGGCGCTCTTACTATATAGTTCAATCACCTCTTTATCGCGTCACTGGTCTTGGCTTTACTTTGGAGCGGCTATTTTGACATTTGCCTTAATGGCAACATCCCTACCCGTCTTTAGTGCGCTTTCTATGGCCTTTTGGGCTGGACTCATTCTCTTTTTGGTAACCCAAGGTATTATCTATATGAGCACGCATCATATTAACGTGATGAGTTTTTCGTTACTGATCGGATTAGGTGCAGGACTAAGTCTTCAAAATTTCTCACAGGCGCATAACGTATTTTCCGAAAAACTTTTGGTCACAAATATTTCTCTATTCTCTTCGGGGACTCTGTCCTTAGTTTTGCTCATTATCATTATCACACTGGGTCTGGCGTGGATGAAACGCAGCTTGAATAAAGATGACGTCCTCATCAATAATGTCATTCGATTTAGCGCAATGAGCTGCCTTGGATATATGCTGATCACGCGCATTTAAAGACAGCTGTTCAGCTGCTCTTAACACATTGAGTAGAAATAATTAGAGGCAACTGAACGCGCTAGAATCTCTAGAGTTCAAGCGGACGATCAGAAAAGACCATGCCATCTTCATCGGCATAAACCCAGTCATGAGGGTTGATACGTATACCTGCAAAATTAAGCCCAATATCCAAAATGCCTAATTCGCGTTTCTCAGACTTTCTTGGGTGTGTGCCAAGAGCTTTAATGCCGACCGCCTCCGCCTGTAATTCAAGACGATCGCGAACATAACCATGAATAATAATACCTGCCCATCCATTATCAGCTGCGAGCTTGGCAAGATTTCCACCAAATAAAGCACAATTGGGAGATCCGCCACCGTCGACGACAAGCACCATGCCACAGCCAGGCGTTTCAACACATTGGCGTAATAGTGAATTATCTTCAAATGTAGACAATGTTTTCACCTGCCCAAAAAAGCGCGACGATCCGCCAAAGTCCTGAAAAATAGGAGCCGGATACCGTAAGGTTTCACCAAACTTATCCGATATATCCGTTACTGCATATGTCATTCGTTTTTCCCATCGTGACGAAGCCCGCGATGCAATAACATCGCGGGCCTCAATACTCAAAATTAAGAAGGCTAAACCGTGTTTAGCGTCTACTTAGAATTGGTTCATCGTGTTGTCTTCACCAGAAGCGAGAAGCGCATTGTCACCGGAGAAGTATTCTTTGTGGTCATCACCAATGTTAGAGCCTGCCAAATCTTGGTGCTTAACAGAAGCTTGTTCACGACGAATTTCTTGACGCTGAATATCACGGACATAAGCCAACATGCCAAGATCACCAAAGTAACCTTCAGACAAGATATCGGTACCAAGAGCCGTTTCGTGATATGTCGGCAAGGTAATCAAGTGATGGAAGATACCGGCATCACGTGCAGCATCTTTCTGGAAGTTTTGGATATATTCGTCAGCTTTAGCGGCAAGCTCGCTGCTGTCGAACTTAACATCCATAAGGCCACGTGGCGTGCTAGCTGGATCTGGGTAAGCAGAAACATCTTTGCCTTCTGACTTCCATTCAGCATAGACTTGCTCGCGGAATGACAATGTCCAGTTAAAGCTTGGTGAGTTGTTGTAAACCAATTTTGCATTTGGAATGGTTTCGCGAACGCGGTTAACCATGCCAGCAATTTGACCAACATGTGGACGCTCAGTTTCAATCCACAACAAGTCAGCACCGTTTTGCAGGCTTGTAACACAGTCAAGAACAACCCGATCTTCACCCGTATTGTCTTTAAAGGCATAAAGACCATTGGGTAAGCGCACAGGCTGAACAAGTTTACCGTTTTGCATAAACGCCATATCACCGTCTTTTAGGTTTGCAGGGTCTGATACAGGTTCTACTTTAAGGAAAGAATTGTACTGAGTTGCAAGATCGCCAGCTTGACGAGACACAGGTACTTTTTGTGTTAGGCCAGCACCGAGTGAATCTGTACGCGCAACGATCACGCCATTTTCAACACCCATTTCCATGAATGCATAACGAACAGCATTGATTTTTGACAAGAAGTCTTCATGCGGCACAGTCACTTTACCATCTTGGTGACCGCACTGCTTGGCATCAGAAACCTGATTCTCAATTTGAATACAGCATGCACCCGCTTCGATCATTTTCTTTGCAAGCAAATATGTTGCTTCTTCGTTACCAAAACCGGCATCGATATCAGCAATAATCGGCACAACATGCGTCTCAAAATTATCAATTTTGGCAAGAACGGCATCAACATCGCCACCATTTTTGCGTGCTTCATCGAGCTCGACAAAGATATGACGCAATTCACGGGCATCTGCTTGTTTTAAGAATGTGTAAATCTCGTTGATAAGATTTGGCACAGTTGTTTTCTCGTGCATGCTTTGGTCAGGAAGTGGACCAAAATCTGAACGAAGTGCCGCAACCATCCAGCCGCTCAAATAAACGTATGATTTGTCGACAGTTTTACGGTGACGCTTAACAGCCATCATCATTTGTTGGGCTGTAAAACCATGCCAGCAACCCAAAGACTGCGTGTAATCTGCGTTATTGGCATCATATGCAGCCATATCTTTGCGCATGATATCGGCAGTAAATTTTGCGATATCGAGGCCTGTTTTAAAACGGTTCTGCAAACGCATGCGAACAACGTATTCAGGATTAATAGCGGCCCAAGCGCTACCATTGCTGGTAATTTCTTTTTTAGCAGCTTCGACTTGCTGTAGATAATTTGACATAGTTTCTACCTTTACATCTTAGGAGGTTATTGGATGAGGCGACTCATACACATCACACATTATTTTGTCGAGACATGATTAAACGATTGAAAAAATTAAAGTAAAAAACTTTACAAATTTTCAGTAATAGTTTGTATATTATGTAAAACTTGTAAAATTTTAGTTTTTATATTATCCTCCAAGCCATTGATTAAGCCATTGAGAGAGTGGAACTTTATGGCCATGGGTGAGAAAAAACTAGTTGAACGAAAACTATTTGCGGGCGCACGTGTGCGACGCCTGAGGCGTGAGCTTGCCCTCACCCAAGCCGCAATGGCCGAGGCGCTCGGCATCTCCACTAGCTATCTCAATCTCATCGAGCGCGATCAAAGACCGATTTCAGCCCAGATTCTCCTACAACTTGTCGATGTTTTTGATATTGACCCACGCGGGCTGGCTGGTGATGAAGAAGCCCGCGCCCAAGCCCAATTACATGAAGTGTTTCTTGATCCCATGTTTCGCGATTCCCCTATTAGCAAAAATGAAATGAAGGATATAGCCGCCGCGAGCCCGATTGCGGTTGATGCCATTTCCCGCCTGTACCGTGCCTATCAAGAGGCAACATCCACCAAGACCATGCTTGCCGAACGCTTAGCCGACAGCCCCAATACTGAGAGCACAGATGCTCTCTTGGCCATGGAAGAAGTTCGCGACTTCATTAACCAGCAAAGCAACCACTTTCCAGCACTCGATGAAGCCGCTGAAACGCTTTATAAGGAATCCATTGCCACGCATGATGAACCCTATATTGCTCTTCGCCTGCGCCTTGAAGAAAAATTCCATGTTCGCACACGCATCGTGCCGCAATCGGTTATGGGCAACACATTGCGCCGCTATGATCGCCATCGCCAAACAATGTTTTTGTCCGAATCGCTCGATCAACCGGGCCGCTCTTTTCAGCTTGCCTATCAACTTGGCTATTTTGAGCGCTTAAATGACATAGATGCCATTATCGACGCCTCGGGGCTGCATTCCGACGAGGCCAAGCTGGTCGCGCGAATCTCATTAGCCAATTATTTTGCGGCAGCCACATTAATGCCCTATGGCGCTATGCTCGAGACAGCTGAAGCAACCAATTACGACATTACCCTTCTCAGTCGGCGTTTTGGGGCAAGCTTTGAACAAGTGTGCCACCGCCTCACCACACTGCAACGCGCCGGCGCGCGCGGCATTCCATTTTTTCTCATTCGCGTCGATAATGCGGGCAATATATCAAAACGTTTTTCAGCCGGGGGATTTCACTTTGCGCGATTTGGCGGCACGTGCCCGCGTTGGCATGTCCATGATGCGTTTCGCATTCCGGGAAAAATCACCACACAAATTGTCCAAATGGAAGATGGCACTCGCTATTTTTCTATCGCCCGTACTGTAAGCCGAGACAATTCTGGATTTGGTGTTCCGGATAATCAGTTTGCCGTCGGTTTGGGATGTGAAATTACGCATGCAGGGCGGTTGATATATTCACGTGGCCTGAATTTTGAGAACCCCGATGCAGATACACCAATTGGCGTTAATTGCCGATTATGCGACAGAGATAATTGCAATCAACGCGCAACACCATCAGTCAATCGCCAATTAATGCTCGATGCCCATGTTCGCGGCCTCTCGCCATTTGGCTTATAAAGGGCGCATTTCATTGCTTGAAAGAAAACTCAGTTTCCGATAGACCAAAGCCATGTCAGAAAAACGCGAAAAGAAACAAAAGAAATTCAAACCAAAAGCGCGGGTTGCCCGTGGCTTTCGCGATATTGCGGGTGAAGAACTCGCACTTCAAAATGCGATGCTCGAAACCATCGCTAAAGTTTATGCTCAATATGGGTTTGATAATCTCGACACACCCGCTTTTGAATATGCGGACGCACTCGGTAAATTTTTGCCAGATGCCGAGCGGCCAAATGAAGGTGTCTTTGCGCTCGAAGATGATGACGCTCAATGGTTGAGCCTACGCTATGACCTAACAGCACCCTTGGCACGTTATGTATCAGAACATTATGAACGCTTGCCAAAACCCTTGCAGCGCTATCAATCTGGCTATGTATTTCGCAACGAGAAACCGGGCCCAGGCCGTTACCGCCAATTCATGCAAATGGATGCCGACACAGTTGGAGCTGCCAGCGCCATGGCAGACGCCGAAATTTGCATGATGGCAGCTGACTGCATGAAAGCCTTAGGCTTAAAGCCTGAAGATTTTGTAGTCCGTATTAACGATCGTAAGATTCTGGATGCCGTCTTGGAAATGACTGGCTTACGTCGCGACGACGAGGATTATGAGAATCGACGCCTCACAATCTTGCGCGCAATGGACAAACTTGATCGTCTAGGCGAAGCCGGCGTGCGAGACCTTTTGGGTGATGGGCGTAAAGATGAGAGCGGTGATTATACAAAAGGTGCAGGTTTAACCCCGGCAGCCATTGATACAGTCTGTGCGTTTTTGAATGCACGACAAGACAGTCGCCAAGCGACGCTCACCGCCATTGAAAACATCATTGGCGATATCGCATGTGGCCAGGAAGGCGTCTCAGAATTACGAGAAATGAACAGCCTCTTCACAGCACTAGGGTATGATGATGAGCAGATCACTTTTGACCCGTCCGTCGTAAGAGGGCTTGGTTATTATACTGGTCCAGTTTTTGAGGTAGAACTCACTTTTGAAGCTCTGAATGATGAGGGTGAAATTGCCCGCTTTGGCTCCGTCGGAGGCGGCGGTCGATATAATGATCTGGTCAAACGCTTTAAAGGCATTGAGGTGCCGGCAACAGGTATTTCAATCGGTGTCAGTCGCTTAGCAGCCGCCCTAAGCATGCGCGGGACGTTTTCAAAACATGAGAACGATCCACTCATTGTTGCACTGGTCATGGACCGCGATTACCGTACTCAGACAGCACAGATGGTTCAATCTTTGCGCCAAGCAGGCTTACGCGCTGAAATGTATATGGGGGATAGCGGCATGAAACCCCAATTACGCTATGCCGATACAAGAGGTGCAAAATTTGTTATTATTGAAGGTGAGGATGAACGCGCACGTGGTGTTGTCACCATCAAAGATCTTGAGCTCGGAGCGTCTAAAGCGGCGGAAATATCAGATAACACAGAATGGCGCGAATCTCAGCATTCGCAACACGAAGTGAATAAGAATGATATTGTTGCTGAGATTAAAAAGTTACTTAACGAGCAAGACTAAGGTTTTGGGGTTTGTGCCCGCGTTAAAATGTGTCTTTATAAAAAAGACAATAAAAACAGATAGTGGCTTAATACAGATAGTAGCTTAACACAGATAGTAGCTTAACACAGATAGTAGCTTAACACAGATAGTAGCTTAACACAGATAGCAGCTTAATAAATCGCCAATGAAGAAACGCCACAACACGATGCTTATTTTTTAATTTGTCACATCCATCATTCTTTGCAACCATTACAACCGAGCTGCTAGAGGTAACAAATGATCATGACAAACCGTGTCTGGGCGTATATTTGCCTGCTCTCTCTTCTCTTTGGCGCCAGCTTCTTTTTCACTCAAATATTAGTGGATCATTATAACCCACTTCAAATCAGCCTTATGCGCACCACAATTGGTGGCATCACTCTTTATGCCGTTTGTCATTTTATGGGACTGCGCTTTCCCAAAAATCCACGCTTCTGGTCAAGCGTTATGATGCTTGGACTGCTGAATATTACGTTAGGCGCGAGCCTAAACGCCACTGCCCAAACATATTTATCCTCCAGCATCGCTTCGGTTCTTAACGGGTTAACCCCAATTATGACCATATTCTTCTCTTTTCTTTTGCTACGCGATCACCAGGGCAATTTCGCTAAACTGATTGCTGGGCTGATCGGATTGGTTGGTCTTTCAATCATCGCCACAAATGGAAAGGCCCCCGAAGATTGGGGAAGTTTAACCGGCTATGCATTCTGTATTGCCAGCACGATATGCTATGCCTTGGCCAGTATATATGGGAAAACCCAAGTGATTCATGGATATGATTACAAAATCATGGCGGCAGGTCAGCTCATCAGTGCCAATATTTTCTTAATCCCAATGGCCGCCATTAGTGGCGACCTATTTGCCTTTGCAACACCAAATAACCTAGAAATTATGGCCATAATAGGCATGGCCATCCTAAGCTCAGCAATCGCTTATGCGATCTACTTCTATATTTTAACCCTCACCAGCGCGACCAACTTGGTTTTTGTTACACTCATGGTGCCCGTATCAGCTATTTCCCTTGGCACCATCATCTTGCATGAAACAATGTCTGATCTACAAATTCTAGGCACAATGATCATTGGACTATCTCTCATTGTTGCGGATGGTCGTATTTTCTTAATTATTGGGAGAAAGCGTCACCCTTAACTATTTCACAAAATGTGAATATATAAACATATTATTTGAATTTATCATTAATATTCACATAAAAACTTCATTTCTTATGAATATATAAATAAAATATTGAATTAAATTCAAATATTGTGTATTTAATGGGAAAGAGGTAAATGATGTTAACAACAAGCTCACAAGTCATTGACGCATTAGGTGGAACCCAAACCGTAGCAAAATTGCTGAATGTCGGGCCCTCCGCCATTTCGAACTATCGAAAAAAAGGGTTTCCCGGTCGCGCGGCTTTTATTTTAGCACGGCAATGCGAAATACAGGCCTTGAAGGTCTCCCCAGCGGTTTTTGGTGTTCCGATGCAAGAACCAGATCAGATTTGGCGACGCCAGACGCCGCTTAATAACACGCGGGATAATGCCGTTTTGGCATTATTCAAAGCCTCAGGATTTAACCAATGCGATACGAGCATATTACAACCCGCAGACCCCTTCGTGGACTTGCTCGGCGAGGAAATGCGCAGGCGATTATTTACATTTGAAGATCCGCGCGGAGAAACACTGTGCTTGCGGCCAGACCTCACCATCCCAACAGCTATGAGTTTTATAGAAACAGGCCAATTGGGCCAAGCACGCCTCTGTTACAGCGGAACAGCTTTTCGTTACCAACCACGCGGCGCAGGCAAACCAGAAGAATTTTCACAAATCGGTATCGAAATTCTTAATGGCGACAAAAAACTCGAAGATGAAATCGAAATTGTCTCTCACATGATCGATGCGATTAATGCGGAGGGCGTTAAGCGTTTTGAAATATACATAAATGACCTCGCTTTATTTGCTGCTTTATTAGATGATCTCAATTTGCCGCAAAGGCAAAAAACACGCCTTATGCGCAGCTTTGCTCATGGTGGAACATTCAAAACCACGCTTGATGCTTTGTCTCAGCCAACAACATTCGTTGCCCGTGATTTCCCGTATAATAGTTCTGAAACAATCGCCGGCCGGTCAGGTGCAGACATCCTTGCGCGCTACAAAGACAAGCGCTCCGCTGCAGACAGCGAGCCATTGTCGCAAGCCATTGTCGAACACCTCTTAGCTTTTAGCGCTCTCAACTGCGCTGCAAATAAATTACGCGAAACAATTGTTCAAATTGGTATTCAAGTCGGGCCACATCTTGAACAAGCCATTATACATTTCCAAGCGCGTTATAAAAAATTAAACATGCTTATCCCAAACACGCCTCTCATCTTTTCGGCCACACGTGGACGAAAGCTCGCTTACTATACAGGGTTTGTTTTTGAGATTTGCGTACCCGCGCTTGGCCCACGACAAATCATTGTCAGCGGCGGGCGCTATGATGATTTATTGGCCGCATTGAAGGCCCCCCAAACAATGCCGGCTGTTGGTGCGGCCATGGCCTATGAACGCGTTAGAGAAGCAGCAGGACAAAGCCAATGAGCCAACCTTTAATTATTGCAGTTCCGTCGAAAGGACGGCTTGAAGAAAATGTAGCAAAGCTATTTTCAGATGCTGGTATGCCTCTAAAGCGGGATGGGGCGCGCGGCTATAAGGGTACTTTACGTCATATTCAAAATGTCGAAATCAGCTACTTATCGGCAAGTGAAATTGCCAATCGCCTTAAAGAAGGCGCTGTTCACTTTGGTGTCACCGGAGAAGACTTGTTACGCGAAGAAGTGCCAGATCTTGATAGTTCAATAGCCCTTGTTAAACCACTGGGGTTTGGACATGCAGATGTCGTGGTGGCTATTCCGGATGCTTGGATTGATGTCACACACATGACAGACATCGCCGAGGTGGCGAGCGAATATCGTCAAAAAACAGGTACACGCATGCGCGTGGCAACAAAATACATTCATCTCGCCCAAGACTTCTTTGCCCAACACGGCATAACCGATTACACAATTGTGCGCAGTTTTGGAGCAACTGAAGGTGCGCCGAGTTCAGGTGCAGCTGAAATCATTGTCGACATAACCTCGACTGGTGCAACATTGGTTGCCAATCAATTACGCATACCCGATGATGGTACGATTTTAAAAAGTGAAGCAAATTTAGCCGCATCACTCACCGCCGATTGGTCACCCATGGCGCGCGCGGCAGCTCGTGACATACTTCACCGTATCGAAGCGCGACAACGTGCAACTGATTTACGCGAAATCCAGTTTGATATTCAAGCAAGCGACAAGCTATGGCTAGACACATTAATAGCTGACTATGACATTCAGCTTCTCAACGCGCAAAAAAGTGACGGCATGATTACGCTCCTTGCCCAAGAGCGGCAAGTATCCGATATTACACAAGTTCTACACCAGCGTGGAAAAACAACTGTCAGTGTACGCGTTGCCGAGTATATTTTTGCCGCCCAGACTGAGAGTTATGATAAACTAATGACACGCATCACATCTTAGGGATTAACCGCATGAGCAGTTTGCTCGCGACAATCATTATTGTTGCAACACTTGGCACCGCTTTTCTCTCGAGCATATTCGGGATGGTTGGCGGCCTCATACTCATGGGTATATTGGCATCTATTCTGCCAATTCCTCAAGCAATGGTGTTGCATGGCATCATCCAGCTTACGTCAAATGGATATCGCGCTTATCTCAATAAATCCGATATATGTTGGCCAGTTCTTGGCGGCTTTATTATTGGCGGCGTCCTTTCTATGGGGCTGCTCACACTTATTATCTACACACCAGACAAGATAATGGTGATGTTTATTTTAGGTGCCCTGCCATTTATAGCCGCAGCGGTGCCCAAACGAATGGCACTCGACATTACGAAACCATATATGTCTTTCGTCGCAGGCTTTATTGTTGTCTTAACAAATTTGTTAGCAGGCATTGGCGGGCCTTTGCTTGATATATTCTTCCAGCGCACACCATTAACCCGCCATCAAGTCGTCGCAACCAAGGCCATAGGTCAATCGATTGGACATTCATCAAAAATTATTTTTTACGGTGGTCTAGCATTTAGTAATCTACCCCACCCGGGTTTTATTTTAATATGTTTAGCTATTTCCGTTCTTGGCACAACACTCGGCAAGCGCATATTAGATAGAATGGAAGACCAACAGTTTTTTAAATGGACCAATCGCATTGTGCTGACTGTTGGGGCTTTTTTCTTGTTACGAGCAATTGCGTTGTCCATGGGCCAAGCATAAAGCTAAAAGGTCTAATACTTTAAGCCTCTCATCATGAACCGTGAGCTGAGCGATGAATCTTAATTTTCGCGGAACGCAATACTTGAGGCGCGTTCAATTGGCGTGAGAATATAGTTCATAATCGTACGCTTCTTCCCAATCAAATCAACTGTGACCGTCATACCAGGAACAATGGTCACATCCATGTCAATTTTAGAAAACCGTGAAACGGGAATTTCAATCATTGTCTCATAAAATGGCTGTTCTTTATCAAATTGCGTTGTATTGGAAGCGATTTGCTGCACAAAGCCTTTTAAATATCCATAACGTGCCGTGTCATAGGATGACAATGCAACATTGGCAGGCTGATCAATGCGAACATCAGATATATTTTCAGGCCTTACCCGCGCACGCACTAAGACAGCTTGCTCATCTGGTACAATTTCAGCCATTATATCACCGGCCTGAACAACACCGCCGAGCGTTTTTATAAAGACAGCTGAAACTGTTCCCGATAGTGGCGCACGAATTGCGGCATGATCTACTTGCGATGTAAGCGCTTGGCGATAGGCACCAGCCTGGTCAGAGCGCGCTCGTACTTCTGCAAGCTCAGTTGCGGCTTGTGACTTAAACTCCGAGATGATGGCGTTATATTCATCTTGGCCTTTTTCTACGGCTAATTTGGCTTGTTCATAAGACCCTCGCAAACGCGATTGCTCTGAGCGACGCTGAAGAAGCTGCAACCGAGACTCATGACCAGCCTCAACAAGGGGCTCAAGGATCAATATTTCCTCACTTAAATTATTCATCATATCGCGTGATGCGATCATTTCAGATCGGCGTTCGGACATATTTCGTTGCACGACGCGTAAGCGATCAGAAAGCGCCGCTTTACGTTGTTCAAAAAGTTTTCTTTCATTATCAACCGCAGCAGGATTAGATTTATACATCTCAGCCGGAAAGACGAGCTCTTCCAAACCTGCTAATTCTGCTTCTAAGCGAATAACCGCAGCATCAGCGTTTACCCGGGTGATCTCATTACCATCAAAATCAGCAAGAACTTTCTGATCTTCAATCCGAAACAACACATCACCGCGCTGCACCCGATCACCTAGTTTCACGTTAATTTCGACGACGGCGCCTGGCAATAAGCTTTGAATAGATTGCACGGAACTAGGCGGAACAATGACGCCTTCAGCTCTAACCACCTCATCAAGCTGGGTGAAAGATGCCCATAAAACTGCAATTGCGACAAAAGAAAAAATAAGCTTAAAAATCAAACTACTTTTTTCTAAATTGTCTTCTTCAACAATCTCATAACGATTATCACCAAGCATCATGCTTGCTTTGATTGCTTCTTCATCAGGACCCAAAAGACGTAAATAATCTTCACGGCGTTGACGCACAAATACAATAAGCTTTCTTAAGGGCAGGACAAATAGAGTTTTTATTCCCTTTTTTGAAAAATCGATTTTATGCGGTTCCTCTTGCTCGGCAATAATGTTTTGCTCTACCAACTTATAGACATGCGCAGAGATGCTTTTTACACGAGCTTTAATATTGTCAAAATATGATAATATATTTTCATAATATGGTAATTTTTTCATTATAGCTCTCTAGCTCTAATTTTGAATTTTCTTCAGAACGTCATCACGTGGCCCATCCATTACGATACGCCCACCTTCAATAACGATAATGCGATCCATAATGCGGAGCATAGCGCCTCTATGCGTCACACACAGCATGGTGATCCCCTTGGTTTCTTCATCTAGTGAATTGATAAGGGCTTGCTCACTATTGGCATCCATTGGTGCTGTCGGCTCGTCGAGCATGAGGATTTGCGGCTTAACAATGAGCCCACGCGCGATAGCAAGCGATTGACGCATACCAACAGACAACTCCCGTCCCATTTCAGACAGTTGAAAGTCAAAACCACCGGGTAATGATCCAATAAATGTTTCAGCGCCAGACAGGCGTGCAGCCTCTAATAGATCCGCATCTGTCGCGTCAGGATTCCCCATTAAGATATTTTCTTTAATTGTTCCGGAAAACAAGACAGGGTTTTGCAAAACAACTGAAATGTTCCGACGCACATCATCGGGATGAATTTGACGAATATCCGCATTATCAACGAGCACCAAACCGCTCGAGGGTTTATAGAGCCCTGAAATTAATCGCAGGATGGTTGTTTTGCCACAACCCACCCGCCCCAAAATAGCGACCCGCTCACCAGGCTTGATATCAAACGAAATATCGCGAAGAACAGGGGTTTCTTGATCTTCATAAGAAAAAGTGACATTACGGAAACTAATATGACCGGCAATCTTTTCGCGGCGGACTTGTCCCGCACGCTGCTCCTCCTCAGTGGTACCGATCATTAATTTACCAATATTATGATAGGCCTCAACCGCTTGGTTGGCGCGCACTAAGAGGCCGGTTACTTGCGCAACCGGCGCAAGCGTTCTCCCCGAAAGAATAACGCAGGCAAATAATTGTCCCATTGTTAATGTGCCATCGGAAATCAAAAACACGCCATAAACGACAATGCCAATTTGACCCAACTGCTGTCCAGCCTGACTGAAATTTTGAGTCAATTGCCCCGTAAAACGTGTTCGTCGATTGGCAGCCCCCTGATTAACAACCGAGCGCAACCAGCGATTCCGCAATAAGGAAATCCCAGATATGGTCTTAAGGGTTTCAAGTGCAGAAATCATTTCCACCATAACAGCCTGCTTGCCCTGCCCTTGCTGAGCACCAAGCCGTGTGAGGCGCCGCATAATAGGTTGTAAGGCCACGCCGAAAATAAGGACGATTGGCAAAATAAGCGACGGCACGGCAGCAAGAGGCCCACCAATCGCCCAAATAACAATAATAAACATCAATGCAAACGGCAAATCGACAATAATGGCAAAACTGGCGGATCCGATCATTTCTTTTAAAACTTCAAAGTCACGAACAGTCGTGGATAGAGCACCAGTAGATTGCCGGTTGAGCGTAATATCAAACCGTGCAATACGCGCAAACAAGCGCTCAGATATAACCCGGTCAATGCGCGCACCGGCGACATCGATAAATGTACCCCGCACCGTCTTAATGATAAAATCGAACACCATGATGACCAGCATAATGATCGTTAGAGCCCACAGACTCTCTATCGCTGAATTGGGCACAACACGATCATAGACAGTCATGATATAAAGTGAGCTGGCCAATGCAAAAAGATTAATTAAAACTGAGGCAGCAGCGACTTGGCCATACAAATTTCGGCAAACAAGCACAGGGCCCCAGAACCAGTGCCCATCCGTATTCATATCGAGGGGCATCTTAGCAGCGCCGCTATCTGGCAAAGACACGTCTTTACTTTTACTTAACATCCGTTTGATTCCCATCTGATATCGAGCACATCCAGCAATTTGTCAGACGCGTAAAGCGCCTCTAAGCGAATAAGTTCTAGTTCAAATTCAATTGTTATCCGTTTTTCTACAGCTTGCGCCAAGTCAAACTCGAGGCGTTCACTCGCAAGAGGGTCCATGCGCAACTGTCCCTGGCGTGCTCGTTCACTTGCCAATTGCACGGTCATTTCTTCTACTTTTTGAGACTGATTGTTATATCTGAATAAGGCATCGGTTAATTGTTCTTGAATGCGTCGGCTATCGGCGCGGTGTCTCCGGTCGATTGCCGCCATTTCCGACTCAATAGAACGCTGGAAAGCAACACTGCGGCTTCTTTGTGCTTTATTTAAGCCGCCATCATAAAGGGGCATTGAAAACTCTAACCGGCCAGCTACTTCGAATGTGTTACAATTCTGGCTTCGGCGATAGGCTCCGTTGCTATATTTAGCATCTGGGTGAGACGCATCGATGACGCCACCACAATTATTCTTGTCCTCAATATCCCAGGCTTGCCCTTGTATAATTGCATTTACTTTTGGCAGCTGGCTAGCCTTGAGACGTTGGCGTTCAAACCCAGCAGAGCGATATTCAGCATTCAGCTTTCGCCAGTCAAAGGTTTCAGTCGTTTCGACAATCGTGGGTATATTTTCGCGACGGTTTATAAATTCTTGTAAAACTTTTTGTGAGAAATCCGTATCAACTTCAAAATTAGTTTTGAGATTCTTAAGTGCAATAAGTTGCCGGTTTGCAGATGATTTAATATTTGTTTCAAGATCAAGGCCTATAACCTGTGCGGCACGTAGCTCAGCTATACGCCCAGCCCCACCCTTAAATCGGTTCTCAATGGCAGCAATGTCGGCCTGAATCAATTTTGAGACACCTTGATAATGAGAAAGAATGCGGGTCTCGCGCTCATAGGATATTGCGTCGGTTAAAAAATTATAGAGTTGGTCTTGTAAGCTTTGAAAGCCTTCAAAATTTGATGACTCACGCACAAGCTCTTTACCTTTAATCGATGCACCTGTTTGCCCCCAATCATATAATTGCTGATTAAAAGTGAGTGATAGATTAACGCCCTTACCGTCATATTCTGGTGAATTAGTTCCACCAAAAGCATCACCCCGTGAGGTTTTATCAACCATCTTATTCCCACCACTTAATATGGCATTTAGTTTCGGGAAATAAGCACTCTTTTCTTCAAGGATGGCATAGGTCGCCGCACATAAATTTTGCTGAGCTTGGCCAACGCGTGGGTGTTGACGCATGATCGACTCGAGAGATGATGTCACGGCCTCTTGTGTCTCGTCTACATAAGTCGCCGATGCGTCTAGGCTTTCTAACGGCATAACCTCTTGGGCTTCTGACAAGGAAGCGACGATCTCAGAAGCACTGATTGGCTCACTCAACGCTCCAGAGCTGAGCAATAACCCAAGAGGCAATACAGAATAGGTCCCCATTGATCGTAATGATTTCAAGCAAATGCGTCGTGTAGATGTGACATTAAAACCTGACATGATTTCTCCTTCTGTGGCGCGCCATAAAAGTAAGCTCAATTGCTTCTCCCACTTTCAACAACAAATCTTAAAGGAAAAACCTTAGCAAACAGTTAACGACACAAATGAGAAGCGATTTTTTTTAAAACGCAGTTGTTTCAAACGCGGTTGATAATTTGGATATTTGTAAATGAGCCTATTAAAAAGGTGCTTTTTTTATTTTCTTGTTTTCACTTTTATAATTTGATCTTAGAGATTTCGGTGTGCCACCGCAAGCAATAATAAAAAAGGCCACTCCGAGGAGTGGCCTTTCTATTTAGCTTTAAGTTCAGCTTAGGCGCATTTACATCATGCCGCCCATGCCGCCCATGCCGCCCATGCCGCCCATGTCAGGCATACCGCCACCGGCGCCACCTTGAGGTGCAGGTTTATCAGCAACCATCGCCTCGGTGGTAATCAAGAGACCCGCAACAGATGCCGCATCACGAAGAGCAACCGTTACAACTTTGGTTGGGTCAACAATACCTGCAGAAATTAAGTCACAATAGACTTCATTCTGAGCGTCAAAACCTAATTTACCTTTTGCTTCGAGCACTTTACCAACTACGATAGAGCCCTCTACGCCGGCATTTTCAGCAATTTGACGAACAGGTGCTTGAAGCGCGCGAGCAACAATTTTAATACCAGCTTCGATATCAGGATTGCTGTCTTTCAAAGCACTGATGGCGACTGAAGCCAACAAGAGAGCTGTACCACCACCAGGAACAATGCCGCTTTCAACAGCAGCGCGTGTGGCGTTGAGCGCATCATCGACACGATCTTTACGTTCTTTCACTTCGACTTCAGTTGCACCACCGACACGCAGGACGGCAACACCACCAGCAAGTTTAGCAAGACGTTCTTGAAGTTTCTCACGGTCATAATCAGATGTCGTATTTTCAATCTGTGTACGGATCTGGTTCACACGTGCTTCTATGTCTTTCTTCTTACCAGCGCCATTAACAACAGTCGTGTCATCTTTGGTAATTGTAACGCGTTTTGCTGTACCCAACATATCGATGGTTACATTCTCAAGCTTAATGCCGAGGTCTTCAGAAATAACCTGACCACCTGTCAAAACAGCAATATCTTCGAGCATTGCTTTACGGCGATCACCAAAACCAGGTGCTTTAACAGCAGCAATTTTCAAGCCACCGCGCAATTTATTGACAACCAATGTGGCAAGCGCTTCGCCTTCAATGTCTTCCGCAATAATAAGGAGTGGGCGTGATGATTGCACGACGCTCTCTAAGATTGGTAACATTGCCTGCAAAGAAGATAGTTTTGACTCATGAAGAAGAATTAATGGATCCTCTAGATTTGTTGTCATTTTGTCAGCATTGGTAATGAAATATGGTGACAAGTAACCGCGGTCAAACTGCATGCCTTCAACAACATCAAGCTCGCTTTCAAGGCCTTTGGCTTCTTCAACCGTAATAACGCCTTCATTGCCAACTTTTGCCATTGCTTCGGCAATCATCTTGCCAATTGAGCCTTCACCATTAGCTGAAATTGTACCAACTTGTGCAATTTCTTCATTTGATTTGACTTTTTTCGAACGCTTTTCAATATCTGCAAGCGCTGCTTTAACGGCAATATCAATCCCACGTTTAAGATCCATTGGGTTCATGCCAGCCGCCACATATTTTGCGCCTTCGCGCACAATAGCTTGGGTTAGGACGGTTGCTGTAGTTGTTCCGTCACCGGCTTCATCATTGGTTCGTGACGCAACTTCGCGAACCATTTGAGCACCCATATTTTCGAACTTATCTTCAAGCTCGATTTCTTTTGCAACAGATACGCCATCTTTGGTTGTACGTGGAGCGCCAAATGAACGCTCTAATACGACATTACGCCCTTTTGGACCAAGTGTCACTTTCACTGCATCTGCAAGAATGTCGACACCGCGTATCATTTTTTCGCGGGCTTCCGCGCCGAATTTTACTTCTTTCGCCATGATATTTCTCTCTTAATTTATATATTGTAATCTTTGCACTCAGGGTGAATTAACCAATAATGCCCAAAATGTCGGATTCCTTCATAATCAAAAGCTCGTCACCTTCTACAGTAACCTCACTACCTGACCATTTTCCAAAAAGAACCTTATCCTTAACTTTGACATCGAGCGGTGTAACTTTACCGTCTTCACCGCGTGTACCAGATCCGACAGCAACAACAACACCTTGAGATGGCTTTTCTTTTGCTGAGTCAGGGATAATGATCCCACCAGCTGTTTTTGTATCTTCCTCGATACGCTTGACCAGAACACGGTCGTGTAAAGGACGAAATTTCATGTTTTATTCTCCTATTTTGATGATACTCACATTGAGTAACATCCATGAACAACTTCATCAGCACTCTCAAGACCAGAGTGCCAACTTGCCTAAGTGAGATAGGGAGGCGAACCTATAGTGTCAAGACATAGGCCCAAAAAATCATCGATTATTTTTTGTTAAAATCAAAATCCAGCGCTTAGCTAGGCCCAGCTCATAGCGATGCCCGGTTCTTGGTAATACAAAGAGGCTCAAACAACGACCAATAGCCTCTATTTGAGATGGCCGTTCGTGAAATATTTAATATGGGCTTAACCCTGACAACCTTATTGTTACTGCTAAACTGACCTTTCGGGGATTATTCCCAAAAAAAAGCGGCTGACGATTAAAATCGCCAGCCGCAGGCAAAACACAAGCATACTGAAAACTAGGTTTAGCCTTGAATATCTCCGCAGCTTTACCGAATGAACACTCCATACGCTACAAAATGCATACGCAACAAACATCCAATTGATACTCAGACACAACACAAACGCTTTACTGACTCAGAACTCAATTTTAATCCTTCAGCCATGCTGCAAAGACAATAAGTGTAAATTGGCTCCGTCATTTCTGATGATAAATTACAAACGATATAATGAGTAAATCAAAGCCAGGCCGTAAATCAAAACCAGATCAAGTTTGACGCTTACATTTTGACGCTTACATAGAGACAAAAGCGCTCACCAACTTACGATTGTAATTTATATGATATACAACCATTTCAAAGTGCCTCAATTTCAGTTTTTAATTATTAAAATTAAAACAATAATAACAATGGGTTATAAATATATTAGCATCGTAAAAAAGCATATGGCTAGGCGATTGTCTGACCACCATCAATCACAACCTGTTGCCCCGTCATAAAGGCTCCAGCTGGGCTGGCAAGAAAGACTGCTGCCCCTGCAATTTCGTCAGGCATCCCAATACGCTTGAGGGGAGTTGTCGCTGTTGATTGCTCTAAAATATCTGGATTATCCCACAGGGCTTGCGCAAAATAGGTCTTAATCAAACCAGGTGCAATCGCATTGGCTCGAATATTATGTTTGCCATGCTCAACCGCAATATTGCGCGCCAGCTGGAAATCAGCCGCTTTAGAGAGACCATATGTGCCCAAAATGGCAGAGCCTTTCAAGCCACCAATCGATGAAATGATAATAACAACGCCATCTTTGCGTTCGATCATTTCCGGCATAACCATATTCGACAACCAATGGTTCGACTTCACATTGCTGCCCATGATTTTATCAAACGCCTCATCTGGACAATCCGATGATGGCCCAAAATAAGGGTTAATGGCAGCATTGCACACGAGAATGTCAATTTTACCAAAAATTTTGCGCGATTGATCAACTAAATTTTGGAACTGAGCTTTATCGCCAATATTACATGCCACGGTCGCA
>ENA-OUOG01001499-OUOG01001499.1-marine-metagenome-genome-assembly--contig:-NODE-1499-length-26877-cov-5.060560_pt1 | contig 26877 bp, 18 predicted proteins | sample MGYA00248635_ERZ508505 | MGnify/ENA primary metagenome ERZ508505 (study PRJEB26176, sample SAMN06267871) | marine metagenome | isolation source: Saanich Inlet, British Columbia, Canada | place: Pacific...
GTTTCGTCCCGAAGAGGGAACGTCGTCGAAGGCGCTGTACCCGCTCTGACGCGTTTGCGAAGGCGAGCCGCTCACATGAGCGCCTTTGTTCGCCATGGACTTCATCTCCGTCGCCGCCGCCGCCGCCGCCGCCGCCGCCGACTTCATCCCGCGCGTCGCCATGTCGCGCAGGCGGGACATCTGCGTCTGCGCGCGCGCGTACACCGTGCCGCCGGGGCGGTGGCGGGCTAGGAGTGTGCGGGCGGAAACGGGTCATTATGGGCGAACGGGTCAGTTCAGGAAAAAAGGTTTGGATGGTTTCGCAGTTTCGACAGAAGAATCTTCACACCGCGCGGCCGACTGTCACGTTGAGATGTGGGACGGAGGCGACGTACCCGCTTCGTTGGAGAAGTCGAACCCCTGCGCGTCGCGGTCCAGCGGGACGTCGTCCAGCGCGTCATCCTGCGGTGGCGGGGAGCAAGACGCGAAGACGTTCGAGGCGGCGGAGTCGGGAGGTGCGTCAGATTCCGCGCGTCATTCGGCCACGTTTCGCGCGAGATCTCATCTCGTTGTTGCATTCGTTCCGTCCCGGATGTCGCGAACGCCGCGGCCGCGCGGGTCGCGTTCGCGAGACGACCCGAGCCCGACGCACCTGCTCGTCCCTCGACAGCAGCGACGACTCGTTGCCGTCCGTGGACAGGGGCGCGTAGTGCCCCGCTCTGCTCCCAGAGAAGGCCATCTCGCGGTGCTCGCCGCGCGTCCGTTCAGTGATGACGAGGTGGCGGTTTTTACTGCGGAAAATCTTGCGCCGATTTCGTCTGTCGGTGGTCCGGCGCGACGTCGACGCGCACGCTCGTGGATTCCGTAAATCGCGAACGCGTTACAACAACCCGTTTACTCTACTCCATCTTCCCCATGGCCTCCGCGATGATCGCCACGGCTTTGTCCACCTCGCTCTCGCTCACGACGAGCGGCGGCAGGAGCCGAAGCACGTCTCCCGCGCCCGCGGTGATCACCAGCAGACCCAAGTCGCGGCAGATCCCGACGAGCGGCCCCGCTTGGACGTTGAGCTGCACGCCCACCAGCAGACCGCTGCCTCGAACCTCCACGACGCGCGCGTCGCTCTTCAAAGCCTCCCGCAACCCGTCACGTAACTGCTCCCCCCGTGCCACGACGTTGGCCATGAACACAGGCGTGTTCACCTTGTCGTACACCGCGTTCGCGGCGTGGCACACGAGCGGCCCGCCCGCGAACGTCGACCCGTGGTCGCCGGGGCTCATCGCGTTCGCCACGGTTTCCGTCATCAAAACGGCGCCGATGGGCAAGCCGCCCGCCAGGGGCTTCGCGACCGTCATGATATCCGGCTCGACGTTCACGGACTGGTGACCCCACAAGTACCCCGTTCGGCCTAAACCGCACTGCACTTCGTCGAAAACGAGCACCGCGCCTGTTTCGTCGCACAACTCGCGCAATCCTTTTAAAAACGTCTCATCCGCGGGAAACACGCCGCCTTCGCCTTGCACGGGCTCGACGAAAACCGCGGCGGTTTTCCCTTTCACGATCGCGGCCTTAGCGCTGTCCAAGTCGCCGTACGTCGCGAAGGTGTGTCCCGGCGATAACGGCTCGAAGGGCGTACGGTACGCTTCCTTCCACGTCAAGTTCAACGCACCGAGCGTTCGGCCGTGGAAACAGTTGGAGAAGGAAACCGTCTCGGTGGCCCATTTCGTTTCACCGTTCGCCTCGGCTTTGGTCTTTTGGAGCTTACGCGCGAATTTGATAGCGCCCTCGTTCGCCTCCGCGCCCGAGTTGCAGTAGAAGACGCGGTCGGCGAAGCAGTCGTTCGTGAGCTTGCGCGCGAGGCTCGCGCCGGGCTCGGTGTGGTACAGGTTGGAGACGTGGCAAAGCTTGCCCGCCTGCTCGGTCACGGCGGCGACCCAGTCCGGGTCGGAGTGCCCGAGGCAGTTCACGGCGATGCCCGCGGTGAAGTCCAGGTACTCGCGCCCTTCCGTGTCCCAGATGACACATCCCTTGCCGTGCGTGAACACGGGCGTGGGGCCGCGGCCGTACGTTCCCAAAATGCACTCGCTCTCGTCCTTCCACACGGTCTCGGCGTCGACGCCGGTCGCGGGATCGGCGATGGCCTCCGCGCGACAGACGCGGGCGCGGCGAGCCACCGATCGCGACGTCGAGCGCGTCGCGGCGCGGCGGCGAAGCGCGTTCGGGGCGGAGGCGAGGCACACGGCCGAGGCGTGGAGCGCGGAAGCCATTGCGTGCGGCGGGGCGGCGGGGGACGTCGGGACGGCCCGGATGTCGGCCGGCGCGGACGAGTGTGGCGAAGCGCCCCCGTCCAGGGTTTTGGCGTTCAAGGCGGTGACATGGGTGATGTCGCGTGAAAAAATCTCGATGAGATGACGCGTCGCCGTTGTCGCCGTCTTTTCGCGCGAAAAGTCGGGAAGTGTGCCTACCTCAGCACTTTTCGGGGCGCGTCCCCATGCTGGCTCGCGCGCCCGTCGCGGCTCTCACGCCGCGGGCGAGGCTTTCGCGTCGCCGCGCGCCCACCCACGCGCGCGCGTCCGCGCGCTCGAAAGGCGACGGCTCCGAGGAGCGCGCCTCCTCGGAGGAAGCGGTGAAGTTCCACGATTCTTTGAAACGTCGCGCGAGGACGCTCAAGCAGCTCCGGCTGCAGCGCTCGAGGGTGAGCGTGGGCGACTACGTCTCCGACGAGGTCACGCGGTTCCGCGGCGAGCGGTTCCGGGTCGAGCAGAGGCTCTTCGACCTGCGCAGGGACCTCGAGGCGAAGCTCACGCTCGAGCGGTTCGCGGAGGCGAAGGCGGTCCAGGCGCGAATAGACGAGGCGCAGACCGAGCTCGAACGCTTCACGCGCGCCATTCAGGAGGCGACGGAAAACGCGCTTCGCCGGTACGACGAGCAGTTGTGACCCTTCTTTTTTTTTTGTGAAAAAGCGCAAGAGAGCATCGATGTATTCTACTAGGGTGTCGTGCGCGCGCCTCGATACGGCGCTCGCGCGGCGTTGTACAAACACGCGCATGTAAAGTAAGCCTTAGTCTAAAGTAAGCCTTAAGTAAGCCTTAGTCTACGTTCAAGGTCAAAACATCCATCACGGTTCGGTCGTCTTGCGTTTTTTGGCGAACATCTTACCGATCGCGGTGTCCCTCGCGGCGACTTTACCGACTTTACCGGTCGTTAAAGTCGCCGCGAGTTCGCGAACGAGTTTCTCCTTCTTTTCTTTCGCTTTCTTCGCAGGGGGATCTTTCGTGACCAGCGCGTGCACCTTGACCACCCCGCTGGAAAGACCAGCGTCGCTCACGTCACTCGCGCGTACCCAGCGCCACTCCGTCCCGGCGGCGCCGTCGGGAGGAGAGGCTTCGGACCTCCCCGCGCGTTTGAAGAAATCGTCCGGGTCCGAATTCGGAGGCAGCGAGATTTTAACCGTCGCCTTCGTCACATGATAGGTCTGCCGAACGTGCGAAAAAACGTGCGTGACTGAGCCCACGTATTTGTCCGGCTCAGTCGTGTCGACGGTCGCGTTCTCGAAAGGCAAATTATCGAACGCCCGCAGAGAATGCACCAGGGAAGTGGCGGTCTCCTCGAGAAGCGGAGAAGCTCCGCGCGAATTCGCCGAACCGAAATCGTCTTCTTTCGGCGCCGCGACGGACGGGAACTCCCACAGACCGCCGAGCAAGCCCCCTTCTTTGCGCTTCGTCAGCAAGTACCCGATCTCCTCGGTCGTCTCGAGACCGTCGACGGGCTCAGCGCTTACCCGCGCCTCCACGAACCGCACGGCGACCGTCTCCTCGCGCTTGGGCGCCTTCTTCTCCTTCTCGGGTAAGTCCGTGACGGAAAACGTTTTAGAACCGTCCGCAACGCTCGCGGTTTCCGACGCGGCTTTCTGCGCGGCGAGGCCCTGGCAGTGCTCCGCGACGGGGCACTCCGAGCACTTGGGGTTCCGCGGCGCGCACACCGTCGCGCCGAGCTCCATCATGGCCTGGTTGAAATCGCCTGGTCTATAATCCGAGTGCGCGAGCAACGCGTCGGCGACGGCGCGCACCGCCGAGGCGGCGCTCGTTCCGCTCTTCGCGGCGTCGCCTCCGCCGCGCGCGCAAGAGAGCCTCGTCGCGACGCGTATGACGTTCCCGTCCACCGCGGCGACGCTTTCGTTGAACGCGATGGACGCGACGGCGGCGGCGGTGTACGGCCCGACGCCGGGAACGGCCGACAGAGCCTTCGCGGTGCGCGGGAAATTCGTCAATTCGTCTCCGTCTTTTCCTTCGTTCGTCGGAAGGACTCCGGAATCGTCATCGTCCTTCGCTTTCGTCGCGACGTGCTTCGCACCCTCCAGCAGGAAGCGCGCGCGTCTGTAGTACCCCAGCCCCGCCCACATCTCGTTCACCTCCTCCTGCGTCGCGTCGGCGAGCGCCGTGACGGTGGGCCACTTCGCCATCCATTTTTGCCAGTAGACAGAGACGCGCTCGATTTGAGTTTGCTGCGACATGATCTCCGAAACCCACACGCCGTACGCGTATTGGTCCAACGGGACGTTTCGCGCGGCTCCTCGCTTGTCGCAAACGTCTAGTTGCCAATACGCCAGAGCTTCTTCCTTGTGTTTGGTTTTCGTATCTTTAGTATCGAAGGTGTCGTCTTTTTTCCGCAAAACAACATCCGTGGGCTCGCAGTGCTTTGAAAACGCGTTTCGCCGCCACGGCAGCGCGCGGTGTTTTTCGTCGTACCACTGCAGCAGACGGTTTGACATCTCGGGCGCTTTCTCGATGACGGACCGCACACCCGGGTGTTTCGCGAAGAGGTCCTCGATGTCGGTTGAACTCGAGGCGCGCGACGTACGCGCGTTTGCCTTCGTCGCGGCCATCGGCGTGGCGCGCGGTGCTTCGCGACTCGACGAGCGCGCACAAGAGACGCCTCCCCGGGGCGGCCGAGCGCGCGGACGCGTGTCGCCCGATGGACGATTTGCGAGGCGCGCCGATCGGTGGAGGCTTCGGGACGCGCTCGCGACGGGGCGAGGCGTGCTGAAACGCTCGCGGATCGAGGTGGACGCGAAGGACGCGCTCGAGACGACCTGGGGGAGAGCCTTGAGCCTCACCGCCAGGCGCATCGAGGAGTGCCGTCTGGGATGAAGAGGACGTCGATGTCACGCATCTTGCAAGTTTTTTCCCGCGAACGAGCGATCGTTGAAAGTCGTCTTCTCGGCGTTTCGTTTCGGGGGTACCAACAACGACGACACTTTTTGTTCCGCGCCGCGGAAGTGACGCACTTCGCGCCGCGCCTCTGAAGCACGCGCGCGTCGCGTCCACGCGTCCGGCGCGACCGGCGCGGAGCGACACGCTCCCGCGAGCCCGCGGACCTCGCCGGGGCGAACCAGCCGACCTCGGGTGGCCGTCGGCGATCTTGGAGATCGACATCGCCAACGCCTCGTTCGAGACGCGCACCGAGCGTTTCCGCGACTCGTCCAAGTCGTTCGATCGACACCTCCGGAGGCGGGCGCGTCCGAGGCCCATCGTCGGTCCAGGGCGCGCGCGCACGCGTGCGTTCGCCTCGCCGATACGCCCTCGCCGCCATGGGCGCGCACGTCCTCCAGCAGACGCGGAGGCACGCGCTCGCCGCCGCGCGCGCCGCGCACCTCCGCGGCGACGCGGCGGCGACTGGGAAAGAAAACGACGAAAACGAAAACGTGCTCGTCGCGACTTCCAAGAGCCCCTCGCAGTTACGACGCGCGACCTCTCTGCACTCGAGGTTCACGCTTCGAGACCTGATGCGCGCGCCGAACGCGCCGCTGGCGCAGCTGCGGTCGCCGCTGCGCCGCGCCGACTCGTTGGCGAATCACGATTCCTTCGTCGCGCCGCGGAATCTTTCGGCGGAATCTTCCGACGCGCTCGCGAACCCGTTCCCGCCTCGGAAGAACAAACCGGCGACGAACCTCAAGACGCTGCTGCGTCGTCGGAGCGACGACGATCGCGGAGATTCGGAGAACGTGGATCCGAGAGGAGGCGCGGTCGACGACGCGCGCGGGTCGAACGCGACGAAGGATGGCGGTTTCGATTCCCGCCGCGCGGCGGCGCGCGCCGCCTCCGCCGCGGATGAGAAACCCCCGGCGTTTCCGCTTCCGAAGCTTCGGGTGTGTTCGCGTCCGCCGGCGAACGAGACGGACCAACCCGATTCGCCCGCGTTCGTTTCCGCGGTTCCCTCCGACTTCTCTCGCGGAAAGCGCAAAGCCGCGACGGAGCCCGAGCCGTTGGCGGAGACTCGCGAGTCGTTTTCGTTTTTCGGCGACGAGACGAAGAGCGAAAACAAAAAGTCGAGCGAGGCTTCCGTCTCGGCGCTCGAACGCGAACTCGCGGAGGCGATCCGACACGAGAAGGCTGCTGCTGCGGCGGCGCGCGCGTCGATGTCGCTCGGGCGGTGGCGCCTCGCGCTGGAGGCGCAGAAGGCGCGCGCGGAGACGGCGGCCAAGACGGCGACGCTCACGGAGATGCTCCGGGACCAGGCGCGGGAATTCGACGAGGACAAGAGATCGCGCAAGGAGGAGCTGCGAGGCGCGTTGTCGCGCGCCCAGGCGTTGACTCGCGAGTTGGCCGAAACGAACGAGACGGTCGAGATTTTGACCGAGGCGCTCGGCGCGGCGACCCGCGAGCGCGTCGCGGCGCAGTGGCGCTTCTCGGCCAAGGCGGCCACCGCGCGCGCCGAGGCGGCGGCGGCGCGGAGGAAGATGCGACGCGTCGTCGTCGAATCTTCCTGTGAGAAGGACGCGAAGACCCGCGCTTTGAATCCATCCGCCGACGCGACGACGGCGACGAAGGCGGACGCGGAGCGTCACGAGCCTCTTCCTCTTGAGCCTCCTCACCGGGCGTCATTAACGGAATCTCTGCGCGAGGAGATTCGCGACGAGCTTCGCAGAGAGCTTCGGAAGGAGGTGCTCAAGGAGCTGCGCAAGTCTCTGCGTCCGATTGTCGAGGCGGAGGTTCGCGCCGAAGCGAGGGACGAACACGAGCGGTCGCGCGACGCGCTCGGTTCGTACGCGCGCATGGCCAGGATCGGACTCAGCGTCGAAGCGAACAAGTACGGCTCTGGCGTTAAGCGAAACGGAGCTTTCACGGAAAGCACGTCGAGTTTCTCTAACGCGGTCACAGTCGGCGACGCCGCGTACGCCGCGCCGCGTTTGAGCGCGCCGCGCGAAAAAAAAACGACGGCTTGCGCGTCGGCCCTCTCCGACTCGAACAAAGCGGCGGCGATGATGGCTGCCGCGCGGGCGACGCGAAACGCGTACTACGGCACGAAAAACGCATCACGAAAAGAAAAAGAGGATGCGCACAAAAATGCCGTAAATGGCTCTGGCTCGGCGTTGTCCGCGTTGGCGATGCAAACCGTCGAAGCCGCCGCGCACGCGCGTTCGCGTCTGAACCCGCTCCGCGGGGCGAACGTCGCCGAGCTCGTGGCGCTTCACGAAGCCGCCGCCGCGAAGCTGGCGGCGCAGGCGGAGGAGCTCGTGCACGAAGCCGAGCGCGTGATTTTCTTCCCGTCGTTCACGGAGTGCGCCGTCGTCGAGGGCGCGGTGATTGACGTCTCGTCGAAAAAGACCTCCGAGGAACGCGACAAAATAGCGCCGAGGAGCGACGTCGTTTCGCCGTCGTTTCCGCCGACGGCGCTGACGCCGACGACGAGCGCGAAGGTGGTGGTCCCGAAAGAAACGAGCATAGGCGGCGTGTCGCAAAAAAGCGAGCCGCGCGGGATCGAACCCGCGACGCGAACGGCGCAAACGGCGAGGGAACCGTCCGTGTGGGACATGTGGTTCACGTGACGGAAAGCGCGGTTGTGACAAAAACGTTCCGAGCCCTTCTGAATCGTCGTCTCGTCGCGCAATCGAGACGCGTCTGTGTTTCGTGCGTCTCGTCTGAGTTGTTACCACGACTCGCGCGTCGACACAGAAACCCTTTTGGCGTATCCTCGCCGCGGGATCTGGCCCGCGCGCAGTTCCGCGCGCGTCCGCCGCACGCCGGCGCAAACCTCGATTGTCAACGCGCTCGCCGGCAACCCCCGCGTCTCGCATCGACCCCGCGCGACGGCTCGCAGCAACGCGCGCGCCTCCCCGTTCCCGGTGCCTTTTCTCGAGGCGCGCTCGACTCGGGCACCCTACTCGGCGTCGTCTTCGCGCGCGCGCGTCCTCTTTCCTCTTTCCGCGCCGGCGCGGAGCGGAGCCCGCGGCTTCCAGCGCGGCTCTTACGCGAGCGCGGGTTCCACCTTCGAAACCCCTCCTCGAACGCGCTTCATAGCGTCGATCGACGATGAGCACTCCCGCGCGTAAGCGGTTGATGCGCGATTTCAAGCGGCTCCAGAAAGACCCGCCGGCGGGCATCAGCGGGACGCCCACCGAGGCGAACATCATGATGTGGCACGCCGTTATTTTCGGCCCCGAGGACACGCCCTGGGAGGGTGGGACGTTTAAGTTGAACCTGACGTTTTCGGAGGACTACCCGAACAAAGCGCCGGTGGTGAAGTTCGAGAGCAAGATGTTCCACCCGAACATCTACGCGGACGGCGCTATTTGTTTAGACATTCTTCAGAACCAGTGGAGCCCGATTTACGACGTCTCCGCGGTGTTAACCTCCATCCAGTCGCTTTTATGCGACCCGAACCCGAACTCGCCCGCGAACTCGGAAGCCGCGCGGTTGTTCTCCGAGTGCAAGCGCGAGTACAACAAGAAAGTGCAGGAGGTGGTGGAGCGATCGTGGACGGAAGCGCCGTGACGACTTTTGTCGTTTTTGTAGGGGGTGACGATTAGGGCGCGACGAATGTAATGAAGGTAGGTACGACGAAGACGCTATGCTTAGGAGCGTCTTAAACCACGATGATGTCCGCCTCGCGGGGTCGTCGGACTCGTTTTTCCGCGTTTTCGTTGTCTCATCATCACGTCGTAGACTACAGTAGTCTATATTAACTTTGCTTGTATTCACACAAAACTGCTAAACTTTTAGTACCGCGGCGGCGGCGGCGGCGGCGGAACGGCGCTCGGCGCGAATCCGACGGGCAACGCGCCCGGCGGCGGCGGCGCGCCGTACCCTTGACCGAACACATTCGTGTTTCCTCCTTTTCCTTTGTCGAACGCCTTGTTGAACGCGTTCTTTCTGAAGAAGAGCTGAAGCGTGAATGTTTTTTTGTCCGGTTCCCAGTGCGCGACGAAATCGTTCGCGTCGCGCTTCTCCACCTCGGCGTTTGGGATCTTAAACGCAACCGTCTCGTACGGCTCGGCGGCGATCAGTAAATACTGGTACGCCTTATCCCACGGCTCGACTTTCTGTTCGTACGCGCTCATGAACCGGTGTCGCGGTCGTAATTCGTCCTCGATCTCCGGGTAATCCACCTGAAACAAAAGGCTCCGCCGGTCGCTTACGCGGCAAAACTGTTTCGTCACGCGGTACCCGGGCCGACCGATCTTCGCGACATTTTTTCTCGGTTGGATCGTGCGTCTGGTGTTTAAGAGATTCAACGCAGGGCCGCTCGGGTTATCCCTCGCGTCCCTCGTCGCTCGCCTCGCGAGGTTCTGCTGGTGTCTCTTGCCCTGCGTGTGCGCTAAGTAGTTCCCCTCGTTGCCGTGCACGGTCAAACACAGCTTGCACTCGTACGACCCGACGTGGTTGCGCATGAAGTACGGATCTTTCGCCAAATCGATCGTCTCCAGCGCCAGGCGCCGCAGACGCTCGCGCCGGTCGATCGCAGAGTTCTGCGCGGACGCCACGCCGGCGCTGCCCACCTTGCTCCCGTGCTCGCGCGCGTCCATGAACGACATGGCGAAAGCGGGAAGAGACTGCCGTTTCGCGCCGTTCGGCGCCGGGCGGAATGCCGCGAATTTACACGGGGTTTTCAAGATGGCCATCTTCAGAAAAGCACCTCAGATGGTATCGTGATATCGAAGCCGAGCCTCGAGTCACAGACCCTCGATTCCTTTCCTTTAATTTTGGCACTTTTTCCCTCCCCAGATCTTCTCTGGTTCTATCTTCCTGCGAAGACATCTGCACGCCGCCGGCGATCGTCGCGCCAATCCACGCCACTCGGACACGCGCGGACGCCCTCGCGCGCCCCCCGTTCGGCAGATGGTCTTCGCCATGACCACGGTCTCCCCCCTCCGCGCCTCCGCGCGCGTCGCGGGCAGAGCGCGCGCTTCCGGATCCGCCGCGGCGGTCGCCGGCGCGGTCCCGCGATGCGCGATGCGGCCGACCCGCGCCGTTCGTGTCGCCGGGCTCGGCACCTCCTCGCCCCGCGGGCTGGCGCTCCGCTCGCCCCGCGGCGCGCTCGTCGCCGCCTCCGCCAAGAAGGGCAAGAAGTCGGCGCCGGAGCCCGTGTACGAGGACGACGAGGACGACGAGGACGACGAAGAGTTTGGGTACGACGACGACGAGGATGTTGATGATGACGAGGAGACCGAGATCGGCTCCGCCTCCGCGGCGGATGGCGAGGAGGATGAGGAGGAGGAGGACGAAGAGACCGGCGACGCTTCAGAGCTGATGCCTCCCAAATCCACCGGCTCCGCGTCTTCCAAGAAGTCCGGAAAGAAGAAGAAAAGCAAGAGTCTAGTGGTGGAGGAGGAGGAGACCGGTAACGCGTTCGGCACCGCGGTGGGATACGTCCAGGACGCCGTCGCGAACCCCGCGATTCGCAACTTGGGCATATTAGGATTCTCCATCCTCGCCGGTTCCTTCGCGCTAAGCGCGTACAACGTGTACATGCGGTACAACAGCAACAAGTCCAAGCGCAAGCGCCAGGTGAACAAGAACGTGGTGGTGGTGGAACGATTGCGGGATTTCTTCCCCGAGAACCGCGATTCGCTCAACCGAGGACACATCAGAGGGTTACAGGGCAAAACCGGGTTCAAGCCGGAGGAGATTTTTCGCAAGTACGCGCGGTACAAGCTCAACGAGGAACCGTTCACGAACGACTTCGTCGCGGACGTGTTAGCGTTGAAGACGGCGTGCGAACTGGACGGCGAGACGGTTAAACAGGTCCTGATCGAGACGGGCGAGCGGATCGTGAAGAAGTACGGCATCTTGATGCGCGACGTGTCGGAGATGGGCGCGAGCGGCGCGGCGCGGAAAGTCGACGGGTGCGGAATGTTCGCCAAAGTGATGTACCTCGCCGACTTGGAGGAGTTTGTGCCGCGCGAAAAGGGCGCGGAGGCGCAGCAGAAGCTCAAGGAGATCTTCGGCGCGACGGACGAGGACTACGAGAAGCTTCGGATCACCGCGCTCGGGAGCGGGGCGGATGACGTCTCCGTGCTAAACGCGATGATCACCGAGAAGAGCGCTTCTGAGGGCGAGGAAAAGGAGGAGTAGAGGAGACGACACTGAAAAGCACATAAAAGTTTGCCATGCAAACTTGTGCGCTCGGTACTATCACCCATCTAATACACTCATACACTCAAAGCACCACCACTTCCGACGTGTTCCCTCTCAAAAAGTGTTCCGGTCACCTCTAAAACCAGAAGTTGACCGAGAAACTCGGCTCGAGCGCGCGCACGTAGTGCCACCACCCTCGCGGCACGAAGAGCGTCTCGCCCGGACCGATTACCGTTTGTATCTCCTCATCGCGCGCCTTTTTAAAAAGCGGGAAAACGCGCTTTTGTTCCGCGACGTCTTCGCAATCCACGGGCGAGAACGCGTTTACCGATTTATTGCCTGTTTTTCTGTCATCGACCGAGTCTTGATACACGTACGGCGTCACAGAAGGCGGGAACAGTTTAACCAACTTATGACCGGCGACTTGGCACAGCAAATTATCGGCGTCGTCCGTGTGCAGATGCGTTTTCGTGTTTGCCGTGCCCAGCCACGCGTTCGCCGCCGAAAGGCGTCCGAGGCAAAACTCGGGAACGGCGAAGTGGTGTTGCAGAGTTGGACATTGGTGTAAAAGCGAGTGCTGAGAAACGTACGCCACAGCCACGTTTTCGTTTTGACCGTCGCGATCGGTCAAAGGCTCCGTCGGAGACGGCTCGGCGAAGTACGACTCGAGGAACGAACTTAGCGTGGCGTACGCGACGGAGACGGATCCTTTGCCGTCATTTTTTTCGCCGTACCGAGTTTCGTGACTGCCGTGACTGTTGTCACAGTGATCCACGCTCAACGCCTCCACGGGCACGGGCGTGTCTCCGTACGTCTCGTGGAGCCATTTCAGATCACAGAACGTCTCAACCGCGCTCCATTGGTCTTTTTCGAGTAAGCCTTTGATCACGACGGGGCGGTTTTTTTTCACGTACGCTTCGTAAAACGAAGCCTTCGTTAACGACGATACCTCAACGCGCGCCGACGCGTCCCAGTGCGTCGTGCCTTCCGATTTCGAAACCAGAGCCAGGTCCGAAACGACACGTCGCATCTTCTCATCCATCGCGCTCGACAACGACCGCAGGGGAATTTCGTTCGTTTTCTTGAGTCGTTTACCGTTGGAGTCGGTCGAATCGTTCGTCTCTTTTTTTGTTTTCGCGACGGCGAGAAGGTACGCGCGCTCGGCGCGCGCCGCCGCCGCGCTCGCCGCCACGACGCGCGCGCCGATCCACCTTCGGCCATGTTTTTCGTGAACCGTCTGTGTACCACTCGTGACGCTCGGTGGTTTTACAGTCGAAAACGTCTCGGGGTCGTCCGCGAGCAAAGCGCACTCCGCGAGGAGCACGGCGGCCTCGGCGGCGGCCATGGCGAGTTGACGCGTTTGGTCGGCGGCGGCGACGTCGGACGGTTCTCCATACGTCTCCGTCGTCGTCATCGCTTCGTTCGCGGCGTCCAGCGCCCTGTCCGCCTTGACCGCCCTGGCGATTAAGATGGCAGTGTTCAGCCGCGACGCGGCGAGGTCGTCTTTGATCCCGGACGCGGACGCGAGCGCTCGAACGGACGCGGCGATGACGTCGGACGCGCGCGCGGCGGATGGCGTCTCGAGCAACGCCCGCAGCGCGTCGGCGGGTTCGCGCATGTCGCGTCCGCGGAGACTCGCCGCGAGCGCCGGGACGCGCCCCTCGAGGTTCAGGCTGGCGCGCGCGGCTTCCTCGGAGAACGGAGGCGACATCGTCTCGTCAACCGGCTCGGGGCACCAGCAGTCTCTGGTGGCGGCGAAGAACGGGTGCGCCGAAGCGCGAGGCGGCGGGGGCGCTTTTTTGTCGGATGCCGCCGCGTCGTGGTCATCGTCCCCGAACAAAGCCCACGCCGCGTCCGCCATCTCGACTCCGGCGGCGGTCCAACGCGCGCCGAGATCCTGCCGACCCGGGGGATTTCTCCGCGCCGCGCGCCTCGCCGCGCCCGCGAGTCTGCGTCGACCGTCGAGTCCCACGCCTCGAAGCGTGTTTCGGAAGTTTCGGCGCTCGCCGCAGCAGGAGCGCCAGTCAGTCTCGCCGCGTCACGTTCGACGACGAATCCCGCATGAGAAAGTCTGTGTCCATTCCGAGCGCGCGCCTGCGGGACCGGTCTTGGCGATTCGTGTCGGTCCGGTGACGGAGGCGGCGCTCCTGGTTTCGCAAAAGGTGCCTGTCGCCATGGCGGACGATGATCTCCCCATCGACGTGCACTACGACAAGCTCATCGACTGGCTCGTGGATCGGAAAAAGGTGTCGAAGGATTGGCGCAAGAAGCTCGCCGGCGTGCACGCCAAGCTCTCCGAGCTCGCCCGCGATCTTCCAAACACGCTGACCAAAACGCACGGCCTCGGCGTCCCCGACTCGAGCCTCGTGGACAATGTGGGCGAACCCCAGAGATGGGACTACTTCCGGGCCGTGCTCGTGCGCGACCGGATCGTCGCCGGCGCGGATCTGAGGGAAGACCGATCCAAGAGCGATCCCGACGGATCGGCGTTTCCGGACGCGAACGCGAACGCGACGGATCCCGGCGACGACGACACAGAAAAAGAAACAGAAAAAGAAAAGACGCGCGGTCTGTTCGGTCGGCTCACGGGCAAAGCCAAGGCGTGGGACGACGTCGTGCGTATGTACGAGAAGGACGCGTTGCATTTGCCCGAGTGCGGATCGACGATGACGCGCTTCGCGGATTACGACGCGCCGTTCGCGCGACGCGAGAAAGAGAGACTCGCCAAGCAGCTCGGCGACGCCGAGCGGCGCGAGGCCGAGCACAGGCGGAGCGCCGCCGCGGCGAAGGAGAAGTTCGCGAAGATGTGTTTTGACGTTTTCGGAACAGAAAAAGGTGCGACGATCGCAGAGAGTGTAGACGGAGACAAGAACGACAAAAACGATTTGTCGTTTTTTCAGTCGCTCGTCGACGGTCTCGCCGACGGTTTAGACGCGGTGTTCGACGCCGCCGTCGCGGCGGCGCGTTCCGACGCCGTCGGCGAAGCCGCGGAGCACTACGCGCGATGGACCGATTGGGCGCACGGGGAGAGGATACGGGCGGGATTCGTATCACAAGAAACGGGAGAGTCACTCGACGGTCGAGTGACGGTCGAGTCCCTGACGCCGCACCTGGCGCGTCTGCGGGCGATGGCGACTTCGGCGGAGGCGGAGTTAATCGGGCGCGATTTTGAAAAAAGTCGAAAAGCCGCCGAGAAGGACGCCGAGGATGCCGCGTTCGCGTCGACGAGCGACGTCGACGTGGCGACCGACGTCGAAGTCGCGACGAACGCGGATGGCGCGCGGGTCGAGCCCCCCGCGGGCGGCATAGACTGGGACGTGAGCGTCGTCGACGCGAAGGTTGAGCCCCCCGCGGGCGGCATAGATTGGGACGTGAGCGTCGCGGATTTAAGCGCGAGCGTGGATGGAGCGGCGGAGTCGACTGGGACCCCCGCGGCGGTCGAGATCGATTGGGACGTGGGAGACGTCGTCGAGGTGGAGGTGGATGAACCGATCGGCGTCGAGACGATCGAAGCGCCGATCGAGATCGACTGGGACGTGCGCGGCTTCGTCGTCGAGGACGCCGGCGACGCGCGAGCGGAGACGAACGGGTCCTCGAAAGAAACGAACGGGTTCGTCTCTACAAAGACGCTCGCCGAGACGAACGACTCGTCTTCGTCTTCGTTCGGGCGCGCCTTCACCGATCGCGAGTTCCGCGCGTGTGTGTTGGACGACCTGCTCGAGCTCCGCGCGTTTCTCACGCAGCGCGCGGCGGATGCCGGCGCGTCGGGCGAATCCGCGACGCTTCTCGCGTCGGCGCCGCCAGAGATCCGCGCGCGTTTCGGCGACGCCGCCGAACTTATAAAGCTCGCGGCGGCTTGCGAAGAACCGGTGCGCGTCTTAGCGGAGGACACCGCCGGTCGTTTGCTGCTCGTCAGCGCGAGCGAGCGGTACCGAAAACGTTTGGCAAACGACTTGGTCACTGCCGGACGCCTTGAGTCGAAGTTTTGCGTCTTCGCGGACGACGCGCGACAGAAACGCGACGAGACTCGGCGTTCGTTGCGGCGCGAGGCGCTCAAGGCGGAGGCGAGTAGAAAGGCGCTTCGCGAAGTGAAGCGGTTCGCGGAGCGTGCGATTTCGACGATGTACAAGGGGAGGACCGTGCACATCATCGGGGAGATCAACAACGCGCTCGCGGGGTGACGCGAGAATTGAGAGTATACGGAGTGAGACGCCGTATACCATTCACGTCTCGTATACCGACGATACATCATCGTCGGTACGGCGCCGCGTTTGTCTATCGAAAGAAAAACACACCATTCTTGTTGGACAACGATGCTCGTCGGCACCCGTCCACCTCATCATGACGAGAGCCGATACCCTTCACCCTTCTCGCCCGAGGCTCCCCACACCACCACGCGCGCGCGTGGGGTCGTTCGGGCGCACGCGACACTCCTCGTCCCCGGCATCGCGCGGCGAGATGTCCGCCGCGTCTTCTTCGATGCGTCGCGCGGTGGCGCGCGGCTTACGTCTCTCGGCCCGCGGAGGGGCCACGTCGTGTTCTCGTCCCGAGATGTTGGTCACGCGAGGCCTCTCGGCGTCCTTCTCCTCGTCCGCGGGCGCGCGCTCGGCCTCGAGCCCCGGGCTGTTCGAGTTCCGCGTGTGCTCCGTGAAGCCCGGCGCGATGGACGCGTACCTCGCCGCGTGCGCGTCGCACGCGGGGACGCGCGCCAGGCTCGAGCCCGGCTTTCTGGGAGCCTTCAGGACGAGCGTCGGCGGGGACGTGAACGAGATCACGCGCGTGATCGCGCACGCCGATTACGACGCGCGCGACGCGGCGATCGCGGCGATGCGCGCGGATCCGGCGTGGACCGCGTTTTGCGATTCAACAGACCCTTTGATCGCACACGAAACGAGCGAGATGTTTCTCCCCGCCACGAAGTGCCTGGAAGCCGTCGCGGGAGACTCTCCGTCTGACGCCGACGCCGAGGCGCGATGGCGAGACTTTTTTTGTTCCAAATCCGAAAAGCAACAAACGAACCCGGGCGTCTTCGAGCTCCGCGCGTACCAGCTCGAGCTCGGGTACAACCCCATTCCGAAACTCATGGAGCACATGTCTAAGGGTTTGCCGAGTAAGCTTTTAAGCGACACGGAAAAAAACGGTTTATTGATCGGCATGTTCTACAGCGACGTCGGTCGCTTGAACCGGTTCGTGGAGATTTGGCGATACGACTCGGCAAAGAACCACATCGCGGCTCGCGAAGCCGCGCGAGGCGCGATTGAGTGGCGCGAGTGCGTCGGAAACATCGCGCCCATGGTGCAGATGTTCGACACGAAGCTCACGTCACCGACGCCGTGCTCGCCCGTACAGTGAAGGGACGTAGTCGTTAATTCTTTCTCATGGTCAGTGTACTATTAATATTCGCACCCGCTCCTAATAACGCCTAGATAACCTCTTAACGTCACAGCTCCTTCTCGTAGGCGGCCTTCTTCACCTCGAAGCCCCCCGGCGGCGACGTGGCCGCGTCCGCCGCGACGCCGAGGCTCGCGCCGTCCCCCGCGACGACGTCGAGCCGCACGTCGGCGGGAAGCGTCGTCGACGCCGCGCGTTGCAAGCCGTTCAGCGCGTCAAGCAAAAGCCGCTTCTCGCGGAGGCGACACCGAACAGCCTCCGCGACGTCGTCGGCCAAAGGTAACGAGACGTCCTCCTCGTCCTCCTCGTCATCCTCGTCCTCCTCGTCCTCCTCGTCCTCCTCGCTAGAGGAACCCGGCGCCCTTCGCAGCAGCGCCTCGTCGCGCGCGTCGCTGGTCGGGTACCCGTCCAGGATGGCCGCGACGGTCTCCAGCAGCGCGGCCAGCGCTCTGGCCTCGGCGTTCGCGCTCACGGGCCGGCGGAGCATCGAAACGGCGGCGGAGTGAAAGGCGTCTTTGTCGCCGCGGCCGCTTGCTTCGTCCGACGAAGCGTCCTTCTCTTTGAGTTTCAAAACGAGCGCCGCCGCCTCGTCGTCGTCGGCGGTGGCGGCGCGCACCGCGCACCAAAGCTCCGCCGAGGGCCCGTCGCGCGTCAACACGCGAGAGCTCTCGGGGCCGCACCGTTTAAGCAGTGACGCGCGGCTGTCATCTTCGTCGCTGTCTTCTCTCGTGAAATCCTTCTTCTCTAGAAGGGTCAAAACCACCGCGTCGCGCGCGTTTCTTCCTACGCCGACGGACCCGAACCGGAACAACGACTCGGCGTCCGTCAAGGCGCCCGTCGCGAGACCGGCGGAGACGTGACGGAACCGTCGTTCGCCCTTTCGAAATGCGTCTTCTTCCGATGAAACGCCCCTTTCGTTCGTCTCCGGAACGAGAACCGCCGCGCCGCGGTGGCACCGGAGCTCTTCCCCGGGTGTAGCCGCCGCGACGCGAACGACGAGCCGCGTTTTTTTTCCCTCCCCTCTTTCGCCTCGCGCCTCCTCTTCCACGCCGACGCAAGGCTCGGCGCCGTTTGGGTCGTGCGGTAACGCGTGCGCCACCGGAACGAGCGCCGCGGCGGTGTATACACCGACGCTTCCGTCGACGATTTCGATCGGGAACCGAACGCCTTTCGCGCGAACCGTTTGAAGCGCGCGCGCGACTTTTTTATAATCGCCGAAGGTTTTTTCCGGAAACGCCACCGGGAACTTTCGCGTCGTTAACTCGTAAACGCGTTTGAACGTTTCCCGGTCTTTTCGCACCATCGCGTCGTGGTACGCGCCGGCGTACGTACCGCGTAACGCGCGAACGGCGTTTAAGGTGAGAGCCGTCGCGCGCGGGTCGGATGACTGAGAGTCTTCCGAGTCTTCCGCCTTTCCGCGTACGTCGTCGAGCTCTTCGAGCGCCATCCGCAGAAACGGCGCGTACGGACCGGACGGTCCGACGTTCGATTCCCGCAGAAGCAGCATCGCCAGCGCCCACTCGGGGTCCACCTGCGTCGCGACCGCGTTCAGAATGGGACCCGCGCGTTCGCTGGGCACGATCAACGCCGCGTCTAAACCCGTCTCGAACACGACGTCGCCGTTCTCCACCGCCGCGTTCTTAGCGAAGACCCCTCGGTTGCGTCCGGTGACGATCGACCCGTCGCCCGCTCTCCCCGTCTCGACGTACGACCAGACGCCCGCGCCGGTGAACGCGCCGCCCTTCGAAGCCAGCCACGCGGCGAACGCCGTGTCCGCCTCGGTCGGGAAGGAAGGCAAGGGCGCGGGGGGCGGATCGCGCGAGGGGAACGCGCGCGACTCCGGATCCGAACCGACGACGCCGACCGTCGACGCGTCCGGATCGCCTCGCGCGGCATCGAGACACGCCAGCGCGCACACCAGCGCGAGCGCGCGCGCCGCGCGCGCGACGCGGCGCGCCTGCATGGCGCGCGGCGACGCCGACCGCGTTTCACGCGTGGTCGTGACTCGCACGCGCGCGCGTGAGTGGCACGCACCGCGGTCGGATCTCGACCTGCGACCTTTTCATGAGCGAAGAGTGTTTTTTTTACACCTTCGTACGAAAGTAGGAGTTCTCTATTCAGACGACTCCCCCGAACCTCCCCGCGATGACCACCACGAGCACGAGCACTATGCAAAACGCGACCGAGCAGAAACATCGCACGCGCCTGTTCTTCTGTTTCTGGTACTCCCGGGCGCGTCGCAGCGAATCCGCTCCGCGGCGCGCGGCGCTGGTCGCGGCGGCGACGTGCGCCTCGACGCAGTCCACGCGTTCGCCCTGCGAATCGGCGAGGGTCGCCATATCGACGAACGCGGCGTGGAGCTGGTGCATGTCACGCTCGAGCTCGACCGCGGTTGTCAGAGCGCGCTTCTCCGACTCTATGGTCGAGTCGTGCGTCTGCGTAGACGTGGTGGTCGTCGTCTGAGAAGACGACGTCGGACCGACCATTTTTTTTTCATCATCATCCGTCTGCGAAAAAGAAATGTTTGAAGATTTTTCCTCCTGGACGCGAAGCGGCGCCGGCCGCGACGGGTCACGCGTCGACGCGTCGTCTTCGTTTTTTTTGTCACCACGCGTACGTACGTCACCGTTCCCGACAACCACCGACGACAATGCCGTTTCGACATCCTCCGCCTCTGTCTCGGCGGCGCGTCGCGTGGCTTCCGGATCGGGAACCCGGCCGAGTCGCGCGAAGTGTCGCGTCGTGAGCGTCTCCTCGCGCCGGCGAAGCGCGTCGTTTTTTATGGCGCCGAACGCGCGCGCCGCGTCGCGAAACCTCGCGCGAACGCCCGCGGCGACCGTGTGTACGAGTCGCTCGTGCTGTCCTTGAAGCGGGGGGGCATCTCTCGATGCGTGTTTCGCGAACGTCTCGCCGCCGCGCTCGAGGCGGTCGATCGCGGAAACGAGACGCGCGGCGACGTCGCTCGCGCGTCTGGTCTTTTCGTCCAGCGCGTGTCTCGTCTCGGCGAGCGCGCGCGTGGACGCCGCGTCCGCCGCCGCCGCGTGCGTCCGTCTCAGGTCGGCGAGGTCGCATCGCCAGGCCTCGATCGCGGCGGTCACCGCGGACGCTTCGGCCAGGAACCGAACGGAGAGGTCGTCGTCGCGCGGCTCGTGTCGAGTCGCGTCGAAGCCTCGCCTCGACCCGCCCTTCCCGAGAGACCGAGCCCGAGCGAGGAACCCTCCGACCGCGCCGCCGGCGGCCTCAGCCGCCCGCGCCGACGCGTCGTCGCGCGCGACGTCCTCGAGGAACTCGGGGAGCAGGTCGCGCATGCGTGCGGCGGACTGCGGAACACTCGACGCTTCGTGCTTGAGACGAAGACGAGGATACAGAGACGTGTTTCTCGACTCTTTCGAGAATTTCCAACGCGCGGAAAAATCCGACGTGGTGGCCCTTGTCTGGTTCCGCGAACCGTTGAGAAACCGTCGAGTCGCGTCGCGTCGTCCGACGAAAAAAGCGTCAAAATGGTGACTCAGCAATATTCAAATGCTTCAATTGTCGTCCGCATTGCCACCCGCGCACCACCTCTCGAACACCCTAACACCGACGCTTTCCTCACCATGGTTGAGATCACCGCCCAAAAGGCCTGCGCCATCACGCAGGTCGTCTCCATGCTTTTCGGCATCGGTGCGTCTCCGCGCGCGTCGGTCCGACACATTTCGTTTGCGCGCCATTTCCGCATTCGCTTTTTTCGCGCCTTTTCTTACGCCCCGCCCCCCCCTCCTCTCCGCAAAGGCATGCTCTTCTTCCCCGAGAAGATGATGGAAACCTACAAGGGCGCGCCGTTCACCGGCGACGGCAAGACCATGTTCCTGTACGTCTTTGGCATGATGGGCACTCTCATGGCGCACGGCGCGATGATCAACGCCACCATGCGCCTCGATTCCGCCAACGCCACCGCGCGCGGCGCCACCTGCCTGGGCAACGCCATCGGCTGGGGCATCTTCCTCTTCATCGACGCTGTCATGGCCTTCGGCCTGCCCGTTCCTGGCGTCACCAACGCGCTTCCCTCTTCCATGCCCGCCGACGGCATCAAGGCGAACCTCGTCCTCTTTGCCGCCATCGTCGGCGTCAACGTGCTCGGCTGGAAGGACGCGGGCTCACCCAAGCCCTCCGTCGCGCTCCCCTCGGGCGTGATGGCGCTTCCCCTGAAGATCCTGCTCGCGGACGCGCTCTTCTGGGGCGCGGGCACCGTGCTCGCGCCCGAGAAGATGTTCGACATGTACCTTCCCGGCGTCATTGCCAAGTCCGGCTCCGCTAAGGCCATGATCTGGGTCATGATCGAGCGCATCGGCTTTAGCGTCATCACCACCATCATCTCCACGACGCTCATCACCTCCGCCGTGCCCGGGGACGCCGACACCAACTACCGCATCGCGCGCTCGTTCGTGTACCGCAACTTCATGTTCCTCGGGTTCGTCAGCCGCGACAACGTCATCCGCGCCGCCACCGGCTGGTCCATGCCTCTCGCGACGCAGAACAATCTCCAGATGATCGGCATCACCCTCTTCTGCGCCACGCAGCTCGGCGCCACGAACATCACCGTGCGCAAGACGAAATCCGCTTAAGTGAAACGCGGATTTCACGAGACGATCGTGTGAAGGCGCGCGTTCGAAAGCGAAGTTTCTGCTGAACCTCGCGATGTACAGTCCATGAAAGAGAGCCCGGTCGCGGAAAGCGAGTATCACGCGTACGCGGCGGTCGAGACGCGCGCGATGTTTTTATCACGAAAAAAAAAATCTGACGAGCTTCTCGCGCCAGGTGCATAACGCTATCGAAATGCGACGACGCGCCGGGACCTTCCGCGACGTCGTACTTCGTCACGCGCGTGAAACGCACAACTCCCCTGGACCCTCACACTCCCCAGGCACGATGGCTCTCGCCGTGAAGACCGCCGTGCGCGTCAACCAGATGATCCTCATGCTCTTCACCGTCGGTGCGTCTCGTTCGATGGGAGCCGGTCGTTCGTTGTTAGTTCTCGTCGTGGATATTTTTCGCGTCGGACGCGTCCGACCCGCGTCGTGACCCCCCCGCGCGAGACGCGTCGCGCCGTTCCGCGGCTCGTCGCGAGCGCCGGCGAAACGCGCCGCGCCGCGAAACCGCGTTCGCGTCCTTCGACCCGCGCCGGCGTCCGCGCACCGGCTGACCGACGCTCGTCACTCCGGTTCACGCGATCGCGTCTCTCGAACGTTCCTCGACCGAAACCGCGCCTCCTGAAAACGTTGGCGCAACGATCGTCCACCATACGCGTCGATCGAAAACGAAAAAAAAAAGGCTTCAACTTTTTCCCGTCGGCGATGATGGACGGGTACAAGGTGCTCAAGTTCTCCGGCGAGAGCGAGACCATGATGCTCTTCGCGATGGGCCTCGCCGGCGTGCAGACGATGCAGTGGATGTGCGTGTGCGCGGCGATGCGCACGCCCGACGCGTCCGAAGCCGCCGCCGCCGCGTGCGTGTTGGCCAACGCGCTGTATTATCTCCTGATCGCCGTCGCCGACGGCGCGAGGGTCATCTTCGACACGCTCCCCCCCAACTTACCCAAGGAGACCATCTCCTTGAACTGCTTCGTGTTTCTGCTCCTGGCGTCGATGAACGTCAACGCCTGGATCGCCGCGGGCATGCCCAAGCCCACCTCGGTCAAGAGTCTCGTCCCGAAAGGTCCCCTCGCGACGCCGATGCGTGTGATGATGGTTAACCTCGCCGGATTCGGGATCGGGTGTTTCTTCTTCACAGAGCCCTTCGTCGAGCAGTTCGTGCCGGGCTTGCTCGGGAAGTTCGCCGCGGGCCCCAAAGCCGCGATCCTGATGATCATCTCCAACGCCGGACTGATGATGCTCATGAACATCTTCTCCACGTGCCTCGTCGCCGCGGCGGAGCCGGGCTCGGCGGACACAAACTACAGACTGCTCCGCGCCTGGGTGTACGGCATGTTCTTCTACATGGGCAAGTTCGCGGACGAGGCCGTCACCGCGTCGTGCACGGGCTGGCCCGCGCCCGCGCGTCTGCCGAGCTTCGTGACGTGCTTCGCGTCGCTGTTCTTCGCCGCGACCAGCCTCGGAAGCTACCCCATCACCGTCGCGAAGAAACCCAAAACCGCCTAAAGCGAGCGCGCGTCGCCGTTCGCTGTTTGCGCAAACGGTCGGGTCTGTTTGTCGCCGTGAAGCGAAGGAGATGAGAAACGAGCGGCGTCCGTCGACGAAAAACCCAAGACCTTAGCCTTTCGTCGTTACATTTGTGAATCTGAATCGCGCGTCGCCTACGTGAAAACGCTATCAAGGCTCACTCGCACTTGATGGCTTTATAGATGTGCATGACGAAGAGCTTGGACGCGCGGAACCCTACGTTCCCGAGCATGAGGAAGAACCCGTAGCAGATGGTCCACATGTACCCGAAGAAAAACGATGTCTGCATGAACCCGCTCATGTCGCTCCGCGCGTAGTAGTAGTAGAAGCAGTAGCCGTAGATGAACACGCCCGTCGACCCGCCGCACAACACCGCGCGCCACCACCACTCGTGGTCTTCCACGGCGAGCTGGAAGTACGTCAGCGCGATGGTGATGAACGCGGTGACGATGATCAAGATGATGAACACGATGAACAATATGGAGTAGATGGTGTACACCTTGTGCCCCCAGACGCTGGCGAAGATGTAGTACAGCTCGATGTAGATGGCGGAGAAAGGCAAGAAACCCGCCATGCACATCTGCGGCAACGCGCCGCGGTACCACGGCAACGCCGGGATCTCCCGCGGATACTTCGTCGTTCGGCACGGCGCGTTGAATTCGCTCCGCGCGTTTTTCCCGGCGATGCCCCCCAGCACGGTGAGCGGCGCGGTGACCAGCGCCCAGATGATCAAAATGACGCAGATGGTGCCGAAGGGAAGCGCGGCGGTGCTTCGGTACGCGATCGCGACGGTGTTGAGGAACGAAAACACGATGAACATCGGCCCGCAGAACAGGAATCCGGTGAGCAACACGTTTCGGACCCAGTTCTGACCCCCCATCTGCCGGTAATGGTTCGCCGCGACGTACCCCGCGATGCCGCTCGTCAACGCGTAGATTATAATGATCGCCGTGAGGAGCGCGCCGCGGTTGTAGGGGTAAAACACCCCAACGAGCGCCAAAGCGAACACGCCCATGGTCATCGCGAAGAGTTGCGTTCCTACTCCGATCACGGCACAAAACAAAGAAGTGAACCGCGGGAACCGAAACACGTCCCCGTGGATGTATTTCCACCCCGTCTCTTCCTGTTCCTCCAGCTGCGCTTCGTCGTCGCGCGAGTACTTGATGAAATCGTTCTTCAGAACGCGCATTAAGATCGTCGCCAAGAAACCGGTGAGCAACAAAACCGTGACGCACGAGTTGATGATGGAGAACCAGTGGATCTCCAGGTGTTGCGGTAAGAACGAGTACCGCGAGTACTTCTCCATGCGTCGTTCGAACGGAATCCTGGTTTCTTTCCACCTCACGGAGTACGAAAACTCCACCGTCGCGGAGACACCTTCCGTGATATCAACCGTCCTTAACGGATCCGTCGAGACGTTAATCTCCACGACTTTGTCTCCGTTGTACGCCACGTCGAAGTGCACGTGCGTGAACAGGTAGTACCGCATCTCAGGGGCGTTGGGTTTTAAAATCTTCTCGATTTTGCCCACGAAGCCCCAAATCGGAAGGTCGTCGTAGTACATCTGGAAATAGTAATCTTCCTCCACGGCTTTGCGAAAACGCTTCAAGTCGCGCGCCGTGAGCGTCTTCACGCACAGGCTCTCGTTTTCCTTGTCCACGCGGAAAGGCACGTCGTACGGCGTGCTGGTCATGCGATCACCCTCTAGAACTTCGCCGAGGTCCTCGATCTTGGACTTCAAACCGGCGTCGGGCTCGCAGAAGGGTAAGTCGTAGTATTGGTACGTCTGCGGAAAGCGAATGTTCGAGTTTTCGTTTGAGCGCGTGGATTTTTGGATTCAATTCGATGGCACGAGAGGGGGTGAGGGACACGTCAGTCGGAGCTTCGGTGCGTCGGTCGCGGTTCGGTCTATAACGGCGCGTCCAAAGCTCGCCGCATCGCGTCACTCGGGGCGCGTGCGCGTGGACGGTGCGCGATCGCCTCCGGCGCTCCTGGTCCCCGGGAGACCGCCCCCGAACGAAACCGACAGCCTGTTGTCTTGGCGCGTGCGCTGAACGAGAAATGCCGGCACCGTCGACTTTCAACAACGATCGTCGGTGCCGGCTTCGCGGCTGTGGGGTTGTACGCGACGTACCTCCGAGGGGTTGTGGAACGGCCCAGCCTTATTCGCGTACAGAGGCACCTTCTCGCGCATCCGGTACTGGTGCGCGGCGAGCAGCCTACGCGTCGCGCCGGCGGACAACCCGATCTCGGATTTGGTCACGGGCGACGCTTCCCCGCCATCGACCGCCAGGCACAGCACCAGCGCCAGGAGCGCGACGCGGAGGAAACCGCGCGCCATCCTCGCGTCCGGCCGTCGCGCTCCGCCCGCTCGCGCGTGTCTGTGTCCCGACGCCGTAAACCACGCCGGTGTCCCGTCCGTATCGTCGTCGAGCGACGTGCGCGACGCGAATGCCGGCCCGGCGCGCGACCGGCGTCGTGACAGACAGACGTGCCGCGCGGCTCGTGAATTTTTTCACAGCGCCTCTGAACACCGTTTTCTCGTGCGTGCCAACTGGCTGCCCCGTCGACACACCCCGCCGCGCGACTCGAGGCCGACGGAGCCGGCCCGGTCGCCCGTCGGCGGTGGAAGGGCGCCCGGCGCCCCGCCACGCGCGATGGTGCGCTCGGGGCTCCTCCCCCGGAACCCCGGGGATGTCGCTTCGTCCCCGCGGACGTCCGCGCCGAGCACGCCGATCGACGCTTCGCCCACGGCGCACCGCGGCAGCTCCGTCTCGTCCCTCGCGTCGCCGTCGCGCCTGGCGCTCTTCGTCTCGCCCGCCGCCTCCGCGCGCGCGGAGGCGGTCGCCGCGAGGGTCAAGCTGTGCGCGGGCCTGGACTGCGAGTGGTTCACCGTCAACGCGCGGGCCCCCGAGGGCGTTCCGCGGATCGAACCCGTGGTGCTCGGCGCGGACGCGCTCGCCGCGACGCTCGCGGGCGCGAGGAGGGAAAAGGAAAACGCGAGTCCCAGAGGCGTTCATGCTCGTCGCGCGACCTCCGGGGGTCACTCTCCGGCCGCGCTCATCGCCAAGGGGGAGGCTGCCGTGCGCCTCGGGGACCACGCGCGCGCCAACGACGCGTTCGCCAAGGCGAGGGCAGCCAACGACGCCGCCGAACGCGCGCGCGGATTCGCCGAACGCCACGAATCCTCCGTCGACGTTTCGCGGGAAGCAAACAAAAGCGGAAACAAAAAATACGCGCGCGCGCACGTCAACGCTCGCGCGGTGGCGTCGGCGTTCGCGCCGGTCGTGGTGGCCGTGTTGGAAAGCGAGACCCCGGAAAGCGACGTGTCATCGTACGCGTCGTTAAAATGTGTTTTGGACGACGTCTTGTCCAAGGGGAACTCGGCGCGCGGGGGCGTTTTGATCGTCCTCGGGACGGTTCCCGAGGCGGCCGCGAAGGTCGTCCGCCGGCGATGCGAGGGCCTCGGCTTGGCGTACGTGCAGTGCGCGCTGGTGGACTTCGACGAGGCGCACATCTCCAGCGGTGCGGTGGACGTGTGGGTCGCGAGCGCGGACGGACCCCAGGCGATGAACTGCGCGGAGGCGGTGGTGCTCGGGGCCATCGCCGGAGGAGCCGAGTTTGACTTTTCGGCCGAGTCGTCCGAAAGAAATTTCGTCGGAGACGGGATTTCGTCGGAGGAGAACGCGGAGGCGTCCGCGGACGCGAACGGTCACTCGAACCCCCGCATACGCCGCTTAGCCTCGGGCGACCCTCGCGACGCCGCGAGTCCCCGCGCCGCCGTGCTCGCGTCCCTTCTCGCCGCGCAGGCGGAGGAGATTCGGAACATGCGGGCGTCGGCGGCGACGGCGGCGGAGGCGAAGGCGATGCGCGCGCTGCGCGACGACGCGGATGCCGCCGCGAAGGAGGCGTTCAAACGCGCGGCGATTGAAACAGATCGCGCGTCTTTCCTGGAACTCGCTTTACAGCAGGAACGACGCGAACGCGAGCGT
>ENA-OUOG01001500-OUOG01001500.1-marine-metagenome-genome-assembly--contig:-NODE-1500-length-26829-cov-6.274671_pt1 | contig 26829 bp, 11 predicted proteins | sample MGYA00248635_ERZ508505 | MGnify/ENA primary metagenome ERZ508505 (study PRJEB26176, sample SAMN06267871) | marine metagenome | isolation source: Saanich Inlet, British Columbia, Canada | place: Pacific...
GGTAGTTATAACCAAACTAACTATCCAAACGTTGTACTTGGCTTCCCAAGTGCAGATCCAAATCAAGCAAATGAAGTACAAGAACGTAACAAAGGGCGTGTGTTCTACATGTCAACTGACCAAGACGGTTTCTTCCGTGTTGGTAGATTCTTTACAGTTGACCAAGGCACAGGCACAGTTACATTTGCTGCAAGTATTGCGCTTTCAGATGTTGACGGCATCGGCTTTAAACGTGGTGTTGTTGTTAGTGAATTTAGTTCAGACACATCAATGGCAGATAACGCAATTGACTCAGTACCAACTGAATCAGCAGTACGTGGTTATGTAAGCAGACGTTTAGGTTATGATCAAGCAGGTAATGCTGTTAGTAATGCGCTTGGACCAAGTGTTCTTACACAAAACGGCGCTATTCCGTTAACTGGCGATCTTAGTGCAGGTGGCAACACTATTACTAATATTGCTCCAGTTGATCTAGACGAAAGCGGCGCAAGAGACGCAGTTCCAAGAGAATATGTAGACTCACGTGCAGAAGCATACAACAAAATTGCTGATCAACGTGATGTTGCAATTCACGATAGTCCAGACGATCATCTACTTGGATTTACAAATACCAAAGTAATGTATGTTGATTCAAATGATGATGGTCCAAACTGGGGAATTGGTAGAGTATTAACAAACGGTGGAGCAACTGCAAACTACGGTACTATTAAAGGAAACCGTTCGGTTTACGATCCAAACTTTGGTGATGTAACTATTATTACATTTGAACCAGGTCCGGATACATTCAACGAAGTAAATGCATACAACTATGCTAGTGGTACAGGTATTACAATTGCAGGAGATCCAATTTACGAAAAAGCATCTGCTGCATCAAATACAGCCGGCGGGAGTGGTATTGTTAGAAATGGTCCGTATGACGAAGTTATTAATATTGCTGAAGATCCATTTGTAAGCGGTACTCCTACAAGTGACATTAGCTTTACAACACGCAGACTACAAGATGACGACACATTTAATAGTTTCCGCGGAGACTATGACAATGGTACAACATATCAACCAGGTAATATTGTTGAATACGAAAACGGCTTATGGCAGTGTAACACAGCAACAACTGGCAACTTACCTACTGATGCTTCGTTCTGGAATGCTTACACAGATACAGTAAGAGAAAATCCAACAGCATACATTAACTTCCAGATTAACCCAGAAGTTATTATGGATGCTGATGTTAATCCAGATGCACAAATACAGCAAAGCAAATTGCTAATGCAAGAAGCTGATGCGTTTGTAGAAGATGCAGCTGATATAGAAGTTATTGGTGCAGTTGAAATTGAAGCTGGTGTGTTCTACGAGATTGTATTTCCAGATACTGTAAACTTTGCAACAACATTTGGAGCAGCAGACAGTGCTATAGGAACACAATTTACTGCTAGCCAAGACGGTATTAGTGCAGGCGTATCAGGAGCAAATGCAACTGTTAAACGTGTACTAACACCTGGTCCAGTAGGTAACTTAGTCAATGACGATGACAGAGACAATCAAGCTAAACTAGGGTTAAGTAAGTTTGACGGTGCTAACTTTAAAGTTACACGTGGTCATGTACAGATCAAAGACAATGGTATTACACTAGGTAAGATACAAAAACTTGCCGCTGATACAGTTATTGCAAATGAGACTGGATCAACAGCAACTCCGACTGAAGTAACATTTAGTAATGTAGTCGATCAGGGCTTTGGTATACAACACAGTGATTTACCGTCAACTGATACATCTAATACTGAAACAGCAGACTACACAACAGCAGGTGTACTAACTCGTAAAGGAAATGATGATTATACTATTATTCCAATTACTACACTTGGTACTAAAAACAGCTTTGTTAAAACTGAAAACGATGGACAGGTTGTTGTTAACACACTTGCGATTGGACAGAACTCAGAGTATACTGTACTAGAAACATTTGACACCAACGGTATTAATATTAAAACACCGCAAGGTGAGAATATGTTCTCTGCACAGTATGATAGTTCAGCTTCGAATCCTGTAATTTATACACCAGCAAGCATTAACATCGGTAACTTAACTGATCCAGACGGTGCTGATGCAGGCACAGATCCAGATCCGTTTGCAGAAAGTACAGCACAAGCAGCAAGTGGATTAGATAATGCTAGTTGGGTTGCTTCGCAGTGGGCTTATCATGCATTTATTGAAGCGCCAGGCGAAAAAGGTGCTGCAACTACTGGTATCGCAATTGGCACAGGTAGTGGTAAAGCAAGTGCAGGAGAAGTTGCAATTGTTGTTGCAAATACTACTAACAGCACATCGCCAATTCCGATGACAATTAATAAAACTGCAATCTTACCAGATAGTAATGAAGCATATGACTTTGGCTCAAGCGGTAAAAAGTACAATAACAGCTTCTTTAAAACTGTAACTACTTCAGCAAGTGTTTCAGCAGGAACTACTGTAAGTTCTACAGGCGGCATGAGTGCAGGAACTACATTAAGCGCAGGCGGAAACTTTACAGTTAACACTAATAAGTTTAGCGTAACTGCAACTAATGGTAATACGGCAATAGCTGGAACATTAAGTGTAGGTGGCAATATTAGTGCAAGTGCAACAGACTTAGATATTGGATCAAGCAGCGTTCCATTTAGAGATATCTATGGTGCTACATTCTCAGGTACAGCAGCAACAGCTAAATTTGCTGACTTGGCAGAGATGTATGTTGCTGATGTAGACTATGAGCCAGGCACTGTACTAGTGTTTGGTGGAGAGCAAGAAGTAACTGTATGTACAAGCAAAGGCGACACAAGAGTTGCTGGCGTAGTGTCAACTGATCCTGCTTACTTAATGAACTCACATCAAGAAGGCGACAACGTTGTAGCACTAGCACTAACAGGTCGTGTACCGTGTAAAGTAATTGGCACAGTACGCAAAGGCGACATACTAGTAACAAGTGCTGTACCAGGTTATGCTATTGTAAATAACACACCAACTGTTGGTACTGTAATAGGTAAAGCAGTTGGCAGCAAAGACGACGAAGGCAGAGGCGTTGTCGAAGTAGTAGTAGGTAGAGTATAATGGCAGAGAAAAAGAAACGCCTAAAAGGTAAGCATTCCAGTGATGAGAATGGTAAAAGAACAGTGTTGGTGTATAATCGTACGCCAACACTACAAGTAAAAATTAACGGAGCGCCAAAAGGCATTCCTAGAAAATAATGTTTATGAATTACGATAAATATAAAAAACAGGAAAAATCGAATAATGGCTAATAGATTCCCGCTCATCATTGACACAACTAATGGTAACCAGTTTGCAGAGTTACCCGACGGTGATAACTTACTACTTACAAATAGTAGCATCGTAAACGCTCTAGATATTGAAGCTATTGGCACTGTTACAGCAGGTCAGCTTGTAGTAAACGGAGAGATATTTAGAGGTAGTTATAACGATTTAACAGATAAGCCAACTATACCAGCAGCTATATTAGATCTAGTAAGCGATGGATCAGCAGGTCAAGCATTGATAACTAACGGTAGCGGGATAGTTAGTTTTCAAAACATACCTGTACAAGATCCTGTAGTTGGTGGTGATTTAGCTGGTACAGCATCAAATGCACAAGTTAAAGAAAACGCAATCGGTGTTAGAGAAATAGATGTAGAAGAAGGAACCATTGGGCAAGTACTTGCTACTGATGGTGCAGGCAACTTACAATTTATTGATATGACTGGCGGCGTTGGCGGCGGCGGAGCTACTAGTTTCTTAGGTCTAGATGGTGAAATTGGTCTTACACAAATCGAAGACGACTTTATTACTCCTGAAAAACTAAAGACTGACGGAGACACTCCCGGACCACATCAGTACCTATCAGTAAATACTGAGACAGGTTTCTTTGAATATCTTGACTTACCAACAGAGTCAATTGAATATAGTAGTATACTTAATACTCCTACTATTCCAACAAGCATTACAGATTTAGGTATTGCACAAGGTGCGCAAGGACAGTTACTACAAAGTGACGGTGATGGCTCATTTAGTTTTACTACATTAAACAGTGTAGAAAACATTGAGTTTAGCGGAACTTCGATTACAACTACAATTGATAATTCAAACATAGCACTTGATCCAAAAGGCAATGGTTATATAAACATTATTGGTACTAACGGTGTTGTAATTCCAAAAGGCACATCAGCACAGAGAGCTCCGAACGTAGCAGGTGCAATCCGTTTAAATACTCAACTGGGTATATTTGAAGGATACGACGGCACTAACTGGAACGGCATGGGTGGAGTACGTTCAGTTGACGGACTATCATATATTAGTGCAGAAGCAACTCCTGGTGCTAGCGACGACACTATTAGAATGTACACTAATGGACAAGAAAGTGCTACACTAACAAGTACGTTACTAAACTTTAATCAAAATGTTAGATTAAAAGTTAACTCAACTGATACAGCACTAGACTTTGATACAGGTGCGCTAAGTGTAGACGGTGGTGTTAGTATTCGTGGTAATCTACTTGTAAGCGGATCAATTGATGTTAACGAAGAATTTGATACTAGTACACAAGTTGAAGCTACTATGGATACAGGGCAATTAACAAATATTGCTACTGTTACAGCTGATGACATGCCGTTCTTTAAAGTAGGTCAAAAAGTTATGATCTACGGTGCCAGCGAAGATGATACTGTTCAAGGCACAGGCAACTTATCGGTTGCAGTTTCAAGAGTAGGATTTAGTACACCAAACGGTGACGGCGACGAAATTACATTTGCATATCGTACAGCTCAATTTAGCTTTGTAAACGGAAAGGTCTCTGCTGCTACTGATCCAGTAGAAGTTGATATAGAACAAGACGAATTAGAATCATTTAATAACTCAAACAATATTCAGTTAACAGTAAGCAGACAAAGTGTTAACCACGGTATTCTAGTTTACCGAAAGGTTGGTACAGAAACAAACTTTAAACTTATTAATGTGTTAGGTCCGAAAGATTTAGAAAGTACGCTAAGTAATATTTCTTGGACAGATTTCTATACATTTGATCAAGTAGACTGGAGCGGAAAAGATGCAAGCAATGCATTTACAAGTGCAAGTGGGATAGTGCATCTTCCAGTAACTGCTCCCGGAGCATCAAAACTAGGCTGGTATGAAAACACAGTCAGCGGACTTGATTTAGACAACAATAGAATAAGTTTTACAGACAGTTATTATGCAAACTCAACAGGTACAGTAGTAATTAATGATACTGTAATTATACAGAATAAAATTGATCAAGCAAAGGCACAAAATAGAAATAGTGTAGTGCTTGACAACAGAACATATTATATAGATCAAATTGTTATACCAAGCGACTTTACACTAGAAGGTCAAGGTGATCAAACACGCATTATTAAGATGCCTTGGTCAACACAGATCACAACAGGATCAAACGCAATGATTACTGTTGACACTGACACATACGATGTACAGCAGAATATTTCAGTAAAACATTTACGCTTAGACGGTAATGCTCGTAATCAATACTTAACACAAGATACAACAACACAGTATCTAAACTATGCTGTTAGAATATTTGGTAACGATATACTGTTTGAAAACATTGAGATGCAAAATGTAGTAGGTGGCGGCATTTGGGCGTTTGACACTTCTATTAGAGAAGGACTAACTGTTCTCAACAGCGAAATTACAAATGGTGGTTTATCATACGTTTATGATTATTCTCCATTACTTGCTTCAGAGAATAGAATAGTAAAAATTGCACACAACACATTCCAAAACTTTACAGACGCAGTATACATTGACGCAGTACAAAAAGGTGTTGTTACACCTAACGTGATTGACAACTGTGGTGCAGGACTATTTGCTTATGGTGCAACTAAGATTATTATTACACCAAACGTATTACTAGGACCTGCAGGCGAGTTTGTACAGAATCCAGATGTACTTAACTCGGAATATGACAGTGTAAACATTACAATCGAACCAAACGTAGACTTTAATAGTCCTGCTTACTTGTATCAAGAAAACGGCGATGCGTTTGACTTTACTGCAAATCAAGGACGATTAACAGCATTTATTAATGAGTTAACTAAAACAAATGGTGTAGAAGAAATTAGCACAGACTATTCAGAAACACTAGGCGGAAATCCTTATGTAGAATTTACAAATCCTGGCGATGACGCAGGGGCGTTTGGCTTCCGCATTGTAGCTGCAAATGTAAATGCACTATTATCAAGAGCAGGCTACTCAACACTATTTGCAGCTAATTCAAATACACAAGGATTAGTATATAGAATAGTAGCAACAGAGTATGTACCTAGTGGAACTGTTCTAGGAACAGGTACACAGAATCCAGGTGCAGCATATGTAGTAACAGTTGATGACACAGACGGCTTTACAATAGGTAGTACAGTACGTTTAGTAAGCCATGCAACAACTCCGTCCACAGCGGGCGTAGACGGTACCATTACAGCAATAAATACACTTAACAGCACGTTATCAATAGACTTCGGTGACACATTCGGTGACATCACAGTAGCAGGAACGAGCGGGCAAGTAGCAATTCAAAATAATTTCGTAGTAGCTAAAGGGAAAATTAACTAATGAGCAGCTTAAATAATATTAACAACAACGCTTCAGTCGTTAACGTGGGCAGAACGACACCGGTTACCCCGGGTGCGCAACCAGCAAATAAATCAATACCGGTTGTAGTTGCAACAGACCAAACAGCTATTCCAGTAGTTGAACAAAACAAGATACAATCAGAAGTTGCTCTTTCACTGCTAGGTATTCCTAGATCAGAAGTTGCACTAGGTATATTTGCTGACGTTAATACATACGATGTTAACCCAAGCGAATGGTCAAATGAACCGCCTGAATATAGCCTAGCACCAAACACTGCTACGCAGTTTTCAAACATAGGCGGATTACAAGGACATGGTATTGCTCACTTACCAGAAGAGTCCGGTGCGATTGTTACTGCACCAGCAGATGAAACAGCAATCTTAACATCCAAGCGTTTCTTCCGTTATCAGCCAGGACGTGTTTCTGCTGCTACATTTGGTATTAAGAGTTCTAGCTTAGTAGGAACTACAGTAGGTCCAGAGCAGCGTGAACCAATTCTTAACCCACCAATTCGTAAGTATGGTATCTTTGATAAGTTTGACGGATATTACTGGGAAACTAGAGACACATCAGATGGTGACCAGTTTGCTGTCGTAAGACGTACACAGTCTATCATTAGATATAATCCGTTACAGTTTGGCAATCAGCCAGGACAGCAGCTAGAAGATCATGCACTAGCTGGTAAACCACCTGCGCAGTTAGACAGAGTTGTAAACAATTATCCAACTGCTACAGAATACCTAAGTGATAATAGATATGATATTATATTAGATTCTGTAGTAAGTAACACAAGTGTCAAATGTCAACGCGACCTAGGATACTTCCTAGATAGTCTAGGATTTGATATGACACTAGGTACAAACTATAATGCTACTTTCCAAGGTCTAGCAGAATCAAATTCGAACGAATATCCGCTGAATCAAACAGTTATTGATGCTATTAACGATTCAGAAACAGCAGTTAAAGCACTGTCTGGAATTACAGGCGTTACTAATCCAACTACACAAGTTACTAACTTCTACAATAGACTAAGTGCTATTGCTATTGACGCAGGTACGCGAGTTGATTACAACAGTGTTACACAAACTGAACAGATTAATTTCTTAAAAGGAATTACATTTACAGACCCAAGCGATGCTACAGCAGGACGTATTGCTGCTAAAAACGCTATACAAGCAAACTATGACTTCTTAGCAGACGAAGTCAACAGTTACATTGAAGAATACTATCCAAGTGCAGTACACAATGCAAATAAATGTACTCGCGATGTCCTATTTGCGGTAAACGCAGCAGCTTATGATGTACTGTATGGCGGTAACTCAGCAACACACGATGCAGCACGTTTCTTCTTTTACGACGGATTTAGTAAAAGCGATCAAACAGGATCGTTTAAAGAACAAACAGTTGCAGCATACAAACACCTTAGAGGCGTAATTGACGATATTGTACTAGGACAAGCATATGCTCCGCAAGCACGTTGTACACGTGACCTTGAGTACATTCTTGAAGGTATTGGACTTGACATTACGTTAGGCACTAATTATCATTCAACATTCTTAGGACTTGCAGAAAGTAACTCAACAGAATATCCAGAAGATTCAGCAGAAGCAATTGGACCAGCAGATGGCTCACCATGGGGCAGAGTGCTAGGTGCAGTTGAAGAAACACAAACTTCTGTTAAAGCATTAGCAGGAGTTGATGCAACAGCAGACACAGCAGTTGATACATTCTATGACAGACTATACGAAGTTGCGTTTGACGAGAACACTCGTGTAGAATACTACAGCAGCACACAAGCAAAACAAATTGCTTTCCTAAAAGGTATTACATTCACTGATCCAACAAGTGGACGATCAGCAAGTCAAATCGCAGTAAAAGACAAAATCCAAGCAAACTATGATTTCTTAACATCAGAAATTAATGCATGGGTTTCGCAGAATTATGCAGATTCAAAACATCCTGTTGCAAAATGTACTCGTGATGTATTGTTTGTTGCTAATGCAGTAGCACACGATATGCTATATGGTGGCAACTATGCTACTACACAAGCAACACAGTTCTTCTTCTACGAAGACTTTGCTCAGACTACAGATGTACACAAAAATCAAACAGTAGCCGCATATGAGCGTTTAGTAGAAGTTATTAAAGATGTTGTTGAAGGTACTGAAATTATTCCTACACAAGGTAACAATGTAACACAGGTTACTACTGGTACTAACGCAAATGCAGCAGAAGGTGATGCAGCAGCAGCACTTGTACAAGTATTTGTAGACGCAATTGAAGCTGGCGATGAAACAGGTATTCCTGCAACAGTTGATCCGAGTGTTACTTGGGCAGCAGCAAGTTTTACTAATGCTAAAACAGCAATTGATAATGATGTTGCATCAGGCAGTGGTATTTCAGAAACTGCAAGTGCTACAGCATACTCAGGATACAACTTCCCAACAGAAGTACAAGACACAACATATCAAGCAAGTATTATTGAAGCAAGACGTGTTACCGACTTAATTGGAATTGTTTTAGGAGTTATTAAAGAAGGCGACATACTAACAAGTTTACCGGGCAATAGAGACGTACCGAATGTAGGCTGGAGTGCAGCAGAATACCAAACTGCTCGTAATGCTATTATTGAAAATAAACAATCTGTTATTGACGGAATTGTTACAGTTACTTACACATCAGATGATTTGAAATGTATCCGAGATATGGACTTTGCAATAGATGCGTATATTAATGACTTGACATGGGGCGGCAATGGACATATAATTAGCAATGGCGCAACATACAACACAGCACTAATCTTAGATGCAGAGCGTGAAGGCGAAACACATTATACACTTCGTTACAACATTCGTGATGCACTTTATAAAATTGGTGAAAGCGAAGCAAGAACTAAAATTGGGGAACTAGCAGGATACCAAATCCAAGCAGTTACAGCTAATGGTACTCCGGGAAGTAAATATCCTCCGCAAGCAGGACCAGACGGAACTACAGGTGCTATTACACAAGCACAAATTAATGCTGCTAACTGGGGACAACGAGGTAAAGTTGAAACAATCTTTAATGTATACGACAAATACTATGGTTACTTAGTGAGCGAAAGTATTTCTTATGATACAGAAATTAATGGTGTAACATATACCGAAGATGTACTAAAATATAAATGTATACGTGATGTTCGTTATGTAATGAGTGCATATGGTAGCGATGTACAATACGGTGGTAACTCAGCAACAGCATATAATGCTTACAAATACTATGAAGGCGATAGCCTGAAAGTATTCTCGCAAGCAAGCGGTGGCGTAGTTGCAGAGATTGCACGTCACACATACTTGAAAGAACTACTAGCAAGTGAATCGGCTGTAACAGTTACTAAGAGTGATGCAAATACTACAACTATTCCAAGTCTTGTAGATCGCTTTGGATTAACAGAAGCACAACGTGATAAATTAAACACACTTGCTGATTTAATTATTACTAACTTTACAACAAAGTACATAGGCGCAATTGACTACGGCGATGCAGGACAGTGGGGCGATTTGGTTATCTTACGTGATGGACTAATTATGACACACGGTGCTGTTTACGATCCGTCACTACTTAAAAAGCGTAAGAAGATCCCTGCAAGAGTAGAAGCAGCAAATGATGCACTTGCATTATCATCGGGCGAAGTTATCATTGGACAATATGTAAACTACTATGGTGATGCTGGCGGCTTAGTTGACGGTAAGACATACTATGTTGCTAATGTAACAGGTCCAAAGAGTCAGACACTACAATTAGTTGACCCAATGGCAGATGGGTTTGATCCAACAGCTATTAGACCAAGTGACTTTACACCGATCGATATTACAAGCGAAGGTACAGAAAGTTATATTGAAATTCCAGTACCGTTTATTTTCCCAGAAGATTACAGTCAATCATTTGGATTAGTTAATGTGTCAGAAAAGTATGATGGTATGTTCCCATACATGTATAGTTCGTCAGGAGTGTTACCTGCAGAATCAACAGACGTTACAATTGGTTATATTGATACTGCTATTGATACAAGTGCCGATCCAACTACATTAAGAGAACAGATTGATGCACTTAACTACAAATACAAAACTTGGGTGCGTGACCACGTAGATCCGAGTTACTATTCAGTATACGAATATCGTGTACCACGCTCACGCTTCTCAGGAGACAGCTTAGACGGCGGAACACGTAATGCAGTATATTCAGACAACGTACTAGACAAAAAAGCAGGCGAACTGTTTACACAGAATGATCTAGCAGTAGCAGAAACTTCAGTCTGGGAGATGGACTTTAGTAAGGTTACCATGCTTAAAGTTGAATTTAGCTGGTACGGTGCTGTTGGTGCGCTATTCCTAGCGTATGTTCCAGTAGACAACGGAGACGCTCGTTGGGTACGTGTACACCACTTGAGAGCATCGAACCAGTTGAAGATATCATCACTTGGTAACGCTACATTGCCTATTACTTACATGGTGTACGGAGGCGGTAGTGAACCAAGAATGGGACTTGAAAACTCAAGCAGATTACAAAACCCATATGGTAGCTATTCAGAGTTTGTTGTTAAGTATGGTGCTTCATACTATATTGACGGTGGTGACCGTGGTACTGTACGTTTGTACAATCACTCATCAGAAACACCAACAAACGTACATGGTTCTAGATTTAAACTAGGTGTAGATCAAGGTAATAGTAGTCCTACTGATCCTCTTGCGCCATTCTTTAGAATTAACAATTTAGATCCAGATGCAACAGGTACTAGAGCACCAGGTGTTAGCACTTACTATATGAACGCTAAAGTTATAACAGGCAACACGCAAGACCAAAACGTAAAAGTTATTTGGATTGACGGAAATGATATTTACTTAAACAAACCAGTAAGCGATGTTTCGAGCTTTGAATTAATTGTAGATCGTCCGTCACTAGTATACGGTTTGAAAACTAAAGCAAACATTGTGTCGGGTGATGGAGACGAAGTACGTAACCGTGTACAGGTATATCCAACACGCTTGTCAGTAGGTGCTGATGGTAATACAAACGCTAAAGTTGCATTGATTAAAACACCTAAATTCCAAACAAGTACTGCTACAGCAGGATCGTTAACAGTTGCAACAGCAAGTGATTTAAACGACTCGTATGTAGTTGATGTTAGTAACCAAGATTACTTGTCACAGAATGGACAGTTTATATACGGTTACTTCCGTGCAAGCCTAAATGGTTCAGAGACATTAATTAGTGTACTAGGTAGACTAGAAAAACTAAATGACTTGTACTACTTCTACCCAGAAGACATTTATAATGGCACTCTTGAACTAGCAGTAGGCGCAGCGTTCCTAAAAGAAGGAATATTTGATCCGAAAGGTAATTCGCTAGCTGCTAACGAAACAACATTTGAAAAAGAGCGTTTAAGTTCAGTCGAAGTTGCACTAAGAGCACAAACACCAATACCAGGTTCAGGAACAGAACTAGCAAGCTACTATTGTGCGCCAGGTGCTGAAGACTTTGACCTAGCAACATACTTTGATTACAACAAGGAGTACATAAGTTATCCACTTACTAACGAACTACAAACATTATACGTTTCTACATTTAGTACTAATACGTATAGTAGCAGCCCATTAGTTTCGTTGAGTGCTAGCTTAACATGGGAGGAGCAATAATCCATGCCCCAGATTAAGATAGGTTTCGACAGGATACCGATTCCTGAAACTACTACATTTGAACCGTTATATGATATTGTTAAAGGTGTCCCGCTAAGAGATGCCAACAATAAAATAATTGTTACAGAAACAGAAGGTCCTGTTGAAGCATTATCTAAAGCAGAAAACTCTACAAGTGTATATATAAACAATGACGAAGACTACACACTAGGCATTGAAGAACAGTTTTCTGAAACTTCAGAAGTATCAACTACACTGCTAGGTATTCCTCGTGCTGAAACACAATTGAGTTTATTCTCAGATGTATCAACATATGGACGAAATCCAGAAGAATGGGAATTCTTTAACTTTAACGGTGTATTCGGTCGTCCGGCAGGCTGGTACAGTAGAAGAAATCAAACGTACGGTAATCACTATAGCACAAGACTAATTGAAGAAACAAATGAGCAAGCACTTGTTATTGAAAGTTTTCCAGTAGCATATACATTTGCAGACGGTCCGAGAAATCCTAATTATAATGAAGCAGCTTATGAAAGATTTGAACGATTTATTGATTTAGGAAATGTATTATATCAAGACTTTGTAGGTGCTTATCCTAAATTTGCAGAAGAAAAGTTTTTACCTGCAAGTTCTGTAACTGTAGCAGATGACAGAATTGAATATCTTATCCCAGAACAAGACGGGTATGATGCAATTGAAAACTGGTGTCAGGCATGGATGGATTTGCGAGACGGATTACTACTACATCCGGGCACTGGACAAAAACTTACATTCCCAGATGGCTTTGATGCTACAAATACACGCCCTGGCAGTTCTGGAGGCGCTCGTTACTATGGTAAACTACAAAGTAAAAAAGCATATCGTTATCAGCCAGGACGTATTTCAGGATTTACATACGGCTTCCGTTGTTCACGTGATGAAGCATCAACAGATAATATTATAGAATGGGGTATTGGTAATCCAACTGACCAATACGTCTTCCAAGTTCGTGGTCCAGAGTTTAACATTGTACGCAGAAGTACAGTAAGGCTTCCAGACGAAGTACTTATTAGAATGGGATTCAGTCCAGAAGACCAACAAGTAGTAGATAGTTCAGAACCATTTGTAGACGATGAATTTTATGAGCTAGTTATTAGTAGAGACTTTTTTAACGGCGACCCAGTAAATGGTAACGGGCCTTCGGGATACTTGTTAGAACCAACTAAAGTTACGATGTATAAAGTTGAATTTGGTTGGTATGGTGCAATTGGTGCCAAATTTTATGCATATGTTCCAGTAGACAACGGCGATGCTCGTTGGGTATTATTACATACAATAACAATTGAAAATCAATTAGGCGAACCATGTTTGCAAGATCCATACTTCCGTTTTATCTATGTACAAGACATTCGCAATACAACAAACATCCGTGCGCCACAGTATCTTTACAAATATGGTGCTTCGTGTTACATTGATGGAGGCGACAACGGAGGCGGATCATACTACGAGTATAGTTCAGATGATAATGTAGTTAATAGCCTACGTCACCAAAGCCTTGCAGGAATATATCCCAAACAAGAAATTTTTAACAGTGACGGCCGTGGCAAGCCAAACAAGAAAAACGTTTTTCCAGTAGACCTAAAAGTAGACTGCGGACAGTTAACTGAAATCAATCTTGTAGAAGTAGACGGCTGTCCAGCATTTGGGCATCATTATGCTCCAAGTTTACACGCAGGCACAAATGGCGTAACTAGAAGTATTAACATTTTAGGCAGCGGCGGCGGCTTTACAATTAATCCTTATGACACTGTAAACATTAGTACAATTACAAATGCAAGTCCTGTTATAGTTACAACTAGTACCAATCATGGATACTTTTCAGGTATGAAAACTACAATTGAAAATGTTGTAGGAATGACTGAACTTAACTTTAATACATATTATCTAGACGTGCTTAGTGATACGCAATTTGCTCTATATACAGACGCTGACTTGTCTACACCTGTAGACGGTAGTGTGATGGGCACTTATACTAGCGGCGGCACAAGTGACGGTAATCCAATACTTCGTGAAAAGGACAATGATTCTAAACTTATTGCAAATGGAATCTGGAGTACATATGTTAACAGAACTAGTGAAGACGGAGCAACTTTTCAACGTGTAGGCGTAGAAGATTTATATCTTAAAGCATCTGGAAATTTACCTGACAGTGTGTTGGTAAATGGAGTTGAAACTGCACTAGCAGATGTTGATACATCTAATGTAAGATTCAGCAACTACAATGATGCAGTTGCAGGAAGTTTGTATCCAATTACCGGCGACGGCTTTGATCTAAACTTTTTAAATCCTGTTAGACGAGACGGTAACGGACACTTTGCAGAATTTATTGTAGGTGTTACAGAAAATAAGCCTGTACTGATTACAGAAAACGATGCACTTGGCAATCCAAAAACTAGACTAGGGTTTGAGTTGTCAGACGGTATCACACAAGTTGATGCAGACATAGATGATTTATTAACAGCAGAGTTTACACAATCAAGTATCTATTACAATAGAGATGGTTTTGAAACTACAGAAGGCGATGCACCGGCAGGTGTTAGAATGGACATTGATTACAGACTGCCTCGCCCTGCAGGAGATGATAGCGGAGTATGTAGTAGTTTAAGATGTACTATTCTAGATAGAATCGAATACACTGTTTCATATGTAACTAATAATCCAGTTACAACCGAAAGTGGATTCTTTGTAATCTGGGAAACAGAACCTTCAGAAATATTAAATGTAGCAATTGTCGGTGGCGAGTTTGGCGAAGACGGAGAAGCAAGCGGTGTTAGATTTACTAGTGAGATATCATCATATGTAGGCAACGCACAAGGTGATTTATATTATTATGCTGAAGTAGATGGCGCACCTGCTAATGCAAGTTTTACAATGAGTCTAAGTCCTGTTAATATTGCAACACGTACACTGTCAGGTGATGATAGAAAAAATATTAGTAAAACTAGAATCTTTAGTTTCCGACCTAAGCCACTTTATGTAACTGTTTGGATGCGTGATAATGCTAGAATGAATAATATAACTATTACTGAATTAATTAATGGAACAACTCGTGCGTTCTGTCCAGACTGGATCACTAATGACGGTGTTGATGTTGTATTCACAGGTAGTTCACAAAGTGGTGTTCCGGCAGCTAACTATCTTGAAAAAGAAAGACTAGCAAGTACAAGTGTTGACACACAGAATACTAACCCACTAAGACCAGGACAATTAAAAGATACACTATATGTAAGTCCACTAGCAAACAACACAGTTAGTTTAGACAGTATTTACGGACCAGATAGAACAACTATAAGTCCAGGTTTGTTAAATACAACAGCGACATTTGTAACAGGTCGCAGTATGATTAACAACGATTTGAATCTTGTAAGTGTAAGTCTTACAACTAGGGAAGAATAATTAATGGCAGTCGGAAGAGATATTAAATTCGGTCTAAACGTAAACAGAAGCCTTGCTGATATAGTAAGTAATACAAAGGCGCTTGCTAATCTAGGTGTAAACATCGACGACTTAGATGTAATTAGAAACGCAGCAGGCGACTTAGGTATTACAGCAGACGATATTAAAAGTCTAAGTGGCTTAAATGTTCCATTGCCCGAGTACCTTACAAGATTATATAATGATACACAGCAATACTCAAATATCATTAACCAAACAGCAGGTACAACAGAGACGCTTAAAGGCAACTTAACTATTAATGGTGTGTTAGGCGCAGGCGCAATCAAGTACAAGTACATTGATGACGATAATACAACAATGAAAGTTGCTGATATTTCAACTAGTCGTGTATCGAGCTGGAGTTCAACTGAGAATCCGTCTAATGCTGCTAGTCCAATCTTTTACGGATCTCAAATTGAAGTAGACGGTAAAGTTATTACACCTAATTTATCATTTACTACTCCAGCAGACACAGTACGTTTCCGTTTCTCAGAAGTGCCTACACACAAAGTACAAGCAACAATCGGCGGACAAACTGTATACCTATATGCAATGAAAGGTATACCATTAACATTTGAAGGATTCTTCCGTAACTTAGACAGCGATTTAAGATTACAAAATGCAGGTGCAGTAAGTTGGAGAATTGTAAACACAGCAACAGCATATCTCACAAGAGAATACGAAAACGTAGGTGGTACTAGTACAACACGCAGTTTCTTGAGATATAGAGACACTCGTGCTGCTCAAAAGAATATTGAAATCTATCATAATCCAAACAATATTACACAGCTACCGTTAGCAGCATCTGGTATTTCGAAATTGCCAGCAGCAAGTTTAGAAAACTTAAACAATTTATTTCTTGACAGAAATGTTATTAAAACGTTTCCAGACTTTAATCAGTTCTGTCCAAACATACGCCTACTAGACATTAGAGAAAATCCATTTGAACTAGGCGAAGACCCTGATCTAAGAAAGTTTAATCAAAACGTATTAGAACGCATACCTACTAGTGTAACAGAGCTACGTGCTGCTAATACATTCTATGGTTCAATTACTGCTCAAATGCGCCCTGGTTACAACGAAGAACGTACAAGTGATGAAATTAAAGTTGATAGAACCTATGAAATTACTAACAATGTAGACTTTGACTTTACCACACTAGGTGCAGCCGATAATAATGTTGGAACTACGTTTAAAGCTACTTCTACAACCGAAACAAGTGCTACATTTGCAAGAGTAGAAGACGTTACTGTAGGACTTCCAAACCTAATTACTCTAAACTTAAATAGTCACGGACGTGGCGGAGCAAGAAGTTTCTTCGACAGAGACGGAGATGATCCAACTGGTAGTACTCCAGAAGTAGGCGATACTGTACAAAACTATTATATGTATCGTCATAGCTTTGACAGTTTACCACAAAGTGTAAAAGACTTACCAGATCTAAGACAAATTAATTTGTACTCTAACAACATTGTTGATCGAAACTTTAGCATTGCAAGTGATGCTATTAACTACATTAATATCGGCGCCAGCAATAAAATTAATGTTCCTAACTTAACTAATAAAGCAAGTTTACAAAACTTTTATGCCCACTACAGCAGATACAACGGCGCTGATGATAAAGGCTTATTAGTTACTGATGCCGGCGCATATAAATTTGGAGGTTGCGGTGCATTACAACGTATCTATGCATACTCTAATTATTATAACGGACCTGTTCCAAAGTTTGCTGGTAACAGTGCTTTGTTCGAGTTTGAATCAAGATATAGCGGACTCACAGGCGGCCAAGTAATTAATGCAAGCGCCATGGAAGATGGAAAACAATACACTATCTTTTATAATCCAACACCTGACGACTTTACTCAAGTAGGAGCAGCAAGCAGTGATGTAGGAGCAACTTTTACAGCTGACTTGTCAGTTAATACTATTACGTCAAATACACCTAAAGTACTTGATAGAGAATATGTATTGTTCTCAGATATATTTGACGACTGTGCAAGTTCTATGAGATACTTTAGATTGTCAAGCGGTAACTTAATTAATGCTCCGATGCATCCAAATCTATTTGAAAAGCCAGCAGGAATGATTGGTATAGAAGTACGCAGCTTCAATAGAGGTGTGAGTGGTAACTTGCCAAGCCTAAGTGCTATGACAAACTTGAGTTATATTGTTATGCTGCAAAATAATCTAACAGGTCCACTTCCAAACTTGTTTAACAATCCAAGATGTTATTACACACACTTTTATGGCAATCAATTCAGTGGAACTATTCCGGTAATTAGTAGTCCAAGTCTTGCATATGCTTACTGGCATAGAAATGCACTAACAGGATTTGATGGATTAGAATGTCCTAACATGAGAAGATTGTTTATTAGTTTTAATCAAATTACTGGTAAATTCCCTGCTGTAGGTAATATGGATCGTATGTACGATCTTTATGCAAACAACAATAACTTTACAGATTACACAGAAGGTTCACTAGTAGGAGCTCGTGCATTAAGAGCGTTTGATATTTCAAATAATCCAAACTTACCAACTGGTTCTGTAAATCAAATAGTTGCTGACCTTGTAGGAAACTATGAAAATAACCCAAGAGGTGGTGTAAGCGTAAACTTGCGTAACACTGCTACTCCAACAGGTGAAGCAGTAGAACAAATTGAATTCTTAAGAGCCAAAGGCTGGAATATGAGGTTATAATATGGCAACATCAAGTGTACAAGGTTTTGTAAAAAGTGCAAACCTAAAAGAAAACGAACTAGACCGTCAAGCATTAAACAACTTAGGCGAAGCTCCTATTGCTGACGATATTAGCTTGTTTATCAATAACCTTAAAAACGAATCCAGTCTCCTTGTGTTAGACGGAGAATACGATGTTATTACTGGATTGATTACTATTGTAAATGATAATGCAGAAATTGCAGCTGGTCGTAGTGCAGTTTTTACTAATGGCGATGTTGTTAGTATTAAATTAGAAAACGGAAGTTTGATTCGAGACAACCTTTATATTACACAAAGTGATGGAGAATTTACATTCGGATTTGCAACTGACGAAGCATTACAGAATCAATTTATATTCTCCCCTAGTACTAACTTTGTAGTTACTCGTAATAACAGCGTTCTTTTAGAAAACTTAGAAAGACTTGGAGTTTTACAAAACACTGCCAGTTTTAGTACAGGACTAGGTGAAGGCACACAAGAAGACAATGCAGTCGGCGCAGCAGATCCTGACGATACATATGCTAATCAGTTCCAGGAGATTTACGAGTATTTAGATATTGCTAAATTCCAAGCTGAGAGTAAGTTTGTTAATGACGAAGATGTTGCAGCAGATGTAGACTTTGCAATGGAAGGTATGTTTACTATACAAGATCCTGCAGACCTAATTGTAAACGAAGGAGTTACAGCGAACAGTCCGGGATTGTATATTACAGATCCAAATAGTTCTGTTAGAAATATTCAAAAAATTCGTGCGTTTTCAGATACATTTAATCCTTGGGAAGATACTGTTTCTGCTCTTACTACTTTAAGTTTAGACGTAACTACAGGTACACTTAAACTAAATCAAGGTATCGAAATACAAGGAATTACACCAGTTACTGAAAGTGGCACTGTAAACAATACTACATTTACTCATAAGATCAAAGTAAATATAGATGGCATTGATTACTTTCTATGCCTAAATCAAACTTAAGATCCGTTTGTAGTTGACAGTATTGTAAATGCTGTTCCTGCACATTCAATTGGTATTTTTCTATCGTAGGTAGATGTTGCGCCCGGCGTTAATTCTGTAACTGTACCTACATTCTCTGCACGTAAATTAAGAACATTTAATACAGCATCAGTACCACCTATTTCTAGATCTTTAGTACCGCCATTCCCGTCAGTGGTTCTTAGACCATCGAGTGTACCTACAAACGGCGGAGCAGTGTTGAGAGGAACAACGCATACTTCTTTATTCTGTGTTGTATCTGCAGGACAAAATACAAGTGTAATACCAACAACCATATCTTTATTGTCAGGGTGATCAAGTGCTCTCGTTAGTCGAACAGTATTAGCAGGATACCCTGCAGGATTAACTTCTTGTACAAATGTAAAAATACTGCTGTCAGGATCAAACGGAATAAATGGCGCACTTTGTACAACCATGTTTGTTGTAATTCCATCTACACCGTCCAGTGTTATATAAGTATCACCATTAGAAGCTGTTACTGCTATTTCTGCACCAATTGTTCCTTCACAGAAATTATCAAATGCTCGATTTGATAACCCTTTGTCGCTATAATAAAAAATTTGCTCAGAACCTGTTAGATTTAGTTCTCTATTGGTTCTAAATTGTCTGTTGTTGATAATTTCTTCTATACGAACATAATCGCCAGATGCAACTCCTTCTGCGATAACTACTGTTCCTTCTTTTAGTCCCTCAGTGTCTGATACTGTTACTTCAAATGCATTACTAATTGCAAATGTATTTCCTAAGTAACCTCGGTGGTCCATAAATTTAATAGGAAGTGCTGCATCTTCTGATGCAGTTTCACTCATAATAACAATATTATTTCTTGAAATATCGGTAACAAATGCACCGTCAGGAATAGGAGCAGCTATAACAACGTTACCAATTTCAAGTCTATCAGTATAAGGACTTGTAGTAGATGTGCCGATTACATTTGAAAAAGTTGTGATGCTATAAGTGTACTCTGCACGTAATGCATCTGCATACGTTCTAGGAGGGTCATACTTTAATATTAAAGGTTTTAAACTTAGCCATTTGTTATATTGACTACTAACGAGAGCAGTTTCTGGACCAATTGTTCCGCCGCCAAGTAACAGTCGTTTGTCGTAAAAGCCTTTAAACCCTTCGTCTTCTTCGACATCACCTACTTGAGTATATAGATACCAGTAGGGTAAATCACCACTTGACTTTAATTGGGTAGTTAAGTTAACATCTAGTACTTTGTTAAAGTATTCAACTTCTTCTCCTGGATACCAATACGTAATACGCATTTGTACAGGAGTGTATTTTTCTAATTGTGGTAATACAATGTTAAAGCCAAAACTTTCCGTACCAATAAGATCAGAGTTGTCAAACACAAATTGCCAGTTTTCGCCAATACCGGTGACATTTATAGACTCGCTTAGAGTAATATTTGTATTACCTGCACTAATAACTGTTACTGCTCTATCTTCTGGTAATGCAACAGCATCTCCATTGTCATCAAACACAGCAGTCAATCGATCACCATTAGCAATAGTCTTGGCTTGTTGTTGTGTTGTTATAACATTATCGCCTTCGAGGTCGATTGCCTCACTAAAAACAGTTCTTTCTGTTTTGTAGATATTTTTCTTAACTTCTAGATCGCCAAACTCGTTTTCAAATTCAACAATAATAAGACCTGTAGTACCAAAGTTAAATGTACTAGGTCCGCTTGAATCAGGAATATAAAAGCCTGTCCATTGGATTGCTCCGTTGCCGCCGCCTAGTGTGTCATCAAGTTTGTTTGAGAATTCAAATAGCCCATTAGTCCAAAACTTTTTACTAACTGTTGGAGTTCCATTCACTACAGAAGCTCCGTTTGAATTAATATTCAAACTAATTTCATCTGCTATTTGATCTGTGTCGTAGAAAGATGCAAGCATGCCGTCGCCGCCATTAAAAAACGGTGGATCATTTGTAGTAGCAAGGATAGTATCTACTTGGTTTTTTACAGTAATAAGAGGTTGCGCAACTTCTTCAACTAATTCGCCTTCTTCGTTTAGTACTGTATTCTTTACAGTGAGTCCGGCAAGTAGTGAAATACTAGTTTGGGTAACATTGGTGTTGCTAATGTCTTTCACTGCATCCAGCAAATCGTTTCTATCAAACGTTGAGCCGTCATCAGTTGTAACCAAATTATTCAGTAGGTTGTCTAGAGCCTGTTCTCTATTGTCTAGATCTTGTAGATTAAGATCTCGTCTTAATCCTACATTATTAAATGATGGTCTTGGCATGATATCTCCCTTGTCAAGTATATTTATCTTGCTTACGAGTAGATAAATACATATAACAATTTAGGAATACAAACATGGCCATTGAACTAGTTAACATAGGTAGAATTGCAAACGACGGAACAGGTGACGACCTCCGTGAAGCATTTATTAAGATAAACAGAAGTTTAGAGGATCTTGACCTTCGAATTGATGATAAAACTGAAGGTGAAAACGTAGGATCAGGAACTGGTGTTTTTTATAGACGAGACGGTTATAACCTGCAATTTAAATCTCTTACTAGCACAGACAGCACAATTGCATTTACAGACAATGTTACTAGTGTTGATGTTAAACTAGGTGCAGGCGTAGGTGATACTCCTTTAGTAACAGACAATGGCTCGTTTACGTTGGCAAGAAACGCAACATTAAATATTAGAGGATCTGGTGCAGTTACTACTACAGCAGACGATAATAACAATACTATTACAATTAATGGTGGTTCGAATTTAGTTGCTGATCCTAATCCTGTACTAAGTGCGCCTTTAAATGCAGGTAACTTTAACATATTTAATGCAAACTTAATTGCAGCACAGAATGTTGAAAGTAAGGTATATGACATAGATATTAGAGACCTTGCAAGTGCATTTGATAGCTTTGACTTTGCTGGGATAATTGCAGAAGATGCAGAAATTAATAACTTTTTGGATTACATAAGAGCAACTCAAGATGTAGACCTAGGTACCTTTACATCACCTACACCAGTAGATATGAATTTCGGTACTATTGTTTAAAGGAAAAACTAAGTGGCAGATTTGTGGACAGTTCCAAACAATTACGATTTAAGAGTTCTAGAAGAAAGAATAAAAATTAACGCCGGTGAACTAGCTCTACCAGTAGTTGAAGGTGCTTCTATAACTAAAATCAGCGGTGACCTACCTCCTGGTATGCGTCTAGACGATACAGATATCATAGGTACTCCATTTGAAGTCTCATTAGATAGAACTTTTAAATTTGTATTACGTGCAAGTTTAGATGGAGCAATTCAAGACAGAACATTCAAACTTAAAGTTACAGGACCTGACGAGCCTATATGGATTACTAACGAAGGCTTCTTGCCTATTAGTGAATCTGAGAACTTATTTGTACTAGATAACGAAATTATTGATTATCAACTTATTGCTACAGATCCAGATGTAAGTGCAGGTGACGAATTAGAATATTATATTGAAGAAGGTGCAGGCAGTCTTCCTCCTGGAATACAACTTACAAGAGACGGTAAACTTGTTGGTGTTATTGAACCATTACTAGCACTTGACAAGCAAGCAGAAAATGGCGGCTGGGATACTGCGCCGTATGATGCATATCCCAATGACTTTGCTTTCCGTAGTGACAACGGTTGGGACAGTTTCTTTTATGATAATGTAACATTTGACTTTAACTTAGATACACAGTCTCCTAAAAAACTAAACAGATTCTACGAATTTCAGGTTACTGTTAGTGACGGTGTTTCAGAGCCGGCGCCAAGAAGAAAGTTTAAGGTATACGTTGTAGGTGATGATTATCTACGTGCTGACAACTCAATCATGAAAGTTGGCAATGGTGTGTTTAAAGCAGACAACACACATATTAGAACACCTCAATGGCTAACACCAGCAAACCTAGGATTTAAACGTGCTGACAATAATATTACAGTTTACTTAGATGTGCTAGACACAGAAACATTGAGTGGTGTAGTTTTATACAGCTTAGACGAACTAAACAATGATAATACAGTGAGTCAACTACCGCCCGGCACTAGACTAGACTTTACTACTGGCGAAGTAGCAGGATATGTTCCGTATCAACCTGCTGTTACTACAGAATACAAATTTACAATTAGAGCAACACGTTACACAGGCGATGTTGACACAGCCTTTATAACTGCTACAGTTTATGAAGATACACTTGCAGGTAAACGTAGCTTTAAAGTTTATAAATTACCTCGAAATATACAAGACGGAATACAGTTAAACGACGGCATTGACGATGTAGACGACCTACGTGGTGAATCTATAATACTTAATGGCTTCACATACACTGTTGAATCAATAGACGAAACGGATGTTGACTTCGACGAAATAACATTGACTAGCCCATTACGTGCAGTATATTCTTTAACAGTGTCGTATGATTCTGAAAGCGAAGCATCTAGCATTTATATTGAAAAAGCAGCAGATACAATAAAACGAGAATTTATTGGTCGTAAATTAAACTTTACAGACACTGAGCAATATAGTGTAACCAACATTTATCCATATAAAAGATGGCGTATTACTAGTGCATCAGATGATATAGGAATTAATTATAGTGCAGCAGGAGTACTTCCTCCAATCGGCGGTGTTACTGAAAGTCGTGTTGCAGCAATTACTAGAATATTTGAAAAAGAAACCCTTCCAATAACAATATTTAAAGCCAATGCTGACGAAATAGATATACTTGTACCAGATAACGCAGTATCAAGAGATTCAAGAATTAGAAAAATATTTTCAAGTAGAACTAGTTTAGAATTACCTGTGCCGGCTCCGGATACTGGAGATCTAGTATATGAACTATTAGATGGCGGTAACGATGTAATAATTTTAGATAGACCATTAGAGCTTGGAAGAGACTTTAGTGTTGGAGATAAGATATCTCTAAGTATACAAGAAGATTATGCATTTGAAAAAGAATTAATTACTAATGCAAATGAAGATATTAATAATCCATCAACACCTAAAACGTTTTCTCTTAAAATATTAGGTGAAGTTGACTCTACTATTAACTGGTTATCTCCTGCAGATCTTGGAGAATTAAAAGCAAACTTTATCAGCACATTGAGAGTTGAAGCAGAAACAACAGTTCCAGAAGCAAAGTTAATTTATACATTAATAGACGGTAAATTACCTAATGGAATGGAATTAAAGTACAATGGTGAAATTGTAGGGAAACCGCAGCAGTTTGGTAGTTTAGATCGTCTAGGTCTTACAACATTTGACAACAGTGCTTTAACATTAGATGACAATACTACAAGTATTGACAGAGTGGCACGATTTACTATCCGTGCTCAGGATAGATTTGGTTACAGTGCAATTGAACAAGAGTTTAGTATAAAAGTAGTTGACACAGACAAGACACTTTATAGTAATCTTTATATACAACCGTTATTGCCAGTAAATCAACGTAACGAATTTAAATTATTTGTTAATGATCCTGACGTATTTCCTCCTAGCGCAATATATAGACCAAACGATCCAAACTTTGGTATACAGCAGAATGTTAAAATGTTAGCATATGCAGGTATTGAGACTAAACAAGTAGACGAATTTGTTGCTAAAAGTGCTAAATGGCACAAACGTAAAAGTTACTACCTAGGCGAAGTTAAAAAAGCAGTTGCAAAACGTGAAGGTACTAATGACGTTATATACGAAGTTGTTTATGTTGAAGTAGTTGACCCAAGTGAACCTACAGACGGTAGAACTGCTAAAACATTTGCAGGTAAAAAATTACCTAGCATGACGGCAGATAACATATCATACGAACCATTTGACGACACAGCATCTACAAGCGACGGTGTTCCGAATGTAAAAGTTGACGGAAGAGCCAAAGATGCATTTGTTGAGTTAGACGGACCTGATAGAGCAAGAGTTGGTACCCGTGGCGGCGAACTTATACAGCAAATAGACGACAGTGATGTTGATGTTACACTAAGAGATGGTATAACTGAAGTAAATGTTGATATAGAAATACCTGATAACGACCCAAGACGTGCTAGAATACCAAATCAAAAGAATACAATAAAAACAGATTCGGATGCTATCATCATTAATGAAGCAAACGAAACTCTTTTCCATATTAGTAATACAACTAACATGCGAGAAAGTTTAGAACAAATAGGAAAAAGCCAAAGAGAGTTTTTACCGCTTTGGATGCGCACTGGTCAAAACAGTGAAATACAAGAATTAGACTACGTAACAGCAATACCGCTAGCATACTGCAAACAAGGCTCTGGCGACAAAGTACTACTTAATGTACAAAAAGCACTAGAAGAAGGTAGTTACGACTTTAAATCTATTAACTTTGATGTAGATAGATATATACTAGACAGTGCAGTTGGTGTATCACAAGAATCATATATTGTGTTCCCAAATTATGAATATAACGTTTAACAGCTGATAAATAGTACAGCAGAGGAATAACAATGGCAAGTAACATAGTAAGTACAACAATTGATGCAGAATATCCAGTAGCAGGTGTCGACAACGACAGCCAAGGTTTTCGCGATAACTTTCAAGTTATCAAAGATAACTTTGCAGCAGCCGAAGCAGAAATCAGCGATCTACAAGATAATGCTGCAAGAAAAGATGAAGACAACAATTTCGCAGGCAATAAAATTATTAGTGCGGAATTAGATCAAGCAACAGAAGCATTTACAGCAGTTGGTACAGTAAACACTGATCAAAACGTAAGTTTCTTAAACGGACACTACCAGTCAATCCTTGCTACACAAGGTTTTACACTTACACTTGCTGACTGGCCAAGTTCAGGAGTATATGCTAGAATGGCACTTCAACTAGAACTTGCAGACGGAGTAACAGGTCCTGTTACTGTACAGTTTGTAGGCGAAGGAAATGCTGTATTTAAGAACGATCAAAATGCAGGTTGGACAGCAGCAACATCAACTAGCGTAAGTGTAGAAACAAACAGTACTACTAGTCCAACTATTGTTGAGTTTTGGACAACAGACGGTGGCGACACTATCTATGCTAGATATTTAGGCGTATTCGAAGAAGCATAATAACAATGTTTAATCCATTAGTAGACAGTTTTAATGATTTAACAGACGCTCAAATAGACGAAAAAATAGTCGAGCTTGGACGCAAATATTGGATGACACGAAATCCAGATGTTCAAGCTCAAATCTCTACTATTCTTGAAATGTATAAACAAGAATCTCGTGTAAGACAAGCCATAGCCTATCAACGACAACAAAATGGCGATTCAGGACTTGACAATTTAATCAATGTAAGTTAAAATAAGTGTATGCTTATGAAAACAGACGAACTAGGTAT
>ENA-OUOG01001501-OUOG01001501.1-marine-metagenome-genome-assembly--contig:-NODE-1501-length-26827-cov-6.062243_pt1 | contig 26827 bp, 23 predicted proteins | sample MGYA00248635_ERZ508505 | MGnify/ENA primary metagenome ERZ508505 (study PRJEB26176, sample SAMN06267871) | marine metagenome | isolation source: Saanich Inlet, British Columbia, Canada | place: Pacific...
GAGAATCGGTTCGGAGGAATGCGATAAACTCTTGAAGTGTTCCTTTAAAATTAACTTTCTGAACAATTGCTTCCATTTGTTTTTTAATCCTAGCAACTTCAGTAATGCCTTTTTGGTGAATTTCTTCAGCGCTTAAATTTAGGGTGGTGTAATAATCAATTCGACTTTGGTAATAGGCTCTGCCGTTAGGTGTTTCAGAAACACCGATGGATTTTCTGGTGTTGGGATAATAGTCCTCTTCGAAAAATGTTTTAACAGCTTGGAAACTAGGAATAACTTGTTTCAAAATAACTTCTTTTGCTGCTTTTTGGAGAGAGTCTTTTTCTTCTTTAGAAAGCGGTGTTGGAAGACTTAAAAAAGGACTGTAGTAAAAATTTTCCTCAGCCGTAGCCGTGATGTGTTGTTCGTAAGTCGATTCGTAGCCTTTAAAAATAACCAAAGGCTGACCCATTTCAGCGTCAAGACCTTTTCGGATGAGTTCGGTTTGTTGTTCGATGTATAAAGGGATTGCTTTTAATTTTTTCAGATAACTCAACGCTCCTTTTTTACTCGTGATGGGTCTGACTCGGTACGTCAGACTTGAATGAAATCCTGCATCGGAAAGAATGGGATTCCAATGGGTTTTGAATTTGTATTTAGTTACAACTTCATTCAATACAAATTCAAGAAGTTTTAATGAGGTTTCATGATCCTCATCAAAAGAATTAGGGTTAATTGTGCGGAGTTTCGTTAATAGTGAATCGCATAAAGAGGCTCGTTTTTCAAATGCAGCTTCTCTGTAGTCTCCAAGAGGATGCTCTGTGTCATTTTCTTTTTGATATTCCTGGTAGGTTTCTATCAATGAATTGAGTTCTTGTTCTGGAGTAGCATTGTTACACGCCATAATTACAACCAAAGCAACTTTAAGAAATAAGTTTTTCATATTTGGATGAATTTAAATAAGGGGAGGAAGATGGGTTTTTAAGAATCCAAGAGCTCCCTAAAAATGATCAAGGTACAATATTCAATAGGTGTTGAAAAATCACTTTCTTTTGATACTGAATAACTTGAGTTTAATATCATCCAAGCCGTCATCGTCAAAAGGATGTTCCATTTGATCTTGAATATTGTAAAGCGAAATTAGGATAAACTCGCTGAGAATTACGATAAAATAAGTAAGCCAGCTCGGATTATCAATTCCAATTTTATTAATAATCGTAGGAGTATAGATAACAGGAAAAATATAGATAAAGATGAGACAGTAAGCCTTTAAACTAATTGGTGTTCGGTGAGAGTGGATGGCAATTAAATTGTCAGCACTGTCCAATACATCTTTTAAAAAGCGGAAGATTTTTTCTCTTGTTCCTCCTGTAATTTTATCGCTATTTGCTCTAATGAAGTCCAAAAAGCCTTCGTAGGCATTATCAAATTCTGAAGGATCCTCAATTTTGGTTGTTAGGTGATTGTATAATGCATTGTTCAGTTCAGTAATTTTTTTATTTCCTTCGTTCTTACATTGCTCATCTATCTTAGGTGAAAATTGGATAAAATTATCAATTGTTTTCAGACTTGCTCTATACAAACTCAAATGTTCTAGTGCTTTTTCTCTTCTTCTAAATGCTCCGCGAATAGTAAAAACCAAAGGGAAAATAATGGCAATACTCATAAGGGTTAAATCGATATTGTAAACCACTCTAAATTGATAAGCAACAAAGGGGACTAGTAGCGAAAGAATAAGTGTAATCAAGGTGCGAAAGTTGATAATACTTAGGTATCTAGACATAAAGAAACATTTATTATATTTGAGTGAATTTATTAACTATAATATGAATAAGCAAACCTTCTCCATAATCATTTCATTATTTTGTGCAACTCTTAACGCACAAATCGAGTTAAAGTCAGATCAATTGTACAGCAACCAAGATCCGCTCGAACTAAAAATAGGGTACTCCAATAAAGAGTTAAATAAAGACACCAATGATTCAACTTTCATCATTACTTCCATGGCTTATTTGCATGAAGAAAAATGGTCTGAAATTGAGGTTAACTTAAGAGCTAGAGGAAACTTTAGAAGAAACCAGTGCTACTTCCCTCCCGTTAAGATGAAAATAAAGAAGAAGCAATATGCGGGAACCTTGTTCGATGGAAACAAAACAATGAAATTAGTTCTTCCTTGTAAAATAGAGAGTGAGAAAAACGATAATGTGATACAAGAATTTATCGCGTACAAGATTTATGAAAAAATTTCTCCTTTCCACTTTAAAACGAGAATGGTGAATATAGAGTTTACTGAGCCTAAGGGAAATAAGACTAAAACGTTTCAGCTAAAAGGATTTTTAATAGAAGATGACAAAAGGGTAGCGAAACGTCATGAAGGTAAAGTGATGGAACGTTTTATTCACCCCATGGCAATGCAGCATATGACCTCTGTCCAAAATGCCTTTTTTCAATATTTGCTTGGGAATACTGATTTTTCTGTAGCATATCAGCACAACGGGAAGCTGTTGTATATAAACAAAGAGATTATTCCTTTGCCTTACGATTTTGATATGACGGGCTGGGTAAATCCGAGTTATGCCACTGTAAATACAACTCTTGGAATTAACTCTGTAAAGGACAGGAAATACAGAGGATTTAAGCGGGAGCAAGAATATTTTGATGAAGTTAGAACGCAATTCTTAGCTAAAAAGGGAGCATTGATGGAGATGGTCGCATCATTTGAAAGCGAATTTTCAGATCCCAAAGAATTTCAAACGATGATTGAATTTATGGGTTCCTTCTATGACGTTCTTGAAGATGACGCCATATTTGAAAAAGTAATTGTTGCTGAAGCACGAACAAAATAAAAGACTATCTCTTTACAGTTTTGAGCATTTTGTCAAAAATAGCAGTGTTTTCGTAAATGCCTGAAAAATATTCAGAACCAGGGCCATAGCTAAAAACAGGAACCATAGCGGCCGAGTGTCCTTTGGTATTGAACGCACCCTTAACTTTTCCATTGTTTATATTTCCTCCAAGTAAGCTTAGACCTCCAGTTTCATGATCGGCTGTTACGATCACAAGGGTATTCCCATCTGCTTTTGCAAATTCTAAAACAGTTTGAATTGTTTGGTCAAATTCTTTGAATTCTGAAACAACATATTTCATTTGATTTGCATGGCCTCCCCAATCAATTTGAGAGCCCTCAATCATCATGAAAAAGGGTTTCTTTGAATTATTCATTTTTTCCAAACTAATTTCCGCTAATTTATCCAATGCAGGTTTTCTTCCTTCAATTAATGATGGAGGTTCATCGTCATAAGTTAAATAACCAATCTTTTGAGCCGTACTTTTCTCTAGTTCTTTAATACTGCTAACAAATTCATAAGCAGTCATTTCTTCCATTAAATTTCTGCCATCCTTTCGTTGTGTAAAATGTTTCGCTCCGCCTCCAATAAAAAGATCTACATTGTGTTCGCTGAGTTGCAATGCAATGTCTTCATACATTCTTCTTGAAGAAATATTTGCATAAAAAGAAGCAAGTGTTGCGTGAACTACGCTGGAGGTAGCAAGCAAAGCTGTGGTATAGCCAAGCTCATTGCAAATTTCTAAGATACTTTCTTGAGAAATATTTTTGGAATCAATTCCAATAACTCCATTTAACGTTTTAACTCCCGAAGCCATAGCTGTTCCACTAGCTGCAGAATCTGTTACCAGTTGATCGGCTGCATAGGTTTTGGAAAGTCCAACATAGGGGAATCCTTCCAAGCTAGTTTGGTTTTTATTGGCGTACATCCCCGCACTTATTTGGGTAAGCCCCATCCCATCTCCAATCATTAAAATGATATTGGGTAATTTTTCTGTTGATTGTGCGAGAGTAATACCTGAAAAAAGGAAGAAAAGAAAAAATTTTTTCATTTGAAGAGTTTTGAAGTTTTTTTTCACTCAAATATACGATTCCTTTATCTTGAATTATTAAATTTTAATTCTAAGTTTTTCATCATTTTAACCCAATGACAAATGATTATCTTTATCCGGTAAATCAAAACGTGGAAAAACTTACACAAAATCCAATAGACATTGTAGTTGCATGGGTAGACGGTGCAGACCCCATACTTCAACAAAAAAGGTTGAGTTTTCTTAAACCCAACCAGACTTTATCTCATCCAGGAGCAGCACAAACTCGTTTTCATTCCTTAAATGAAATAGAGTTTTGTGTACTTTCTATTTTAAAATTTGCTCCTTTTGTACGAAAAATATTTATCGTAACTGATCAACAAGATCCCAAGATAGATCAAGCTGTTAAAAACCATTTTCCCGAAAGATTTAACGATATCCGCATTGTAGATCACACAGAGATTTTTGAAGGCTATGAACAGTATATACCCACGTTCAACAGCATCTGCATCAGCAACATGCTATGGAGAATTAAAGGATTGTCAGATCAATTTGTATATTTTAATGATGACATCTTTCTTTTGAGACCGGTGTCTCCCACAGATTGGTTTGTCAATAACAAACCGGTCTTGAGAGGAAAGTGGAGGTTCCCTCCTTTAGAGCGCTTGCTTTGGGATCAATTAAAAGAAAAAGTTAATCGACTTTTTTCTTCTAAAAAGCCAAAAGAGCGTTCAGCGTCTTTTCAAGTAAATCAATGGAATGCAGCCAAACTATTGGGTTTTCAATGGCGGTATTTTAGATCTGGTCATACCCCCTTGGCACTTCACAAACAAACCTTAAAAAAATACTTTGATTCCCATCCCCAAATATTGGAAAATAATATTTCTTTTCGCTTCAGGAATTATTTTCAATTCAATACAGTTGCTTTGGCAAATCATCTGGAAATTCAGTCAGGAAACAAGAATAAAATGAACTCTCAAGCAATTTATGTTCAACCCCACAACCGTGGAGATGATTATGTGGACCGTAAGTTTAAACTCGCAGAAAAGGATGATTACTTCCTTTTTGTTTGTGTCCAAAGTTTGGATTTAGCAAATCAATCCGACCAGAATAAGGTCTTTCAAAAAATGGAGCGTGTACTTGAATTAAAATTAAAATGATAAAAAGAAAGCCAATAGCAGTAATTTCAATGGTTCGTAATGACACTTTTTTTGCTGACAAATGGATTGCTTATTATGGGAATCAGTTTGGTTTTGAACATTTGTATTTATTCATAGACGGGATGGATCAGAAACATCCGGTCCTCTCAGGAAAAATCAACTGCTATCAAATTCCCCATGTGGAATACAGCCGAGCAAAAGGAGATCGAAAACGTGCCCAATACATTTCAAAATATGCAGCTACTTTATTTGAAAAGTATGAAGTTGTTTTAGCAATGGATATCGATGAATTTCTTGTTTTAGATCCCGCAACTAAACTTAGTTTGTCGGAGTATTTATCGCAAGGCTTTTCATCCAGTTCATTATCTGCCCTTGGATTGGATGTAGGACAACATCCCGAACAAGAAGCGGCTATTGATTTAAAGCAACCTTTTCTATCACAAAGGGCATATGCTGAGGTCTCGGATCGGTATACTAAACCTGTTGTGGCCTTAAAACCGCTGCAATGGGGTTCTGGATTTCATCGTATCAAAGGGAAGAATTTTACCATAGACCCTCATTTGTTTCTGTTTCATTTTGGCTTGGTAGATTTGGTTCAAGCCCAAGAAAATACACAAAACGAACAGTTGCTTTCCTCTGGTTGGAAAGGACATTTTGAGCGACGATTTAAGCTGTACCAATCCTTAAAAAAGGATCAACCTCAAGAGGGGGATTTTTTCTTTAAAAAAGCCAGAATGTTTTTTGCAAAGCAAAGAAAATGGTATGCTTGGAATAAACCTGCTCCTTTAATAGGAAATGCTTTGGTACAAATTCCAAAACGATTTGAAACATTGGTTTAGAGAAAACATCCCTAATAATTTAGTTAATTTGTAAAAAAAATCAGATGAAAAAAATCCAAATGGTGGATTTAAAAAGTCAATATGACTTTATTGAACAAGAGGTTGCAGAGAATATGGCACAAGTTTTTGAACATTCTGCATTCATCAATGGACCCATGGTACAATCTTTTCAGTCTGATTTGGAATCGTATTTAAACGTCAAGCATGTAATTCCTTGTGCCAACGGAACAGATGCGCTTCAGATTGCATTAATGGGACTTAAGTTGGCTCCAGGTGATGAGGTTATTACAGCTGATTTTACCTTTGCAGCAACGGTTGAGGTGATTTCTTTATTGAAATTAAAACCGGTGTTAGTGGATGTTGATCCTCAAACATTCAATATAGACCCAGTAACGATTGAAAAGGCAATTACCCCAAAAACTAAAGCCATCATACCTGTACATCTTTTTGGGCAATGTGCTGCGATGGATGCTATTTTAGAAATAGCAAAAAAACATCACTTGTTTGTAGTGGAAGACAACGCCCAAGGAATCGGGGCTACTCACACTTTTTCGGATGGTACACAAGCAAAAACAGGAACTTTAGGCCATGTTGCTGCAACTTCCTTTTTTCCCTCAAAAAACTTAGGCGCTTACGGCGACGGAGGAGCAATTTTTACGAATGATGATAAACTAGCTCATTTTATTCGTGGCATTGTAAACCATGGGATGTACACACGATATTACCACGATGTGGTAGGAGTTAACTCTAGACTAGATGCGCTGCAAGCAGCAGTATTAAAAGTGAAATTGCAATATTTGGATTTTTACAACGAAAGACGAAAGGAAGCAGCAATTCGTTATACCACGCATTTTGAACATCATAAAAACCTTGTTGTACCCTTTAGAATAGGCGCTTGTGATTCCCACGTTTTTCATCAATATACCTTGCGTGTTTTGGATGCAGATAGAGACGCTTTAGTGGACTATCTAAACAAACGTGAAATACCTTGTGGTGTGTATTATCCTGTACCCCTTCATGCGCAAAAAGCCTATATTGATCCACAGCTTGATTCAACTGATTTTCCAGTGACCAATCAATTGGTAAAAGAGGTTATCTCACTACCCATGCATTCTGAATTGTCAACGGATCAAATTGATTACATTGCAACAGCGGTTTTAGAATTTTTTAATTAATTCAATTTATTTATGAAAACAGTATTTACACTAACCTTTTCACTTTTTGCTACGCTACTCATAGCACAGACTACTTATTTGCATTGTGGTGAAGTATTCGATTCTGAAAAAGGAAAATTTTTAGGGCCTCATACTATTGTTGTTGAAGGCAATCAAATAAAAGTAGTCAAAAAAGGGTATCATGATCCTACTGAAGATAATGCTGTGCTTGTTGATTTAAAATCCAAAACGGTATATCCTGGTTTTATTGATATGCACGTTCATATAGAGGGAGAATACAGTCAAGATAAATATTTAAAAGAATTTCAAAACAATCCTGCTGATACTGCATTTGAAGCTGCTGAAATTGCAAACCGTACATTATTGGCTGGATTTACTACAGTTCGAGACATGGGGGGTAGTGGTGTTAACATCTCACTTCGCGATGCAATAAACAAAGGTAAAGTCCCAGGTCCTCGAATTTTTACAGCAGGAAAAGCCATAGGAACAACCGGTGGTCATGCGGACCCAACCAATGGATTTAGAGATGATATTGAAGGAGATCCAGGACCAAAAGAAGGTGTTGTAAATTCGGTAGATGATGCTAGAAAAGCCATTCGTCAGCGTTATAAAAATGGAGCAGATTGGATCAAGATTACGGCTACTGGAGGAGTGCTTAGTGTTGCAAAGAGCGGTCAGAATCCCCAGTTTACAGAAGAAGAAATAGCTGCTATAACACAAACAGCTTCAGATTACGGTTTCAAGGTTGCTGCCCATGCTCACGGTGATGAAGGAATGTATCGCGCCGTAGCAAATGGAGTAAAAACAATTGAACACGGGACCTTAATTGAAGAACGCACCATGGAATTAATGAAAGCTAAAAGAGCTTATTTGGTAGCGACAATAACTGCAGGGAAGTTTGTTGCTGAGCAGGCGAAAATACCAGGGTCTTATCCCGCTATTATTGTTCCAAAAGCGATTGCTATTGGTGCTCAAATCCAAAAGACCTTTAAAAAAGCATATGAGTTTGGTGTTCCCTTAGCGTTTGGAACAGATGCTGGAGTGTTTCCGCATGGAGATAACGCCAAAGAATTTATTTATATGAACGAAGTGGGTATGCCTGTTACTGAAGCCTTACATTTAGCAACTTATGTCAATGCAGAATTATTGGATCAAGCCGATCGGTTGGGACAGCTAAAAGAAGGCTTTCTAGCGGATATCATTGCTACGGAAGATAATGCTGAAGAGAATATCTCCACGCTAACCCATGTGACTTTTGTCATGAAAAACGGGACGATTTACAAAAACTAAATGTTACTTTCCGGAAGCTGTTTCCATCGTTCGGTCAATTTTTTTAACCAAACCTTGAAGTACTTTACCAGGACCAACTTCTGTGAAATGGGATGCACCGTCCGCAATCATTTGCTGAATGCTTTGCGTCCATCGAACTGGAGCAGTCAACTGAGCTACTAGATTGTTTTTGATTTCATCGGGATCAGCGGTTCCTTTTGCAGTTACGTTTTGATAAACGGGACAGCTCGGTGTTTTAAAATGGGTGTTTTCAATGGCTTTTGCCAATCGCTCTTTGGCAGGTTCCATCAGGGGAGAATGAAAGGCTCCGCCCACAGGAAGTAATAAGGCCCTTCGAGCACCAGCCTCTTTAAAGGCTTCGCACGCATTTTCAACGGCTTCTATAGCTCCTGAAATTACTAATTGTCCAGGGCAATTATAGTTTGCTGGAATAACTATTCCAGAAATTGATTTACAGATAAATTCAACCTTTTCGTCTTCTAGTCCTAAGATGGCTGCCATGGTTCCGGGTTCTTGATTGCATGCAGCCTGCATGGCCAGCGCTCTTTCGCTTACTAAGGAAAGTCCTTCTTCAAAACCCAAAACACCTGCCGCAACCAATGCTGAAAATTCTCCTAGAGAATGTCCTGCAACCATATCAGGATGGAAACCATCACCCATAACTTCACTCAGAATAGTAGAGTGTAAAAATATTGCAGGTTGGGTAACTTTGGTTTCTTTTAAAGCTTCTATATCATCACCAAACATAATCTCGGTAATCTTAAAGCCCAATACTTCATTCGCTTGGTTAAAACGCTCCTTTGCAACAGGACTGTTGTCAAAAAGATCTTTTCCCATACCTGGGAATTGGGCGCCTTGTCCAGGAAATACAAATGCGTTCATCGTTATTTTTTTATATAGGTCAAATAGGAGTAATCATACGGCTGGTCTAAAGCGCTATAGTGTTTTTCCTCTTCAGTCAGTTCCCATTGGTCTAGTGGGATTTCGGGGAAAAATGCGTCCCCTTCAAAAGTGTGGTATACACGAGTTAATTCTATACGATTGGCAATGGGGAGAAACAAGGTGTAGATTTCTCCTCCTCCAATAATGAAAGGCTGAGCATCTTCTCCAGCTAACTGCAGTGCATGTTCAACATCGTGGGCTACCCAGGCATCTTTCGCTTGATATTCATTATTGCGTGTCAAAATGATATTTTTTCTGTTGGGAAGTGCTTTGGGCATGGACTCAAAGGTTTTTCTTCCCATGATAATGGCATGGCCTTGGGTCAGTCTTTTAAAACGTTTTAAGTCTTCCGAGAGGTGCCAAATCAGTTGATTGTCTTTTCCAAGGGCATTGTTTTCAGAAGCGGCTGCAATTAAAGTAATTTCTTTTGAAGATTCTAATTCATTCATCCTACTAAAAAGATTATTTTTGAGCTAAAATACACTTTATTGCTAACCTATGTTTAAAGAGCAATTTCCGTTATTAACAAATACCACTTACCTCAATACTGCTTATGTGGGTTTGATGTCAATACCGCTGGCTGATTTTAGAAGATCCCACGAAGAAGCTTATCTTTTAAATGGAGGAGATCACTATAAAATTCAAGCCTATAAAGATTTAGATAAAATGCATCAAAATTTTGCTTTGTTTTTTGGATCAACTGCGGATCGTTGTTTTGGGATTTCAAATTTCTCATCAGGAATTCGTGTTGCGCTCTCTCTTTTACCGAAGAGGATGAACGTTTTATTGATCGAAGAAGACTATCCTTCATTATCAAATGCTTTCAAGGAGTTTGACTTCAACGTGGAAACAATTCCTATGGGCTCTAACTTAGAGGAGCTCATCGAAGAAAAATTAAAATCAACCTCCGTAGCGATTTTGGCCCTGAGTATTGTTCAGTACACTACGGGTTTGTTAATAGATCAAGATTTTTTAAAGCGAATGAAAATCGAATATCCCAATTTGCTTATATTAGGAGACGGCACACAATTTTTAGGAGCCCATCAATTTCACTTTGATCGCTCCCCTTTTGATGTAGTTGCAGCAAGTGGATATAAATGGTTATTGGCAGGTTTTGGTAACGGAATAGTTTTATTCTCAAAGGCTTTTAAAGAAAGAACAGCGCAGAGTACAGTACAGATTAGCGACCGATTTTTCCAAGGTCACTTTAATATTTTAGGAATGGCCAGTTTGAATTTTGCAATTCATCAATTCATTAAAAACGACTTTCAGGCTCTTGTTGAATTCAAATCTAAGCTAAGTCAAAAAGCAAAAATGCAATTAAATGAACTTGGATTTTTGCCCTCTTGGGTCCTAGAACGAACCAACCACAGTTCGATTTTTAATATTGATGGAGGTGAAAATTTGTTTCACTTCCTTCTGAAAAAAAAGATTAGAGTTGTTCAAAGAGGTGCTGGAATTCGTATTTCTTTCCACTTTTACAATACAGAAGAGGATCTCAATAGCCTTGTGAAAGCACTGAAAGAATTTAAATAGCAACCTTCCCCTTGATTAAGGGATGTGGGTCGTAATCTAAAAGCTCTAAATCTTCATAAGTAAAATCAAAAATATTTTTGATTTCTGGATTGAGTTTCATAGTAGGGAGTGGTTTTGGAGTTCTTGAGAGTTGTTCTTTAATTTGCTCTTGGTGGTTAGAGTAAATGTGAACATCGCCAAAGGTGTGAACAAAATCACCTGCTTCATAACCACAAACTTGGGCAACCATCATCGTCAAAAGTGCATAAGAGCCAATATTGAAGGGTACTCCTAAAAAAACATCAGCACTTCGCTGATACAACTGGCAAGAGAGTTTATTGTCTGCTACATAAAACTGAAAAAAGGCATGACAAGGTGGGAGTGCTGCTTTATTGTTTTTTACATTTTCAGAAAAGGAAACGTTAGTATCTGGGAGTACACTTGGATTCCAAGCGGACACAAGCATTCTTCTGCTGTCTGGGTTAGATTTTATGGTGTCAATTACACCTTGAATTTGATCGATACCTTCACTGTTCCAGTTTCGCCACTGGTGACCGTAAACAGGGCCTAAGTTTCCATTTTCATCTGCCCATTCATTCCAGATTCGTACACCGTTTTCTTGAAGGTAGCTGATGTTAGTTGTTCCTTTTAAAAACCAAAGTAATTCGTGAATTACGGATTTTACATGAATTTTTTTAGTGGTTACTAAAGGAAAACCCTCGGAAAGGTCAAATCGCATTTGATATCCAAAAACACTTTTGGTTCCCGTTCCAGTACGGTCTGTCTTTTCTACACCGTGTGTGTTGATGTGCTGTAATAAATCTAAATATTGTTTCATTCGTTCTGCGCGGGTTACATTTTTCAAAAATAGTTGCAATTGCAAGAATGAAAGTCAGTCTTTCAAAAAAAATATTCAAAAAAAATTAACAAAGGGTGTTATTTTTTCCTTTTGGAAAGTTCATCTCGAACTCGGGCAGCTTTTTCGTAGTTTTCCTGAAGGACTAAGGTGCTTAAAAGATCTTTAAGTTTTTTGAAAGAGAGTTCTTTTAAGTCCTCTTTAATGGTTGTTTTTTTACTTTGCTCAGTTACAAAGTTTTGAATCCAATTGTCTTCGGATAATTTTTTTTCTCCAGAGGAAACGGCAGCAGTAAAACCTGCTTTTTTCAAAATGGAATCATAAGTATAAATAGGGGCACTGTACCGGAGGGCAAGTGCAATAGCATCTGAGGTTCTCGAATCAATGATTTCCTCAATTTTATCTCGTTCACAAATGAGACTGGCGTAAAAAATACCATCGACAAGTTTATGAATGATGACCTGTTTTACAATAATTTCAAACCGTTCGCCAAAACTTTTGAAAAGATCATGGGTAAGGGGTCTGCTCGGCTTTACTTCTTGTTCTAGCGCTATTGCAATAGACTGTGCTTCAAAACCTCCTATAATGACCGGCAACTTTCTATCTCCCTCGCGCTCGCTTAAAATTAGAGCATAGGCTCCTGTTTGCGTTTCGCTATAGGAAATTCCTTTCACTGTCATTTGGATTAGTTTCATTAGAACAAATTTATATTATTTTCTCTGGTTTAAAGAAAATTAGAGACTATTTGGTTCTAACGTTGATTTTCCTTCTTTATTGAGTCAAGTAAATAGATAATTATTGATTAAATTTGTTGCTGAATGATAAGAATCGAATGAAGACCATACAATTTAGACAAGCCATAGCAGAGGCAATGAGTGAAGAAATGCGACGGGATGAGTCAATCTACCTGATGGGCGAAGAAGTAGCAGAGTATAACGGTGCTTACAAAGCCTCAAAGGGGATGTTAGACGAATTTGGAGAAAAAAGAGTTATTGATACACCAATTTCAGAAGCTGGATTTTCAGGAGTTGGAGTAGGATCTACCATGACGGGTAATAGACCTATTATTGAGTACATGACCTTCAATTTCGCACTTGTAGGCATTGATCAAATTATAAATAATGCAGCTAAAATTAGACAAATGTCTGGAGGGCAATTTCCTTGCCCCATAGTCTTTAGAGGTCCAACAGGTTCAGCAGGACAATTAGCAGCGACCCATTCTCAAGCCTTTGAGAGTTGGTATGCGAACTGTCCAGGGCTAAAAGTTATTGTGCCCTCTAATCCTTATGATGCTAAAGGACTTTTAAAATCTGCAATACGGGATAACGATCCGGTCATCTTTATGGAGTCTGAACAGATGTACGGAGATAAAGGAGAAGTGCCTGAGGGAGAATATACCCTCCCCATTGGTGTTGCAGACATAAAAAGAGCAGGGAAAGACGTAACCCTAGTCTCTTTTGGAAAAATCTTAAAAGAAGCACTTAAAGCCGCGGAACTACTTGCTGATGAAAATATCGACTGTGAGGTTATAGATTTGAGAACGATACGCCCTTTGGATTATCAGACCATTTTTGAATCTGTTAAAAAAACAAATCGTCTTGTAATTCTTGAAGAATCTTGGCCTTTTGGAAATATTGCTACAGAAATTACCTATCAGGTACAAAGCGAAATTTTTGATTACCTCGACGCTCCAGTTGAGAAAATTAACACAGCAGATACACCAGCACCCTATTCTCCTGTTCTTTTAAAAGAATGGTTGCCCAGTGCAGATGATGTTGTAAAATCAATTAAAAAAGTACTTTATAAATAAATCGATATTATGGGTTTTCAAAGCCTATTCAACTCCTTGTCAAATAGATCAACGGTCAGGTTTTGAATTCAGCTTTGTTTTACTACTTTTACCGTCGATATATCAAAAACTAATCACAATTAATTATAATGGAATTAATCATTAAATTTTTACCTGCTTTTGGAGTTTTAGCACTCCTTTTCGTTTTTTTCAAAAACAATTGGGTGGCTAAACAAGAGGTAGGAACCGAAAAAATGGCTCGGATTGCTAAAAATATAGCAGACGGCGCAATGTCTTTCTTAAAAGCTGAATACAAAATATTATCCATTTTTGTTGCTGCGGTAGCAATCTTATTGTTTTTTAAAGGACAAGCAGAAACTGGATCAAATGGTATGGTAGCGGTATCCTTTATTGTGGGAGCAATTTGTTCGGCACTTGCTGGATTTATTGGAATGAAAGTAGCAACTAAAGCAAATGTGAGAACTACAAATGCTGCAAGAACCTCTTTAGGTAAAGCACTAGAAGTAGCCTTTGCTGGAGGAGCAGTTATGGGATTAGGCGTTGTCGGATTAGGTGTTTTAGGCTTGAGTGGCTTATTTGCCATTTACAGCGGCCAAGGTTGGGAAATTTCAGAAGTGCTCAATGTCCTTTCTGGATTTTCTTTAGGAGCATCATCCATTGCATTATTTGCACGTGTGGGTGGAGGTATCTATACCAAAGCTGCGGATGTCGGAGCTGACCTTGTTGGTAAAGTAGAAGCTGGGATTCCTGAAGATCATCCTTTAAACCCTGCAACCATTGCAGATAATGTTGGAGATAATGTTGGAGATGTTGCCGGAATGGGAGCAGATCTTTTTGAATCTTACGTAGGTTCAATCATCGGTACCATGGTCTTGGGAGCATTGATTATTACTCCTGAATTTGATGGCTTAGGTGCTGTTTACCTTCCTTTAGCTTTAGCTGCTGTAGGTATAGTCATGTCTATTATCGGTACCTTTTTTGTGCGAGTTAAAGAAGGAGGTTCTCCTCACGCTGCATTAAATTTTGGTGAGTTCGGTTCAGCAGGTTTAATGCTTATTGCATCATTTTTTATAATAAAAGGATTTATTCCTGAGACGGTAGAAGGTTTACCCTTAGGCTATTTGGGCGTTTTTTATGCCACTATTGCAGGTCTTGTAGCTGGATTAGCCGTCGGAAAAGTCACAGAATATTATACAGGAACGGGAAGCAAACCTGTAAACTCTATTGTAAAGCAATCTGAAACAGGAGCTGCAACAAATATCATTGCCGGTTTAGGCGTAGGTATGATGTCAACAGCAATTCCAATTATTTTAATTGCAGCAGCAATTCTAGTATCTCACCATTTTGCAGGGCTTTACGGAATTGCCATTGCAGCGGTTGGAATGCTAGCCAATACCGGAATCCAGTTAGCGGTTGACGCTTATGGACCCATTTCGGATAACGCGGGTGGGATAGCCGAAATGGCAGAATTACCAAGTGAAGTTCGGGAACGTACAGACAAACTGGATGCAGTTGGAAATACTACAGCAGCCATTGGAAAAGGATTTGCTATCGCTTCTGCAGCATTAACAGCTTTAGCCTTATTTGCCGCATTTATGAAAACTGCTGGCGTAATTGCTATCGATGTGTCACAACCTAAAATTATGGCAGGACTATTAGTTGGTGGAATGTTACCATTTGTATTTTCTGCCTTGTCAATGAATGCTGTTGGAAGAGCAGCCATGGCCATGATTGAAGAAGTGCGCCGTCAATTTAGAGATATTCCAGCCTTAAGAGCAGCCCTTGATGTAATGATCAAATACGATTCAGATATGTCAAAAGCTACAAAAGAAGACCGTGCCATTTTTGACGCCGCGGATGGAGTTGCTGAATACGATAAATGTGTTGAGATTTCAACTACAGCATCGATTAAAGAAATGGTTTTACCGGGTGTTCTTGCTATTGTAGTCCCCGTTGCTGTTGGCTTTATTGGAGGTGCTGAAATGCTTGGTGGCCTGCTTGCGGGGGTAACTACCTGCGGAGTACTGATGGCTATTTTCCAGTCAAACGCTGGTGGAGCTTGGGACAATGCAAAGAAAATGATTGAAGAGCAAGGAAGAAAAGGAACAGATGCCCATAAAGCTGCGGTTGTTGGTGATACTGTAGGAGATCCTTTTAAAGACACCTCTGGACCTTCATTGAATATTCTACTCAAATTAATGTCGGTTGTAGCCTTGGTAATTGCGCCAAGTATTGCAATGGACAATGCGGAAGTGACCGCTTATAATGAAAGTCAAACAAATGACGGACAAACAATTGAGTTGGTTGTTGAAGGAGACCAAACTGAAGAAGTAGTTCAAGTGATCATCAATAAAAGTAAAGGACAAGAAGAAATGACTGTTCAGGTTACAGCGGATTCAAAAGACGAGTTAAAACTTCATAAGCATACTGAAAAAGCTTCAAATGAATAAGGAGTAAAATTTTAAGGATTATAAAAGGTCAGTTTAGCTGGCCTTTTTTTATGCGATTTTGGAAAGGCCTTGATCTATCTTCGCTATAATGGCATTGAAATCATCTTCATTCTCTACAAAGTCAATTCCATCAACGTCAATAATGATCATTTTGCTCTTGTCATAGGTGCTTATCCAAGCTTCATAACGCTCGTTCAGTCTGCTGAGATAGTCAATACTGATGCTGTTTTCGTAATCCCGACCTCGTTTGTGAATTTTATTGACCAGATTAGGAATGCTACTTCTGAGGTAAATTAGTAAATCAGGGCCTTCAATTAATGACTCCATAAGCGTAAAGAGTTCTTGATAATTTCTAAAATCCCGCTGATTCATTAATCCCATTGCATTGAGGTTGGGCGCAAAGATGAAGGCATCCTCATAAATAGTACGATCTTGAATGATGGTTTTTTTATTCTTTTTAAAAGATAAAAGTTGTTGGAATCGACTCTTAAGAAAATAAATCTGAAGGTTGAATGACCAACGCTCCATATGGTTGTAAAAATCATCTAAATAAGGGTTGTCAATAACATCCTCGTAGTGAGCTTCCCAATTGTAATGTTTTGCTATAAGTTCAGCTAAACTGGTTTTTCCTGCTCCTATATTTCCCGCTATGGCAATATGCATTATCTGTCTTTATATAGTGTTACTGCAAAATAGTCGCTTTTTTGATAACAAAAAAGAAATCAGCTTTTTAAAACAGACCTAGCAGCATTTTTTTTTTAGCTAAACTTTGTATTTTAAAAAAAAAGTGTAATTTTGAGCTTGTTAAACGAGGAAGGATTTGACTGATTGCAAACCTCGAAAAAAAAATGCTAAAGCAGTGTTGCTTTTCACAACGCACCGTTTGAATCCTTCCGTAAAAGCAACAATAAAATGCCATATTTTTTTACTTCAGAATCAGTTAGTGAAGGTCATCCAGACAAAATCTCCGATCAAATTAGCGATGCATTATTAGACAACTTTCTTGCATTTGATCCTGAGAGTAAGGTTGCCTGCGAAACCATGGTCACTACAGGTCAGGTAATCTTAGCCGGTGAAGTCAAGAGTGCAACTTATTTGGATGTCCAATCCATTGCAAGAGAAACCATTAACGCCATTGGGTACACCAAAGGCGCATATCAATTTAGTGGAGATTCTTGTGGGGTTATCTCTTTAATTCACGAACAATCTCAAGACATCAACCGAGGAGTTGACCGAGCGGAAAAAGAAGCGCAAGGAGCAGGTGACCAAGGAATCATGTTTGGGTATGCCTCTAAAGAAACTGAAAACTACATCCCTTTAGCATTAGACCTTTCTCATAAAATCTTAATAGAGCTTGCAGCCTTGAGAAGAGAAAATGATGTCATTACTTATTTGCGTCCTGATGCAAAATCTCAAGTGACTATAGAATATGACGATCAAAACAAAGCCTTGAGAATAGATACCATAGTGGTCTCCACTCAGCATGATGATTTTGATACAGACGAAACTAAAATGTTGGAGCAGATCAAATCGGATATCGTATCAATCTTAATTCCTCGTGTATTGGCAAAATACGAACCTCGTATCCAAAAACTATTTGGACCGGACATCACCTATCACGTCAATCCTACAGGAAAATTTGTGATTGGAGGCCCCCACGGGGATACTGGACTGACGGGAAGAAAAATAATTGTTGACACCTATGGTGGAAAAGGAGGCCATGGTGGTGGAGCTTTTAGCGGAAAAGACCCGAGTAAGGTTGACCGAAGTGCAGCTTATGCCTCACGGCATATGGCAAAAAATCTAGTTGCTGCAGGGGTAGCTGATGAAATACTTGTTCAACTGAGTTACGCAATTGGAGTGGTAGAGCCTACTTCAGTTTACGTCAATACCTATGGAACAGCTAAAGTAAATTTAACCGATGCTGAAATTGCTGAAAAAGCAAGAGCATTATTTGATTTACGTCCATATGCTATAGAACAACGTTTGAAACTTAGAAATCCAATGTACTTAGAAACCGCCTCTTACGGGCATATGGGGCGTACGCCTCGTACTGTAACCAAAACGTTTGAATCCCCATATAACGGAAAAGTGTCGAAGGAAGTAGCGCTTTTCACCTGGGAACAATTAGATTATATAGAAACCATTAAAAAATCATTTCAATTATGAGTAATCAACTCGCAACTCAAGCACTTCATGCAGGACATGATGCTTCAAACACACAAGGAAGTCAAGCCGTTCCAATTTATCAAACAACTTCGTATGTATTTAATGATTCCGATCATGCAGCCAATCTTTTTTCTCTAGCAGAACCGGGATTCATTTACACACGTTTAAACAATCCTACCAACGATGTATTGGAGCAGCGACTAGCAGCAATGGAAGGCGGTGTTGCTGCTGTAGCAACTGCTTCAGGAACTGCAGCCATCGCCACTACGCTTATGGTAATCCTTAAAACGGGAGATCACATAGTAGCTTCAAACAGTCTTTATGGAGGGACGTACAATTTACTGTCCAATACCTTACCGCGATTTGGTATTACCACAACTTTTGTAGATCCGGACGATGCAGAAAATTTCGCTAAAGCAATCCAACCCAATACACGACTCTTTTTTGCGGAGTCTTTAGGGAATCCTAAATTGGATGTTTTGGATTTAAAAGCAATTTCAGATCAAGCAAAAGAAGCAAAAGTTCCCTTTGTAGTTGATAATACAGTGGCTTCACCTGCCTTGTTGAATCCAATTGAACACGGAGCGAATATTGTGATTCATTCGTTGACTAAATATTTAACAGGTAATGGGACTTCCTTAGGAGGAATCATTATAGATGCAGGAACTTTTAATTGGGGCAATGGAAACTTTCCAGAGTTTACAGAACCCAATCCGAGTTATCACGGATTAAACTACCACGAAGCCCTTGGAGCAATTGCCTTTATTGCAAAAGTTCGTATCGAAGGTTTAAGAGATTTAGGAAGTGCACCAAGTCCATTCAATAGTTTCCAGACCATACAGGGAATTGAGACTTTGGATATAAGAATGAAAAAACATTCTGAAAATGCACTGAAGTTAGCTGCTTGGCTTTCAACAAATAAGGAAGTAGCATGGGTTAACTATCCAGGTTTGCAAACCTCCAAATATAACGATTTAGCCCAGAAATACCTTCCTAAAGGACAGAGCGGAATTATAACTTTTGGACTTAAGAAAGGCTTTGAAGGAGGAAAAATAGTGGCTGATAAAACCAAAATCTTTTCACTACTTGCCAATATTGGAGATACCAAATCATTGATCATCCATCCTGCGAGTACAACACACCAACAATTAGACGAAGAAGCTCAGAAAGCAACAGGAGTAACCTCTGATCTGATTCGCTTATCCGTTGGTTTGGAGGATATAAACGATCTGATTGAGGATTTAGAAAATGCATTTACTGAATTGTAAGTTTTAATGAATCAAATCCAGAGCCTTTCCATTACGGATATTAAAACTGCTTCTGGTGCAACTTTTGCCAAGCTCAATTTGTTCTATCAACATTTTGGGCAACCCTTGGACAAAGCACCCGTAGTCTTAATCAATCATTCCTTGACCGGCGACGCTGACGTTGCCGGCCCAAAGGGATGGTGGAAAGAGCTTGTGGGATCAGAAAAGACGATAGATACCAATCAATATGCAGTTTTAGCCTTTAATATTCCTGGAAATGGGGTCGAGGGGCAACTCTTGTCGAACCCTAAAGATTTTCATGCGGGAGATATAGCAGCCCTGTTCCTAAAGGGTCTTGAGCTTTTAGGAGTTTCAAAGCTCCATGCTCTCGTCGGAGGATCTATCGGTGGAGGAATTGCTTGGGAAATGGCAGTTATTGCTCCACAATTGACCCAATATTTAATTCCTATTGCTGCAGACTGGAAAGCAAACGATTGGATATTGGCTAACACTTTTTTGCAGAATCGGATACTGGAAAACTCCAGCAATCCACTAGAAGATGCTCGAATTCACGCCATGTTGACGTACAGAACACCACAGTCTTTTGACTACCGATTTGGACGAACCAAGAACGAAGAACTTGGAATTTACAATATTGAAAGCTGGCTCATTCATCACGGGAAAAAACTAGCCGAACGATTTCATTTGGAGGCATATGTGCTAGTCAACCATTTATTAGCTTCCGTAAACATTGAGCGAAACGGAGAAAAGGCTGTAGATTTAATAAAAAAAATAGATGCTGAAATCCATTTGATTGCAGTAGATAGTGACTTGTTTTTTACCCCTTTTGAAGATCAAAAAACTTTTGAAATGGTAAAACTGGAAAAAGCATCAATTTTTTATCACGAGCTCAAGTCCATTCACGGACATGATGCTTTTCTCATCGAAAATGATTCGATGGAACAAATTTTAAGTCCTCTTTTTAAATATTAAATTCATCTTACTATGGAAGTTTCTTTAGAGCGTATTAATGAAGATTATTTATTTGAAGTAGTCAATTCCAATGGGCATAAGGTGCTTCTGGATAATAAGTCAAAAACCAGTGGCGAAGTACAAGGGATAAGCCCTATGGAGTTGCTGCTTATGGGGGTTGCAGGGTGTAGCGCCATTGATATTGTTGCCATTCTCAATAAACAAAAAATTAATCCAAGCGTTTTAAAAATGGAAGTCAAAGGACATCGACATGACAATGAAGTCCCTTCTTTATTTTATCAAATTGATATCATCATTCATTTAGAAGGTGATTTCTCACCTGAAAAAGCTAAACGTGCCGCTCAACTTTCTTATGACAAATATTGTTCTGTTTCTAAGACCTTAGAGCCTACAGCCCAAATTAATCACATAGTTAATTTAAATGGAAAAAGAATCTAAACCTTATTTCGAAACTAAAGCGATCAGAACACAAATGGATCGTTCTTCTTTTTCGGAGCATTCTACTCCCTTACACCTGACCTCGAGTTTTGTTTTTGAAGATGCGGAAGAAATGCGTGCTTCTTTTGCAGAGGAAAAAGAACGCAATATTTACAGCCGATTTTCAAACCCCAACACCTCTGAATTTATTCAAAAAGTGACTCAAATGGAAGGGGCTGAAGATGGGGTTGCTTTTGCCAGTGGGATGGGAGCCGTATTTGCAACCTTTGCTACATTCTTAAATGCTGGAGATCACATTCTTTCAGCACGAGCTGTTTTTGGTTCTACTCATGCTTTGTTTACCAAATATTTTCCCAAATGGGAAATCAGTACTACTTACTTTGCTGTTGATGCTGTTCATCAACTGGAAGCTTTAATTCAGCCCAATACACGTTGTATTTATGTAGAGTCACCGACTAACCCTGGGGTGGATATTTTGGATTTAGAGGCTCTTGGCAAACTGGCAAAAAAGCATCGAATATTATTTATCGTTGACAACTGTTTTGCAACACCATACCTTCAACAACCCATTGAGTTTGGAGCAGATTTGGTGATTCATTCAGCCACCAAACTTATGGACGGCCAAGGACGTGTGCTCGGTGGAATTACTGTGGGGAAAAAAGAATTGATTCGAGAATTGTTCCTTTTTGCCAGAAATACGGGAGCTTCTCTATCTCCATTCAATGCTTGGGTTTTGTCTAAAAGTTTGGAAACTCTAGCTGTTCGCGTAGATCGACATTGTGAAAGTGCACTTAAAATTGCTGAAAAACTAGAGGCTCACCCCAATGTAAATTGGGTAAAATACCCCTTTTTGGCTTCACATCCTCAACATCAACTGGCACTCAAGCAAATGAAAAAAGGAGGGAATATCATTTCCTTTGAAGTTCAAGGAGGTTTGGAAGCTGGAAGAGCGTTCATCGATGCGATAGCGTTGTGCTCTTTATCAGCAAACCTCGGAGATTCGAGGTCTATCATTACTCACCCGTCTTCTACTACACACAGTAAATTATCAGAAGCAGAGCAACAAGAAGTAGGAATCACCTTAGGAATGATTCGACTTTCCGTGGGTTTAGAGCATGAAGAAGATATTTGGAACGATTTAAAACAGGCCTTAGATGCTTAAATTGGATATAGCAAAAGAACTCGAAAAAAGAGTGTTGATTTTAGATGGAGCAATGGGAACTATGATTCAGCAGCATCCCTTAGAAGAAACTGATTTTCGTTCACACCGTTTTAAAGAACATCCTTCTCCTTTAAAAGGGAATAACGATTTATTGTCTTTAACCCAACCTGAAATTATCAAATCCATTCATCGCGCCTATTTTGAGGCTGGAGCTGATATTGTAGAAACAAATACCTTTTCATCTACTTCTATTGGAATGGCGGATTATAAAATGGAAGAGTTGGCTTATGAGTTAAACTATGAAAGTGCCAAAATTGCCAAGGAAGTTGCCCAAGAGTTTACGGACAAGCCTCGTTATGTAGCAGGTTCTATAGGACCAACCAACCGAACAGCAAGTATGTCACCAGATGTGAATGACCCTGGCTTTAGAGCGGTTACTTTTGATGAATTGGTTACAGCTTATGAAGAACAAGTAAAAGGACTGATTGAGGGTGGAGTAGATTTACTTTTAGTGGAAACTATTTTTGATACGCTGAATGCGAAAGCAGCTTTATTTGCAATTGACAAAGTTAAAACTGTAAAAAAAGTTTCTACTCCCATCATGATTAGTGGAACCATAACAGATGCCAGTGGAAGAACACTATCGGGTCAAACGGTGGAAGCCTTTCGAATTTCGCTGAGTCATATCCCTGTACTCAGCATTGGATTTAACTGCGCCTTGGGCGCTGATCAATTGTTACCCTACGTAAAACGACTTTCTAAACAGAGTAAAAGCTTTATTTCTGCCCATCCCAATGCGGGACTCCCCAATGCCTTTGGTGAATACGACCAAAGCCCCGAAGAAATGCGAGATTTGATAGAAGACTACCTCAAACAAAATGCAGTAAACATCATTGGTGGCTGCTGTGGAACTACACCTGAACACATTCGATTGATCACTGAAGTGGCTTCAAAATACAGCCCTCGTAACCCAAAAGCACTTCAAGATGACTGATTTTAAGAAAAAACCCTTGCTGCTTTCTGGTTTGGAACCGCTTGTCATTGACGAACAGACCAATTTTGTCAATGTGGGTGAACGCACTAATGTAACCGGATCGAGAAAGTTTTTGCGCCTGATCGAAAATCAAGACTACAATACAGCTTTAGAAATTGCCCGAGATCAAGTTTTAGGTGGTGCCCAGATTATCGACGTCAATATGGATGAAGGGATGATTGACGGCGCAGCTGCGATGACGACCTTCCTTAATCTGATTGCTGCCGAACCTGATATTGCCCGCGTACCTGTGATGATTGACAGTTCAAAATGGGAAATCATTGAATCTGGACTTAAAGTCGTACAAGGAAAATGTGTGGTCAACTCCATCAGTTTGAAAGAGGGAGAAGAAAATTTTTTAAAGCAAGCAGCCACCATCAAAAAATTTGGAGCCGCAGTAATCGTTATGGCTTTTGACGAAGATGGGCAAGCAGATAATTTAGAACGACGGATCCAAATTTGTAAACGATCTTATGATTTATTGGTAGATCAAATTGACTTTGCCCCTGAGGATATCATTTTTGACCCCAATATTTTCCCAGTGGCCACAGGTATGGAAGAACATCGAAGAAATGCTTTGGATTTCTTCGACGCCACCAAATGGATTCGGACGAACCTTCCACATGCTTCAGTAAGTGGTGGGGTGAGTAATGTGTCTTTTTCGTTTCGAGGAAACAATACGGTTCGTGAAGCCATGCATGCTTCTTTTTTATATCATGCCATTCAAAATGGGATGAATATGGGAATCGTCAATCCAACCTTGCTCGAGGTATATGACGAGGTACCTCAAGAACTCATGGAATATGTGGAAGATGTCCTGCTTGATCGAAGAGAGGATGCTACCGAACGCTTACTTGATTATGCTGAACAGTTGGTTTCAACTACAACAACACGAAAAAAACAAGACGATAGCTGGCGTAAAAAAGACTTGCAAAGTAGAATTACCCATGCGCTGATTAAAGGAATTGATAGTTTTATTGAAGCAGATGCTGAAGAAGCCCGACAGCAAGCCAAAAAACCGATAGAAGTGATAGAAGGGCCGTTGATGGACGGGATGAATATCGTAGGAGATTTATTCGGTGAAGGGAAAATGTTTTTACCTCAAGTGGTGAAGTCGGCTCGGGTAATGAAAAAAGCGGTGGCTTATTTACAACCCTTTATTGAAGCCCAAAAGACAGACGACAAACAACACGCAGGAAAAGTTTTAATGGCAACTGTAAAAGGGGATGTACACGATATTGGGAAAAATATTGTGAGTGTGGTTTTGGCGTGTAATAATTACGAAATCATCGATCTTGGAGTGATGGTGCCCCCAGAAGTGATCATACAACGTGCCGTTGAAGAACAGGTGGACGTCATTGGACTTTCTGGACTAATTACCCCTTCCTTGGATGAAATGGTTTATGTCACTAAAGAACTCAACCGATTGAATGTTAATATTCCTGTCTTGATTGGAGGAGCAACTACTTCTAAGGCGCATACTGCGGTTAAAATCGCTCCTGTTTCCAATTCGCCTGTCATCCATGTCAACGATGCCTCACGTGCGGTAGGTGTGGTTAGTAATTTATTGCAAAAAGATAAAAAGGCAGCTTATACCCTTCAAATCAGAGAAGAATACGAAGCCTTTAAAGAAAAATTTATGGCTCGAGGAACAGCAAAAGCCTATTTGACCTATCCACAAGCACAGAAAAATCCTTTTCAAATTGATTGGGAGCAGTTTAGTCCACGCTTACCTAAAGCGTTGGGAATGCAAACCATCAACTCCTTAGATTTGGAATTGTTAGTGCCCTATATTGATTGGACGCCCTTTTTTAGGTCTTGGGACTTGCATGGAAAATATCCTGCTATTTTAGAAGACAAGGTGGTGGGAGAACAAGCCAAAGTCTTGTTTGAAGATGCGCAAACTATGTTACAAAAAATGATTTCGGAACGTTGGATCACCGCCAAAGCCCGATTTGGATTATTTCCTGTCAATGCCGTTGGAGATGATATTGAAATTTATTCCGATGAAAACCGAAGTCAAATCTTAGGGCACTGGATTACACTGAGACAACAATTAAAAAAAGCTAAAGACCAGCCCAATATCGCTTTGTCGGATTTTATTGCTCCGAAAGAATCCAATAAAATAGACTACATGGGAGCCTTTTGCGTTACTACCGGTTTTGGTACGGAAGAAAAAGCCAAAGCCTTTGAGGATGCCAATGACGATTACAGTTCCATCATGGTCAAAGCCTTATCGGATCGTTTTGCGGAGGCCTTTGCAGAATATTTGCATGCTCAAGTACGAACAAAACATTGGGGTTATGCCACTTCAGAAGGCTTGACCAATGAAGATTTGATAGCGGAAAAATACCAGGGTATTCGGCCAGCGCCAGGTTATCCAGCCTGTCCCGATCATTTGGAAAAAAAGACCTTGTGGAAACTACTAGAGGTAGAGCAAACCATAGGGGTAAGCCTGACGGAAAGTTTAGCCATGTGGCCCGCTTCTTCGGTTTCAGGTTATTATTTTGCTAACCCGCAGGCCCGCTATTTTGGTTTGGGAAAAATTAAAGAAGATCAATTAAAGCAGTACAGTTCCCGAAGAGGAATAAAAATTGAAGAAGCGAGAAAATGGCTCAGCCCCAATCTTGTGGATTAACTCGGTATTAATAACAACAGATGAAAATTACAAAACATATCAAACAAGCTGCGGGAGCTACCCAGTTTACTTTTGAAATCTTGCCTCCACTCAAAGGACAAAGCATCAACGAACTCTATGATGTTATTGATGAGCTTATGGAATTTAATCCTCCCTTTATCGATGTCACCTATCATCGAGAGGAGCACGTTTATAAAGAAGCCGGCAACGGATTATTGGAAATGAAGGTTGTTAAAAAGCGTCCGGGAACGGTTGGGATTTGTGCCGCCATTCAGGGAAAGTATAAAGTGGATGCCATACCCCACATCCTTTGCGGTGGATTTTCAAAAGAAGACACGGAGAATTTTTTAATAGATTTGGATTTTTTAGAAATCGACAATGTAGTGGCCTTGCGTGGAGATGCTCTCAAAACCGAAACCTATTTTAATCCTACGAAAGACGGACATCGCTATGCCAATGAATTGGTCAGTCAGATTGCCGATTTAAATCAAGGAGTTTATTTGGATGAGGAGTTACTCAATTCTCATGCTACGGATTTTTGTATTGGAATTGCGGGCTATCCGGAAAAGCATATGGAAGCTCCCGGTATGGAAAGCGACATTCATTTCTTAAAGAAAAAAGTAGCCGCTGGAGCGGAATATGTTGTCACCCAAATGTTTTTTGACAACCAAAAGTATTTTGATTTTGTGAAGCAAGTCCGTGCGGAAGGGATCGACATTCCCATCATTCCCGGATTAAAACCCCTTTCTACCTTAAAGCAACTCAATATGATTCCCCATCGTTTTCATGTGGACTTACCCGAAGCGTTGGTTAAAGAGGTGATCAAATGTAAAGACAACAAAGCCGTAAGACAGGTAGGTATCGAATGGTGTGTCGCCCAAAGTAAAGAACTCAAGGAAGCTCAAGTGCCTTTTTTACATTATTATTCTATGAGTAAATCAGACAATATTAAAGCCATTGCTCGGAAGGTTTTTTAGACTGTTGTAAACGGTCTATGTGCACTATACATTTTGTTTTACAATCGTACTTCTTTTTAAAATGTGTTCAAATTAGTAGTAATTTTATCTTTCAAATCATCTCTTAACTGTGCTTGTTTGGCATAAGTGTTCCATGATTTTACGGTATCGTTTATTTCATGAATAATTTTCTTTCCCTTTTTAATGTTATTATCCTTCGCAATAGTCATTAAATCATCTTTATTGATGCCGATTCTCTTTCCGTTCACACTCAATGTTTGTTTGTTTACCCAATGATT
>ENA-OUOG01001502-OUOG01001502.1-marine-metagenome-genome-assembly--contig:-NODE-1502-length-26825-cov-6.059818_pt1 | contig 26825 bp, 26 predicted proteins | sample MGYA00248635_ERZ508505 | MGnify/ENA primary metagenome ERZ508505 (study PRJEB26176, sample SAMN06267871) | marine metagenome | isolation source: Saanich Inlet, British Columbia, Canada | place: Pacific...
ATCCGACCCGTGGTAGTGGTTGACAATCCGATCCGCCTTCACGTCCTTCCAATCCACCGCCTCGGCCGCATCCGCCCCCACCAACCGCACGCGCCAAACGTGCTGCTCCAAGTGACCGCCCTCCGGTTCCTCATGGCGCGACACCGCATCGTAGCCCGCCCCCCGCAACTGAGCAGTCCACCCCGCCTCATCCAACCAAAACCATCCCTGACTGAAGTCCAATCGGCCCAGCGCCTCATCCGGCCACTGTCCCCCATTGGGCACGAACTGCGGAGCCTCGCTCCCATGATCCGCCCGCACCACGCGTTGAGCGAAAGCCGAAGCGGACCCTGCAACCAGGGCCATCACCGTCCACATGATGCCAGCGCGTAGGAAGAGCATGCCTCAAATTAACGACATTCTCCCATCAAGGGTTGCCTTGACCTTCCAGCAGCGGCGACAAAAAAGGCCTCTAAGCGCCTTTTCTTTCAAGGAATTGGAAATCAGTTGTACGTGCAGGGATAACCCGTCATGTAATTGTTCGCCTCACCATCCATGCAAGTGATGGTAATGCTGGGGCCCGTGTCTCCTGGAACGCACGGTAAAGGTTCATCGTAGTTCAGAGCCGTTGGATCGGTGCAAAGCCCCGTTTCCGGGGGAGTCGATTTCCCACCTGAACCTGATGAAGGACTCGCCGTCCCCCTTACGAACGCATGCGACGCTGACAAATCAACCCCGCGTCCGTAAACCGCATGATCGACGGCTTGGGGGTCAGCATATTCCCACTCGTTCTCCACTTCCATTTGCGCATAACGGCGGTTTTGCGCCGCCTCGACTGGAATGCTTGCTTGCTGCCCCAATGCTGAAAAACCGAGCATCGCGAACGAAAACATGAAGATTACTCTTTTCATGGTAAGTGATGTTTATACCATGAATATACAAGAAATAATCTTTTTCGTCTATATATTAACTCAGTTGGTCCGTAAGGAGCCGCATCTCGATCACCGGCGACATCTTCTCGTGCAAGATGCGGTAGACGGCATCGGCGATGGGCAAGTGCGCTTGGAACCGCTTGTTCATTTGGTAAATCCCCTGCGCGCCGTTGTAGCCTTCTGCGACCATGTCCATTTCCATGATGGCGCCTTTGACGCTGTAGCCTTTGCCGATCATCGTGCCCAGCGTGCGGTTGCGGCTGTGCGGGCTGTACGCGGTAACGAGCAGGTCGCCGAGGTAAGGGCTGCCCTTCACGTCTCGGTCCAAATGGTGAACCGCCGCCAAAAACAGCTTCATCTCCTGCGACGCATTCGAAATCAGCACGCTCAAAAAGTTATCGCCGTACCCGAGGCCGTGCGCAATCCCCGCCGCAATCGCGTACACGTTTTTCAGCACGGCCGCGAGCTCAGCCCCGATGACGTCGTCGCTCACCTGCGTCCGAATGTACCGCGTGGCCATGAGGTCGGCGAGCATGCGAGCGTGGTCCTTGTTTTGGCAAGCAATCGTCAGGTACGACAACTTTTCACGCGCGACTTCCTCGGCATGGCACGGCCCAGCGATCATCCCAATGTTTTCGTAGGGCGTCCCGAACTCCTTGTGGATGTAGCGCGCAGGGATGCTATCGTATTCAACGACCATGCCCTTGATCGCGGAGAAAATGATCTTGTCCGCGAGCCGCTTGGGCTTCGCTACTTTGATGGTGGCGTCGAGGTGGATGGAGGGAATGGCAAAAATCAACACGTCCGAAGCGTCGATGACCTCCTGCATGTTCGTAGAAACGTGCAGCTGTTGCGGGTTGAAGGAGATGCTTTGGATGTAGTGCGGATTGCGCCCGAACATCATCAAATACTCCGCCGTTTCTTCGCGCCGCACCCACCAGTTGAGTTCGTCGACGTTCGTCAGGAGCATCTTCGCGATGGCCGTCGCCCAGCTGCCGCTGCCGAGGAGTCCGATTCGTGGGGAGTTCGCCATGGGGCGCGAAGGTACGATAAGGGCGATGTGCATGGATTTGGCCTGCCCAAACCCGCTTCCAACTCGCCTTTGCAAGCTACCTTTGCGGCTTCCAAACGCGATTCCCCGATCATGAGCGACGATTTGTTGAAGAAGGTCATCAGCCACGCGAAAGAGTATGGCTTCGTCTTCCCTTCCAGTGAGATTTACGACGGCCTGAGCGCGGCCTACGACTACGGCCAACTCGGCGCCGAATTGAAGAACAACATCAAGCGCTACTGGTGGACGGCCATGGTGCGGATGCACGAAAACATCGTGGGCATTGACGCCTCGATTTTCATGCACCCGACGACCTGGAAGGCGTCCGGCCACGTCGACGCGTTCAACGATCCGCTCATCGACAACAAGGACTCGAAGAAGCGCTACCGCGCGGACGTGCTCATCGAGGACCACATCGAGAAGATCGAAGCGAAGAACCGCAAAGACGTCGAAAAGGCGGCCAAGCGCTTCGGGGAAGCCTTCAACGAGGCGGAATTCCGCTCGACGAACGACCGCGTGCTCAAGCGCCAAGAGGAGATGGACCGCATCAACGCGGCATTCAAAACCGCCATGGAAGCCGACGACCTTGCCGCCGTGAAGGCACTCATCGAGGAACTGGGCATCGCCGATCCGGAAACGGGCAGCCGCAACTGGACCGACGTCCGCCAGTTCAACCTGATGTTCAAGACGGAACTCGGAGCGGTCAGCGGCGATTCCGGCATCATTTACCTGCGCCCGGAAACCGCTCAGGGGATTTTCGTGAACTACTTGAACGTGCAGAAGAGCGGGCGGATGAAGCTGCCGTTTGGCATCGCCCAAATCGGAAAAGCCTTCCGCAACGAGATCATCGCGCGCCAGTTCATCTTCCGCATGCGGGAGTTCGAACAAATGGAGATGCAGTTCTTCGTCAAGCCCGGCACGCAAGGCGAATGGTACGAGTACTGGAAAGCGGAGCGCCTCAAGTGGCACAAATCCCTCGGCCTCGGTGAAAACATGCACCGCTACCACGACCACGTCAAGCTGGCCCACTACGCCGACGCAGCGTGTGACATCGAATTCAACTTCCCGATGGGATTCAAGGAACTCGAAGGCATCCACTCGCGGACGGACTTCGATTTGCGCCAGCACGAAGAGTACAGCGGCCGCAAGCTGCGGTACTTCGACCCGGAGACGCAAGAGAGCTACATCCCGTACGTGGTGGAAACGTCCATCGGCCTCGACCGGATGTTCCTCGCGACGCTGAGCGCAGCGTACCAGGAGGAGACCTTAGAGGATGGATCGCAGCGGACGGTGTTGCGGATTCCCGCGGCGTTGGCTCCCGTGAAGGCGGCGGTGTTGCCGCTGTTGAAGAAGGATGGGCTGCCGGAAAAGGCGCGTGAGGTGCTGAACCTGTTGCAGTTGAACCACAACGTGCAATACGACGAGAAGGACGCCATCGGTCGCCGTTACCGTCGACAAGACGCCATCGGCACGCCGCTATGCATCACCATCGACCACGACACGCTCAACGACGAAGCGGTGACGGTGCGCGATCGGGATGCCATGACGCAAGAGCGCGTGGCCATTGCTGACTTGGCTGCAGTGGTCGAGAAGAAAGTCGGACTTGCGACGTTGTTCGCTTAATTCAAACTGAAATGAACTTGACTGAACTGGATTTGAAAGGGCGCCGGGCCTTGATTCGCGTGGACTTCAACGTGCCGTTGAACGAAGCGGGGGAGGTGACGGATGACACGCGGATCCGCGCCGCCATTCCTACGATTCAAACAGTTTTGAAGGAAGGAGGGTCGGTGGTGTTGATGTCGCATTTGGGGCGGCCGAAGGGCGTGGCCCCGGAATTCAGTTTGAAACAGGTGTTGCCGACGTTGGAGCGCTTGCTCGGCAAAAAGGTTCAATTCGCACCGGATTGCGTGGGCGACACCGCCCTCGATGTGACGCAGCACCTGCAGCCTGGGGAAGTCGCGTTGCTCGAAAACCTGCGCTTCCATCCGGAAGAGAAAGCGGGCGACGAATTCTTTGCGGGCCAACTCGCAGAGAACGGCGACGTCTACATCAACGACGCATTCGGAACGGCGCACCGTGCGCACGCCTCCACGGCCGTCATCGCGCGGTTCTTCCCGGAGGACAAGGCCTTCGGGCTCCTGCTCGCCGGCGAAGTGGACGCGCTGAAACGCGTGCTTGAAGCGCCTGTGAAGCCGTTGACTGCCATCATCGGCGGGGCGAAGGTGAGCTCCAAGCTCGGCATCATTGAGCACCTCATCGGCCGCGTCGATCGCCTCATCATCGGAGGCGGCATGGCCTACACGTTCGTCCAAGCGCAGGGCGGATCCATCGGGAACAGCCTTGTGGAGGAAGAACTGCACGGACAAGCGCTTTCCATCCTGGAAAAAGCGGCCGCGGCCGGAACCGAGTTGTTGCTGCCCACGGACACCGTGGCGACTGATGCCTTCGCCAACGACGCCGCACAGCAGGTGGTGCCCACGAACGCCATTCCGGACGGATGGATGGGCCTGGACATCGGCCCCGAAACGCGAAAAGCATTTGCGGATGCGGTCTTGACCTCGCGGACGGTGCTTTGGAACGGCCCGATGGGCGTGTTCGAAATGCCCAACTTCGCGGTCGGCACGCGCACCATTGCCGAAGCGCTCGCACGGGTGACTGCGGAAGAAGAGGCGTTCACGCTCATCGGCGGTGGGGATTCTGTGGCGGCCATCAACCTGCTCGGCTTGGCGGACCAAGTCAGCTACGTCAGCACCGGCGGTGGCGCCATGCTCGAATCGCTCGAAGGCAAGGTGTTGCCCGGCATCCAGGCCATCCTCGACTGATCAAGCCCGCTCGAGCACTTCGCTCATGACGAAGGAGCTCTGGACTTGGCCGATGTTGTCCATCGCCGCCAAACGCTCCGAGATGAAGCGGTGGTAGGCGTCCATGTTCTTCACTTGCACTTCGAGGAGGTAATCGAAGCCGCCCGCGATGTGAAAGCACGCTCGGACTTCCGTGAAATCGCCGATGCGCGCCTCGAATTCCTTGAGGTAGCGTGAATCGTGCTGCTTCAGCTGGACGTTGCAAAAGGCGTGGATTTCCAAACCCAGCAACCGCCGATCGATGCGCGCACCGTAATTGCGAATGACCCCTTCCGATTCCAGGCGGCGCACCCGGTTGAACACCGCGGAACGGCTCAATCCGGTGAAGTCGCACAGGGCTTGCATCGAAGCGCGCCCATCGGTGCGCAGGCGGTCAACGATGCGGAGGTCATGAGCGTCGAGGGTCGAATTCATTTGTTTTGAAGCAGGGGACAAACAGGCCCCCAATTTAACCTGTTTAGTCCTTTTTTATTGATTTGACGAAACAAATGCACGGCCATCGCACCACATTTAGGACAATCCGCGCCATTTTCCCTTCATGGAACACCTCGCCACACGCGCCATGTTTGCGGGCTACGACCCCGCCGAAGGCAAAGGAGCCGTCAAGCCACCGATCTACCTGACGTCCACGTTCATCTTCCCGGATGCCGCCAAGGGCGCGCAGCACATGGAGTCGGCCTACGGGGTGGACGGGGTGGAAGCGCCGGAGCAGCCGGGATACATTTACAGCCGACTGGCCAACCCGACTGTGGTGGGTGCGGAGCAACGGCTGGCGGCGTGGGACGAGTCGGAGGACGCCGCGTTCTTTGCGAGCGGGATGGCGGCGATTTCCACGACGTTGTTGGCTTGGAGTGGGGCGGATCGGCCGGTTTGGTTCTGTCCGCCGTTGTATGGGGGGACGGAGCATTTTCTGCGGGAGGTGCTGCCGGGGATGGGGGTGCAGGTGGTGGAACTGAGCGGGCTGGACGACCTCGATGCGGTGCTCGAACGGGAGGGGCGGCGGCCGGGGTTGGTGTACCTTGAAACGCCCGCGAACCCGACGATGCAGCAGCGCCGCATCGCATCGGCTGCGGAATGGGCGAAGCGGCATTCGACGGAGGACCACCCCGTGCTGACGGTGGTGGACAACACGTTCCTTGGTCCCATCCTGCAGCGACCGCTGGAGCACGGGGCGGATTTGTTGGTGTATTCCGCGACGAAGTACCTCGGAGGGCACAGCGACCTCATCGCGGGAGCGGTCAGTGGACGAGCCGCCGCGATGCAGCGGGTGAAGGAGTTCCGGAGTTTCCTCGGGGGGACCTTGGACCCCAACACGGCTTGGATGCTCGGGCGGTCGATGGAAACGCTGCACGTGAGGGTTGAACGGCAACAGGCGCACGCCGAGGAGGTGCTGGCCTTCCTGCGCACGCACCCGGCGGTGGCGTCCTTGCAGAGCGCTTGGCCCGTGGATTGCGACGCTGAGACCGCCGCCATCGCGGCCGAACAGACCCGAGGAGGCGGATCGATGATCGCCTTCGAGGTCAAAGGCGGACGCACCGAAGCGTTTGCATTCCTCGACGCCCTGAAGCATTTCAAGCTCGCCGTGTCGCTGGGCTCTGTGGAGAGCCTCGCTGAGCACCCGGCCAGCATGACCCATGCGGGCGTACCTGCGGACGTGAAGGCCGCCACCGGCATCACCGAAGGGCTCATCCGACTCAGCATCGGGTTGGAGCACCCGCAGGACTTGATCGCGGATTTGGACCAAGCCTTGAAGGTGGCGGTTCCAGCCCAAACCGCGTAACTTTCCCTTCATGGGAAAGGGCTTCATCTTCGGATTGCTGCTGGGCTGGGCGGTCGCCGCCACGGGCCAAAGCGCGTACGTTTACCCCGACGCACAGTTGCGGTGGAACGAGGCGATTGTGCACGTGGAGGACGGTTTGGTGCGCGAGGGAAACGACTGGCGCGGCGCGGTGCTGTTCACGGTGCAGGGGGACCGGATTTTCCGGGGGTTTTCGACGAGCAGTCTCGATTTGGTGTACACCGTGCGCGATGGGAAGTTGTGCCGCGGCGATTCGCATTTCAGCGACGACGTGGTGTACACGTTCAGGGCGCCCCGGGTGTACTTGGGGGACAGCGAGTACTTGCTGGATTTGGTCTACAACCTGCGCGATGAGCCCTTGCACCACGGGGAAGTCGTGAGCGTCTTCAAGGAGGACAGCGGGAGCGCCTACGACCGCGTGGTATCGATCCAAGGGCGATTCACCACCGCGGAATGGTTCGCGCTGATGCTCGCTCAGGGCCTGCTTTGATTCTCAGTCTTGGGCAGCCGCCCACGCCAAATGCTCGGAAATGCTCTCGAGCAAGACGTTGAGCGAACGCCCCTCGGCAGTGGCAGCCCACACCTGCTTGCCGCTCGCACAATCGACGAGCTTCGCGCTGTAAAACGACTGCCCGCCCATGCAGCCTTCGCGGATGAGGACGACGCCTTCGGCTCCGGCAAGCTGGCCTGCCTCCACCACCGATTGCTCATCGAAGAGGCCGTTCATGCCGCGCGACGCTTCGTTCATCACAGCCTCGAGGTTCCGGCGTTCGAGGACTTCGTAATGGCGCAACAGGCGCACCGAGGTTTGTTCCTCCAAGGCCAGTACATCGCCCATGCCCCGACAGGGCTGCGCGCCCAAACCGACGATGAACACCTCGCGCGAGGCCGCCGGGTTGTCACGCAAGGTGACGAGCACGCCGGGAATTTCGCGGGGGGCGGCGCCCGGAACGGCGGCGGTCGTTTCTTCCACCACCGACCGCGGAGCCGAAGTGGACGGCGTCAGGATGAACCGTTCCACGTTGTCGTAGCCGAGGGTCCACGCCAACGGAAACAACATCACAACGCCCGCGACCACCGCGCCAGGATTGACGCTGTGGGTCTTGCGAATGATGCCGTGTTTCGTCTGGTAGCCTGGTGCTTCAAGCTGAACGCCGAGGCTGTAGCCACTCACTTTGCGGTCCGTGTGGAAATGCGGCGTCGTGCCGACCACGCGGCCGTCCAACGTCAACACCGCGCCCGAGGGCTCGGACTGGATGAGTACCGTGCTCTTGCAGGCATTCAACGAGACCAGTGCGATTCCCGCCAAAGCCGCCCATTGACTGAAGCGCATATCAGGCGGTTTCGACCGCAGTCACAGTGAAACTGTACTGCTCCATGATCGTGTTCGCTAGCAACTTTTCACACGCCTCGCGCACCTTCTCCTCGGCCGTCGCCTGATCCGCCGCTTCGATGCTCAGCGTGATGTGCTTCCCGATGCGCACGCCGCTGATTTCCGGCAGGCCCACGTGCTTCATGTTGCTCGAAACGGCTTTTCCTTGGGGATCGAGCAGCGCCGGCAGCGGCATGATGTCAATGGATGCGTGGAAGGTCATGCGGATGGGTTTTACAGGGATTTGGACCAAAACCGAGCCCCGAAAACACTCCAGAGCCCGTACAAAAGTAAGTCGGCCAACACGGCCAGCGGCCACGCCCCGCCAAAAATTATCACCACCGCCGCCGCGCCCACCGCGACCCCGGCGAACGCCTTGCGCGACCGGTCATACGCCGGCGACTGCCCCCACCCCTTCAGGTCCATCATCGGCCGCTCCGAAACCATGGCCCACGGCACCAACGTGGCCCCGATGAGGCAGGCCAACCCAACATTCAGCGCCCCGCCCAAACCATAAATCCCCGGCCCCCCAAATTCCGTGTAATGCGCCGCGAGCATCCACGTCGCCCACCACCACAACGCCCCTGCCGGTGCAGGAACCCCCTCAAACCCGAGCCGCTTCGTTTCCGCCCTCACATTGAAACGCGCCAACCGGTACGCCGCCGCCGCCGCCATCGTCAACGGCAACCACTGCAACGTCCACGACAACGCCGGCGCCCATCCTGAAAACAGCGTCACCCCGATGATCGCCGGCACCACACCACTCGTCACCACATCCGCCAAACTGTCCAGTTGCACCCCCATCGGTCCGGCCACGCCCAACTTCCGAGCCGCCCACCCATCGAACACGTCCATGAACACGGCCGCAAGCCAAATCCCCGCCACCCACCACATTCCCTCCGCCTCCAAATACAACCGCAACCCCTCGCCTCCCCCATCGAATTCCATGACCTCCCGTTCCCAAGGCGCCCACGGCACCCCGTTCACCGCCCACCAACACGCCACCACCCCACCCAATAAATTCCCCATCGTCAGGAGATTAGGGATCCAAGCACGATTTTTCATGCGGTAAAGCTACATTTTCGGGCAGGTTTTGCAACCTCGGGCAGCCGTTTCCGTATATTTGCACACCCACTCAAATCGGTCCGATGGCCGAGTGGCTAGGCACAGCTCTGCAAAAGCTGCTACAGCGGTTCGAGTCCGCTTCGGACCTCCAAAAAAAAACCCCGAGCTCACGCTCGGGGTTTTTTGTTCATCCGCACAAGAAGACTGCATCGCATCATCCGGTGAAAGAATTAGTTTTGACAAATAGGGTCAAAACCGAATGCTATTAAAATTTATTCGCATTCCAACAATTCGATTAGCAACACGCCGTTGTAAGTTTGCCCTCAATAGTCGAGGAACGAAGCGGATGCCCCGAGCACATAAGGACCACAAAACCCCCGAATTTACCGAAGCGCTGCAAGCCCTTCGCATCGATGTCATATCGCAGTGTGGTTTTGAAATTAAAAGCGTCAAAGAATGCCGGGTGCTCCAGCGCGACATGCAAGAACACGATGCCCGGTTCATCCTCGGCATCAGCACGCTGCGCCGGTTCTTCAACCTCCTTCCGTCGGATAACCAGTTCTCGATCACGACGCTCAACACATTGGCCCGCTACGCCCGCCGGAAAGGGTTCGAATACTACACGAACCTCGCGGCCATCCGCATGGTCAAGTCAAATCGGGTGAATTGGGATGTCGTCATGGCATCCCGATTGGAAACGAAAGAAGCGCCGTCGCTAGAGGAACTCATCGACATCATGAACCAAGCCCTGTTTGCCCAAATGAGCGGGCAATTCATGGAACACTTGCTCGAGCGCATCGTTCCCGCTTACGAAGCCGGACTGAGTCCTGAACTCTTGCGGCGCATCATGGGTGGTGCGCGGTCGCGCCAAGTCATCGTGGAACTCGTACCCCCGCTCGCTTGGATGGGCGGATGCGGCACTCCCTTGTTCGAAGCGTTCCTCGAGGGCGCTCAGCGTGATGAGGAGCGGTTGTATGCCTCGGGCGTTCTCGCCATGCACCAGCTGTACCTCGGGAATCTCCCCGAAGCCCGAACCCTTCTCGAAGGCGTGAAAGCACGCATTTCAACCGATGTCCACATCATACCCGCGACCCGCGTGTTGGGGATGCAGTGGTTATTCAGCGCGTTGGCCGGTGATGAGGCAGAGGCGGAAGTGCGATGGAAAAGCTTGCAAGCAGGCTACCAGTTGAAGTCGGAAATGACCACCGGGGTCACGTCGGATTGGGAGATTCACTTTTGCGAAAAGGCCACGCGGCTCATTGTCCTTTCAGGCCAAATCGCGCCCGTTGAGCGCCATTTGGCCTTCCTCGAAGGGCTGCAACGACGGCACGACCTGCGCATCGAAGCGGGCTTCCAACTCGACATGCTCAACATCGGAAAGGCCTGGCTGTTGTGTCGTCTTGGACGATCGGAGGAGGCCCGCTCGGTCTTCGATCGACTCAGTCCAGAAGGGCATTTTCCCTTCGACCGCACCTTCGGTCGCATCTTCCATCACGCCCTCGGCGAGCACCTGCACCCGGAGGAACCCCTCCATCGGGAGCGCGTGGAGGCGGAGGTGCGTTCGTCGGGTTATGTTTGGCTTGCAGCACAATTGCGCAAGCGGGATTAAACGAATTCCGTTTCTTGCTGTCCCCTACGCATGCAAACCCACCACCAACTCATGGTGCTCGCGGGCCTCGTCGTCGCGAGCCTCCAAACCACCGCCCAAGCCGAACTGACCAGCTGGCACCTCAACACCGACGGCGCCACCGGCAGCTTCTGGAACGGTGCCGCCCTCGTCGACAACGGCATCCTCTGCGATGTGGAGCTCGTGCAGTATTCCAACGACAACGTCTACGTCACCGCATCCGGTGTTCCACGCTACCCGACCGGACCCTTCAACGACGGCAACCCGTCCCAGCCCTCCGACCAAGACTACCTGTTCCGCATCCCGCGAACGCCCGAACAAGGCCCCACAGGCGGCACGTCCACCGGGCTCGGTCACATCGGCGTGTTCGTCAACGGCGTGGTGGTGTTCAATCCGCTCGATGCGTTTTCGTACAACAACCAAGGGATTTGGCACCAAAACGGCGGCTTCTTCGAACTTGACGGCTTCGACTGCGCGGGCGGCCACCCCGCCTTGGGCCAATACCACCACCACATGGCCCCCAAACCCCAAGACAACAGCCTGAACCCGCTGAGCAACGTGTGCAGCGAAGCCGCCTCGCCGAGCCTGTTCACGCTCGACCCCGAAATGCACAGTCCGCTCCTCGGCTTCGCCTTCGACGGATACCCCATCTACGGCCCCATCGGCTACGCAAACCCTGACGGAACAGGCGGCCTGACGCGGATTGAAACGAGCTACCAGCTCCGCGACATCACCCAACGCCACGACCTCGCGGACGGAACGGCATTGCCTCCAAATCAATGGGGCCCTGATGTGGGCGCTCTGGTCACGCCCGCCATTCCGCCCGGTGCGAATCCGGTGGCAGCCGAATTGGGCGCCTACGCCGAAGACCACGAATACGCAGAAGGCAGCGGCGACCTCGACGTCCACAACGGCCGGTTCGCGGTCACCCCGGAATACCCCGCAGGCACCTACGCTTACTACGCGACGGTGGACGCCGATTGGAACCCCGCCTACCCGTACTTCATCGCTTCCTACCGCGGCGTGGTCGCGGAGGACAATTTCGCCGCGCCCGGACCTCCCGGCAGCGGCGGTGCCTCCACCCAAGTCACCATCGACGAACCCGTTGAGACCTGGAACGGAACCACCGCCATCGCCGAGCGCGCACCGAACACCTGGGGCTGCTACCCCAACCCCGCGAGCGATCGGCTGAATTGGCTCGGCGATGTGCCCGCGAGCCTCGAAGTGCGCGATGCGCAGGGGCGCTGGGTGGAAACCGTGGTCACGCGCGGCGGAATCGATTGCGGGGCGTGGCCCAACGGCCTGTACCTCATCGGCACCCCGGCCAGCGGTTTCCGCAAGGTCACTGTCCAGCACTGACGTGCGGGCGTTCGTTTGGGCCTTGCTGGGGTTGAGCGGCCCCGCTGCGGCCCAATGGGTGGCGGCAGATGCCGTCGATTTCACGGGGGATCCGGGTTGGTGGGAAGAGCCCATCGAGGCCGCGGCGTGTGGGGCGGGCTGGGCGGCGGTTTGGGACGTGTACGATTCGGCGGGGGTGCGGAGGGCGTGGGTTTGGGAGGTGACGGAGGGCGTGAATGCGTGGGCGCCGTTGCTTGAGGGCGGACCGGGCGCGGCGGCGGGCATCGACGCGTGGGGTGATGGGGCGGTCATCGCCACCACGCGGTACGCGGTGTCGGACAGCACCGGCGCCACCGCGATCGGGCAGGTTCAAGGGTGGGGCGGCTGCGCACTGCCCGAACAGGAGCTCGGCTTTCTGAGCACGTACAACGTCCTGCACGGCGTGCGGGCGAGTGGAAACCAGGTCGCAGTGGTGGGCATGAGCTTCGATCCGTGCTGCGTTCACCGGGAGTTGCCGGTGTTGGCGGTGTTGGATGCGGAGGGCGCGGTGGTGCGCAAAGTCGCGGTGGATGTGGCCGGGCCGGCATTGGTGGATACGTTGACCGCGAGCGGGCCGTTGCCGCAGCAGGCGCGGCCTTTCGGTGGGGATCGGCACGATGACGGGGGCGTGTTTTACGTGGTGGATTGGGACGGCGAGGCGGTGGTGGCGGCGGGGGCGTATGCGAATGCCCTGCATTACGAGGTGATGGTCGTGCGGTTCACGGCGGAGGGCGCGTTGGATGCGGCGTTTGGGGAGGGCGGCATGGTGCGGCTGGATGTGGATCCGGGGAACAACACGTGGGTGGAATCGGTGGCCGTGGGCGCCGATGGGCGGGTGCAGTGCTTGGTGCGGGCGCACGATGCGGGGGATTTGGAGGCGGCGTTTCACGTGCTGACCTTGGATGCGGCGGGGGCCGTGGTGGGGTGGGCGTCGTCGAGCGGGGCGGAGGGTTTGGAGGCGAAGGGGATGGCGTGGGGCGCGGGCGCTTGGACGGCGTGGGGCGCGGATGCGGAGGGGGCGCTCGTGGGGCGCTGGGAGGAGGGCGGCGAGGTGGTGGGCCAAACCCTGCCCGAGGCCGCAAGCTGGCAAGCCGCCCGAGGCGCGTGGAACGGTGAAGCGATGGCGGTATTTGGGCGCGTCGAAGGGCCGGTTGCCCGCGTCCGGATTTGGCATGCCGACCCCACCGTGGCGGTGGACCGCCCCACGGCCCGCTCCCAATGCGGCGGCATCCACCCCCAACCCTGCCCCACCGGCACCCTCCCAGCCCTCCCCTTCCCCGCATCCACGTGGTACGACCTCAGCGGCCGCCCCACCGCGCCCACCGCGCCCGGCTGGTACGTGGTCCGCTCCAACAACGGCACCACCTGTCCCGTCATTTTCCAGTAACTTGCCGGCCATGCGCCACCCCCTCCTGATCGCCCTGTTCACGGTCGCCCTGACCCCCTTCGCCGCCGCCCAAACCGACGGCGAAGCCCCGCTCCAACTCGTGGAGAAGATGCCCGTTTGGTCCACCTGCATCAACGAAGCCGACGAAGCCTCCTGCACCGCTCGAGCCATCACCACCTTCGTCGCCGAACGCGTCTCCTACGACCGGAAGATGAAAAAACGCGGCCTCGAAGGCACGGTCATCGTCCGGTTCGTGGTTGAAACGGACGGCAGCATCGGAGACATCGAAATCGAACGCGGCGTAGACCCCGCCCTTGACGACCAGGTGGTGGCCGCGGTCCGCGCCTTCCCCGCCTTCCAGCCCGGCGAACAGCGGGGCAAACAAGTCCGCGTGCAATACGCCCTGCCCGTCCGCTTTTCCCTCTGACCCATGCGCCTGACCTGGCTCCTCGGCATCGGCCTGCTCCTCGGTTGCTCCGAACCCGCACCGCCCATCATCATCCGCCCGGCGGCCACGCCCATCCGCCCCGACTTTGAAGTGCGGCGGGAGGTGCGTCGCGTGGGATTTGGCGGGTGCGCGGGCGATGCGTGCAGCCTGACCCTGCTCGATACGTTAGCGGCCTACCGCCCGGACGTGTTCGTCTGGCTGGGCGACAACGTGTACGTCGAGCACCCGGACTCACTGCCCGCCGCGTACGATCGGCTGTCGGCGGATTCGTCCTTTGCAAACCTGAAATCGACGACGCGCATGCTCGCAACGTGGGACGAATACGATTTCGGGGGGACTCCGGTCAACAAGGATGCATTCTTGTCGTTTTGGGAGGATCCGGTGCGCTCGGTGCGGAGGGAGCGCGAGGGGGTGTATGCGAGCTACTTGTTCGATGGGGCGCGGCGCGATGTGCTCGTGATTCTGCTCGATGCGCGGTCGTTCCGGTCGCAGCTGGATTCCGTGGATGGGGTGGCGTTGCGGTACGCCGATGGGGCGCCGTACTTCGCGGATCACTTGCCCGAGTTGTCGCCGGATTCGACGGTCCTGGGCTCCGAGCAGTGGAAGTGGCTGGAGGAGCAGTTGAGCATTCCGTGCCACATTCGGGTGGTGGCCACTTCGGTGCCGTTTGGGCCGGCGTTCAATGGACGGATGACGTGGGCGAATTTCCCGCAAGAGCAGCACCGGATGTTGGACGCGGTGGCGAAAGCGCATGCTGCGGAGCACACGGTGTTCCTGTCCGGAGTTTCGCATTATGGCGAAATTTCTCGGTTGGATTCAAGCCAAATCGACGGCTGGCCCCTCAACCTCCCCCCCCTCTACGATTGCACCTCCAGCAGCCTCTCAAGCACACCCGGTCGCCCCACCGAAAACCGCCACCGCGTGGGCCTTCCGGTGGCCACCCACAACGTCGGCCTGCTCGAATGGCAGGGCGATTCCGGGGTCTCCGTGAGGCTCCTGACCCACCCCGCTTCGGCCGGCGGAACGTGGGATTTGGGCCTGAACTGACGAACGCAACGATTTTTTTTGCATCTTTGCCTCGTTCTCCGTTCTCAGAACCGATTGAACAGGCGTGCTTTACCGATTTGGCGCGCAGACACGAGTGGCGTTGTGAAGGATTCCAGACCGGTACGTTTCCCCCGCGCGGATTTGCGGGGTCTATGAATTTCCATTTTATATGTTATTTGAAGAATTGGGACTCAACACACACGTGTTGGACGCCCTCAAACCGCTCGGTTACACCGAGCCGACGCCCATTCAGGGCCAAACCATTCCCCTCATTCTTTCCGGACGCGATGTGTTGGGCGTGGCCCAAACCGGAACCGGAAAAACCGCAGCCTTCGCGCTGCCCATCGTAAACCAACTGGCCGAACGGTCGGAAGCCGGCGAAAAACGGCGGGTGCGGGCGCTGATTTTGTCCCCCACCCGCGAACTGGCTTCGCAGATTTACGAGAACATCATGGACTACAGCAAGGGATCGCCCTTGCGTTCGGTGGTCATTTTTGGCGGGGTTTCCCAGCACCGTCAGGTCGACCAATTGCGCCGGGGGGTGGACATCATCGTGGCGACGCCCGGTCGGTTGTTGGATTTGGTCGAGCAAGGATTTGTCCACCTCAACCAGCTCAGCCATTTGGTCCTCGATGAAGCCGACACCATGCTCGACATGGGCTTCATCCACGACATCAAGAAGATCATCAAGTTGCTGCCAGAAAAGCGGCAATCGCTGTTCTTCTCGGCGACGATGCCCGACAGCATCACGCAACTTGCGGCCACCATCCTGACGGATCCCGTGCGCGTGGAAGTGGCCCGCGTGAGCTCCGCCGCAGAGACCGTCCATCAACAGGTCTTCTTCGCATGCCAAAAGGAAAAACGCGATCTCCTCGTGGAAATCCTCCAGCGACCCGAAGTCGAAACCGCGCTGGTGTTCACCCGGACGAAGCACGGCGCCGATAAGGTGGTGCGCTACATCAACAAGGCGGGCATCAAGGCGGAAGCGATTCACGGCAACAAGAGCCAACCGCAGCGGGACCGCGCGATGAACGGATTCCGCCAGGGCAAGATTAACGTGCTTGTGGCCACCGACATCGCGGCCCGCGGCATCGACGTGGACGCCCTGAGCCACGTCATCAACTTCGAAATCCCGAACATTTCGGAAACGTACGTGCACCGCATCGGCCGAACCGGCCGCGCCGGCCTCCAGGGCCATGCGATTTCGCTGTGCAACGAAGACGAGGAACGCGATTACTTGCGCGACATCCAGAAGCTGATCCAAAAGGAGTTGCCCGTGGAACGCTACGGCAGCTACCCCATCGAACTCGGCGAAGTCGGCATGACGAAGCCCCGCGGCGGGCAAACCCCGAAGAAAGCAAAGCCCGCCCGCAGCAGCAACGGCGGCGGAGGTCGCACGGGCGGAGGTCGCACGCAACGACCGAAGGGCGGATCCAACGACGGGCAATCTCAGCGCCCGCAACGCACCGAATCCCAGCGCCCACCGCGCTCAGGTGAAGGCCCGAAACGGCGGATGGGTGAACGCACAGAATCGCGAAACGCGAAATCCGATGCCCCTCGCGGACGCAACAACGAGAACCGCAAAGCCCAACCTGCCTCAGAAGGCAACCGCAAGCCCGCAAGCCGACGCAACGACGATCAGCGCCCATCGCGCCGACCTTCAGAAGGCGGCAACCGGAACGGCGATAACCGCGGACGCAACGACGATCAGCGGCCTGCACGGCGTTCCGCAGAAGGCAGCAACCGCGGCGAAAGCCGCAAGCCCCGCAGCCAAGAAGCGGCACCTCGGCAATTCGGCCGAAGCACTTCCGCCTCGGAACCCACCACAACCAAACAAAAAAACTTCAGCCTTTCGAGCTTCTTCGGATTCGGAAAGCGTGAAGATTAAAAGGTTGGTAACGTTTGCAAAGGCCATCCGGAAGTTCGGATGGCCTTTGCACCTTTGCCCATCATGAACAATCCCCGTGTGCTATTGGTGGTCATTGCTGCATTGGCTTTGGCCTGTGGATTCCTCGCGTACGAGGTGGTGACTCAGAACGACACCATCGAACAAGTCGAGGCCAGCAACGACGAACTCGAACTCGAGCGCGAATCCCTGTTGTTTGATTTGGAAAAAATGCGGTTCTCCTACGACACCCTGAAGACGGAGAACACGCTCATGATCAACGAAATAGCTGACCAACGCGCCCAAATTGACGAGCTGATGACGCGGGTGAAGAACAGCAATTGGTCCCTGTCGAAGGCCCGCAAGGAAGCGGAAACGCTGCGCTCCATCATGCAGGGATACGTGGTCACCATCGATTCCTTGAATCAACTCAATGTCGCGCTCCTCGAAGAAAACGAGCAGATGCGCGACCAAGTCGAAACCGTGGAAAAGCGCAACCGCGACCTGCGGGAACGGCAGGAAAACATGGAAGAAATCATCACCACCGGCCAGGTTTTGCAGGCGGCGGGCTTGCAGGCGATGGGGCTGCGCATCCTCGATTCCGGGAAGCAACGGGAAACGAATCGGGCGAATCGAACGGACATGATCCGATTGTGTTTCACCTTGCTCGAAAACCGCATCGCTGAGCCGGGCAGCAAGCAGTTGCACCTGCAAGTTCTTTCTTCCGATGGCGCGGTGTTGCAGCCGGGAACGGGCATCGAATCGAACACGCCCAGCGGCACCCCCGTGAGCGCCTCGCGCATCATCGACTATGCGAAGGAACGCCTCGACGCGTGCATTTTCTTCACCCCACCGGGGATTTTGGCAGAGGGCATTTACAACATTCGGCTGCTCGAAGGCGATGAAGTCATCGGGGAGACCGACATCGAGTTGCGTTAAGGCCTGTGCTTAGCCCAACCGATATCCCACCGCGAAAGCCCGCTCGCTGAACCCGATGGATTGGGTGGCGCCCGCTTCCACGTCCGGTCCTTGAATGCGCACCCACGGGAGGCGAATTCCCCCGGATTGCGCGGTGAGTTGAAAGAATAAATGGCGACCCGCGTGGAACCGAGCGCCCAACAGCGCGCTCGCTCCATACCCCGAAACGTGCTGGGCATTCTTCGTCCGTTCGCCGGCCCAGGTAAAGTCGGTGCTGCATACCGCCAGTCCCGCACTGAGCGTCGCGAACGCATCGATCCAGCTGTTGGGAAACCGCTCCGTTTCGACCAATCGCGCCGTCCGCTCCAGCCCCGCGCGCACAAAATTCAACCCGTCGCTGTGCTCGTAATTGAAGCCTTCTCCCCACCAGAACTGCGCGCCCTCCAACGCCACGACTGAGGTGGGGTCGATGGCCGCGCCCAAATCCCCCGCGGCCGCCGTGCCGCTGGCCGTCAACCACTGGTCGGACAACTTGTACTTCATGTGATCCCATCCGATGCTGACCCAGGTTTGGTCTGCAATGCGGCGCGCAAAACGCACATCGAATTGGGGAATGGTGAACAGCGTAGGATTGAAGTAGACCTTGGCTTGAAAGCGCTCCGGCATGTCGGTGGCGGCAGCATCTTTGAACGTGAGGTCGAACGCGCCATTTGGCCCTTCTCCCCACAGGTGCACATCCGAGCGCAAGTAGCTCGACCGGTTGTATCCCCAACTCATGTACCAATCCGCTTCCTGAGCTGCGGCACTCGCCCCCATTCCCCAGCATGCAAATGCCAGCGCTATCCAACGCGGGCAAAGTTCCCGCCAACGTCCATCGATCATGCGTGCAAGTTACACGGACGGCCGCGTAATTCGGGAAATGAATGAAGGGAAGGAAGTCCCCACCTGCTCCCGCTCGAGCGAGCTGGGCAGGTGGGGCGAGGCGTTGGCCGCCCGCTACTTGGTAGCAGGGGGGTACCAAATCCTCGAGCGCAACTGGCGGGCCGGCCGCACGGAAATCGACCTCATCGCCCGGCACCGGCACGACACCGTATTCATCGAAGTGAAACTGCGGTCCGACCGTGGGCCTTCGGTGGGGCTGGACTCGGTTCGGGCCGAAAAGCAAGCCCGGATCATCCGGGCTGCCCATCGGTTTCTTTGCACGCGCGCACGAGCCGGAGGCCAGCCCCGCTTCGACGTCATCTGCATCCGGTACGGGCCTTCAGGGTGGCGATTGGACCATTGGGTGGACGCGTTCATTCCCCTGCCCAATCCGCGCAGGCCGCGCATTCGCGGAACATCGCCCATCGGCTGACCACGCGGGTTGAAGGGTTATCTTTGTGCCAAATGAAGCAATCCCCATCCACAGGAGGCCGCGGTCGCGGTGGCAACAAGTCCTCGGCGAAGCGCCGGCCTTCGGGAAAACCCACCGCTCCGTACAAAGGACGCAAGCCTGCGAGCCGTGGCAAGAAACCCACTTCCACGCCACCGTCCAACGGACCCATCCGGTTGAACCGGTATTTGGCCCTTTCGGGCGTTTGCACCCGACGCGAAGCGGATGTGTTGATCGAAACGGGCGCCGTGAAAGTCAACGGAGAGGTGGTGACGACCATGGGCTACAAGGTGAACGCTGCCGACTCCGTCAACGTAGGCGGCACGACAATCAAGCCGGAAAAGAAGCGCTACATCCTCCTGAACAAACCGAAGGGGTTCAGCGCAACTTCGGAAGACCCCCGTGGCCGACGCACCGTGATGGACCTCGTTCGCAACAAGTACCGGGAAGGGGTGTTCCCCGTTGGAAAAATGGAACGCGAGGCTACGGGGCTGTTGCTGATGACGAACGACGTAACCGTCGCAGAGCGCTTGGGGCACCCCCGGCATGCCGTGCGTCAGATTTACCAAATCACCCTCGGCGAGCGCATCAGCGGAACGCACATCGAAAAGATGTTGGAGGGGTTCGTATTGGATGAGGGGTTCGTCAAGGCAAACGAGGTGTCGGTGCTCGACGAGGACAGAAGGCAAGTGGGCTTGGAGTTTCACTCCAACCGAAGCCGCATCGCTCGGAGGCTCTTTGAACACTTCGGCTACCGCGTACTCAAAGTCGACCGGGTGGTTTTGGGCCACTTGACGAAGAAGGATTTGCCGCGAGGGCATTTCCGGGAACTCACTGAATCCGAATTGAATTTGTTATGGATGTCGCTGTAACTCCAGCCCATGCGTTGGTCATCATCCCGACCTACAATGAACGCGAAAACGTGGTTCGGATGCTCGAGACCGTCATGGGGCTCGAGGGTGATTTTCACGTCTTGGTAGTCGATGACGGCTCTCCAGACGGAACCGCGGGATTCGTCAAGGAAATGCAGGTCGCACATACCGGGCGCATCCACCTCCTTGAACGCTCAGGAAAGCTGGGATTGGGAACGGCGTACATCGCGGGCTTTCGCTGGGCGTTGGAACGGGATTACGCCTACGTCTTCGAGATGGACTGCGATTTCTCCCACAACCCGAACGACCTCATTCGACTGCTTGCCGCATGTGAAAAGGGGGCCGGAGTTGCGGTGGGTTCTCGCTACGTAAGAGGGGGCAAGGTGGACAACTGGCCGTTGGGCCGGGTGTTGATGAGCTACTTCGCGTCCATTTATGTGAACCTCGTGCTTTGGCTCGGGGTGCACGACAGCACGGCGGGGTTCAAGTGTTACCGCCGGGAAGTCTTGGCAAAAATCAACCTCGACCGCATTCGGTTCATCGGGTATGCCTTTCAGATTGAAATGAAACACAACGCGAAACGGCTTGGATTCCGCATCGAGGAAGTGCCCATCACGTTCATTGATCGCCAATTTGGGACGAGTAAAATGAGCATGGGCATCTTCAAAGAGGCCTTCCTTGGTGTCCTGCAAATGCGGTTTCGCCGTGTGATCCCTTCCGAATAAAGCCCCTGCACATGAAAACCCTGTTCAAGCAAGCAAACGTCGTGAACGAAGGCACCGTCGTGGAAGCAGACGTGCTGGTGGAAGGAGGCGTCATCCGCGAAGTTGGGGCCGGATTGGTTACGGAAGGGGCGCACGTGGTGCCTGCAAAAGGAAAGTGGTTGATGCCCGGAGCCATCGACGATCAGGTACACTTTCGGGAGCCGGGTTTGACCCACAAGGCGGAAATCGCCACGGAATCTGCAGCGGCCGCAGCAGGAGGCATCACATCCTTCATGGAAATGCCCAATACGGTGCCGCAAGCTTTGACGCAGCAACTCCTCTCGGACAAGTACGAGCGAGCGGCTGAAGTGAGCGCTGTGAACTACAGCTTTTTCATGGGCGCTTCGAACGAAAACATCGAGGAAGTCCTGAAGACCGACCCGAAGCGCGTCTGCGGCGTGAAGGTGTTCATGGGCTCTTCAACGGGCAACATGCTGGTGGACAGCCGAACCGTGCTGGACGGGATTTTCAAAGAAAGCCCCACTTTGGTGGCGACCCACTGCGAAGATGAGGCCACCGTGCGCAAAAACTTGGAGGCGGCTCGCGCTCAATTTGGAGAGCACGTGCCGATGGCCCAACACCCCATCATCCGCAGCGAAGAAGCGTGCTACCGGAGTTCGTCGTTGGCCGTGGAGTTGGCCACGAAGCACAACACCCAACTGCACGTGCTGCACATCTCCACGGCCAAAGAATTGGCGCTGTTCAACAACGCATTGCCGCTGGAGGAGAAGCGCATCACAGCCGAAGCGTGCATCCACCATTTGTGGTTCACCGACGCGGACTACGAGGAGAAAGGAACGTTCATCAAATGGAACCCTGCAGTGAAACGGGCTTCGGACCGGCAAGCCCTGCGCGCAGCATTGCTCGATGGCACCATCGATGTCGTCGCCACCGACCACGCTCCCCACACCCTCACGGAGAAGAACCAAGGCTATTTCCAAGCGCCATCGGGAGGTCCCTTGGTGCAGCATGCCGTGCTGGCCATGCTCGAAATGGTCCGGGAGGGATGGATCGGGGTGGAGCGGGTCGTTGAACTGATGGCGCACCGGCCTGCGCGGCTGTTCCGCATTCCCAACCGGGGATTCATTCGGCCCGGATACGCGGCGGATTTGGTCCTCGTCGACCCGGCAGCGGAAACCGTGGTTCGGCGCGAAGCGTTGCTCTATAAATGCGGGTGGTCACCGTTTGAGGGCACGACCTTCCACAGCCACATTGAAGGCACGTGGGTAAATGGGGTGCAGGTTTGGGATGGTCGGCGGGTGCTCACGCAGGCGGGGAATCACGCGGGGCAACGACTGGAATTCAATCGATGAACCGCTGGTGGATGGGGGCGCTGTTGATCGCCATCGGGTGTTCCTCAGCACCGGAAGGGCCGCCGGAGGGCATTTTGGAGGCGGACGCGTTCATCGACGTGATGGCCGACATCCAGTTGTTGGAAGCGAGTTCGAAAAAGCGGCTGAGGCGGGAGGACGATGAAGTGGCCATTTACCGAGGCCAGTACCAAGCCATCTTTGAATCCCACGGCATCACCGAAGCGGAATTCCGGTCGAGCCATATGTGGTGGTTTGATCACCCCGAATTGCTCAATGGCGTTTACGATGGCATCATCGAGCGGTTGAACGACTGGGAGCGGACGTGGACCGAAAGCGAAGGTCAGCCTCCCGTGCGCGACCGCAAGTAATCCTCTGCCGTTCGCTGCACCGTCGGGAGCATCGGGGTGAACGATGCGTTCAAGGTCCGCTGGAGCTTCGCCGTGCTGTAGCGGTGAGTTCGGGCCGAAGTCCGAAGGGCCTCGCGGGTCACAAAAGCCGGTCGGCGGGTCACGATTTCGGCCAGTCGAGCCACACGCCACGCCACTTCGGCCACCCATCGGTGAACGGGCCAAGCCGGTCGTTGGACTCCCAACGCGTCGGCCATGGCATCGAACAGGGTTTGGTAAGCCGCATGAAAACCGCACACCACGAAGCGCTCGCCCCAGATGCCGGCCTCCACGACCTTCCACGCGACGACCGCGACATCATCCGCGGCCACAAACCCATTGGAGCCCTTCGGGTAAAAGCGCAGCCCGCGAGCGACTTGCGCAATCAAGGCCGCGCTGCTTCGGCTGTAATCTCCCGGTCCGATGACGATGACGGGATTCAAGACCGCCACGCGCAGCCCTTCTTCCTGACCGCGCCAAACTTCCAACTCCGCTTGGTACTTGCTCCGAGCGTAGTCGGAAACCGCCGGCCCATCTTCAAACACCGCATCCTCATGCACTTCCGGCTCCCCCGGCTTGCGGCCCAGCGCAGCCACAGAAGAAATGTAGACCAACTCGTCAACGCCCACAGCAAGCATGGCGTTGACCACGTTGGCCGTGCCTTCCCGGTTCACCTGCATCATCCGCCGAGCATCCCGGCGATTGAACGAAACCAAGGCTGCCGCATGCACGACCCGCCGAGCCCCCACAAACGCGTCCTCCAAGGAAAGGCCATCTTCCACGTCGCCCTCCGCCCATTCGAGGCGATCGAAAACTCCGGGATCGTCCGGAAGGGAGAACTTCAAAAAAGATTGAAGGCGAAGCCGATCGGAGTTGGGGCGGACCAAAACCCGCACCGATTCGCCCTGTGCGAGCCATTCCCGCACCAAGTGCATCCCGACCGATCCCGTTCCTCCCGTGATGACGTTCATGGGACGAAGGTAATTCTGAAATGTGCGAAGTAATTTGGCCTACGCGGAGCAAGCCATGAAGAAAACGGACCACATTCAGAGCATTCTCGAACGCCTGCCTCTCAAGCCGGGCGTTTACCAGCACTACGATGCGGACGGTCGGTTGCTCTACGTGGGCAAGGCGAAGGAACTGCGCAAACGCGTGGCGAGTTACTTCACGAAGCAGGCCCTCAATCATGGGAAGACGCGGCTGCTCGTATCGAAAATCGCAGACATCAAGTGGCTCGTCACGCCCACCGAAGCGGACGCATTGCTGCTGGAAAACAGCCTCATCAAGGAGCACAAGCCGCTGTACAACATCCAGCTGAAGGACGACAAAACGTACCCGTACATCGTCATCAAGAAGGAGCCGTTTCCGCGGGTGTTCGCCACGCGCAAGCTCATCCGCGATGGCAGCGAATACTTCGGGCCGTATCCGAGTGCGCGGGCAATGCACGTGGTGTTGGAGCTGTGCCGGAAGCTGTACCCGATTCGGACGTGCTCGCTGGCGTTGACACCGACGAACGTGCACGAAGGGAAGTTCCGGGAGTGCTTGGAGTACCACATTGGGAACTGCCACGCGCCGTGTGTGGGGCGCCAAAGCGAGGAATCGTATGGGGAAGCCGTGGCGGCGATTCGGCACATCCTGCGCGGGGATTTGCGCTCGGTCGAGCGGTTGCTGCGCGAACGCATCGAGGAGGAGGCTGCGGCGTTCCGATTTGAGGAGGCTGCAGGGTTGAAGAAGCGGTTGGATTTGGTCCAAAAATTCCAAGCGAAGAACACGGTCGTCCACCCCTCCATCCACGATGTGAACGTCTTCACGGTCGTCAGCGACGCCCGAACAAGCTACGTCAACTTCCTGAAAATCAACAACGGAAGCATCGTTCAAGGCCAAACCGTCGAAGTCCGAAAGCGCCTTGGCGAAACCGATGCAGAAGTGCTCGAAGCGGCCATTCCCCTGCTCCGCGACCGGTTCAACAGCGACTCGCCCGCCGTCCTCACCCACCACGCAGTCGACGTGCCCGGCGTGGAAATCGTGGTCCCTCAGCGCGGGGATAAAAAGCGGCTCATCGAACTGTCCGAACGCAACGCCACCTACTTCATGCGCGATCGGCAAAAGCAACTCGAGCAAGTCGACCCGGAAGCCGCCACCTCCCGGCTGCTCGAAACGGCCGCAGCCGACCTCAGGCTTCAAGAACTGCCCCGCCACATCGAGTGCTTCGACAACTCCAACATCCAGGGCACGAATCCCGCCTCCGCGTGCGTGGTGTTCAAAGACGGCAAGCCTTCGAAAGCCGATTACCGCAAATTCAACATCAAAACCGTCGTAGGCCCCGACGACTTCGCCTCCATGCGCGAGGTCGTTTACCGGCGCTACCACCGGCTCCGCGAAGAAGGCGAACCGATGCCGCAGCTCATCATCATCGACGGAGGCAAGGGCCAACTGTCGCACGCGGTAGAAGCGCTCGAAGAACTCGGGCTGATGGGAACGATTGCCATCATCGGCATTGCAAAGCGGCTCGAGGAAATCTTTTTCCCGGGCGACTCCATTCCGCTTTACATCGACAAGCGGTCATCGACCTTGAAGCTCATCCAGCACCTGCGCAACGAGGCGCACCGGTTCTCGCTCTCACACCACCGCGACCGCAGAAGCAAGGACGCCCTTCGGTCCGCGTTGGATGAAGTGCCCGGCGTGGGGCCGACCACGCGTCAAAAGCTGCTCACGCACTTCGGGAGCGTCGAAGAGGTCCGGGCCGCATCGGAGTCAGCGCTGCTGGACGTGGTCAACCTCAAGGTCGCCCGAGCGATCCTCGGCCATTTCAAGGCGGATTAATCCAAAAATCGGGCGTGCTGTTCCGGTGAAGGCAGGGTGCATTGGGCACCAAACAACCGGTACCGGGACCGGCTGACGATGCGGTAAATCGGGTTCGCCACCGGCGGCCAAATCGCACGCAATCCCGAGGCGGTCACGTGCGGTGCCAAGGCGCGAATGGCGGCGCTTTCGACTTGGGGCGCGTGGTCCGGCGATTCGAGGTAAACGACGGTGGTGAACGGCGGGCGGCGCAGGGAATCGGGGAGGAAACGAGCGGCATGATTCCCTTGCAAAGGGGCGAATGAAAGCGGGGATTCAGGGCGCAATCGCCGGAGAACCCAACGCACCGAACGATCGCACAAGCCGCAGGCTCCGTCGTAAAAGAGCACGGGTCCCGTCATTCGGGCCAAGCGAAATGCGGGTCAAGGATGCCCGCCGAAAGGGCGCGGTATTCGCGTTCGATGGAGGCGACGATGTCGGCCGCCGGTGGGAGGTCCGCGATGCGGGAGGCCACTTGGCCGATTTCCAATTCACCCTCGGCGAGGTCGCCTTCGAACATCCCACGTTTTGCCCGGCCGCGGCCGAGGAGTTCGACCAGCTGTTCCGGTGAAGCATGGTCCGCCTCCGCGGTCCAAACCCGGTGCGCAAAGTCGTTTTCAAGCAGCCGAACTGGGGTCAGAGCCTTCAGGCTCAATCGGGTCGACCCCTCCCCGGCTTCGATCACGGCGTCCTTGAAGGCGCGGTGGGCCGAGGACTCTTGGGAGGCGACGAACCGCGAACCGATTTGGACCGCCTCGGCGCCGAGCGCGAAGGCGGCGAAGGCCGTGCGGCCGTCGTGGATGCCCCCAGCAGCGATGACGGGGATGCTGCACGCCTCGGCCACGGCGGGTACAAGGCACAGGGTCGTGGTTTCTTCGCGACCATTGTGGCCGCCCGCTTCAAAGCCCTCGGCCACCACGGCGTCAACTCCCGCAACTTGCGCCTTCAGCGCGAATTTCACGGAGGACACCACGTGCACGACGCGTATGCCATGGGCATGCAAATGATCCGTCCACGCCTTCGGGTTGCCCGCGCTGGTGAACACGACCGGCACCCCGAGCTCCACAATGCTCGCCATGTGTTCCTCGATCGAGGGGTAAATGAGCGGGACGTTGACGGCAAACGGCCGGTCCGTTGCTGCCTGGGTCTTCTTGATTTGGTCTCGAAGCACTTCAGGATACATGGAACCCGCGCCCAAAATGCCCAAGCCCCCTGCATTCGAAACCGCACTGGCCAGCTCCCACCCTGAACACCAAATCATGCCCGCCTGGATGATGGGAAGCCGGACCCCGAACAACTCACAAATCCGATTCATGCCGAGAAGATACGGCGGTTGGCATCGAGGATTTCGGGGTTGCGCACGACGGTGTCAAAATGGTGGAATGCGGCTGCAGACCACTGACTCCATTCCCAACGATCCATGGACAAAGCCCGTTTCAACCCTTCCACCCAAACGCCCTCATCCAGCTCCCAATCCCATCCCAGGTGTTGCCGTTCAAGATTCCGCCAAGGAGTCTGATCCGACAGCAG
>ENA-OUOG01001505-OUOG01001505.1-marine-metagenome-genome-assembly--contig:-NODE-1505-length-26765-cov-4.604466_pt1 | contig 26765 bp, 12 predicted proteins | sample MGYA00248635_ERZ508505 | MGnify/ENA primary metagenome ERZ508505 (study PRJEB26176, sample SAMN06267871) | marine metagenome | isolation source: Saanich Inlet, British Columbia, Canada | place: Pacific...
CAGGAAAATGGACACCTAGGCACGGCGTGTATACGGTATCATCATCAGCTCGTGGAAAATCCGAAAATCGCAAGTTGATCCCTACAAAAAACACTACTACACTTTCTAAGGAACATCCTACTCTTTCAACGGTTTTACAGCAAAATGGATATGCTACCTGTCTAGCTGGCAAGTGGCATCTCAGCGATAATCCCCTGGAATATGGCTTTGATGTAAATATTGGCGGAGGGCATAATGGACTTCCTAAAAGTTATTATCCACCCTATAAAAATGTGAAGATAAAAGGGGGAAGTGATAACTACCTTACGGATGTGATTATGGAGAAAGCGATTCAGTTTGTGGATACAGTCAAACAACCTTTTTACTTAAATTATGCTCCCTATGCGGTACATGTTCCCATTATGCCCGTAGATAGTATTGTGCCAAAATACAAGAACAAAACCCCGTGGATGGGGCAAGGAAATCCCGACTATGCTTCCATGGTAGATAACTTGGATAGAAATATAGGGTTACTAACCAAAAAACTAAAAGAAAAAGGTCTTCTTGAAAATACACTTATTGTATTCACTTCTGACAATGGCGGGCTATATGGCGTTACCAGACAAAGACCACTCAGGGCAGGAAAAGGAAGCTATTATGAAGGGGGTATTAGAGAACCATTTTTCTTTGTGTTGAATGACAAAATAAAACCCAATTCCAAAAGTGATGTTCCCATAACAAACTTGGATATTTTCCCTACCGTTTTGCATTATGCAGGTATTGATGCAAATACATTGTCTCTTGACGGAAATAACCTAAATACTGTTTTGGAGCAAAAAACAACGGATTTAGACCGCGCGTTGTTTTGGCATTTTCCAATCTATTTACAAGCTTATAACGTCAAAGACAACGAAACAAGGGATCCATTGTTTCGGACACGTCCGGGTTCGGTAATCCGAAAAGGGAATTGGAAATTACACCATTATTTTGAAGATAATGGTGTAGAATTATACAATTTGTCTGAAGATATCGGAGAGCGGAATAATCTAGCAGATAAAGAAATCGCGAAGAAAGAAACGCTTCTAAAACTTTTAGAGAACTGGTGGGAAGAAACAAATGCTCCCATACCAACAGCATTGAATCCTGAATATAAAAGCATGCTAAATTGAACAAGTTTAGTTTTTATTTTTTTATCTTTTTAGCTTGTCTGGTAGAGGCACAGTCGGTAGCACAGGAGAACGATGCGCTCTGGGGAAATGCGGTCTGGATTGGATATTCCAAAGACAATCGAGATGCCAAATGGGCAACACGGGAAATTGTACGAAACAGTCCACCTTTTGATATTGAATCTTGGAAGCCAACGGCTGCAGATTTAAAAGCTGTAAGCCGAAAAACGCACTTGTCTCCCCTTTTGAGAAGAGCCTTTACCATTGACAAACAGCTAAAATCGGCTTCGGTAACTGTGTGCGGACTCGGTTTGTATGAGCTGCATATCAACGGTAAAAAAGTTGGAGATAGGGTTTTGGATCCTGCACAAACTTCTTACGACAAACGGGCTTTTTATGTGAAGCACGATGTAGCTGAAAATCTAAACGTAGGGTTAAATGCTCTAGGACTTAAGTTGGGCAATGGATTTTTTGGACAAAACATGGCCTTTACTCCTCGCTTAAGTTATGGTAATCCACGTGCGATTCTCGTCTTGGATATCGTTTATCAAGATGGCTCAACACAACAGCTAACAACTGATGACAGTTGGAAAGCCACTTCGGGTCCCATTGTGTTTGACAACATTTATCACGGTGAAACCTATGATGCGCGAAAAGCCATTGAGAATTGGAGCCATCCTTCCTTAGATGATAAATTGTGGGATACTGTTGAGGTTGTGGCTGCACCTACGCATAATCTTATAGAACAAGCATTGGAACCGATACGAAAAATACGAAAGGTAATGCCTGTGGCTATACTTCCCTCTGATAACGGTTGGATTTTAGACATGGGGCAAAACATGACGGGTTGGTTGCAGATTCAAGTTAATGAGCGAAGCGGAACTGCAATAAAAATGCGTTTTGCAGAACACCTTATGCCTGACAAAAAAAATATTGACCCTGCTTCAACAGGGATACATGTTACAGGCAACACCCAAACCGACATTTACATTTGTAAAGGAGATGGTGTAGAAACGTGGGAGCCTACGTTTACCTATCACGGGTTTCGTTATGTTCAAATTGAGGGCTTGAGCCAAAAACCAACTATTGACGATTTTGCCGGCTGGTTGGTACGTACCGATGTGGAAAAAACAGGAACTTTTGCATGTTCGGATGCGTTAATCAATACCTTTTATGAGGTGTCCATGTGGACAATTGAGGACAATATTCAAGGGATTTTGACAGACTGTCCGCATCGCGAGCGTTGTGCATGGATGGGGGATATCTATATTGTGGCAGAGGCGGCATCTTTCAATTTTGACATGAAGCGTATGTGGGACAAAACCTCAGCAGATATGCAAACAATGCTGGGGGTAGCAAAAGTGGTTCACAACAAAAATGAATTTCCATACGACATGCGTGCTCCTGCCAATATATCGGTTGGAAAAAGGCTGTGTAATCAAGCGCGCCCCGACTGGGGTGCGGCAACGGTTATGGTGCCTTGGTATGCCTATGTATACTATGGAGACAAAACCATTATCCAAAATGCCTGGTCTATGATGCAAGATTGGATGGCTTTTTTGTATGAAACAAAACCAGATGGCATTCTCACAGACGGTTATGGCGACTGGTGTCCCCCAGGAGGAAATCCTAAGATCAATACCCCTGTGTCATTAACCTCAACAGCCTTGTATTACCAATCTTTGATTGCCATGCAAAAAATGGCTAATGTGTTGGATAAAGATGATGCAGCTGAAATCTATGCAAAACGCGCCGCTTTTGTAAAAAAGGTCTTTAATGATACCTTTTTTGATGTTTCCCAAAATAGCTACGGTTCACAAACCGGAAATGTATTTGCCTTATTTTCAAAAATTGTTCCTGAGGAAAAAGAGCAAGCCGTGGCGGATAATTTGGCTTCACTTATTATGGAAAAGGAAAACGGGCATTACACTACTGGAATTTTTGGGCATCGTCCACTATACACGGTACTCAATGATTACGGTTATCTAGAGGTAACAAAGCACTTGTGGAGCATCACGGACTATCCGAGTTTGGGCTTTTTGACCGAAGAACACGACCTCACCACATGGCCCGAAGTGCCTTACCATTGGAAAAAAGGAAGACGTTATTTAAGAAACTCATTTAACCACCCCATGCACAGTGGTTTTGCAGCTTCTTTTCACGAAAGTTTAGGAGGGATACGCCCCGATGAAAAACACCCCGGGTTTAAACACTTTTTCTTGAAACCCTCTTTTTTACCCGAATTAACTTGGGTCGAGGTGTCGCACAAATCGCCTTATGGGGTTATAAGAAGTTCGTGGAAGCGCAAGAAGAACACAGTTGTTTGGTCGTTTTCTGTGCCTGAAAATACTTCCGCTGAAATTCAACTTACTGCGTATTCCCACAAAAAATTACAACTTAATGGAGTGGCTGTTAAGCGGAATGTGTTTGTTCTGCAATCGGGGGAGTATACGCTAACCGTAAAAGAAAAGTAAATGAAGTCTACTGTCTATGCAATGAAATGGGTACTGGGTATTGGGATGCTCTTTGTACTCTTTTATAGTCCCTGCCATGCACAAAACAGCGAAGATTTGATTTCGGATGAATGGAATGTGGCTTTTGAAGATAATTGCACTGACGACTGGACGACAAACTGGATACTGGACGGTAAACGTGCAACTATAGAAAACACTCCTTATGGAATGCACTTTGAAGCAGGTCCCGAAGCAGGAGACGATGCCCATCATGCGGTGTTGTGGACAAAGGAAGCTTTTTCCGGTGATATAAAAATCGAGTATGATTACACCCGCACAGATGCTGCAAACAAGTATGTAACATTGCTTTACATACAGGCCACTGGAGATGAGGAAGCAGCGTTTGCGAAAGATATTATGGAGTGGAATAACTTACGAGAAGTACCAGCCATGAAAACGTATTTTGAAAATATGAAGCTCCTTCATATTAGCTATGCTGCTTTTGGTAATAAAGGGGATGGTTTTTATTATGTGCGGGCGCGTCAATATCCAAAACCAAAAAATAAGCCTTTTGCAGTAACGCAAATACAACCCTCCTACGATTATAAAGGCTTTTTCAAGACGAATCAAAAATATCATGTTACCGCCATTAAATCTGGTAAGATGTTGTACTTCAAAATCGAAAGTATGGATGGAGAGGAATTATTTTCATGGGATTTGTCGGATCTAACTCCCATTACAGCGGGCAGAATAGGCTTGAGACATATGTATACGCGTTCGGCGATCTATAAAAATTTTAAGGTTTACACCAAAAATTGAGCAAACTGAAAAGTTTATAAAATATGAAAACAATCCTTTATACCCTTCACTTGAGTCAACCTACCAACTGCATTGCTAAAATAAATTAATGATATGAAAATCAATATTCGTCTTCTTAAATTTTTACCAATTTTAGTTTTCCTAATTTATACGATTTCCTCATGCAATAGTCTAAAAAAGTATGAGGTCTTACAATCCGATTTTATAGCACCAACAGCAGCTAATACGGTGTGGTGTTATTGGTATTGGATTAATGATGACATTTCTAAAGCGGGGATTACCAAAGATTTAGAAGCCATGAAAAAAGCAGGAATTGGGGGCGCTTTGATTGGAAATATTAACCCTGCTCAAAAAGACGGTAAAGTACCCATGCTAAGTGAAGAATGGTGGTCACATATGGTTCATGCAGTGGTTGAAGGCAAACGTATTGGTGTAGATATTGGGGTTTTTAATTGTCCCGGGTGGAGCCAAAGTGGAGGTCCTTGGGTAGATTCCACAAAAGCAATGCGATATTTAACATTTAGCGAAACTGCAATTACAGGTGGAACTCCCATTACTGTTCAGTTGAATAAGCCCAAAGAAGCCTTTCAAGATACCCACACGCTGGCGTTTAGAACATCAAAAACCGCACAACGCAATACCCATCGTATTCCAACAATAGTAAGGGCAAATTGGGATGATGTTGAAGTAGACCTTCTTACCGATGGTGATATGGACAACGACACAAGTTTTACACCCAAGACTAAAAATCCGTTGGTGATAACTTTTGATGTAGCTGAAGCTATTGAAGCCCAATCGATTTCTCTAGTGCCTAGCAAACCGTTTAAATGCGATGTAATGGTATCGGCTGTTGTAGATGGGAAAGAAGTAGAAATTCAAAGGTTTACGTTTGATCGTTTTCGGATGTCTGCCAATGTGGGACCCATCAAAAATGGGGCTTACGCCAAGGCGTTTCCAAAAGTAAAAGCATCCCAGTTTAAATTAACCTGTACCAATTTCCGTACCCATAGAAATGCCGGTTATGGATTTGCTGAAATTACACTTTCTGAAGCGGTTGTGCTTGATGAATATGTAGAAAAGCAATTGGGGAAAATGCATACCACTCCAAAACCCGATTGGGACACCTATATTTTCAATATGCAAGAAGAACTTAGCGTAAATGCACCGAGAATACATCCAAATGAGGTCATTGACATAAGTGATAAAATTGACAGTAAAGGAAATTTAAACTGGGATGCTCCCAAAGGAGATTGGACGGTCATGCGTTTTGGGATGTCGCCTACAGGCACAAAAAACGCTCCGGCAGCTCCACAAGGTGTAGGCTACGAAATTGATAAAATGAATGCCGAATGGGTTCAATATCACTTTGATAATTTTGTTGGTGAGCTATTAAAGCGCATCCCTGAGGAGAGTAAATCTGCTTTTAAGTATGTAGTTGCCGACAGCTATGAGATGGGCTCTCAAAATTGGACAGATCATTATGAGGAAAAATTTAAAGAGAAATTTGGCTACGATCCCGTAAAATATTTACCAGTACTTTCTGGAAGAATTGTGGGTAGTGTTGAGGCATCTGAACGATTCTTGTGGGACTTGCGTCGTGCCATTGCCGATGATATTGCTTATGAATATGTGGGTGCTTTACGTAAAGCAAGTAACAAACACAACCTTCAAACATGGTTGGAAAATTACGGTCATTGGGGTTTTCCGGGTGAGTTTATGATGTATGGCGGGCAGTCTGACTTGATATCGGGAGAGTTTTGGAACGAAGGCACATTAGGTAATATCGAATGTAAAGCTTCCTCCTCAACAGCACACACCTATGGTAAGCCTATCACCTCAGCAGAAGCCTTTACATCTTCTCGGAAGGCATATTTAAGACACCCCGAAATGTTAAAAAAACGTGGTGATTGGGCCTTGACAGAGGGAATTAATCATTTTGTATTGCATTTATATATCCAACAACCCGACGATAACAGAAAACCGGGTATGAATGCGTGGTTTGGCACCGAGTTTAATCGTCACAACACTTGGTTTGGTCAGTCAGATACGTATTTTGATTATTTACGTCGTTGTCAACATTTGTTACAACAAGGAAAATACGAGGCAGATGTCTGTTATTTTATTGGTGAAGATGCACCCATTATGACAGGTGGCAGAACTCCTGAAATTCCTAAGGGGTACTCCTATGATTATATTAATGCTGAAGTGATTCTAGATAGACTTACTGTAAAAGATGGGCGCTTTGTTTTACCCGATGGCATGAGTTATAAAGTAATGGTTTTGCCCCCTTTTAAAACCATGCGTCCTAAAGTCTTGAAAAAGATCGCTCAATTGGTTCAACAAGGGGGTGTCATTTTAGGTCCTAAGCCTGAAAAGTCGCCGAGTTTGGAAAATTACCCCCATTGCGATAATGAAGTAAAAAATATGGCAAATACCATGTGGCATGGAAATTATGTTGATGGTAAAATGGCAGTGTCTTATGGCAAAGGAAAAGTTTGGGATGGGTATCAATTGGCAGATGTTTTTGAAGCATTAGATTTGACTAAAGATGTAGCTGTTTCCGACGATGCTCCTGTGCTTTGGACGCACCGTGCAACACCAGAAACGGACATCTATTTTATGACAAATCAAAGTGATGATAAACTAAATATAGCACCTGTTTTTAGAGTGGATAAAAACCTAAAACCGCAACTGTGGGATGCTGTAAGCGGGGAGATTAGAGCTTTGCCTGAGTTTGAAGTCACAGCAACTGGAATTAAAGTGCCATTAGAGTTTCAAGGTTCTCAGAGTTGGTTTATTCTTTTTGGCAAAGGAAGACCAACCAAAAACAGTGCTAATTTTCCCACATTTAAAACACTTCTAACATTAGATAAAGACTTTTGTGTAGATTTTCAAAACAAAGACATTGGACCAAAAGAAACGGTTATTTTTAGGGAATTAAACGATTGGATAACATCTAATAATGAACAGATAAAATACTATTCGGGAACGGCAGTATACAGTAAAACATTTGCAGTTGATACGCTTCCTAAAAACCAAGAGGTGTATTTAAATTTGGGAAAAGTATCCGTTATGGCTAAAGTGAAATTGAATGGAAATGATGTGGGTGGTGTTTGGATGGCGCCGTATCGTTTAAACATTACAGAAGCTATTCAAAAAGGAGAAAACACACTTGAAATAGAAGTGGTTAACCTTTGGCGAAACCAATTAATTAAAGATAAAAAACGAGCCGAAAATGAAAAATATACTTGGCTGGTAACAGATGATATTACCCCTAATTCATCATTACAACCGTCGGGGTTGTTGGGGCCTGTGGTTATAGAGTCAGTTGACTACTGATGTTAAAATTGTTCTATGAAAACCTTTTTTAAAATAGAAACTATTGCTAAACCAATTCTAAATATGGAGTTAAAAAAAATTCTAATATTGGTGTTTACGTTGTTTTTAGTGGGAATTGCCCATGCACAAAACAACGATTGGGAAAATCAATATGTTACCCAAATCAATAAAGAGAAACCTTCAGCAACGTTTTTTTTTGATGACAGTTCCGATGATATAACTTCGCTTAATGGCATTTGGGATTTTAAGTATTATGACGATGTTAGTAAAGTACCTGCAAACGTTAAGCCCGAAAAATGGGACACCATTAAAGTACCTGGTGCTTGGGAAATGCAAGGTTATGGCACCCCTATTTACACCAATCAAATTTATCCTTTTGATAAAAATCCGCCATATATTTCGGGAATCAATGGTAATCCAGTAGGTGTTTATCAAACAGAATTTGAAGTAAATGAATTAAACGAAAAACAGGTTTATGTTTATTTCGGCAGTGTCTCATCTGCATTTTATTTATGGGTTAATAATCAAAAAGTGGGATACAGTCAGGATTCTTGGTCTCCGGCTACATTTAATATAACTTCGTACTTAAAAAAGGGGAAAAATTCCTTGCGCATGCAGGTGTTTCGCTGGTCTGATGGTAGCTACCTAGAGGATCAGGACGGGTGGCGCATGAGTGGAATCTTTAGAGATGTGTTTTTAGTTGAGAAAGCCTCGGTGCATATAAGAGATTTTTTTGCAAAAACACACCTAGTAGGCAAAGGTGCTGAGCTGGATTTGCAAATAGATTTGAGTAATAATACGAAAAAGAAATTGAAAAAATACGAGCTGATAATTTCTATTGAAGACGAAAATGGAGTAGAACTTGCCAATCAAAATCACGCTGCTAATGAGGTTGTTACTATGAAAAGTAGCTTTGCTCAAATTCGGCCATGGTCAAACGAATCACCATCGCTATACAACCTGTGTATACAGCTAAAAAAAGGGAAACAACTTATAGATGAAGTTCGGGCGAATATTGGATTTCGTGAAATAAAGATCTCCAAAAATCACGAGTTAATGCTTAATGGTAAGCCCTTTATAATAAAAGGGGTTAATGTCGTAGAACACGATCCGATATTCGGTAAATACGTGCCTAAAGCACGTCTTGAACAACAAGTCAAATTATTAAAAAGGTATAACATAAACACTATACGTACAGCACATTATCCTGCATCACCACAGCTGTATAAACTATGTGATGAATACGGTCTTCTAGTTATTGACGAGGCCAATATTGAGTCTCAAGGGATGAAATATGATGAGGCCTCTTTGGCAAAAGATTCGAGTTGGGAAAAGGCTCATGTTGAGCGCTTGGAGGCGATGATACATAGGGATAAAAATCACCCCTCAGTTATCATGTGGTCTTTTGGAAATGAAGCAGGGAACGGGGTGAATATGGAAGCTTTGCAGCGTACCGCAAAATCTATAGACTCTAGTCGTCCAACTCATTATCACATTATTGATGGAGGAGTTTCTTATGACACCTATGGCGGAGGAATTATAAAATTTGGAAAACCGAATACATTTGGACGCTACCAATCTGTCGATGACATGATTAGCATAGGTGAAAAGGGAACAGATCGTCCTTATTTATTGAATGAATTTGCGCATTCTATGGGTAATAGTACTGGAAATTTACAGGAGTATGTTGATGTTTTTGAAAAATATCCAAATTTGATAGGTGGATGTATTTGGGATTGGGTAGATCAAGGGTTAACCAAAGGAAAAGACGGAAGTTATGGAGCAAAAATTCTTGACCCACAAAAAGCGCATAAAGCGTGTAAGTCGCCTGGTAAAGATTTTTATTGGGCATATGGAGGTAGCTTTGGCGACACACCAAACTCAGGAAGTTTTTGTATTAATGGTTTAGTTTTTCCGGATCTAAGCACGAGTAGCAAAACAGAAGAAGTCAAAAAAGCGTATCAAGAAATTTCGTTTTCTCAACCAGAATTTATTTCAGGAACGGTAAGTATTAAAAATAAATACCATGTTACCAATACAAATCAATTTGAGTTTGAATGGATATTGCTTAAAAATGGCATCGAAGTAAAACGTATTCCTTTTAATGTCGTACTTAGTGGTCTTGCAGAAAAAAAAGTGCATTTGCCTCACTGGTCTACAATTGACTTCACTACCGATGAATATGTTCTGCAGATAAATGCTAAACAAAAAACAAAAACTCTTTGGGCAGATAAGGGTCACGAAGTAGCTTACGAAGAATGGGTGATTCCCTCTGTGCAGCCTTCCGCGTTAACCCTTACAGGTATAGGTAAAGTGGAATTTGAAGAATTCGGAAATGAAGTTAGTGTCACAACTAAAGCACACAAATTCTTATTTAATAAAAAAACTGGTAATATTTCGAAAATAACCAAAGGTAAAAGTGTAATGATTGTTGGGGGAATGGAGTTGTCTTTTTTTAGAGCCCCTATTGATAACGATAGATCTTTTCGTAAAGTGTGGACTGAGTTTCGACCAGATGAATTGGAATGTACTGTGGATTCATTTGAAATAGATTCGAACACCGACCGTGTAAGTATCACTATAAGAAAGACTTTTAGCTCCCCTAATTCGCAAAGTGGTATCAAAGCAAAGGAACATTTTTTAATAGCTGGCAATGGTGCAGTTTTACTTTCGGTTTCCCTTGATTATTTTGGTGATGCGTTGCCACCTTCGCTGCCGCGTATTGGCTATACTGCTAAACTTCCTGTAGGGTATGATATGGCGGAGTGGTATGGTAAAGGTCCTGGAAGTTCGTATAACGATAGAAAAAGCGCTATGCGGATGGGGGTTTACACGTCATCCATAGATGAGATGTTTACAAATTACATTCGACCTCAAGCAAATGGAAATCGATCTGAAGTGCGTTGGTTTAAAGTATTAGATGGACTTGATTCCTTGCAGGTTTTTGGCCGTGAACCACTTCATTTTTCATTCCAAAAATTTACCGCTCAAGAATTGTCTAAAGCGCGCTTTTCGTATCAGCTTAAATATAATGATTTTCACGTTTTATACATAGATTTTGAGCATGGCCCTGTTGGTAATGGAAGTTGTGGTCCTAAACCATTAGATAAATATCTTGCAAAACCTGTTTCGAATACGTACCAATTTAAAATGACATTTTAATTTTTAACAATACCATATGCGTTGACAACGCATAATAAAATCAACAGGAATTGTCTCTGGATGCTATAGTCAATGCTTTTTTATCGTTCTCACTACTGCTAAAGCCTGATACCTCAGGATAGTTTTTTTTAATGTAATATCTTATTTTATACCCTTAAGACTTTTCTTATGGATAATGCTTCTTGGGTATTGCAATTATTAGGGCGTTTACACCCCCTTTTGGTTCATTTCCCCGTGGGACTTTTGGTGGTTGCTTTCGTTTTGGAATTGGTAACTGTCAGGGGAAAACAAAAAGGGCTTCGTGAGGGTATCAATTGGATGGTTTATATCGGGGCTGTTACGGCAATAATTACGGCGCTTTTTGGATGGTTATTAGAGGAGCAGGAAGACTATCAGGGAAGTTTGGTGGAAAACCATGAATTTGCTGGAATACTTACAGCCGTTTTGGCAAGCATTACCGCCTTGACACTTTGCAGGACTTTACGAGTCAAAAGCAATAGTTTACTGCTTTACAGACTTCTGCTAACATCTACAGTAGTTGCCTTGACAATAGCGGGTCATTTTGGTGCGAGTCTTACACATGGAGAAGACTATCTTTCAGAAGTATTGCCAGGGTATAAAGATGTCTATGTAGAAATTGAACCTGTAGGCTTACTCACCGAACTTGAAGCCTCTGATTCTTTGTCGACAATACAAAAAGACAAACTGAATTTAAAAGTTCGAGGGCTTTTTGCGCACAAATGCTACCAATGTCATGGTGAAAACAAGCAAAAAGGCGGCTTAGTGCTTGAAACAAAAGAAGGTGTTTTTAAGGGAGGAGATTCTGGTTTGGCTATTGTTCCCGGAAAACCTGACGAAAGTGAAATTTACAAACGCATAATACTTCCGCCGGGTCACAAAAAAGCAATGCCTACCAAAGGGAAGCCACTAACGGAAGATGAGATAACACTTGTGCGTGTGTGGATTGAGCAAGGGGCACACTGGTCCGACGAAGCGTTGAAAGTTTTTCCTGAGGCAGCATTAGCCTTAACGCAACCCGAACTGCCCAAAAATACATCAGAGCAGCATCCTTTGGACAAACTGATTGATGCTTATTTTAATGAAAATGATATTGCGTGGCAAAATGTTATTGATGACAGGTCATTTATCCGTCGTGCCTATATGGATGTTGTTGGTTTATTGCCCGAACCAAGTGCTGTAAAAGCCTTTATAGATGATACTGACCTAAAAAAGCGAGAGAAACTTATCGATAAGTTGCTAAGCGACAATCAAAATTACACCCAGCATTGGTTGAGTTTTTGGAATGATTTATTGCGAAACGATTACTACAGTGTGGGAGGGAAAAAGCCAATTACGCGATGGCTATACAACGCTTTGATGAACAATAAATCTTACGATCAATTGGTAACAGAGCTTATCAATCCTGTAAAGGGTTCAGAGGGTTTTATTGGAGGAGTAAAATGGCGTGGGGTTGTCAATGCCAGTCAAATACCAGAAATGCAAGCGGCGCAAAATATTGGGCAATCATTGATGGGGGTAAACGTAAAATGCGCTTCGTGCCACAATAGTTTCGTCAGTAACCTTACGTTAAATCAAGCGTACGATTTTGCAACGATTTTCTCAGATTCTATCTTGGAGTTAAACCGCTGTGATAAGCCAATTGGCAAAATGGCAACTCCTAATTTTTTATATCCTGAACTTGGAAGTGTTGAAGGGAAAACGGTTAAAGAGAGGCTTTTAAAGCTCTCAAAGGTAATGGTGCAGCGTGCCAATGGCAGATTGTACCGTACAATAACCAATAGGTTTTGGGATAGGTTAATGGGGCGTGGTATTGTTGAGCCTTTGGATGAAATGGATAACACCCCGTGGAGTGCAGCTGTTTTGGATTGGCTGTCTGCAGATTTTGTAGACTCAGGTTCGGATTTAAAACACTTAATAAAGCGTATTATGACCTCAAAGGTTTACCAGTTACCTATGGTAAATTATAAAAAGGAGGAGGAGTTAAAAGACAACTATGTTTTTGAGGGGCCTGTTACGCGACGTTTGAGTGCTGAGCAGTTTTCCGATGCTGTAAGTCAGCTTATAGCCCCTATGTATCCGCAAGTATCGTTTAATCCTAACGGAGATGATATTAGAGCAATGCGTATTTGGTACTTAGAACAAGAGTTTGGAAATGTTGTATTGCCTCAACCAGGAAGACGTTATTTTAGAAAGTCATTTGAGGTGTTAAAAAAGATGCCAGAAAAAGCTACTTTGCTTATCACTGTAGATAATGGCTATGTGCTTTACGTTAATGGTAAGGAAATTTCACGCAATACAAATTGGAAAGAAGTTGATAAAATAAACATTGCAAAAGAATTGAAAGCGGGGAAAAATACCATTGCAATCATTGGAGATAATGGCGGTGAAATTGCCAATCCTGCAGGAATTCTTTTTGCATTAAAGCTTGAATACGCATCTGGTGAAGTTGTATTGTTAAAGTCTGACACTTCCTGGTTAAGTTTTAGAGAAAAACCCAAAGGAGATTGGACTTCCGTGGACTATGACGACAGCCATTGGGAAAAGGTTAGAAACTACAGCACGGGAAATTTTAAGAATTGGGGACAGTTATTAGATTTCACATTTAAACCACATTCGCAGAAAATGGCAAGGGCTAGCCTAGCAAAGCAACACCCATTTATGAAAATATTAGGCCGTCCAAGCCGGGAGATTGTAACAACTTCTAGAGAAGAGCAAGCAACTTTATTGCAAGCTTTGGAGCTTACTAATGGCGCTTTTTTTAACGATATTTTGGAAGAGGGTGCACACGCTTGGTTAAAACGCTATAAAAAAGATAGCAAGAAGATTATTGATAGTTTGTTTCAAAGCGCCTTAAATAGAACACCCTCTAAGGCAGAAGAAAATATCATGCTAAAAATATTAGGGGAAGATCCCAAACCAGAACAATTACAAGATGTATTTTGGGTTGTTTTGTTGTCACCAGAGTTTCAGTTTGTAAATTAAATGCGGTATTGCAATGGATAATATAAATTCAAGAAGAGAATTTCTAAAAAAGATGGGTGCGGCAAGTTTGTCTGCTGCTACCACAACACTACCGGGGTTTAGTTTTTTAAGCTCATGCGCTCCCGAAGTCCAAAAGTTGGCTGCTACTGCAGATTCGGTAATTTTACTTTGGATGGCAGGCGGTATGGCACATACCGAAACCTTTGATCCAAAGGCCTATGTCCCTTTTGAAAAGGGTGTGGAGAGTAAAAGAGTTTTAAGTACCTTCCCTAAAAAACCTACCGTTGTTGACGATTTGTATTTCTCTGAGGGTTTGCAGTCTATAGGGAGTGTGATGGACAAAGGAGCTATCATTCGCTCGTACAAGTCAGCAGACTTGGGTCATATTTTACATACCCGTCATCAATACCATTGGCATACATGTTATGAGCCGCCACAATCGGTACAAGCTCCGCATATAGGTGCTTGGATAGCAAAAGAATTGGGCCCTGCAAATCCAGTTATTCCTCCGTTTATTGCCATGGGACAACGTTTTACTATGGGAGAGTCTGAGGAGTTGAAAGCGTTTCATTCTGCTGGTTTTTTGGGTAGCGAGTACGGCCCTTTTTTAATACCAGACCCTTCCACCGGACTCGATAGTGTTAGGCCGCCAAAAGGAATGTCTTTAAAACGTTTTGAAGCGCGTTATAAACTCTATAAAGAATTGTCTTATAAGAGTAAGATTATGGAGCAAGCGAGTGACTATCAGCGCGAATCTTTGATGCGTTCTATGGAGCAGTCGTATATGCTTTTAAATTCACCCGAAGCCAAAATATTTGACTTGTCACAAGAGCCAAAAGAGGTTTATGACACCTACAACACTGGGCGTTTTGGATTGGGTTGTCTGCTAGCAAAACGACTGGCGATGAACGGAGCACGCTTTATTTCGGTTTCTACAGAATATGAGCCTTTTATTGGCTGGGACACTCACGAAAACGGGCATACACGGCTCAAAAAGATGAAGGCGCTTATTGACAGGCCTGTGGCGCAACTCATTAAGGATTTGGACGAATCTGGGCACTTAGATAGGACACTTATCATCTTAGCAAGTGAGTTTAGTCGAGATGCTATTTTAGAAGGAAGACCCGGTAAAAAAGTGAAAGATCAAGTAAAGCAACCCGATATTATAGAACATGAAAAACACTACGGTATGCACCGTCATTTCACAGACGGAAGTTCTATACTGTTGTGGGGAGGTGGTGTCAAAAAAGGATTGGTCTATGGAAAAACCGCCGACGAGCGACCGTGTTCATCTATTGAAAACCCTGTAGTTATCGACCAAGTACATCAATCTGTTTACCACGCGCTAGGAATTCATCCCGAAACGCATTACGAAATAGAGGGACGTCCTTTTTATACCACACCCGATGGTAAAGGAAAGCCAATTCTTGATCTTTTTGGAAAAGAAATGAGGGCGTAGCCATTCGAACAACTTAAAACCAAAATAACCTAATGAGTTACGTAAATCGCAGAACATTTATTCAAACCGCCGCTAAGGGGAGTTTGGGAATGGTAGTTGTGCCCCATTTTAATATCATAAAGCCTAAACCCGCAATGTATGATGAGGTCATTGGACATGGCGATTACACATACAGAGTTCACAAATCATGGGGTGATTTGGATCCAGCGAAAACACCCGTTAAAAATTGCCATGAGATGGTCATGGATTCCAAGGGACGTTTGATTATGGTGGGCGACAATACCAAAAACAATATTGTTATTTATGATAAGTCCGGGAAGTTGTTAGATTACTGGGGTGTTCGCTACAGCGGCGGTCATGGTTTGTCTTTATGGAACGACGGGTCAGACGATTTTTTATTTATCTGCGATACTAAAGGGCAAAGCGTTATTAAAACAACCACTGATGGTAGAGAATTAATGATTATCGGTCACCCTTCGCAATATGGGGCATACGACAAAAAAGATCCGTTCAAACCCACCGAAAGCGCCATAGGACCCAATGGAGATATTTATATCGCGGATGGCTACGGTTCAAACTATGTGCTTCAATTTACAAAGGATGGTGAATTTATTCGAAAAATTGGAGGCGGTAGGGGCACAGGAGAAGATCAGTTTCAAACCGCTCATGGTGTTTGTATTGATTACAGGGGAAAGGGAGAACCAACGTTGTTGATTACGTCTAGAGCCTCAAATTGTTTTAAGCGCTTTACCTTAGCAGGTAAGTACCTAGAACGTATAGATTTACCAGGTGCATTTGTATGTCGTCCGGTTATACATAAAGACACCTTGTACTCGGGAGTTTGCTGGTCTTCAGCTACTGATTATGTGGAGGGAGACAAAACCACACATCCTTCCATACTCAATCCTCGTTCCGGCTTTGTAACCATTTTGGATAAAAAAGGGAAGGTCGTTTCTAACCCAGGAGGCTCAAAACCAACATACAATAAGGGAATCTTGCAACGAATGGTACAAGAAAAACCTATTTTTCACCATTGCCATGATGTATGCGTTGATAATGATGAAAACTTGTATGTGTGTCAATGGAATGCCAATAACGCATACCCAATAAAATTAGAAAGAATTTAAAAAATAGTCTTATGCATAAAATCAAATTATTATCAGTCGTTTTTGTACTAATTGTGTCGTGTAACTACGCCTCATCCATAGCGAGCCCACTTGCATTTAGTAAGCTGCTTGTCAATTCAAAAGAAAATCCAACGGCTATAGAAAGCGAGCAACCGCTTTTTTCATGGGTAGTCGATGCCAAAGGTATCAGCAAGTCGCAGTCTGCATATCACATTAAGGTGGCATCTTCTCTAGAAGGTATAAATTCAGACAACGCAGATATATGGAATTCTTCCAAAGTAGAAAGCAGTAAGTCTGCCTATGTTGCTTTTGAAGGTAAATCTTTGAAGGCTTTGGGGAAGTATTACTGGAAAGTAAAAATTTGGGACGAATCTGGAAATGCATCCGATTGGTCAGAAGCACAAGTGTTTCAAATGGGTTTGATGGGTCAAGAAAGTTGGGGTGCTTCACAGTGGATTACCCTAGGAAAAGATACGCGAACGTCGCCACATCGCTTTCGGGATTATAAAACCGGAAAGATGAAGCAAGCTGTTCCTGTAGATGGTTTTGCGGCAAGTTATTTTAGAAAAGAGGTGTCTGTAGCTAAGAAAGTAAAAAATGCACAGGTGTATGTATGTGGATTGGGATACTACGAATTGTTTCTAAACGGAAATAAAGTTGGAGACCATGTCCTAGATCCAGCACCTTCAAATTACGATAAGCAAGCTTATTATGTGAATTACGACATCACGGATCAACTCGAGTCTGGAAAAAACGCCTTTGGAATTGTTTTGGGCAATGGATTTTATGGGCAAAATATTTCGTGGAAAAATGATCCTGAGTCTGAAAGAGATTTGGCGTATGGACCGCCAACGGTAAAGTCATTGATTAAGGTAACCTATACAGACGGTACGCAAGAAGATTTTTATACAGATCAGACTTGGAAGGAATCCACGGGTCCCATTGTTTTTAATAATATTTACGGTGGTGACACCTATGATGCGCGTTATGAAATTACTGGATGGAATCGCGTGGGGTATAACGATAGTTCCTGGGCAAATGCTGCATTAGCAAACCCTAAAATCAAAAAAATTAGCGCGCAACAAATTCCTGCTATCAAACGCTTAAAAGTACTAGAACCTCAGCGTGTTTTTAAAGGAGCAGACGGCGAATGGATTGTAGATTTTGGTCAGAACATAGCGGGTTGGATACATCTTACGGTTTCCGAAAAAAGGGGGCAACTCATTGATATTATTACAACCGAAGCTTTGCTCACCAACGGAAAAGATATCTATCTAGGAAGTACTGGCGGGGGCGCAAACGGAATGCCACAAATTTATAAGTATATCTGTAAAGGCGAAAACGAGGAGTCTTGGGAGCCAAAATTTAGTTATCATGGTTTTAGATATGCCAAAATTAAAGGGATCACTACCAAACCGGATGCCAAGATGATAAAGGCGGTATTGGTTGCTACCGATATTCAAGAAACGGGGTCGTTTTCTTCCTCAGAACCGCTATTCAATAAAATGCATGATATCAGTAAATGGACCATTGTAGATAACATTCATGGGATTCCGGAAGATTGTCCACACAGAGAAAAATGCGGTTGGTTGGGCGACGCACATGCTTTTTGTGAATATGCGCTATACAATTACGATATGTATGATTTTTATAAAAAGTACATGGAAGACATCCGCACCCAAATGCGACAAGTTAATGGACATACAGATACTGCTTTGAAATTTTTGGCACCAACCATGATTGCTCCCGGAAAGCGAACTTCAACGATTGCTAAAATAGATTGGGGTGTTGCCACGATGTATTTGCCATGGTATAATTATGTCTATTACGGAGACGATACTATTGTAATGGAGTATTATAACGAAATGAAGATATTGACTGAATACTATTTGTCTTTCAAGGGGTCAAATGGCATTATGGAAAACGGTATGGGCGATTGGTGTCCACCGAGCTGGGATCGTAGAAGTAATCCCGGGGCAATGGAGTGTGATCCCATTATTTCGGCCAATGCCTATTTTTATGATGTATTGGGGATTATGGAGGTCTTTGCAAAAATCAATTCTGATGAGGTGTTTGAGACTAAAATGAAAGAAGAAAAAGCCCAACTGCTTGCCGCATTCAACAAGGAGTATCTGGTTGACATTCCACAGACAAATTACAAGTGGTACCAAAGCCAAACAGCAACCGTTCAGGCGTTGCAATTTGGGATGGTGCCCGATGCAGAAATAGAAAATGTAGTTAACGGATTGGTACACGATATAACTGCAGTAAAAGGAGGACATCATTCCACAGGGATTCATGGGAACAGATATATTTATACGGTTTTGACCAAATATGGTAAAGCGGATTTGGCGCATCAGATTTTGACAACTCCCGATTTTCCTAGTCAGACGTATGTAATGAACTCCGGTTTTACCACTTGGCCTGAGCGTCAATTTGAATGGGAAAAATTAGAAGGGCCTTCCAATTCGTTAAATCACCCGATGCATAGTGGGTTTGCAGCGTATTTCTATGAATCACTAGGAGGAATTAAATCTTCAAAAACACATCCCGGCTATAAAGATTTTACAGTCAATCCTCAATTTCCAAGTCAACTGAAAAGCGCTAGTGTTGAGGTTCCTACTCCTTACGGCACCATCAAAAACACATGGAATGTTGATGGTACAACGATGACCGTGGAGTTGGAAGTTCCCTTCAACACAACCGCTGAGGTTATCTTAAGTGCCCAGCAACAAAGCTTACTAAAGATTAACGGAATGCCTCTAGCTGATTTTCTACAAAAACACAATCTCATTCAGGCAGCCGATAATTTGCTTTTAGGTTCTGGTGCCTATGTGTTAACTTATAAACGATAGCTTACTTTTGCCAAAGAATTTAACATACACCCATTAAATGTTCAATACATCAAATTTTATGAGGCTTCTCTCCCCATGTTTTTTAACCGTTGTTTTTTTACTATTGGTATCACACAACACCTTTTCGCAACAACGTCGTCAACCTAATGTTTTGTTTATTTTGGTGGACGATTTGGGGGTTCATGACTTGGGGGTTACGGGGAGTACATTTTACGAAACCCCTGTTGTCGATGTCTTAGCTTCGGAAAGTGTAACGTTTTCAAATGGCTATGCTGCTAGCCGTGTGTGTAGTCCTTCGCGTGCGAGTATTATGACCGGAAAATTTACGGCGCGCCACGGTATCACAGATTGGATAGGGGCAAAAGCAGGAACCGCTTGGCGAACAAGAAACCGACACGATAAGCTATTACCAGCAGATTATGTAAGGCAATTGCCACATGACGATATTACAATTGCAGAAGCTTTTAAGGCAGCAGGATATAAAACCTTTTTTGCGGGAAAATGGCATTTGGGTGATGAGGGGTCTTACCCTGAAGACCATGGATTTGATATTAATATTGGCGGGATTCATGCGGGATCTCCACGGGGAGGATTTTTTTCGCCTTGGCAAAACCCTAAGCTTCAAAACAGACAAGATGGTGAGAATCTAACCTTGCGCCTTGCCAACGAAACAGCACAGTTTATGGAGGCGCATAAGGATTCAACATTTTTTGCTTTTCTTTCCTTTTATGCGGTACATGCACCCCTACAAACCACAGCAAAAAAATGGAAAAAATATCGAGATAAAGCGGCTACAATGGGCGTGCCCAACACGGCTTACGAAATGGAGCGTGTGTTACCCATACGAAAAGTTCAGGACAACCCCGTTTATGCCGGTTTGGTTGAAACCATGGACACAGCTGTTGGCGTGGTGTTAGACGCCTTAAAGGCGCATGGTTTGGAAGACAATACTATTGTCGTTTTTACCTCTGATAACGGTGGTGTTGCTTCGGGTGATCACTATGCCACAAGCAATCTTCCGCTTCGTGGGGGAAAAGGCTATCAATGGGAAGGAGGAACACGCGTTCCTGTATTTATTAAAGTACCATGGTTAGCTAATGTGCAAAAGGTAAGCGAAGTGCCTGTTATTGGAACTGATTTTTATCCAACCCTATTGGATTTGGCGGATATTTCATTGCTTCCTGAACAGCACAGGGATGGCATGAGTTTAAAACCCTTACTTGAGGGCGGAAGTCTTGAAAATCCGAGACTGCTCTATTGGCATTATCCTCATTATGGCAATCAGGGAGGCGAGCCAGCCTCTATAGTGCAGTGGAATCAATGGAAACTCATTCAGTATTGGGAAGACGGGCGTCAAGAGTTGTTTCGGCTCCCTTCTACAGAGACTGATGAAATGAATGTGGTGGAATCATATCCTGAAATTGCTGAGAAATTGACCGATTCTCTTATGAATTGGCTAACCTCAGTAGAGGCAAAATATCCAGTTAAAGACCCAGAGTATGACCAAGAAAAAGCAAAAGCACGTCAATTGAAGACGGAAACCAATAAATTACCATCGCTTGAAGCCAACAGGGTAAAAATGCTTTCTGAGGATTTTAAACCCAACGATAATTGGTGGAAAAGTGAGTTAGGGAAATAAACAATTCCTATTTTTAATGTTAGCGTTCAGGGTTTTTGGCTAGAAAATCTAATAATATGGATTTCACATCTGCTACAGTTCCTTCTTTTAGCCCATTGTTGATGTTGGCACCTGTTATCCAATACAAAACCATACCTGCGTCAGAGCAATCCCATTTTCCCTTCTGAAATTTTACAATATTATCAACCTCAGCAATTTTACCAATCGTCCAAATCCATTGCATTCTAGGATCGGGGTGATTTTTTGCCCAGTCCCACTTTTCTAAAGCTACTTTTAGGTGGCTGTTTTGATCTGGTATACGCACTTCTTCAACACCAAAATCTATAATCTCTTGCCAAGAATAGAAGTCGCCCGCATTGTCGTTGGCAGGGTGGTGTGTAACTACCTTTACAAAGGGGTGTTTTTTTTTGGAGGATTTCTTTAATGCCATGCCAATAATATCAGGCTCCCCTGCTTCGATAATCCAAAGTGGATCTTCGGCTGTTGAGGCATTTATAGCTGCTGTTAAGTCTTTAAGCGTTTGTTTTTTTTGCCACAGGGCGTCATAAAATACTAGGTTGTCAAAACCGCCCCATCTTCTTGCGGTAACATCACAGCTGAGTTGCATTAAGTGATGACGTTCTCTCTCTGGTTTTGCCGTAATGCGGTGATCTCCAACCAAGTCACAACTGTGCGAATAATGCACCAATCGATCTTCCAAACCCGCAGCACGGAGTAAGGCAATGCTTACGGCAGTGCCTCCAAGGTCGTCGGGGTCGGGTGAGTTTCCATCGGCCACTATGGCAATACGTCCAGGGGGTGGTGAAATGGTTTGTGAATGCGCAACTGGACTTAGAAACAATACGATGAGGAGTACCCATATTTTTTTCATAATAATATTTTAAAGCATAACGTCTTTTAACGAATTTAAGTTAAAAATAATCTAGCCTTTACGTATACTTAACCTGTGGTGTCCTGTTGCTGTAGGGTATTTTGAGAAATATACAATTTATACTACTTAAAAGTGAAGATTAGACAATAGATAGCAGAAAGTGCAGGACAGTTGTTAGCCCCAATGAATATAGTTTAGTCAAAATTAAACACTAACTTAAATTATATGAAACTAAAATCCATACTAAACAAAGCTATTGGGTTGATGCAAATCAAGCTTTTAGCGATAATGTTTTTTTTGATTTCGGCATTCTCGTTCGCGCAAACGATTACGGGTACGGTGAGTGCAGACGGTCAGCCACTTCCTGGGGCTACAGTCTTGGTTAAAGGAACAAATACAGGAACAAGCACAGACTTTGATGGCAATTATGCTATTGCTGCAGATGCGGGTAGTACACTTGTGTTTTCATACGTAGGTTTTGCTTCTCAGGAAGTCGTTGTTGGCGCTCAGGTACAGATTGACGTAGTACTAGAGTCTGACAATAAACTAGATGAGGTTGTGGTTATCGGATACGGTACGCAGCTAAAATCTGACTTAACAGGTTCTGTATCTTCGGTAAGTTCAGAAGATTTGACGGCTATTCCAACTTCACGTGTAGACCAGGCCTTGCAAGGTCGTGCAACAGGTGTTCAAGTAACACAAGTTAGCGGTGCACCGGGTGCAGGTACTGTTATTCGTGTTCGTGGGGGTAACTCTATTACGGGTAGCAACGAACCCCTTTGGGTAATTGATGGTATTGTAGTAGGTACTAACTTCAACTTAAATAACATCAACGCAAACGATATTAAGTCTATCGAAATTCTAAAAGATGCCTCATCAATTGCCATTTACGGTTCAAGAGGTGCAAATGGTGTAGTTCTTGTTACCACTAAAAGTGGTAAAGGTAGAGGTGAAGGTAAACCAGAGATCAACGTTAATCTTTTTACCAGTACACAGTTTTTACCTGAATTGCCAGATAGACTTTCGAAAGAAGAGCAAATTACGTTCACGAACGAAAGTGCACGTTTCCGTTCTGCTGCAGAGCCCTTCCCTGGCGATCCATCGCAGTATCCAAACAACGATTGGGTAGACCTAGTTTTGGATCCTGCTCAGATCTATAATACAGATATATCTATTGCCGGATCAACAGATAAGGTTAATTACTACACTTCTTTGAACTACTTTAACCAAGAAGGTATTGTTAAGAGTTCAGGTATTGAAAAATACATTTTTAGAACAAACTTAGATGTAGAGCTTAGCGATAAGTTAAAAACAGGATTTAGAGTAAACTACTCAAGACTTGAGCAAGATAATGCCTTGGCAAGCTACAGTCAGGCGGCTTTTGGAATTTTACGCACACAACCTGCGTATAACGACGATGGTTCTTTTAATGGATTTAATGACGTTGTAGGTTCTCCATTTTCAAACCCCTTAGCTAACAGAGCGCTTAATACAAACGAAACGTTCACAAACAACCTTTTAGCTACGGTATATTTACAGTATGAGCCGATAGAGAATTTGATTATACGTTCGACGTTTAGTCCAGAGTTTAACAACACAAAGCAAAACAGATTTAATTCCAGTCAAAACCCTGGAAACTTATCTATTGGTGTGCTAGACGGTGGTACGGCTAGCGTAAGAACGGTAGCAAGTTCAGGATGGAACAATGAAAACACCATCCAATACAGCACTGATATTGACGACGATCACAGTATAGTTGCCCTTGCAGGTGCATCTTTCCAAAAAGTTTCTACGGAAACGGTTCAAGCTGAGGCTGCCGGTATTACAAGTGATGCTACAGGATTCAACAGCTTAGGAAACTCTGATCCTACTAGATCTGTAGTGACTAGTAATTACTCAGGATTCCAAATTGCATCTTTCTTTGGACGACTAAACTATACCTATAAAGACAAATATTTATTCACCTTGGTAGGTAGAGCTGACGGTAGTTCTGTGTTTGCAGAAGGCAATAAATATGAGTTTTACCCCTCTGTAGCAGGTGCTTGGAAAATTTCTGAAGAAGATTTTATGCAAGATCAAGATATTTTTCAAGATCTTAAGTTAAGAGCTAGTTACGGTAGATCTGGTAACCAAGCCATCAATCCATACAGAACATTTGGTATTTTGACAGAGGCGAACACCACACTAAACGGTGTTGAGGTTCCAGGATTAACTTTAGGTAGACCTTCTAACCCAAACTTAAAGTGGGAAACTACAAATTCCTTTGATATTGCCCTGGAGGCATCGCTGTTTGGCGGAAGAGTATTTACTGAGTTTAACTACTACTACAAAGAAACTGAAGACTTACTTCTTGACGTTACCATTCCAAGACAAACAGGTTTTACAAGTCAATTGCAAAACATTGGATCGTTGAAAAATTCTGGGTGGGAATTATTGGTTAATTCAACTAATATCAACAAATCAGACTTTAGCTGGAATTCAACAATAACGCTGTCTGCTAACAAAAATGAAATTTTAGACCTTGGTGGACAAGAGTTCATTGACGTTGTGGTAGATCCAATTATTGGTTCAGGTAACACGCGCTTAATTGTTGGTGAATCAGTTCCAGTATACACAGGTGTACGTTATTTGGGCACTTGGAAAAGCCAAGCAGAAATTGATGCTTCAGGGTTGACATCTCAAGTAGTTGGAGGTTCAAGATTTGAAGATCTTAACGGCGATGGTATTATTTCTACAGAAGACAACGTTGTCTTAGGTAGTCCATTTCCAGATCTATTCTTTGGAGTTGAAAACTCGTTTTCTTACAAAAACTGGGATTTTTCGCTCTATTTCCAAGGAACTACAGGAAACGAAGTGTTTAACCTCTTGATGCGTAACAACTACTTTAACCGTGGTGAAACTGTAAAATTCGGAGATTTACGTGACCGTTGGACAGTAGATAATCCAACATCTGATATTCCAAGAGCCGGTGCGGATTCTGTTACCAACACACCACCAAACTCCATGTATGTGGAAGATGGTTCACACATTCGTCTAAAAACAGTAAGACTAGCATATAATTTTGATGCTGAAAAGTTAGGTATAAATGGAGTTAAAAATGCTACGCTATATTTTTCAGGATCTAACTTGCTATTGTTCTCAAAAACGAGGTTAATAGACCCAGAATCGAGTAACTTCGGTAGAACAGGATTGGGTAACATTGCACAAGGATATTTGAGTGCAGAGTACCCTAACCCACGTGTGGTAACTGTTGGATTAAACGTAACTTTTTAAAGAAATAAACATGAAAACTAAAAATATAATTTTATACCTCTTTGTAGGTATTTTAAGTTTTGGATGCGAGAGTTTTTTGGAAGAAGATCCGAAAGCCCTTATTGCACCTGAATCCTTTTTTGCTTCAGAAAATGATGCAAGACAGGCAGTTCAAGGAATGTATGCAATCCTAAAGAATAATTCCATTTATGGGCAGGTTGGTTTAGACCATTTTTATGATAATGGTGCCGATATTATTGAGCCAAACCGTGCTGCTAACTTTGTTCAGCCTATTGGTAACTATATTTTGAATGAGGCTTTAGCAGATGTGTCTGTTCAGAAAATGAGTGTTTCTGATACTTGGAAAGACTTGTACAGAACGGTTTTAAATGCCAATGTTATTATAGATCGTGTAACAGATAACGAAGCTATAGGTACCGAGGCAACCCGTAAAGACATTATTGCTGATGCACGATTTGTACGCGCATTGTGCTACTGGCACATTACAAACCTTTGGGGTGATGCACCTTACTATACGGAAGTGCTTACTCTGGAAGAAATCGGTTCTTTAGGAAGAACTCCTGAAGCAACGATTATTGAGGGTGTCATGGCGGATTTACAATTTGCACAAGACAACTTGCCAAGTGTTCATACCGATGATCAAAGAGGTAGAGCTTCAAAATGGGCAGCAGCTGTAATTATGGCCAAAATCTACATGAAGCAAAAGCAATGGCAACAAGGTTTAGATAAATGTCTTGAAATTATAAATCAATCCTCACACAGATTGTTGGATAATTACAATGATGTGTTCGATCCTTTCGATGAATACAACGACGAAATTATTTGGTCTTTGGATTTTGCGAAAGATATTACAGGTCAATTTGACCCCGCTTTCCCGGGTGCAGCCTTTGCTGGAAATAGTAACTGGAGACCCAGTATGTTTAACCCACGTTTAAGAGATGAGCCAAAGAACACTTCAGAAAGAAATGCGCTTAAAGACGCTTTAACTGCAAGGGGAGAAGCATTTAACGGAACGGGGCTGCAAGTAGCTTCAAAAGATTTCGCTGAGAAATTTCCATTAAATGACAAGCGCAGAGAGTTAAATATCGTAGATAATTATCTAGGATTCGATTTGGTATTCCCCTATATGGCAAAGTTTTGGAACTTAGAGCTAGACAGATCTCCTCGTTTTAATCACTCAGATAACCGAATGGTGTTCCGTATGGCAGATGTTCATTTGATGGCGGCAGAGTGTGAAAATGAGCGTGCAGGAGGTAATCCAAATACCGCTTTCGAATACATTAGAGAAATCAGAGAGCGTGCTTACGAAACCGTTGCAGAGGCTGAAGCCATTAAAGGTTTAAGCCAGCAAGGGTTTAGAGAGGCCATTTACGATGAACGTAAGTGGGAATTGGCTGCCGAAGCGCACAGACGATATGACCTTATTCGATGGGGTATCCTATTGGATGTTGTTCAAAATCTTGAATACCGCTTTTGGGAACCAAACAGAAACATTAAACCACATCACGTAAAATTGCCAATTCCATTACAGGAATTAGAGGCAAATCCAAATCTTTTGGCATCTGATCCAACAAACAACGGATACAGATAGAAATGAATTAGGTTTAATAGTTTATAGTT
>ENA-OUOG01001506-OUOG01001506.1-marine-metagenome-genome-assembly--contig:-NODE-1506-length-26740-cov-18.429809_pt1 | contig 26740 bp, 25 predicted proteins | sample MGYA00248635_ERZ508505 | MGnify/ENA primary metagenome ERZ508505 (study PRJEB26176, sample SAMN06267871) | marine metagenome | isolation source: Saanich Inlet, British Columbia, Canada | place: Pacific...
TCAGCCTTTGTGCAGGCCGCATTCGCGGGAGGACTGCTCCCACCACCAGCGGCCGGCGCGGGGGTTCTCGCCTTCGAGAACGGCACGGGTGCAGGGGGCGCAACCGATCGACGGGAAGCCCTTGCGGTGCAGGGGATTCGTGGGGACGCTGTGGGAGTTCACGTACGTGTCGAGCTCCGCGTCCGTCCAGTCGACGAGCGGGTTGAATTTGATCAGGCCGGTCATGCCGTCCCGTTCGAGGCGAGGGAGGGAAGCGCGGTTGTCGCTTTGGGCCGCACGCAGCCCCGTCACCCAAATGGCAGCCCCGTCCAGCGCGCGCTTGAGCGGGTCGATTTTGCGGATGCGGCAGCAAGTTTTTCGGGCTTCAAGGCTGCGGAAGATGGCCGACATGCCTTGCTCGTTCACAAACTCCTCCAACGACGCAGTGTCAGGAAAATAGGAGGTGAGGTCGAGGTTGCGGTACTTGCTGCGCGTGCGGTCGATCAAGTCGTACGTCTCGGGAAAGAGACGGCCCGTGTCGAGCGTGACGAGCTTCACAGGCAGGTCGTGCCGCGCGATGAGGTCCGTCAACGCCTGGTCCTCGAGGCCCAGGGACGTCGTGAACACGACTTGTTCCGGGAACTGGTCACACAGCTCGCGAAGCGCCGTGACGGCGTCGGTGCTGACAAAGAGGGGCAGGGTCGACATATCTCGAAGATACGTCGAATCATTTAAAACCTACTAATCCGATGGGAAAAAGATTTTCTGGAGAAAGGCCGCCGCTCGAGGGAGGGCGTTCAGTCCTGTCTCACGGGATCGTCAGGATGGACAGCGAGGTCGGCGAGTGTGCGCTTTTCCAAGACGGCGAGGTTGGCGTCGCGCACTTCCGCCATGAGCCGGTTGAGGCCGCACACCGCTTCGTTGCAATCCGTGCAACGCTCGTAGAAGTTCAGGCTCACGCAGGGGAGGGGCGCTATGGGGCCGTCGAGGATGCGAATCACTTGGGCGAGCGGGGTGTCCTCGGGGTGCTTGAGGAGGTAGTAGCCACCGCCTTTGCCTTTCTTCGAACCGAGGATGCCACCTCGCTTCAGGTCGAGGAGGATGGTCTCCAGGAACTTGGTGCTCATCGGATGCGTCTGGACGATCTCCGTGATGGACGTCGGCGTGTCGGACGCGGCAGCGTCGACGTCCGACCCCTCCGAGCGACGCGCGAGGTCCGCCCTGACGAGCGAACCGAGGGCGCGAAAGGCGTATTGCGCTTTTTTGGACAGCATGACCCCAAGGTAGGAAGAGTGCGAGTCATCATCCTACCTCGCACCAGGGTTTGGGCATTTGGAATGCGTCTAAAAATGTCTCGCGCAGCCCCTTTTGTGACCTAGGTCTGAAAACATGCTCGCCAAAAGGCCTTAAATTGGGGGTTCACCTTGCACTTTTCAGATTCAACGAGGCCATCCTCCTTGAAGAATCTCACATGACGACTGACATGAACCCATCTTTCTCTCACGCATTGCGCTTGATTGTGGTCGGGGGCGCCACGTGGCTTGCCGCGTTCTCGGGCCTCGCCCAAAACCACACCGTCGCCCACCAATGGAATGAGCAAGTGCTCGAGGCCATCCGGAACGACTTTGCTCGGCCCACGGTTCACGCACGCAACCTCTACCACGCGAGCATTTTGATGTACGATTGCTGGGCGGCGTATGACACCACGTCGGCCGAGACCGTTTTCTTGGGGAAGACGTTTGACGGGTACACGTGCCCATTTGACGAGGCCTCGTTGGAAATTCCAACGGACCTTGGCGAACGTCGGGACGCCCAAGAGGTAGCCATCAGTTACGCCACGTACCGCTTGATCAAGCACCGTTATGTGGCAAGCCCACAAGCGGAAGCCACCATGGACAACATTTACTTCCAAATGGTGCTCCAGGAGTTGGACACGTTGTTTGAGTCGACCGATTACGCGACGTACGGGGCGCCGGCTTTGGGCAACTACCTCGCGGAGCAGCTGATCGCTTACGGCATGACAGACGGATCGAACGAGGCGAACGACTACGCCAGCACATGCTACGTGCAATCGGAGCCCAACATCTTGCCCGAGGTTCCAGGCACCAGCGGCCAAGTCGACCCCAACCGTTGGCAGGCGGTGGAATTGAGTTTCGCCATTGATCAAAGCGGTGAGTTGCTCACCGAGACCCCACCGTTCCTTGGCCCAGAGTGGGGTGATTTGGCGGGATTTTCGCTGCGCGATTCGAATTTGACGGAACTGGACCGCGACGGATGCACGTACCGCGTTTGGAATGACCCGGGAGCTCCTGTCTACCTCGACACGAATGAATACAGCGACTTCTCGGACCCGTGGAAGTGGAACCACGGCATGGTCCTGAGTTGGTCTGAGCACCTCGATCCTGCGGACGGGGTGATGTGGGACATCAGCCCGGCTTCGCTGAAGTACGACGGAAGCATTCCTGCCACCGAGAACTTCGACCAGTTTTACGCTTGGGAAGAAGGGGGGTTGCTGTCGTGGTACGACGAGGCAGGCAATTTTGGAGGGCAGGGCTACGACGTCAACCCGTTCACGGGGGAGCCGTACGAGCCGGAAATCGTGCCACGTGGGGACTACGGTCGGGTGATCGCGGAGTTTTGGGCGGACGGTCCGGATTCGGAAACGCCTCCTGGACACTGGTTCACGTTGCTCAACGAATTCATCCTGGACGGACAGGAGGGAGAGCACCGCTGGCGCGGGCAGGGCCCCATCATCGACGACCTCGAATTTGACGTGAAGTCCTACCTTGCCCTTGGCGGTGCGATGCACGACTGCGCCATCTCGGCTTGGAGCATCAAGGGTTACTACGATTACGCTCGACCGGTTTCTGCCATTCGTTACATGGCGGAGCACGGCCAAAGCACCGACCCCGGACTGCCCAACTATCACCCCGCCGGATTGCCCTTGATTCCGGGTTTCATCGAAGTGGTGGACGACACCGACCCGTTGGCGTTCTTCGACGGCGAGGATCAAGTTGGCAACATCAAGGTTCGGTGTTGGAAGGGCCCCGATTACATCGAGGTTCCGCTGATTGACGAGGCGGGTGTGGATTGGATTTTGGCGGACCGCTGGTGGCCTTACCAGCGCCCGAGCTTCGTGACTCCTCCTTTCGCGGGTTACGTCAGTGGTCACAGCACCTATTCACGCGCGGCGGCGGAGCTTTTGGAGCTTTTGACGGGGTCGCCATACTGGCCGGGAGGTTTGGCCGAATGGCCGGCGCCGATGAACCAGTTCCTCGTGTTTGAGGACGGTCCCAGCGTGAGCTTCAACCTGCAGTGGGCGACGTTCATGGACGCGTCGAACGAAAGCGCCTTGAGCCGCATGTGGGGGGGCATCCACCCGCCGATGGACGACGCACCAGGCCGCACGATCGGCAAGCACGTGGGGCGAAACGCCTTCCATTACGCCGAGACCATCGTCTTCCCTCAGTGGGCGATGGAATTCGGTGGGGATGGGTTCTTGCCATCAGACGAATGCCAAGGAGACTTCAATGCCGATGGGGTGTGCGGTTCCGGTGACTTGATCTTGTTCCTAACTGCCTACGGGGCAGGATGGACGGGGCCCTACGACATGGACAACAGCGCGACGGTGGACACCCAAGACTTGCTGGTCTTCTTGACGCGCTTCAACGAGGTTTGTCCTCAATGACAGGGCTGGGGTTTCGGCCAGCTTCATCCGAGCCGTCTTGAACAATGCGTTTGGAACAACTTCAATGTTCTTGTCGATGAGGCGTGTCTGATTGGTGCATCTTTGGATGCGACGGAAACGCCCTCGGGCATGTCGGAAATTTGTTGTCCATGGATACCAAAAACACCCACCTTCTGCTCTTCAGCGCCGCTTTTTTGGTGCTTGGATTCATCCTCGGCCGCGTCACTGGACGTCAAGCCCCTCGGGGAGTCCAAGGCCATGGACCTCAGCACCTTCGTTGGTCTGGTCAAGGTGAAGCGGAGGTTGAGGTGAGGATGATTGCAGATGGCGAATTCGAGGGAGATACTGCGTTTGAGCTGCCTGGAGGAGGACAGGTTCATGTGGTTCGCAACGGTGACGAATATGAAGTCGAGGTGGACATCGATGAAGACAAGGAAGACGCGGGGAAGCCGGTGAGAGTGGAAAGGCGCGTCATTGTGGTGACAGAAGAACAAGAAACTAACCCTTGTAATAGCAACTTATGAAAATCAATCGAGCAACGAATTGGCTGACGGTCTTTGCGGCCTGTGCCGTGGTGTTGGCCAGCTGCAGTGGGGCCGAAGAAACCCCCGTTGAAGAGCCCACGGTGTCCTTCCTGGAGTTGGCCATTGAGCAGCGCGGCGAGCCGTGTGCGTGCTTGACAGAAAACAACGAGGCCATGTCCGGTTTGTTGGAGTCGTTGAGAAGCACAGAAAAAGTCTCTGCTCAGGAGCTCAACATCCAGATCGCGCAGATGATGTTGCCCTGCATGAAACCGACTGGCAACGTCGACACCGACATGGCTTATTCACGGGCGATGGGCGAATGCGAGAGATTCAGCGAATTCGTCGAAGTGATGAAACAAGTGAAGACGGAAGTCCAAACACGGGTCACCGAAGAAGCCGCAAGCGACGAAGCTAATGGCTTGGATGGTGCAAAGGGGGCGAGCCAGATTCTCGACAAATTGAAAGGGAACTGACCCCTTCGTGATCTACGACCGCGTTGCGGTCATTCGGAACCTTCGAGGCCGAGTCGTTTGAGCACCGCTTGAACCTCGGCCTCGGTTTTTGTGAGCTTTCCTTGGCAGAAGTCAAGGAGGATGCCGGCGCGTTGCAACTTGGGGGTCAGCATGTCGATGCCGAGTTCCCCAGCTTGGAGCTCGCTCAAGATTTCTTGCAATTCACGGACCGCGTCGTCGTAGTTCAAAGGGGAGTCGGGGGAGTCACTCATCAGGGTCCGAAGTTACGCGGGTCACCGTGACGTCCGCAAGGCCTTTGTGAAAGCGGATTTGGAGGTTGTCTCCCAAGCTCAAATCCGCGGCATCCCTCACCGCCTTGCCGTCCTTCCGTGCAACTGAAAAGCCGCGTTGCAACGTCTTGTCGGGATTCAGGGCATCGACGGTGCTCGACAAATGAGCCATGCGTTGGACGTGCTTTTCCAGGGCCTGCTTCGCCCAGCTGGACACCTGTTCGCGGGCGTGAGAGAGCCTCAACGCTTCCGCGGCAAGCATTTGGCGCGGTTGAAGGCGAAGCGTTTGCATGTCTTGCGCGAACCGTTCCCGTTCCCACGTCAGCCTTTGTTGCACACGCTGGCCCATGGCGAGGCTCCATTCGGCAAGCCGAGATCGTTCGGTGACCATGCGGTCGACGAGGAAATCGGCCACAGCGGTGGGTGTTTTGAACTGGCGATGTGCCACGAGGTCGGCCACACTCAGGTCCGTTTCGTGGCCAATGCCGGTGAGGACCGGGTGGGGACATTGTGCAATGGCAAGGCAGAGCTCAAGGTCATTGAAGGCGTCCAGGTCGAGCGCGGAACCGCCACCTCGAACCACCACTGCGGCGTCGGGACCCCATTCCTTGGCCCGCTCCAGAGCCGCGATGAGTGACGGCGGTGCTTCCTTCCCCTGCACGGTGGCAGGAAAGACCTCGACGTCAAATCCGACACCCCATTCGTTGCGGAGCAGGTGCATCCCAAAATCCCGAAACCCGGATGTCCCAGGAGACCCCACCAAGGCGATGCGTTGCACGAGTTGGGGCAGGGGAATGCCACGGTTCCATTCAAAGGCGCCTCGTGCTTTGAGTTCGGCGATCGTCGCTTGCTTGCGACGTTCCGCTTCCCCGATCATCGCTGAGAGGTCAATCTCCTCAATCACGAGGCTGACTCCGTACACGGGATGGTAATTGACGCGGCCGCTGAACACGATTTCCGTGCCGGCAGACAAAACTTGGTTGGCAGCTTCTCCAAGCGATTCGCGAACCACCGCGTGTTGCGTTTTCCAGAGGGTGCCGCGCATCACGGCCAAACGTGTGCCGTCCACCTCCTCGACCAATTCAAGGTAGACGTGCCCCGAAGGACTCTTGGAGAGTTTGGCGATTTCCGCCTTGAACCAAAGGGCACGGCCCTGAGTCACCTGTTCAAGGGTGCGCTTCAGGCTCTCTCCGAGCTGGGAGAGCGTGTAAATCTTGCGTTCTTCCGTCTCTGCGCTCAACGTGCTCCCAGCTTCCACGACTCCTGAATCCCGTTCTCGCCCACAAAGTTGACAATCTGAATGCCCGAGGTGCTCCATTCGATGCGCTGCTCCGACGCGACATTGGTGGCGTGAATCACGCGACCTGCAAGGTCGGACACCACGAGGCGTCCGCGTACAGGAGCGGTCCAAGTCCAGGTGTCGCCCGAGAGGAAGGACGGGCGAGCCCACCCTTGGCTCAATGTCTCTTCAATCGCCGTGCCGCCCGCTTCAGGGAGGGTGAAGGTGGCTCCGGCGTACGTGTCGCCACCGGTGGTTCCGTTGCCGTTGACCGCGAGTGCGCTCATGTAAAAGTCGGCGTCCCCTGACCCGGCAGCTGGGGCTGTCCACGTGACGTCAAAGCTGTTTGACGAGCTCGGTGCGTTGTGCTCTACGATGTGGCGCCCACCGACGTCATCGAGTTGCGCGTTGGTCGACACCGATCCGAAGGAACCGGCGTTGGAGCCGTCCGTCAGAACCACGGTGCTCTGCATCCCATAATCCATGCTTGCATCGCCACCGACGACGACCATCCGCACGATGTAATCCTGACCAGGCATGTACTCCGTCACCATTTCTTCGGTGTTCCAATCCAAGACCTCAAACGCCGCCGTCACTGACGCACCCGCGCTGTTGTGGCAGCTTGTGCACACGGGATGAGAACCAGGCGCCCCTGTTCGGTCGCGGTTTTGTTCTTCGGCCACGCCATTCGATGAAGCCACCAAGCCGGCCAAACCGGCAATGGCGAAAGGGACGAGGAGGGAGGAATGTTTCATGAGGGGGAATCTACAGCGTTTTGTGCTTTGGAAAAAACCGTATCTTACCCATACGAACAACTCCTTTGGATACCTCTCTTTTCTTTCCAGATTCCACGCTCGAGGAACGCTACCAACAATCGCTGGAGGACATGCAATACGCGCGCTCCATCCAATCGATGATGGCGCCCACAAGCGACCAATTGAATGCCCAATTCCCCGAGTGCATGGTCTACGACCGGCCCATGGATCAGCTCAGCGGCGACTTCATTTTTGTGGCTGACCGAGAGGATTTGTCTTACTTGGCGGTCTGTGACTGCACGGGTCACGGCATGAGCGCGGCCCTGATGACGGTGTTGGCGCGGGAGAAGATTTGGCAGGCGATGCACCGCGCTTCAGGGCCAGCTCATTTGCTGACACGGCTCGACGAGAAATTCAGGGCAGCCATGATGAACGGAGACGTGAATCGGATGCGCGCCATAGGCATGGGATTGGACTTGGCTGTGCTGGCTTACGAGCCCAAACTCAGCCGCATCCGCTTTGCAGGGGCCAAGCGGCCGCTTTGGATCGTTCGTGGCGGAAAATTGCTGGAATTCAAAGGCACGTCCCGGTCGATTGGCGGGGCGTATTGGCGCCAAATCCCGTTCGTGGAAACCACCCTCCAAGTGCGCCCCGGCGACAGCATTTTCATGTTTTCCGACGGCGTTTCGGATCAGTTTGGGGGGCCCAAGGACCAAAAGCTCAAACTCAAAGGCCTGCGAACCTTGGTGCTGATGCTTTCTGAGTTGCCGCCCGCCGACCAGCATGAATTCATCAAAACGTGGCTCACGTCTTGGCAAGGCAAATCGCCATCGACGGACGACCAGTTGCTGATTTCGTTCCAAATTCCGACTTTGGGCGAATGAGACGATTCACCTGGATTTTTGTCGGCGGCTGTTTGATTGCGGCGTACGTCGCAGTGTCCATGTACAACAAGCCGCACAAGGATTACGCCTCCGAGGAAGTGGCCAAATCCTGGGCCGCGGACGAACTCGTCGCGTGGTACACGTCCCATCCCGCTGAGGACCATGCGCAGTGGCAAGAAAAAGTCATTGCCGTCACCGGAGAAGTGACCTCGGCCGACAGTCGCGGTGTGATTCTCGCGCCTGGCGTGGTTGTGTCCTGGGAATCGGGAGCGGCACCTGAACAAGCCCCAACAGGACAGGTTTCCGTCAAAGGACGCGTGGTGGGGTTCGACGATTTGTTTGGCGAGGTCCGGTTGGATCACGCGCGACTCACGCCCTGAAATTCTTCACGATTTCTTGACCTATGCGAAGGCCCAGGACTCGCTTTGGGGCGTCAACTTTGAGCCATGTCTTCTCCCTTGACACGCGGTGGGCTTGCCATGTTGGTGGCCTCCGCCACGTTTTCCTGCTCTTCTCCCGTTTCCATGGATTCCTCGTTGTTGCACCCTAAGCTCGCTGAAGCGGCGAATGAACTTTTGCCAGGCAACCAGGCCATGGATTCCGCGCGTGTCGCGGAGTTGAATGACCTCGCGGCTTGGGTGGGTGAAGAGCTTTCCGCTCAAGGTCATGTGGACCTGACCTTCATCTGCACCCACAACAGCCGACGGAGCCATTTGGCGCAGGTTTGGGCTCAAGTCGCGGCGGACATGGCGGGACTTGAAGGCGTGCGCACGTTCAGCGGAGGCACGGAGGCGACGGCGTGCAACCCACGGACCGTGGCGGCGATGCAGCGCGCGGGGTTTGACGTGGTCGTCGCCGACACCCTGCACGGTGCCACGAACCCGACCTACGAAGTCACGGCTGGTCCCGCCCTCGCGTCCATGCGTTGTTTCAGCAAGACCTACGGCCACGAGTCGAATCCGGGCGAGGGCTTCGGTGCGGTGATGACGTGCAGCAGCGCAGACCGCGGTTGCCCCGTCGTGTACGGTTCAGCCGCACGTTTCTCCACGCCCTACCTCGACCCCAAAGTCAGCGACGGCACCGCGGAAGAGGACAGCACCTACGACGCGCGACTCCGCCAAATCGGCGCGGAAATGCTCTACGTCATGGGCCGGGTGGCCCAGGGGAAGTGAGCAGGCCTTAAGCTCCAGCGAGCCACACCAGGTACACTCCGGTGAACAGGGTCAGGAACGCCAACCCGGCCCATGCCCAAGCCCGCAAGACCGGACCCGGCCGCCCCGCCTCGTCAAAGGCATTTCGCGTGACCAGGCGCAGGTTCCACCATGCGATGACCGGGGCGACCACGAAGGACAGGGTGGTGGCGATGTCGACGAGGAGTTTGATTTGGCCTGCGAACTGAAGCACGATGCCAAGGCCGCCCGCGGCGACCAAGATCAACGCCCACGATTCTGTTCGTCGTGAAGCTTCCGTGCCGCGAGCGGCCGCCCAAGCCCGGCTCAGGCTCCGGCCGTACCCGTCGAGCACCGCGAGGCAGGTTCCAAGCATCGCGCTGAAAGCCGCCAGCCCCATGACAGGGCCACTCCACGCCCCAAACTGCTTGGCGTACAGGCCTACAATCCCCGCCGCAAATCCCGCGCTGCTGTCCGGGAGCGTTTCCCCGGTGCGGTGCATCAAGAGCGCTCCGAGGGTCAAGAACCCAAGGGCCAGCACCGCCGAGACCAGAAAACCAAAGTTGAATTCCCGCAACGTCTCTCGCAACGTGGGGCGATATCCCGAGCTTTGGATCCGCTCCAACGTCCAAATGCTGTTCCACGTGCTCAGGTCCACCGCGGTGGGCATCCAACCCATGAGGGCGATCAAGAACCCGAGGCTGGGTGTGAAGGTGCGCCATTCGTCGAGCCTCGCGGCGAGCACCTCGGGATGGGCCTTGGGCGGTGAAGCCACGGCCATGGAGACGGCCGCCAACGTGCTGACGACCAACAGGGCCGCCAGGATTTTGATGAGCTTGTCCAGCGTGTCAAACTTTCCCCAAAGCAAGAGCAGGGTGGAGGCCACAAACAGGACAGCTGCCACCCACGGAGTCGAGGGCTGTCCGGCCCAAGCGGAAATGCCGAGGAGGTGATCGAGGAACGCGGCGGTGACCAAACCGACGGCCGCGGCGACGAAGAAGCACGTCGCCAAACTGAGCACCAGATACATCCAAGATGCGCCCTTGCCCAAGGACCGGTATCCCTCAATCAGCGATTCGCCTGTGATGGAAGCGTAACGCGAGCCGAATTCGAAAAACGGGTATTTGGCCGCGTTGGCTGCCACGACGGCCCACACCAACCCAAACCCCGCCATGGCCCCCGCGCGCGTCGATTGCACGAGGTGCGACACGCCGATGCAGGTCGAGGCGAACAAGATGCCTGGCCCCAAGACGCGCATCCAGCGGCTCAGACCGCGCTCAGTGGGCGAGGGGGTCTCCGTCAAGGGGGGTGTCTTGGCGTTTTTTCAGCTCGTCAAGGTGGCGGTACGTGACGTACATCTTCCAGCCGACGACGGCTTTTTGGAGTCCATTCAAACGCGTCAGATCCGGCACCTTGTGAATGGACGGCAACAGCACCTTGTTCAGGCGCGACAAAAGTCCCCAAACGCTCATTCGTCCCCGCCTTTGGAGGAGCCCTTGAACTGGTCTTCCTTGTACTTGAACAAGACGTTGAACGTCGTCAGGCTGCCGTAAATCCGCGTGATGTATTGCTGCAAGTTGACCTTGTCTTCGTCGCTGAGTTTGTCATGGGCGTTGACCTGCTGCTCCAGGACCCGCAAGCGGTCGCGCACCATCACAATCTTGTGGAAAAAGGTCTCCATGGGGACCTCCTTCGATTGCAGCGAGGTGTCCTCAGGTTGAAGGATCAGGGTTCCGCCGTCCCACCGGTCGCCCAATTCAATGGGGGCCGGTTCGATGTATTGCTCAATGCGGTACATGTGTTCTTCAAAGACCTGCTCTACGGCGGATGTGATGTCCGACAGGTCTGCGCCGGGGCCTTCCATGCCCTCTTCCGTCACCGTCCATCCGTCGTAGGATTTTCCGATTTCTTTCTCGCCAAGGTTTTTGAAATAGACGCGCCAAAAGTCGCCGTCTTGGTTGAAAATCACCCCCTCGCCGTGAGTGGGGTGTTCCACGGTTGCTCCAAGTTGTGCCATGTCATGCAAAGTGCAACCCGAAGGGAAATGTGGGACATCCTGGTTGAAAGGCGTTTCAACATTTCGTCGTGGGAATTTGGACGGCCGAGTGCCCAGGGCGTCCGACGACATCTCGGAACTTCACACCCATGAGCGATTCCTCGACTACTCCTCCGCCTTTCCCCTCGTCCGGACGACTTGCCCGTTGGGACCGCATCGGCCTCGTGGCCATGATTCTTGTTGGGTGCTCCAGCGGAATGGTGGCTTTGGTGGGAGGTACAGATGCTGAGGAGGAGGCTTTCACGCGGTTGACCCATCCCAAGCCCGTGGTGGCCCTCCAGAAAAAGGAAGCACATCCCGTGTTGTTGCGTCAAGGAAGGAACGCCTCGGCTCAAGGGGACGCCGACAGCGAAGGCACCCCACCTTCGGTTTTGGACAGGAATGCAAATCCTGCACCGTCACCTGAGCCGGAGTTTGTGGCTCAGCCGGCTCCGACGGCGGCTCCTGAGCCGCGGGAAGCTCCCAGAGCCACGGAGCGCGACAAGACCATCTTGCCCTGCAGCTGTTGCCGCAAGACGATGCGGGTTCCCAAAAACCCGTACACCGCTCACCAGTCTGCAGCCCGCGCTTTGCCGAACAGCTTCTTCGTCAAGAACGACGTCGAGTTGAACGCCGGGAAGCGCAACGGGAAACTTGTCGAAATCACGGACGGTCGAGGATACCGCGTCGACCGATTGACGCACAGCCACCCGTGGTTGCTGCCAGAGACGTACCAGTTGTTGCAGGACATGGGCAACGATTTTGCCGACGCCATGGAAGGCACCAAAAGCGAAGGCGCCGTGTTCCGCGTCACGTCCGTCACCCGAACGGACAAGCAGCAGCGCAAGCTTCGTCGCCGCAACGCCAACGCGACCAACAGCCAGAGCACGCACAGTTATGGCGCGTCGTTTGACGTTGCATTCATCGATCGCTTTGACGATTCCGCCAATTGCGGAACACCCACCCGTGAGATGGAGCGTCTCTTGAACCGCTACCAAAAAGCCGGCGTCATTTACGTGATTCCCGAGGGGAACTGCATGCACATCACGCTGCGTAAGCCCTGAGCTTAGTGCGTGACGGAAAGCACCTGAGGGGCGAATCCGTCTGCCACCACCAACCACATTCCAGCAGGCAGGTCCTGCACGTCAAGGCGTGAACCCTGACCTAGCTTGGCCACGGCTCCCGTCATGCTTCGTACCGACCACGCTGCAGCGGGAGTGAGTCCGTGCAGGGTCACCACATCCGAAGCGGGGTTGGGGAAGGCCTTGAAATTGGCCAGGCCCGTCTCGCGCACGGCGGTGGCGCATTCCTCCACTTGGTCCTGGATCCACAGCGTGCCGCCGAAAATCGCCAGCCCTGCGCATTGCCCGTGGTCGTACGCGCCGAGGTTGGTGGCGGTGTGCATCGTGCCGCCGTTCTCGGTCATCCAGGTGTCCGCGGTGAGGGCGTTTTGGTAAAACACCTGCTCGTCTTGCGTGCAGTAGTACATCTCGACGGGCACGTCAGGAATCCACTGGTAGACGTCGTTGTCCTGAGCGGCGACCATGAACGGGTGCGCGGGGTCGGCGAGGATGTCGCCAATGAGCCCAGGCTGCATCAATTCTTCGAGCGTGGCCGGGCACGCGTTGTTGATGGTGGCGGCGTCGTTGTTGCCGTCAAAAAGAGGCGGAAGAGTCGAGGCGTAAGGCTCCTGAAAGATCTCGGAGATGTCGTTGTAGAGTGAGCCGTAGTAGCTGTTCCAGCCAATGACGTTGTAGGCCAAATACGCCGGATTCGAATACGTCGAGGACTCGAACGTCAAGGGGAATTGCGTCCCGCTGATGTCGTACGGACCGCTTCCGGGCACGGCCGCCGTCAAGGGGAAGTCGTCGCCGTACGGCGTGGTGGCGAGGTCCCGGGCCAAGGCCATGGCGGCATGGCCACCTTGGGAGTAGCCGGAGATGAAGTTTTGGCCATTCAACGTGTAGGCGAGCTCCTCGCTCAGCGTGGACGCCGCCTTCATCATGAAGTAGCCGGCGTCCGACTCCGACCGCGCGTGCACGTACGGGTGCATCAATTCGCTGGTGCCCAGCCCCACGTAATCTGGCATCAGGACGAGCTGACCGAGGGTGGACATCAAGCCGCCAAACGTGCCTTCAATGCTCATGAACGAGGGGGCGTCCGTGCGCTTGAAGATGGTCCCGTGCATGTACACGTGGATGGGGAGTCCGCACGGGTCGTCAAAGCCTTGCGGCACAAAAAGCGCGCCACTGACTTCAATCGTGTCCTCGAGGTACGGCATGTCGTAGGTGACGCGGTACATGTTGACATCGTAGTCGGCGGAGAACGTCTCACTCGGAATGCCAAACGCCGCGGCCGTCGCCGCCAGTTGACCTTGGGTCAGGGAGATTTGGAATTCCGCGGTTTGCGCCAGGCTGGCAGCATGGAGGGCGCAGCCGAGTGCCAGGGTGAGGGCGAGTTTGGTTGTCATGTGAATCGGTTTTGAAGGAGGCTCAAGGTAGGGGCCCTAACGCAAACAAGGCACACCGTGGGGCGTGCCTTGTTCTTGCGGCACCTCGAAGCGAGGTGCGCGTTTGCGATTACAGGTGGATCACCTCGTCGTACGCCGCGGCAGCGGCTTCCATCACGGCCTCGCTCAGGGTCGGGTGCGGGTGGATGGTCTTGATGAGCTCGTGTCCCGTTGTCTCGAGTTTGCGCAAGGCGACGATTTCCGCAATCATTTCCGTCACGTTGGCACCGATCAAGTGGCCTCCGAGGAGTTCGCCGTACTTGGCATCGAAGATGAGCTTCACGAAGCCGTCTTTGTGGCCCGAAGCGCTCGCTTTTCCGGATGCGGAGAAGGGGAACTTGCCCACCTTGATGTCGTGGCCGGCCTCTTTGGCGGCGTCTTCCGTCATGCCCACACTCGCCACTTCAGGGAAGCAGTACGTGCAGCCAGGGATGTTTCCATAGTCGATGGGCTCGGGGCTTTGGCCCGCGATTTTCTCGACGCAGGTGATTCCCTCCGCGGAGGCCACGTGGGCGAGGGCAGGACCAGGCACGCAATCGCCGATGGCGTAGTAACCGGGGATGTTGGTGGCGTAAAAATCGTCCACCACAATCTTGCCGCGGTCGTGCACGATGCCGCACTCTTCAAGGCCGATGTTTTCAATGTTGGAAACGACACCCGCGGCGCTGAGCACCACGTCGCACTCCAGGATTTCTTCTCCCTTCTTGGTTTTCACCGACACTTTGCAGCCCTTGCCTGAGGTGTCCACGCCGGTGACTTCAGAGCTCGTCATGATGTTGATGCCGGCCTTCTTGAAGGTGCGTTCCAGTTGCTTGGAGACCTCCTTGTCCTCCACAGGGACGATGCGGTCCACGTATTCCACGACAGTGACCTCGGTGCCGATGGCGTTGTAGAAGTAGGCGAACTCCACGCCGATGGCGCCGGAGCCGACCACCACCATTTTCTTGGGCTGCGACTTGAGGGTCATCGCCTCCCGATATCCAATGATTTTCTTGCCGTCTTGAGGCATCGAAGGAAGGTGGCGGGAGCGTGCACCTGTGGCGATGATGATGTGGTTGGCTTCAAGGGTGGACGTGGCGCCGTCGGCGGCCGTCACCTCGAGCTTTTTGCCAGGCATCAATTTGCCCGTGCCCATGATCACGTCAATGTTGTTCTTCTTCATGAGGAAGGTCACGCCTTTGCTCATGCCGTCGGCCACGCCGCGGCTGCGCTCAACCATGCCTCCGAAATCGGCTTTGGGCGAAGCCACCTCGATGCCGTAATCGCCGGCGTGCTCGATGTACTCAAACACGTTGGCGCTCTTCAAGAGGGCCTTGGTGGGGATGCACCCCCAGTTCAGGCAAATCCCTCCGAGCGCCTCGCGCTCCACCACGGCTGTTTTCAGCCCCAATTGCGATGCGCGGATGGCCGTCACGTAGCCGCCAGGTCCGCTTCCAAGAACAATCACGTCGTACTTCATGCCGCGAAGGTACTGCCCCGAGGCGTTGAACTATCTTCGCGTTTTCACGAAAGAATTCACGAAAGGAATCGGACGATGCGCAACTTGATTTTGTTTGGCCCTCCAGGTGCGGGAAAAGGCACCCAAAGCGCCTTCCTTGTGGACCACTACAACCTCGTGCATTTGAGCACGGGCGACATTTTCCGTGCCAACATCAAAGGCGAAACGGAACTTGGCAAGTTGGCTCAGAGCTTCATGAATCAGGGGAAACTCGTGCCGGACGACGTGACGATTCGGATGCTGGAGTCCGAGGTGAACAAACACCCTGAGGCGGCCGGGTTCATCTTCGACGGTTTCCCCCGCACCACGGCCCAAGCAGCTGCGTTGGATTCCTTCCTCGCAGGCCAAGGCCAAACCATCTCCGCCATGCTCGCCCTCGAGGTGCCGGAAGACGAATTGAAAACGCGCTTGTTGGCTCGTGCCGCCACTTCGGGTCGTCCCGACGACGCCGACCCGGCGGTGATTCAAAAGCGCATCGACGTCTACAACGCCGAGACGGCGCCCGTCGCCGACCACTACCGTGCCACGGGCAAGTACCAAGGCATCGACGGAGTGGGATCCATCGAGGACATCACGGCGCGCCTGACGGCGGCCATCGGCGCCTGACTGGCGCGAACCGCAACCCTAGAACCCGGTCCCTCATGGCCAGCCAAAACTTCGTCGACTACGTCAAAATCTGCTGCCGCTCCGGAAAAGGGGGGCAGGGTTCGACACACATGCTGCGCGACAAGACGACCTCCAAGGGCGGCCCTGACGGAGGCGACGGTGGACGTGGAGGTCACGTGATCATTCGCGGGAGCAACCACCTCTGGACGCTTTTGCACCTCAAATACCAACGGCACGTGATCGCCGCGCACGGCGAAGCGGGGTCGGGAAACCGGAAGCACGGTGCCGACGGAAAGGACCAGGTCATTGAGGTGCCGCTTGGCACGCTGGTCAAGGATGCCGAGACGGGCGAGGTCCAAGCTGAAATCACGGAGCACGGCCAGGAATTCATCGCCACTCCGGGCGGACGTGGTGGCCTCGGGAACGACCACTTCAAGTCGTCCACCAACCAATCTCCGCGTTACGCTCAGCCGGGCGAGGACGGGCTCGAGGAATGGAAAATCGTCGAGCTGAAGTTGCTTGCGGACGTCGGTTTGGTGGGCTTTCCCAACGCCGGAAAATCGACGCTTCTGAGCGTGGTGAGTGCGGCAAAGCCGGAGATCGCGGATTATCCTTTCACGACGCTTCGTCCCAATTTGGGCATGGTCGCTTACCGCGGGGACAGGAGCTTCGTGATGGCCGACATCCCGGGAATCATCGAGGGAGCGGCTGAAGGCAAGGGCTTGGGACTCCGGTTTCTCCGACACATCGAACGCAACCCGGTGTTGTTGTTCCTCGTGCCGGCCGACGCCGACGACATTCCTGCGGAATACCAAACCCTGCGCCGTGAGCTCGAGAAGTACAACCCCGAGCTGATGGACAAGCAGCACATCTTGGCGGTGAGCAAATGCGACATGCTCGACGACGAGTTGGAGGTGGAGTTGCGGGCAGAACTGGCCCAGCATTTGGACGTGCCTCCGCTGTTTTTCAGCAGCGTGGCCCAAAAAGGCTTGCAGCCCCTCAAAGACGCGATTTGGAAGGCCATTGTTGAAGCCAATCCGATGCTTCACAACCCCAATTTTCAATGATCGATTCCTCACTCATCCGCGTTTCTCCGGAAGTGAGCGAAGCCCTCAAGGCGGGACAGCCGGTGGTGGCGTTGGAGTCGACCATTGTGGCGCACGGCATGCCGTACCCCGCCAACCTCGAGACCGCGCTGGCCGTTGAAGGCATTGTGCGCGAGGAGGGAGCGGTCCCTGCGACGGTGGCCGTCGTGGATGGCGCGGTGCAGGTGGGGTGCGACCGCGCGACGTTAGAGCGACTGGCCTCGGAGCCCGACGTGGCGAAGGTGTCTCGTCGGGACATGCCCGTCGTGATGGCGAAGGGCGGCCTCGGTGCGACGACCGTCAGCGGCACGCTCATCGGGGCGGGATTGGCTGGCATTCCTGTCTTCGTGACAGGGGGCATCGGTGGGGTGCATCGCGGCGTGGCTGGCACCTGGGACGTCAGTGCCGATTTGGACGAACTGGCCCGCCACAACGTCGCCGTCGTGAGCGCGGGCGCGAAGTCCATCCTCGACCTCCCCAAGACCCTCGAAGTCCTTGAAACCAAGGGCATCACCGTCCTCGGATTCGGCACGGACGAATTCCCGGCCTTCTTCACGCCCCGGAGTGGGCTGCCTGTGGCGCATCGCGCCGACACGCCCCAGGAAGTGGCGGCGATCCTGCGCGCCAAGTGGGGTCTAGGCCTCGAAGGCGGAGTCCTCGTGGCCAATCCGGTTCCAGACGAACACGGTTTTGACGCCGGTGCCGCAACTGACGCCGCTCTCGCGGATGCCGAAGCCCAAGGGGTGGAAGGCAAGGCGTTGACGCCGTTTTTGCTCAAGCACATCGCCGACGCAACGGACGGGAAGAGCTTGAAGGCCAATGTGGCCCTTGTGAAGCACAACGCGCGGATCGGTGCGCGCATCGCAGTGGCGTACACTAGGGCATAACCCTTTGGTTTCAAGGGCTTCACGCAAAGTCAGCGTGCGGGGAGGGGTCGTGTGTATTTTTGTCCTCACATGGCGGCAACTTCCACCACTCCCACGACCCACGACGTCCAGGCCTTTCGCGAAGCACTCCTCGCGGATTACAAATTGATGTGCGTCAGCCGTGAAGCCTCGCTTCTCGGCCGCAAAGAAGTGCTGACGGGCAAGGCCAAGTTTGGGATTTTCGGAGATGGCAAGGAAATGGCTCAGGTTGCCCTTTCCAAGGTGGTGCGTCCAGGTGACTGGCGCTCCGGTTACTACCGCGACCAAACGTTCATGATGGCTCGTGGCCTGCTCAGCGCACAGCAATACTTCGCGGCGCTTTACGCGCACGCAGACGTGGCCGCCGACCCTACTTCAGGCGGGCGACAGATGGGCGGACATTTCGCGACGCGCACCCTGAACGAGGACGGATCGTGGAAGGACCTGATGGCGAACTTCAACAGTTCGGCGGACGTCAGCCCGACGGGGTCGCAAATGCCTCGTCTTGTCGGCCTCGCTCAAGCGAGCAAGGTCTTCCGCGCGCAGCCCGATCTCGCCAGGGAAATGTCCGGATTCACGGACGGTGGCAACGAAATCGCGGTGGGAACCATCGGCGACGCGAGCACGTCAGAGGGGATGTTTTGGGAGGCGATGAACGCCGCGTGTGTCCTCGAAGTGCCCATGCTGATGAACGTGTGGGACGACGGCTACGGCATTTCGGTTCCCAAGAAGTACCAAACGGTCAAGGAGAGCATCTCCACGGCCCTCGCCGGATTCCAGCGCGAAGAAGCGACCAACGGTTTGGTCATCTACCGCGTCAAGGGCTGGGATTACCCCAGCCTGATCGCCACCTACGAGGAGGCGGCCGCTCGTTGCCGCGAAGAACATGTTCCGGTGCTTGTGCACGTGGAGGAGGTGACCCAGCCTCAAGGCCACAGCACCTCCGGTTCTCACGAACGCTACAAATCGCCTGAGCGACTCGCGTGGGCGGCAGAATACGACTGCATTCGCCAAATGGGCCTGTTCCTCCAGCAAGAAGGCGCGGCCACAGAGGAAGAACTCGAGGCCCTTCGGAAGGAGGCGAAAAAGGAGGTGCGCGATCAACAAAAGGACGCGTGGGCGGCCTTCAGGGCGGCCATTGACGAGGAGCGCCTTTCGGCGGTGGACGTTCTGGCTCCGATCGACGCGGGTCGGGCCGACGCGCTGCGCGGGAACGCTGATGCGGGCCGTGCCGAAATCGCCAAGGCGGTTCGTCAAACCCTCGCCGACACCGCGGGCGAAGCGTCGGCCCCGCGCGACGCGCTTTCTCGCTGGCTGGAGGCTTTCGACCGCGACAACGACCAACGCTACAGCAGCACGCTCTACAGCGAACAGGCCGACAGCGCGCTGCGCGTCGCGGCGGTCCACGCCACCTACGACGCCAACCCTGAGCAACTCGACGGCCGCCTGATCCTGCAACGCAACTTCGAGGAGATGTTCCGCCGCGACCCCCGCGTCTTGACGTTTGGGGAAGACACCGGAGGCATCGGAGGGGTGAACCAGGTGATGGAGGGCATGCAAGAGAAGTTTGGCGAAGTTCGAGTGAGCGACACGGGCATCCGCGAATGCACCATCCTCGGCCAAGGCATAGGCATGGCGATGCGCGGCTTGCGCCCGATCGCGGAAATCCAGTACCTCGATTACCTGTACTACGCCCTGCAATTGATGCGCGATGACCTCGCGACGGTGCGGTACCGCACGGCGGGAGGCCAAAAAGCGCCCCTCATTGTCCGCACCCGTGGCCACCGCCTCGAAGGCATTTGGCACAGCGGATCCCCCATGGGAGCCATCGTTCACTCGGTCCGGGGCATGCACGTGTGCGTCCCACGCAACATGACGCAAGCCGCAGGGATGTACAACACGCTCTTGGCCGCGGAAGAGCCCGCCCTCGTTGTGGAGTGCCTCAACGGTTACCGCAAGAAGGAGCCGATGCCTTCCAACGTGGGCGAATTCACGGTTCCACTCGGCGTGACGGAAACGCTTCGCGAAGGCGACGACCTCACCTTGCTGACGTACGGATCCACGCTTCACCTCGCTCTCGAAGCGTGCGACCGCCTCTCGGACATGGGCATTGAAGTGGAGCTCATTGACGCGCAGACCCTGTTGCCCTTCGATTTGGACGGTGCCGTTTCCAAGTCGGTCGAAAAGACCAACCGTTTGCTCGTTGTGGACGAAGACGTTTCTGGTGGAGCTTCAGCTTACCTCCTGGATGACGTCCTCAACCGCCAAGGTGCATGGCGTCACCTTGACGGCCAGGCCAAGACGTTGACCGCCAAGCCGCACCTCCCAGCTTACGGAAGCGACGGCGATTACTTCTCGAAGCCGAGCGTCGAGGACATCGTAGAAACAGCCTACAACGTCATGCGCGAGGTGGATCCCAATGCGTACCCTTCGTTGCGCTGATGGCACGGTCCACGTTTCCCATTCATACGGAGCACATCGACTTGCTCCAATTCCTCAAGGCGACAGGAATCGCGGCCACCGGAGGGGAAGCGAAAATGCTGGTCGACGAAGGGTTCATCCGCGTGGACGGGGAAGAAGAAAGCCGCCGCCGCCGCAAACTGCGCCCAGGCATGAGCATCGACATCGCCCTCGACCCGCCGGAGGCGTGGGAAATCATCGTCGAGCCTGGAGACTCGTGACCTAAGTGACGCTTGAAGGCCTGCGATGTTCGTGTCCCGTGAACAACGTTCTGGGGCCTGACCGCAGGAGATGCATCGAGATTCTGCATCTTGCGGAACCAAACCCGCCTCTCATGCGCACCACTGTTGTTCTCCCTCATGCCATTTGCTCCCTGATTCGGGGTATCGTCTTGGCGTGTTTGTTGGTTTCTTCGGCCGCGATTTGGGCCCAAACCACCGTCGTGGGCTTCGTCAAGGACGGCGAAACGGGAGAACCGATGTTCTCCGCAAGCGTCACGGTGGACGGCACCACGCAAGGTGTCATGACGGACTTCGACGGCCGCTTCAGCATCAATGTGGGCTCGTTTCCCGTGACTTTGAACGTCAGTTTCATTGGCTACAGCCTCAAACAGGTGCCCGTCACCCAAGCCAACCAACGCATTGAGGTCAAACTGATGCCTGATCAAGTGCTGATTGAAGAGGCAGAAGTGGTCGGGGAGCGCATCAGCGAAAAGCAAAAGCAGGCACCCTTGACGGTGGAGACCATGGATGCCATCGCCATCAAAGAAGCTCCCTCGGGCAGCTTTTACGAAGGACTCGGCAATTTGAAGGGGGTGGACCTCACGTCCGCGTCGCTCGGATTCAAAATCGTGAACACGCGTGGATTCAACAGCACGTCGCCGGTACGTTCGCTTCAGCTCATCGACGGGGTGGACAACCAAAGCCCGGGTTTGAACTTCTCGCTCGGGAACTTCCTTGGAGCGCCCGACCTGGACGTGAAGTCGGTGGAGATTGTGGCCGGCGCAAGCTCAGCGTACTTCGGTCCCGGTGCCTTCAACGGCGTCATCAACATGGAAACCAAAGACCCCTTTGTGTTCACAGGCTTCAGCGCCTCGCGACGGGTGGGGGAGCGCAACTTGCGCGAAATGGGGTTCCGGTGGGCCGATGTCCTTGAAAACGAAGACGGAGATGCCTACTTCGCATACAAGGTCAATGCGTTTGCGTTCTCGGCCTACGACTGGGAAGCCACGAACTACAACCCTGTGGACGGCTCCTTGGTGGACGCTTCGAACCCTGGCCGCTTCGACGCGGTCAACATCTACGGCGACGAATTCAGTTCACCGTTGGACTACGGGGGGGACAACAGCGTGAACGCTCGTGGTTTGGGCACGCTCTTCCGAACGGGATACAAAGAGGCAGACCTCGTGGATTACAACACCGACAACCTGAAGGTGAGTTTGAGCGGACACTGGCGCCTGCAGCCAGACAAGACCTACGAGAGCCCTGAGCTGATTTACGGGTTCAACATGGGTCGAGGCACGACGGTGTACCAAGGCGACAACCGCTTCAGCCTCCGGGACATCGAATTCTACCAGCACAAGGTGGAATTGCGCAAAAAAGGGGATTGGTTCATTCGCGCCTACCGCACGAGCGAGGATGCAGGCAACAGCTACGACCCGTACGCGACGGCGCTGAAGATGCAAGACAGCCTGCGAAGCGATTACAATTGGTCGAAGGTGTATTACGCCTACTGGATCGACAGCATTGCACCGCAGGTGAACGCCACGTACCCCCAATTGCAGGTGCTCTACTATGACAGCATCTACTCCGCGGATGGCACCTTTTTGTACTCGGTCCCCGTGGCAGGATTCCCTGAAGGTTCGGAAGAACAGTGGTATGCGGACAACGCCAACAACCTCCAACAATGGCACGGCCAAGTTGAAAACTGGACCAACAACGGCTATGCGGACCTCGCGGACGTGGCGGCCGATCCGATCGGGTTTGCGGCTCCAGGGACACCTGAGTTTGACCAGCTCTTCAACAGTTTGATCTCGAAGAAGAACAACGAAGGGGAAGGGGGAACGAGGTTCTTTGACGAGAGTTCACTCGTGCACGTGCACGGCGAGAAGATCTTCAAGCCGTGGTGGGCCGATGAAATCCGCCTCGGCGCCAATGCCCGCCGGTACACTCCAGACTCCGACGGCACGATTTTCAGCGACACCAACGGCCGCGTGATCACCAACCAGGAGCTGGGTCTGTACACAGGAATCAAGCGTCACTTCTTGGAAGACAAGCTGATTGCAACGGCCACGGTTCGCGCGGACAAAAACCAAAACTTCCGCTTCGTTGTCTCACCTGCGGCCTCGCTCGTATGGACGCCATCGCCCACGGACTTTGTGCGGCTGAGCTTCAGTTCAGCCTTGCGGAACCCCACGCTCGCGGACCAATACTTGTTCCTCGACGTCGGCCCTGCGACGCTCGTGGGCAACCTGAACGGAGCGCAGGATTTGGTGACGGTCCAGAGTTTCGTTGACTACCGAAACAGTTCCTCGGGATCCAACATCGGATTCAACCTCGACACGCTGGTGTACTTCGACATCGCTCCAGTTCAGCCGGAGCAGGTTCGGACGTTGGAAGCGGGATACCGCACGACCCTTGGTGAAAAGCTCTACCTCGACGCCAATTACTACTTCAGTTGGTACACGAATTTCATCGGCTACAACTTGGGCTTGGACGTGCTCTTTCAGAACCCTTCCTTCCCGGATTTCATCACGGGTGTGGACGTCTATCGCTATGCCGCCAACAGCCTCAATCAAGTCCAAACCCAAGGCGCCTCCCTGGGATTCAATTACTTCTTGGAAGACAAATGGACGGTGAATGGCAACTACAGTTGGAACAAGCTGGTCAAAACCAACGAGGACGATCCGATCATTCCTGCGTTCAACACTCCTGAGCACAAATTCAACTTGGGTTTGACGGCCCGAGGGCTGGTCGACAAAAACAAAGACGTTTGGGGCATGAGTTGCAATTACCGTTGGGTGCAAGGCTTTGTGTTTGAGGGATCACCTCAGTTCACGGGCTTTGTTCCCGGGTTTGACTTGCTCGATTGCCAGGTGAACCTGAAGCCTCATGGAACGGATTTTACTTTCAAAGTTGGCGCGAGCAACGTGCTTAAAAACGAGCACATTGAGACGTACGGAGGACCGACTGTAGGGCGATTGGCGTACTTCAGCGTGACGCTGGACGTTGACTGATGTTGGTGACTGTAAATTCAGTTTGTCGACAATCAGTTGAGGTTTGTCTACAAATAGGTGTGATTAATACACCATTTTAGGGCGTTTACCCTATCTTTCCCGCAAACTATTTATTCTCATGAAAAAGTTTCTCACTCTCGCGCTTAGTCTGCTGGCATTTAGTCAGTTGGACGCTCAGGTGCGCTACATCAACGAGGTGTTCTCGGATGTGAACGTCACGACGGACGTGGCGTACGGTTCAAACGTGACTGTCTTGCCCTTGCTTCAAGGTGCGCTTCCCGCAAACGCTCCGTTGCTTTGTGACATTTACGAACCCGCTGGCGACACGGAAGTGGATCGTCCTCTCTTGGTCTACATCCACACGGGCAATTTCCTTCCTCAGTACCTGAACGGAAGTGCTGTGGGGGCGAAGAATGACTCTGTTGCAGTGGAGTTGTGCACGCGCTACGCCAAGATGGGCTACGTCGTGGCTTCCATCGACTACCGTTTGGGATGGAATCCGCTTGCAGCGACTCAGTCTGAGCGCACGTACCAGCTGATCAACGCGGCTTACCGAGGTGTGCAAGACGCGCGTACGGCCGTTCGTTACTTCCGCATGTCGGAAGCCACGATGGGCAATCCTTACGGCATCGATCCCAGCATGATTGGTTACATGGGTGAAGGCACGGGCGGCTACGTCAGCTACGCGGCATCCACCATCAGCGATTACAACGACATCATCCTCGACGACATGGGTGCTCCGATTGCCAAGTTCTGGTACGATCCAGGAGACGGTTCGTTCATTCCCATGGTGATTGAAGCTGTCAATGGTGACCCAGAAGGGACGTCAGATGGCTATGCCCCAGCGGGGGTGTTTGGTCCCAACCCAGTTCAGCTTTGCGTGGCGAACCACGTGGGCTACAGCAGCGACGTGTCGTTTCAGGTCAACCTCGGCGGTGCGTTGGGTGATTTGAACTGGTTGGATGAAGGTGATCCTGCCATGATCAGCTTCCAATCTCCAGCCGACCAGTTTGCTCCATATACGACGGGTGTTCTCGTGGTTCCGACCACCGGTGAAAACGTCGTTGAAGTGAGTGGAGCTTACGACATTCACGCGGAAATCAACGGCCAAATGGCCCCCAACAACAACGCATCTTTTCAGGCCCTCGGGTTGTCGGATGTGTTCTCTACCCAAGCCACGGCGAATGGCAACATGGGTTGGGATGGCCTTTACCCTGTGAAGAACGACAACGTGAACGGCACGCCAACGCAGCCATACGATGGAGCTCCTTGGCAGTGGTGGGACGTCGCCACCACCCAATTGGTGGATGCGGCAAACGGCACGACGATTGCCCAGACGCAATTGACGTTGAACCCCAACATGGGCCCCCTCGAAGGCCGCGCTTACTGCGACACAATCGTGGGTTACGCTGCTCCACGTATGGCAGCCCTCCTCGGTTTGGCTTCAGCTGGACCTGGCTGCACGGACTCTGAAGCGTGCAACTACAACGCGCTTGCAACGTCTGACGACGGCTCTTGCACGTACCCTGCGGCTGGCTTTGACTGCGACGGTGTGGCCATTGCCCCAGGTTGCACGGACCCCATGGCTTGCAACTACGACAACACGGCTCAATCGGACGACGGTTCTTGCGATTACCTCGAAACAACCACCATTCCGACAGGCACGTCTGACGTCTGGTTGGTGGGCTTGACGCTGACAGGAACGGCCTTCGAAGCGTTCGCGGGTCCTTGTGAAGCGGCAGGAGGTGTGAACCCCAACGTGAGCATCAACGGTGTCATTGTTGGAGACGGCTCTGCGCCATTGTCCATGGCAGGAATCACCGACCCCACGGGATTGTTGGGCGACCTCGCAGCTTTGGCCGCGACGGTGTCTTTCGGCATCTGCGGAGACAACATCACGGTGGCTGCTTTGGGCAACGTCATTCCGATGGTGGGCAACGGCCAATTCTGGCAGTCTCCGATCCCTGTGAACGCCGACGGTCAGTACCTCTGGGCGGCGCCATTGGCAAACTTCCCTGTGGGATGTGCGGACCCTTCAGCGGACAACTTTACGGACGCATGTGATTTGAGCTTGGCTTGTCAGTACAGCGGTTGCACCGACGCAACGGCCTGCAACTACGACGCTGCAGCCACGGTGGACGACGGGTCTTGTGCCACAAACGACGATTGTGGCGTGTGCGGTGGAGACAACAGTTCTTGCTCAGGCTGCACGGATCCCCAGTACGTGGAATTCGATCCATATGCGACCATTGAAGACGGTTCGTGTGGCAACTTGATTGTGGAAGGATGCTTGTACGACAACGCAACGAACTACAACCCCATCGCCAACACCGACGACGGATCATGCACGTTTGACGGCACAGGCGGCAACGACTGCCCAGGCGATCTCGACGGTGACGGCACGGTTGCAACGTCCGACCTGCTCAGTTTCTTGAGCTTCTTCGGCGCCACGTGCACGAACTGATCGGATCACGCTACGTGTGAAATTCAAAGGGTCGCTTTCGGGCGACCCTTTTTTTGGCATGAGGTTTGAAGAGATGTGAACGAACCGGGCAGCTGCAACATGAGTTGACGGTTTGGAATTCATTCTTTGTTATCTTCATCCTCCAAACAACAGAACAACACTATCGTTATGAAGCATTTTTTTGCAGCATGTGCCTTGATGCTGGGCATCGTTTCCTTGAGCGTGGCTCAAGAAGTGGTCACGGGTCCATCCATCACCTTGGACAAAGACGTTCACGATTACGGCACGATTCAACAAGGAGCCAACGGGGCGTGTGAATTCACCGTCACCAACAGCGGAACCGAACCTCTGATCATTTCTCGTTGCAAAGGATCATGCGGATGCACCGTTCCTCAGTGCGAGAAGGCACCGATTGCTCCAGGTGCAACTTCAGCCATCACGGTGAAGTACGACACCAAGCGCATCGGTCCCATCAACAAGTCAGTGACGATCACCTCAAACGCGTCCAACGAGCCTACGAAGGTGATTCGCATCAAAGGAAAGGTGGAAGCCTCTGACCTCGGCAACAGCGGAGGAGTTCCTGTGAAGCAGCCTGCCGCAGGTGCACCCACAACGGGCAAGCAGTAAGCGAGACTTGAAATGAATTCCTGCAAAGCCACCCCTCGGGGTGGCTTTGTTGTTTGAATGCGGGTATTTTTGTGCTCCAACGCCAACTTGGACGACGCCACCATGAACATTCCAGCGCAGTACGACCCCTCCTTGACCGAAGACAAATGGTATGCCCATTGGTTGGAGGCAGGGCATTTCCATTCGGTTCCTGACGACCGCGAGCCGTACACCGTGGTCATCCCGCCACCCAACGTGACGGGAGTGCTTCACATGGGGCACATGCTCAACAACACCATCCAGGACGTCTTGGTGCG
>ENA-OUOG01001507-OUOG01001507.1-marine-metagenome-genome-assembly--contig:-NODE-1507-length-26739-cov-6.249756_pt1 | contig 26739 bp, 2 predicted proteins | sample MGYA00248635_ERZ508505 | MGnify/ENA primary metagenome ERZ508505 (study PRJEB26176, sample SAMN06267871) | marine metagenome | isolation source: Saanich Inlet, British Columbia, Canada | place: Pacific...
GAGACTCCGACGAAGAGTGAGGAGACGATTCTACTCGGGCTCGCCCGGCAGCTGAAAATTATTGCGGGACGGCACTCGGGTGCTCAGACGACGAATTCATGATGTTATTCGACGTTATTTCTACGTCCAAGGTAGAGAACATCATTCGTTTGATGGTAGTAGGCTGTAACCCTTTCCCCATAGCCTCGGGTTTAGATCATTTAGTCTGAAAGTTGAGGATCTGTCAGCTTGTCGCGTGTACTTCGATCTCAAACTGATCCCTGACTATCTGTAATCAAATACGTGCTGCGGCGTGCTACAACATGCTCAAAGTAATTTTGCGCATAGCAGCTGCAACAATGGGAACATGCAACATGCGATGCATGAAGATAACACATAGATTGTGTTCATATCTTCTATCGAGAAGTAAGCGAGCTAGACTGAGGGTGTTCGACTGCGTCTTGGAGACAAAATAAATAATAGCTAGTAGCAGCTAGCTAGTAAATAATAAATAAGTTATATTTCAACAGACGTAGCTACTAGCTAGCTAGTCGCAAGTTGCGAGTGTCGAATCGCTTCGGGCGTAACGCTCGAACTTAATGGACCGCCACGTTCTATGGTCCTATGAACGAGCCAGGACTTTTCGACATATGTGCCGGTTCACTTTCAATTACGTGTGCCCATATCTATTTGGCGTGAACTTCGAGGCAACTGAGCTGGACGCTCACACCTGTTCTTGCAGGTTCCCAGGTTATAGCCTCACTCATACGTTGACTCTTCTCACTTATCCCCTGCACCTTCTTTGCTACCGCCGTCTTTACAGCTGGCCGAGGATTGATAACTCTTTTCTTCATGTCACCAACATCCCATGATACCAAGGACATCAGTGTGGTGCGTTCCACACCCCAAGGTTAAGCCCTCGAGTGGAAAACGAACGCGACAACTGTTTCTCGCTTCCTTTGGCTTGGACCTTCGCACCGTAGAAGATCACTCCTCTGAACATCAAGGCTACTAAATGGCTTTCAATCATTGAGCAGATGTCTTGTACAGCTGTAATCGGCATCATGCCTTTGTCTCACATGATCCAGCTAACCACGCGGCCCACTGACACCTGAACGTGCTTCCTCACTCACAGGAACTACTCTGCTGTGACCCTCACGTCGCTCGACGAGCAAGCCAACACAGGCGTAAACGGCGTCGACAAACAACCAGTCTGAATGATTTCTTTAACCCTCCGAGGGAAGTGTATGAGCGCGCATCATGCTACTTTACGCAGAGTACAGAAAGTATAGTCTATCACACACAAACTTCATTGCTAACTCATTTGAAGACTACACTGGAAAGTCCATCAAGAAGCCATGCTGGCAGAGATGGCTGTGGGGCGACAGACTCAGAGTCCGTAAATAACTCGGCAGCTCCTAATGATGCATGCACATATGAGCGATCAGAGAAGATCATACCTCATTGTGCAGTTGAATTTGATAGGCATGACCCGTTCCTCCTTGAAGCTAAACGCGTGCTTCGACAAAAATGTTCCTGCGAGACCACTCTCGCCTTCTTTTTTGAGAGTGCTTTGGCATCAGTAAAATCACAAAACCTTGCCACAGTGAATGTATGCAACGTAAGCGACGACGCGTACACCAAGAGAGACACGTACATCTCTTTAGCGAACAAAGTAGCTCAAGTTGCTCGATTCATGCACAAAAAACTGGGTATTTGCTCTGGTGATGCGGTGGGAATACTATCGACCAACTCTGTTGAGGTTCTGATACTACATTATGCTTGTGCACTTCTCCGCACTACGCTGCTAAATCTTAACACCCACCTCGTATCACACGAGTTAAACCACATACTCGATGACAGTGCTGCGGTCACTGTATTCGCACGCGAATCTATACACGGTAAAACACTTCGTGATGCGCTCAAAACGCAGGAAACAATAAAGTGTGCCACGAAGTCAGTTGTGTGGCTGCCTGAGGAAAATTTGACCGGTGCAGGCATAGCCGGGAATTCACATGATCTGATACATCTGACAACAAAACTAGTATCGAGTGGAAGTATTGATCACTTGACGAACATCATTCAATTTGAATGGCATGATGAAGTATGGTATCAACATTGGAATCGTTCAACACTGAAATCCAAAAACATGCAAGTTTCAGACGCAATTTATTTCTCTGATCTCAGCACTACCATAGCAGCTGTTGCGAATAACCCAGCTCACGTATATTATACCTCTGGAACTACCGGTGCGCCTAAGGGGGTTGCTCTCTCACAAACTATCGTCCACAAACATACTGTGGCAATTACCGTAGAGATGGGTATAAATAGTGCAGACATTTGGTTGCACGCTGCCCCAATATTCCATCTCGTAGATGCGTTTGCAGTATATGCCATCTCATGGGTCAGTGCACGACACGTCATCGTCTCCCATTTTCGGACTGAAGAAATACTCTTACTTATTGAGCGTGAGAGCATAACTGCTACAAACTTAGCCTCAACCATGGTTACGCTGCTGTACCATAATCCTTTGGTCGGATCATTTGATCTATCGTCCCTTCGAGTAATATCCTGTGGCGGCTCGCCGTTAGGTGGGACTACAGCAATTGCGCGTGCAGTCTCGATATTTGGATGTGAATTCTTTGTCTCGTACGGAATGACAGAGTGCTGCGGAAAAATTTCGATGTCGAAGCTGAGCTCGGAGCCACGCGTAACAGAACTTGACCTTGGTGAACGGCTTGCGTCCGTCAGTACATCAGGGAGACCATTTATTCTTGTGGATATTAAAGTGATAGATTCAATCGGGAATCCAGTCGCCCATGATGCAAAGACAGTTGGTGAAGTTTGGGTGCGTGGGCCGACTGTCTTTGGAGGATATTTACAAAATCGCGAAGGTGAAGCTAACGCGTTTGATGAAGATGGCTGGTTTTGCACGGGAGACCTTGCTTCCGTCAAAAGCGATGGATACATATGTCTCGTCGGTCGACTGAAAGATGTCATTTTATGTGGAGGAGAAAATGTATATACATCTGAGGTGGAAGCCGCACTTCACACGCACCCGGGGATTGAACAGGCAGCTGTTTTTGGTGTTCCTCATGCAATAATGGGCGAGCTTGTTCAGGCAGCGGTTACACTGCGGAAAGATAGCAACAAACGTGGAGAACATGGTGACGCTAATCAAGGTCCTGGATCTTGTCAAGGAACAGGTACAGGCTTGCACTTACACTGCGATGACCCCATCGAAGATATCACGTTGCATTGTCGGCGACGGCTGTCTGGATACAAGGTGCCAACGGAGGTTTACGTGGTGACTGATCTTCCAACAAATGCAAATGGAAAGATTTTGAAGCGAGAGTTGCGTGATTCTGCTACCAACGGGACACTCTCTGCCGGTCTGACCTCAGGTCGATCATCGACATCAACTGTACTAGTGTCTGCTTCACTTCACGGTGGTGGAGAAAATGTTCGAACGGGATTCTCGCCTGGAATACCAGTAGACTGTAGTTTGCTGTCCAAAAACAGTCTTGCTAAAACCACTGTATTCCGGCGTGACATAAAATCTCGTGTCATTATTTTGGAAAACCCTCATGATGTGTGCCTCAACAACACTGAAGAAGTCGCACACAACGTACATAAACTAAAACCTTCTTCAAAAAGTCAAGTGGATGGGACATCTAGTCTTGATCCCAAACATGAATGCACTTGGCTGTTGTATCGCACGGTTCCTTGTGCTTCAATAATTCATGCTCTCATCAACCGTGTTTCTTCCGAAGATACGTACACTTGCATAATAACCGTTGACACAAACGACGAGTCTCAGGCAGCCCGCGCTTGCTCGCTGGTCTATTCCACGTCAAAAAGTGATGCCTTCAACACATTTTTTAGCCTCTCTGAAGTTCCAAGTTTATCAAGCTCGAACTGTCTACGTGTCGAGAAGGAAAAGAAAGGAACACCCAATATGACGCATTGGAGTGATATTGGAGATCCCGTCAACACACTCGTAGTCTCGACGCTCTGTTCTTATAGGCTGACCGCACTACCGATGCAATCACGAACTATAAATATATTAGACGTCGTCCTTGAAGCGGAGAAACGCATAACACCAGTTGAGAAAGCAAACAACACACCGATAAATACTGATGTGGCTATGAATGAATCTATGGAAATTCTCTTAGCGCAGTCAACCAGAAGCTATGATGCTTGTAAGAGTTTTGGTCATGGAGCTCACTTTTCATCATCTGCATCATTTGACACAAAATCTATTGTAGACAAGGCACTCAGGGATGTCTTAGATCTTCTTCCGAATGATCCGACCCCTGACTTAGATCTTCCTCTCATGTCTTGTGGACTCACCTCTCTCGGGGCTATCAGATTGAGGGACAAACTGAACACGACGCTTCAACAGGTCCTGGCAGTCAATGAAAATCAAGAAACCATTCCAGCCACGCTAGCTTTTGATTTTCCCTCGACACGTGCAATCTGTAACTTTATTGAGACAAATATCAAGACACCGTCTTCAAATACGACAGTGTCCTCGCCGCTATATAGCTATCATGCATCTGGAGAGATTCCGCGAACTGTTTCTGTGATTGGCGCCGAAAGTACGTCACTTGGATCCTCTTCAAATCGCAGTATGATAACAAGTGCCTCCACTAGTACTGACCTGAAGGGTTGTTCCAAAGACCACGTGTGCATAATACCTTCTTCGCGTTGGGATCTTGATCATATTGCTACATTTGACAATAGATCGCTAACACCTCGTTTCGGTACTTTCGTTTTTGATGTCGAAAAGTATGATGTGGAAGCTACCGGCATGTCAGCAAGTGAAGCGGCACTGGCAGATCCACAGCAAAGGTTGGTTCTCGGCGCATGTGCAATGCTGTGGCTCTTTCCATACTTCAAGACCAAGAATAATTATCATCATACTCATCGTAATCATGAACATCTTGCCGGCAGGGAAAAATCGAGTAATCCTTGCCGGGTGTCTAGCTGTGCAGTTCTTGTCGGTGTGTCACAGGTAGAATATCCGAGACTGGCAGAAGCGTACCGTGCGACGTCAACATATGGTTCTTACGATGCCACTGGCGCTCATCTTTCTGTGATTGCGGGTCGCGTTGCCTTCACGTTAGCCTTGAGTGGTCCCGCAACGGCTTTTGACACAGCGTGTTCATCTTCACTTGTCGCAGTAGTATACGCTCGTACTTGGTTAACACATGATAATGATGTTGAATTACATGAAGTTCGAGAATCACTTGTAGGTGGTGTTAACTTAATGTTTGATGCGGCGTGGTCTCACAAGTGTAATGCCGCACGCATGCTTTCACCTGATGGCAGATGTAAGACGTTTGATTCTAGTGCTGATGGATACGTTCGTGCAGAGGCATGTGGGATGCTAAGAATGATAAACGAAGAAGAATTCGACAAGTCTGGTTCGAATTGTCATATAGTACTGGCAGGTGCTGCGGCAAATCAAGATGGGCGAAGTTCGTCACTCACTGCACCAAACGGGCCCGCTCAAAATGAAGTTATACGTGACACACTTCGTATATCTACATGCAGTAGCGTAGAACCCGTCTCTGTGTTACAGCTACATGGAACTGGCACAGTGTTGGGCGACCCCATCGAAATAGGTGCTGCAATTTCCGCCTTTTCGTCATCGCAATCACTGACATCTTCACTTGTTACTGGTGCCACTAAAACAACGATGGGCCATAGCGAAGCAGCTTCAGGCATGGCAAGTATATTTGCAGCCTCTGCATCACTACAGTGCTCATTCACAGCTTCTGTTGCACATCTACGGGCTATGAACCGTAATGTAGCTGCAGTGCTTGTTCGAGGCAATCTTGTTGTCACGGTTTCACGACAAGTTCAATCACACGCCTCCTGCGGTATCGCCATGACTAAATGCGCATCTGTCAGTGCTTTCGCTTTTCAAGGGACGAACGCACACGCGATGATATCTGGCACAAATGATCGCAATCAAGGTGGCGTGCACAGCGGCAGGACGGAAAAGTTTCTTGCTAACTCTAGTCGACTTTGGGATATACCTTTATCAACTGCTCGTCTCGCTCGAGCGTGTCACTCTGTTGAATGCAAGCGATTATGGGAGCTTTCATCACCCACGACTTCTCTCATGTTTTTCCAAGTGAAATTTGATGATGCGCCTGGTGCGGAGACTCTTTGCGATCACACTCTGTACGGGCGAGCACTGTGTCCTGCAGCAGCTTTTTTTGAATGTACCAGCGAGGTTGTGCATCTCCCCATTGTTCAGGCAGAACGAGATTTCCACGTAGATGTAGCCGTCACTAATTCTACTATTCCACTCCCACTGGAGCTCGACACTGACAAAGTATGCACAACGCGCGTGTGTCTGTGTGGTGCAAGAGGCTCAATACGGATTGAATCTATCTCAGATTCAGGTTGGCGTGCACACCTGAAAGCGCATGCCATGAGTACTGTTAATAACGTGGTCAGCCATGGGCGAGCATACGGTACTATTATCTCAAGAGTATATTCTCGCCCAGTTTACGAACACCGCTTCCATTGTGCTGCAAAAGAACCTTGTCCCCTTCCATCAGGTGCTTGTGCAGTCGTCAACATGGAACTTTTAGACAATCTAAACTGGTATTTTGGCTCACTTGGGACGGATTCGTTCTCACGCGCACTTGACGCTGCAATCCATCTAGCTGAGGGGACTGTCGGTCTATTGTGTCCAACATACGCTTTACCTTCACCAGCTTCAACAGCAAATGGAACACCAGAACCATGTGTACGAGTCCCGGTCGCAGCCGGTGCACTCTTCTGCCGCTTCATAAACACTGCAATTGGGATGCAACTTACTGCAAACTATAGTAAGCAGGCTGATCTTGGTTCACGCGCTGTCAACACTCATCGCCTTGGTGACAGAATTGTCCTAACGTCATTAGAAATTCGTTCTGTGCGAAGGACCAGCATACTTTGTGAGCGCACAAACTCAACAGCAAGGTCATCGCATCATTTCACTGTTGTGCCCACGTATTTGTTGCAGTGGAAAGCTTTTCCTACTGATACTGATATATCAATGCAAGCCAAGGATTATTTTGGAAGTCCATTCCAATACACTAGAAATGTTGTTCCGGCATCAACAGGGCTACAATGTTTGTGTAGACATGTCATGAGCATGATAGCATTGCACATTACTTCAGGCATTCTGGTTTGTGATACAAGTCTCACCGAAACATTTGTTAGAACTTTTGGAGCACACGATCCAACACCTAGGTTGAGAAAGAGTGCGCCTATCAACAGTAGACATGATCTACATGCGTCTTCAGCTAGTATATGGGGGGTAGCACGGGCATTCGCGCATGAATCGGCGGCAAGTTCACAAACAACAGTAAAGGTGTGTGCATTGGATATTGATGTACATGATTGCTTTGATGTCAACACACAGAAAATAATCACACATTATGATAATGATACATGGACTCGCACATCTCGCTGTGAAGGGGTGACTCATGACGCTATACTTATCCCCGCAAACGAGCAGCATTCACGAACTCCTGTATCACCGTCATCAACAATTATCAAAGATCAGCGTAGTGCAAGACACTTGAAATTTTCTGGTCCGTCGAGCCAGGTGTCTTCACATGTGCGTGCGACCAAGTCAACGATGGGCTTCGGAATTGTATTCGGCGGACTCGGTACTGTCGGTGGTCATGCTGCTGCTTGGCTTCTCGCAACAAGACATAACCGATGCATCGCCCTTACAAGTAGATCAGGTCAAAGTGCTGCTAGACCTACCATCATTAATCTTGAAAACGTCATAATTATGGCAACCCGATATGATGCAGCAAGTGCAGAAGAAACGTCAGAAATGGAAACAATATACATAGTCGGTGCAAATCAAAGTGATCCGTCAATTGTCACAATAAATTCAGGCGGTGTATTAAGAGATGCAATCGTTCAACGTCAGACCCCAGGACGGCTTAGAGCTGTCGCAGGCCCAAAAACTCTAGGAAAATGCACACCATCAGTATCATCACATGGCAAATGCCCACTGTTGGCAGCTTGTACCTTCTCCAGTGTGACTTCACTTGTTGGTAACGTCGGACAAACCGGTTATGCTGCTACAAATGCAGGAGCAGATGTGTTTTCCACAAATGATCGAGGATCGGGACTTCCAGCGTGCTCTATCCAATGGGGCGCATGGGCTGGAGGTGGCATGGCCGTTACTAGTACTACCCTGAAAAATCGGCTTCACCGCGTTGGGTTCGGATTGATTAAACCTGCGATTGGCGCTTTAGCACTTGAAGCTGCGTTCAGCTTTACGAGGACAATTATCGCAGTATGCGAATTTGACTGGTTTAGATACATGAATAGTCACGCAGCTGTGTCAACTTCATCATTTTTTTGCGAAATGACAACCCCGCTGATAAAGTCCAAGGATGCTACCCTGGCTGAGCCCTGCATGAGTGCGATACTTGCTGAAAGCCACCTTCCCAAACATGCTAACACAGCCGTAAGTTCATCAGAAAGCGAACATCAGGATGTGACTCGCATTGTTGTCGATGCCTTCAAAAAAATCACAGGCTCAATCGTTGGTGTTGATGAGCCACTACTTGATGCCGGACTAGATTCACTCTCTTCTTCCGAATTTGTTGCCCTCTTGGATACACATGTAAACGGGACATCTAGTACCGATAACTCGATCAAAGTGTCATTACCTGTGACACTCGTATTTGATTATCCGACTCCAAGTGCGTTGGCAACTTTCCTGTCTTCCCAAATATCCCGGGCGAACGAACCTTCCAAGATATTGCCCCCAGCATGCAAAATCGATTCCGTTGTGAACAAATGCCCAACACAGTCTCACGTGTCTCATAATGCGGCATGGGTTTCTGCTGTTGGGACAGAAACTGCGTTCGATTCTGAAGGTACATTTTCATGTGATGCTTCTGGAGTCGTACCCATTTCACGCTGGGATTTTGATGACCTGTGTTGTGCAGATCTGCAAGCGCCAATATTTGGCGGATATTTAGCTGGTATTACTGAGTTTGACCCTGGTGCGTTTGGCATCAAATGTGGCGAAGCTAAATCAATGGACCCCCAACAACGTCGGCTTCTTTCTTGGTCAGCAGCAGCTGTATCTTCTATTCGTGCACTACCAACAGGAGCCAAAGCATCTGAAATGTTGACCGCAACGATGGGTGTATATGTTGGAGTAGCTACGCTGGATTATAGTGCAATTTGTTCCATTTCAGCACTTGCAACTGGTGACCAGTACAGCAAAGTCAGCGATATGAGTTCTTTTCGCAAACCTACTGCATCTACAGCAACTGGTTCCGCATTTCTGAGTGTCATACCCGGAAGAATCGCATTTACTCTTAACACCCATGGCACCGCTGTCGCGATTGACACTGCGTGCTCATCTGGACTCGTCGCACTACATATTGCTCGTATTGCTTCATTCAATACTGCAAAAGAAAGTCTACGCCAGCTAGCTGGCGGGGTGAATATGGTGTTACGAGCTGAAACGTCTGCCCTTTTCACGGCCGCACAAATGATATCACCAGATGGGCGATGTAAAACACTGGATGCAGCAGCAAATGGATACGTTCGTGGAGAGGCTTGTGTTGTTGTGATTCTTGAACCACGCCTCGATACCAGTAATGGTCAATTTTGCTTTATGATCGTCGTAGGATCAGCTACAAACCAAGACGGACGGTCAAGCACAATCACGGCGCCAAATGGACCAGCCCAGCGATCGGTAATTCTTGCAGCGATCGACAGTGCATCAAGTGACAGATGGGAAATCAGCTCGCCTTGTGCTTTGCAGATGCATGGCACAGGTACTGCGCTGGGAGACCCAATTGAGGTGAGTGCAGCTTTGGCTGTTCCGATACAAGCTGCAGCACAGTACAGAAAACAAACTATTGATTCTTTTGCCTTCAGCTCCACGAAGAGTTCTATCACACACACGGAGTCCCCCTCCGGTCTGATAAGCATAGTTGCAGCCATGTCAAATCTGAAGGCAGCTAAAATTGTGTGTATATCACATCTACGCACATGTAACCCGTATGTTGCAGTGTCATTGCGATGTAGCTTTCCAACCATTGCTGCGAGATCTTGCCTAGGAGCACCAACTTGCCAAACAAGAAACGCCTGTGTTGGTGCCAGTGCATTTGCGTTCCAAGGTACAAATGCACATGCCCTCGTTGTGAAAGAGTATTGCAGGTCAAAGGATGAATCAAAGAATTTAAGAAATCACCTGACTTTCGGTGCTACACTTGCGACAAGACTTCCAAACAGCCGTCTCTGTGTTCGACATTGGCTGTCGCCCTTGCCACACTCGATATTGTCTCGAGTAATTATAGCACTTGAAGAAAGTGACGTAGTTGGAGTTTACATTGCAGATATTTGGGCGAACCCTAGATCTTCGTTTCTGAAAGATCATAAAGTTTACGGGTCTTCCCTGTTCCCAGGTGCAGCATCTCTTCAGCTTGCTGATGCAGCCCTGCAGTATTCTATTACTGAATTCACAGAAGCTGGATTTACTGCCGTAACTTGCGGCGTGACACTAGTGAGGCCACTTTTTTTAGAGTGTACCAATATTAAGAGCGTGCAGGCACATGTGTGTACGACAACTGCTGGTGACGTTCACATCGGTCACAAGGGTAGCATGCCCGTTTCCCTGAAAGGAACAGAGTTCTGTCCACCGAGGAAACGCATTTTAACGGCTAAGTTTCTCCGACTGTTCGCAGACAAGCTCATCAATAATGATGATACGTCATGCAGCTCTAAGTCAAAGACGGCATGGAACTTTCGACGTACTCTTTTCAGGAAGCAGGTTGATCAAACTCACGAGCCAGTTCTCGGAATAGTGACACAATTCAGTCAAAATAAAAACTCAAAAATTTCGCCCGCGTTTGATGACCATGGTTGGGACTTCTCACCAGCTGCACTCGATGCTTCATTTCAATCCATCTGCACGGCTCAGGATAAACAAATGCCCGTGCAAGAAAGTCTGCGAATACCTGCATCATTCGACGCCTTCACTTCCCATGAGGGAAATTTATGCGGCCATTCTGCGCGTCGCATAACTTCTGAGTCTTGGACTTCAAAAAATATTTCACAGAACTTCAAAGAAAGTTTCAAAAGCGAACATAGGGTGAAGAACGCAATTGTACGTGGCATGGTGGTGTGCTCGACTCAACGTATAAGTATTGACATACAGCCGATTCCCTTTCGAACGCATGCACGTGGCATATCCATCGACGATGTAAGAAACGACATGCACATTACAGTGCTTTCCGACAAAAGGATGTCAACTTCATCTTCTCACAAAGAGGCTTTGTTTTCTAGAATGTCATCGTCACCTCAGAACGTCGTCAGAAGTCTGTGCAAAACAAGAAAAAAGTCAATGGCAGCTGACGTTCTTCGACATTTATCGCAATTATTGGAAGGTTTACAAGCACGGAGAAGCCTTGCAGCCTTGAGAGTAATTTCAGGCGAGTTCTTGTGCGCGGCTGCAAGATCAGCGATGTTAGAGCTGGTTGACCTATGCATCAACACCGAGGACTGCGACGTTTCCCGCATGTCTGGACAAGTTGTTGCACATGGTCATCCTAAAGTTGTGAGCTCGCAAGCGATTGGCAGTCAGGAAATATCCAATCACGGGGAATACAGAAAAAATAGAGGAGTATCTCACTCCAACGGGGTTGTTTCGTCCTGTCACGCGGTCGAGGTCCTACGAGTAAAACGTGATTTTGCCTTCGGGGCAGTTATGACAGATGAAGAATCCTACACCCGTATGATTGCTGCTGCGAATATGATGAGTCGTTCGCCTTCCTCACTTTCAAAACATAGATCCAATGTGGAAATACCACTTGTTGTTTTCGGTGGAACTGGAGCTTTGGGGCTTGTAACGGTAAAACACGCTGTTCAACAACAGAGATACACTGCATCCCTTGTATCCCGCACAGGCCGTTGTCCATCTCTTGATGAACTCACTTCAGTGTACCCACCTATTCGCCTACTTTCAGCTGACGTTACAACGTCTGCTGCTTTGACCAATACTTTCAAGCTCGGCATGCTAGATGTGCCCCAAGCAATCTTTCTCCTCGCAAATGGAGTTCTACGAGATGCCGCTGTGGGGACAACTTCCTTTGGTTTAGCTCGTGAGGTTGTTGCAGCTAAATGCCCAGTCACTGATGTGATGGGCCCTGCTATCACCGCCACTGCTCAGAATACTACTGTTTATTTTTCTTCTATTGCCTCGTTTCTTGGTTCCGCAGGACAAATCGCCTATTCTGCAGCAAACTCATACCTGGACTACTCTGCAATGTCATGGACGGACGCAGGAGTCCCTTCCTATTCTCTCCAATGGGGCCCTTGGTCAGAAGTCGGCATGGCAACAAAATACACAACAAAAAGTCGTCTAAGGAGAATTGGCTTTGGTACCATATCTCCCCAAGAGGGTGCTTCTATATGTGTGACGTTGCTTCAAAACATTTGCATGGGCTCTTTTCTTTCCCTGTCGTCAATGTCAAAAATATGCATAGCTCGAGTCGATTGGGTGAAGTATGCGCGGGCTATTCCACAATGTCGTGGGGATGCCAGTGCGTTCTTGGAATATCTTAGTCACGTGCATCTGAGAACTGAAGGGAGGGAATCAAACGACAATTTTGCATTGAAAACAAAAGGTGCTGGCATCGAAGCAAGCATAATCTCGGAGGCTTATTCTGGAAGCGACAAAACGTTTGTGCCAGGTGAGAGTCAATCAGTACATCTGACTCGTGTCGAAGTAAGTCAGCGCGTGTGCTCGTGTATTGGGGCAATAATTGGTCGTGAAATAGATCCCGATGAACCGTTTTTAGCAGCAGGACTTGACTCACTTTCAATTTTAGACGCATCTGCAGAACTTTCACGCATGTTTCGTGTTGAGCTTCCCGTGACATCTTTGTTTGACAACCCAACCGCACGTGCCCTCATGCATCATGTTGAAAATCTCCTGGAATCCAAAGATCATCTGGCGGCAAATCAAGATATCAATGATTGTATTGATTTTACTAGCAGCGGCAGCAGAGAAGCAGTCATATGTGGATTTGCAAGTGCAGGTGGAGGCAACGTGGACAGCGGCGCGCCTTGCGAAAAATCAGGAGTGATTCCTCATGCGAGATGGGACGTAGAAGCTGAGCCAGGACATTTATTGCTTCATGGAAGATTTGGTGTCTTCCTACCAACACCAGACTTATTTGATACAGAGTTCTTTGGTTTCCGCGCTGCTGAAGCAGTCTGGGCAGATCCACAACAGAGACTAATCCTTGATGTTGTCAGCGTTCTCGATGTAAACAACACATTTAATAGCTCTGCCCACGGCGTATATGTTGGGATTGCAAGTCGAGATTATGATTTGATACTCGAAACAGGGTTTATGACATCAGAAAGCTCGCTATCATCAACGGCGTCGTCGTTGGCAGCTACGGCAACTTTTCCTTCCGTAGCATCTGGTCGTGCATCATATGTCTTCGATTTTACTGGTCCCTCAGTTGCCTTTGATACCGCATGTTCATCTTCGCTAGTTGCTGTGAAAGCTGCATCATTGGATGTCTGCAATACTTCCATGTCTTCCGCAGTAGATGGAGCTATCACCACCGGTATCAATGTGATTTTATCACGTGAAGTGACCAGCGCGTTTCAGATGGCTGGCATGTTGTCACGTTCTGGCCGGTGTCGCACACTAGATATGGGAGCTGATGGATATGTTCGTGCAGAAGAATGTCGTGGATTCACTCTTGAAAAGTTGTCGTTGGCTTTGAATGGGTTCAACCTGAGGAACGAACCTGTAGCGACCGACTGGGTGTTACTAACTGGGGTGTCAGTAAATCAAGATGGACGAAGTTCATCACTAACCGCTCCAAATGGACCAGCCCAGACCGCTACGATTTGTTCTGCATTCTCAATGGCTGTCGTCGCAAATGGAAGGTTACGTGACTTATCGTTTAACAAAGAGTGCGGATTTCCATACGCCGTGCTTCAGATGCACGGCACAGGAACACCACTGGGTGATCCGATTGAAGTTGGTGCAGCCCGCACCGCACTTAAACACACTGCGACTGCAGAAATTTCAACAGCACTCGAGACTTCGAAGTCATGGGCGGGTCATGCAGAACCTGCTGCAGGGGCGTTAGGCATCTTCACACTTTGTTGCACTGCTGTATCTCGCGTACTCTATGGAAATGGGATTGCACTCCGCACAATGAATCAGCACGTCGCAGTGGTGCTTGACACCAGGAAGATTTTTTCCCAAACACTGCCATCAAATATGTTTTCTGCTACGCGGCAACAAACAGCACTTGTCGCGCCAATGACCATCTCTGGAGTAAGCGCGTTTGCATTTCAGGGAACAAATGCACATGCATGTGTTAGCATGGAGTCGGCATATCCCAATATATTTAGCAGTGGATACCTTGGGTCTCGGTCAGGGACAGCTTCAATTAAAATTCGTTCTCGTGCCTGGGCTGTCCCACCTCGACGCCCTATGGTTTATAATGTCGATGTCAAGCAGGATATTTGTGCAGCAGTTTTCAAACTTCGCATCACAGACGCGAAACCTGCCACAAATTTAGCCTTTCACGACCATCGCATTCTTGGGCGTGCAATCTTTCCGGCGGCAGGCATGTTTGGTAGTGTGTTCGACACACTTGAAATTGTGATATCACACACGGCTGCACGAGAGAGTTTAGGGAATACTTCAGCGCTATCGGGAGTGACAATTCCTGTTCCACTTCCATTGACGACATCTGAAGACATCTCTGAATCGAAAATCGATGCTAGACTTTGCTCGAATATTACTTACCTGCCTACGGAAGGTTGTGTTTTCATCGCGTCCACGAAGTTAAAAGGTTCACAAACAAAACACTTTACTGGAAGGGTGCAACTGTCAGGGGCAGGAGAAAAAGCGTCTGGAAAACAGTCAAAAAGAACAAAGTATAACTCTTCGTATCTTCCCGAGTGTGTACGTTCGATGCATACAGTTCCAATAGATACAATAGCCGCATATATGGTGTTCGCAGCAAAAGGGCTACATTATGGGCCAAATTTTCGATCACTTCACAATATTCGGAGTGTCAACTCTGGAGGCAAAAATCATGCTAACTCACAGCGAGGCATAATTGCACACGCTGATCCACCCGACTCGTGTGACTCAGCCGTAATGGCAAGCATAGTCGATGGTTCCATGCAGCTTGAAGCACTTTCGGATTCATCAACGGTGGCGTACATTCCTACCGACGCCACGTGTGTTTTCTTCCATGTTGATGTTGATGGCGGACTCCTCGACAGGACGTCGTTGAAGGGCACCTCTGTGGTGTCGGCGAAAAAATCAGAACATTTTGCATCACAGAATGGCATACCTCAACTTTGTACCAAACAGTCAAATGGTCTCCGAATGTCAGATCATAGGTGTGAAATACCACACAAGGATGGGGGTGCACATACTCTTGTACATATTCTTGGAATGCAGTGCAGAACACTTGGAAGAACCATATCAACGAGTATTGATTCTGTACGGACAGGAAAAGCGCCACCTGCATTTGTTTCACATGGCCATGTTCTTGAACCTCAAGCTCAAATAGCGCAAGTGGAAAGAAGCATACGCGTATGTCGCAACCTAATGACACATTCACATTTTCTGACACCAAAAATATGCATACTTGACCGCCTGTCAATTTCCCCAGAGCTGCGGGGAGCAACAGCAACAGTTGCTGCAGTGCAGCTTGAGGTGCAGCCTTGGTCATCATCGGAACCGTCACATCTTGGTCTAACGCACAATTCGGTAAAGAATATTTGTGCACGGAAAAGCCATCTAAGTGTCAGTGCTATCGCACGTTCAATTGCACTCGAACGACCAAACACGGGTGCGGGCGAAGCTTTCTCTAACGTTAAGACTTCAGACAGTGGTGTATTTTTTGCTCAAACGCTTTTACCCATTAGTAGCCAATCCAGCGCTTTGTCAAACTCACCAAGACAAAACGTCTCATTAAAAAAATATATTAGCAACAGTCGTTGTCTTGTGAAACACTTAAACTCAAACTTCACTCTTCGGGCAATTGGAAGCATAGCTAAGAACACATCGTGTCAAAATCCGCCACGTTCATATTTTTCTTTCGGGGCTGAAGGTTTTGTGGACATCGTTGGCGGCACAGGCACCCTTGGAATGCACGCCGCGGGTTGGCTCATGGACTCCTGTGCTCGCGCTGTGAACCTGCGCAGCCGGAGCGGGCGCAGCTTGAAGTCAACTGATATAAGTTCACAACAAAGTGACATACTGAGTACAACTGATCATGCTTCAGGGACTGTTGTCTCAATTATTAGACATGACAACACAGTGAGCATGGCATCCGAGTCAATTACATCGTCGAGAGCCGGTGTTTTTCAATCTCCGCATAACCCTCCTGGCACACTTTTCCTGAATGCTGGAGGAATACTTCACGATGCACTCGCCAAAAATTTGACAGCTGGATGCTTCCGGGTGAGTTTCGCTTCAAAAAAATGCCATGCCGCAGCTTCTAAAATTATAATTGCCGCACCTGGAGCAGAAACTTTCTGTTCTTCCATTGCTTCTCTGTTTGGTGCTGCAGGCCAGGCAAATTATGCTGCCGCAAATGCTCGTCTAGATTATACAGCTGGATGCGCACGAATGGTCGGCCGTGATGTCGTGTCTGTGCAATGGGGTGTGTGGTCTGGCAATACGGGCATGGGGACGGGAGCCGCGGCGCGAGTAACGCAACTGGGACTCGGAGTGTTAATGCCAGCGGATGGTGTTGTCGCGCTTTCCAACTTTGCATTCAGGGACTTTTCATTGTCGAGGTGTAACATTGAAGTTCTCCATTATCCGTTTGTCCGAGGACGCTCTGTGACGGCAGTATCACCTTTAGACTGGAAAATATTGGTAGGAAAACAACCGCCATCCTTGCTGCGTGGTGTGTTATCAAGCATTGCAGCTGATGTGATCAGCTTCGGCTCAGATGATTTGATTAGAATAGACCCACCATCCTCAAAGCGAGCATGTGTTCCCATGCCAGAGAGAACAACAAGTGAAGTTGTTACAAGGCACAGGTCATTGAGACATATTGAAGGAATAATTGCATCTGAGTGTGCTTCAATGTTCAGCGGCACTTCCCCAGATCGAGATGCGCCACTAATGGACGCTGGTCTAGACTCTCTGGCTGCTATCGAGCTCCGCACAGCACTTGCGTCAAATTTTGGTCTCGTCTTACCCGCAACTCTTCTATTTGATTATCCAACGATTTCCACCGTTGCGGTACACATTTCAAAACTTTTGGAAAGCACTTCAGAAACAGCTTCTGCCAAAACCCAACACACCTATAGAACAAGTACAAAACACCAACTACGAGAAGATCTGCATCCTATTCGCGATGCCGCTACGAAAACTCGTTCATGGCTCCCTTCAAAATATTTTAATAATGAAGTTACAATTACTTTTGTGTCCGGGAGAAGTGCGAGTTTTTGTTCAGCCTCAGATGTTGATTCGATCAGGCAAGTTCCTTTGAATCGATGGGATAATAATGTGACAGGCATTTCTCCTGACGAGAATGCAAAAGAGACTAATATCAGTGGCCGGTATGGCGCATTTCTTGAAACAAGTGATATTGTTGAATTTGATGGAAATGCTGTTGGTATTAGACGAGCCGTAGAGGCAATCTTTTTAGACCCTCGTCAGCGCATTCTCATTGCCGACGTAAGCGCGTTGTGGGTTGCTTCTAATACAAGAACAGAATCTGCCGATGCCCGCAGACCTGACAGACGAAGTGCTGAATATCACTCTCCAAAGAGCTTCTATTCACATCTCTCTGGTCGCGACCTCGCTATGTTTATTGGCATCTCAGGAAAAGATTATGCGAGTTTCCTCGAAGATCATGAAGTGAATGTAGGGGCATTTACGGGGACGGGAAATGAGACGAGTACGGCTTGTGGGCGGCTTGCGTTTTTATTTGATGCTACCGGGGCAGCGGTGACAGTCGACACCGCCTGCTCATCTTCACTTGTGGCTGTGAATCTGGCAATGCGTCAAACGAGTATATATCATAAATCTGAAAAATTTGCTGCCATAACAGCGGGCATCAGCCTGATGATAACGCCACGAATGCATTTGACTCTTGGTCTTGCAGGGATGCTTGCACCAGACGGTCGATGTAAAACACTTGACGTGGCCGCAGATGGATATGGACGTGCCGAAGCGAGTCGTGCTTTGCTTCTTCAAAACAAAAATTATCAAGGCATAAATCAGTGTGAAAACTGCATTCAAACGAGGTCACTAGTGATTACAGGATCTGCAGTAAACCAGGATGGGAGGAGCTCTTCCCTGACTGCTCCAAATGGATTAGCTCAGAGTGCTGTTATTCGTGCCGCAATGTTCGAAGAACTGGAAGCAAGAGACGGTGAAGATTTTTTTACTGATCGTAACACATGTCATGTTTCTGTTGATATCCTCCAGATGCATGGCACGGGGACACCGCTTGGAGATCCAATCGAAGCAAGTGCTGCATACAATGAATTTCCCAAGGACAGAATTATTATTTTAGGATCAATTAAATCTTGCGTTGGTCACGCTGAGCCAGCGGCTGGTGTAGTGGGATTGACTGCACTGGCTAAGCATCTTTCGGAGCTTTTGATACAAGGCAACTGTCATCTTCGAACAATAAATCCACATGTAGCTGGAATTTTTACCCACAACCACGATGAACGTTGCAATCAGCACAACTTGTCCGCTGCGCCCGTAATGGTTACAACACGTTTAAAGTCGTCAGTCACTTGTGGCAAACCTCGAGGTGGCACAAGCGCGTTTGCCTTCCAAGGAACCAATGCGCACGTACGAGTAATGATCGATTTTTCGAAACGCACTTTTATTAAGAACTTGCCGGTTGAACACGATTCTCATCTTTCTGCCTTTCAAACCTGCGAAGTCTCTCTTTCGAATAGGCAATGTTTATGGCCTGTCGTTACAACTATTGCAAACACGCTTGTGCGACAGGTCATGGTCTTCGATACAAATGAAAATGTCAATGCTCGATTCATGATAATGTTTCCTCCGGAAGGCAGAAATATATTTTGGCCATCAGACTGCTTACTTCTCTCTGCTGTAGCAACGACGTCTGTTCTTTATCCATCTTCATCATCAGGCACAGACATGGTCATGAGTATCTTCCTCAGTCGAGTAGTGCTCATTCGAAAAAAGTTGTTTGGCTCCAACGAAAAGTTCTTGCACGTTGATGTAAACTCATCTGGCCGTGTGTGTATTTCAAAACTGCTTGATGCTCGAATGCATAGCGTCCCTTGCTGCTCTAACAGATTCAGTAGTAGGACGCACCATAAAGCAATTGCGCTTGAAAGGAGTCCAGTACTTTCTATAATGAAGCAAATTGACAGCATTAAAGTTGAAAGTTTTGTGAAACGTTTCATTCCTGACGTGAAGAAAGATTTTTTCTCTGTGCCACTTTCCGCCACCCTGGACCTATGTAATAATGCTGAAACCGGACTCCGTGACGTCGTGGCCGTCGAAGCATACAAGATATGGAACGAACGTATTCGAGTTTCTAGAAATTCATCTACTGGGTACTCTTTTAACAGTGGCAAGAGTTATTACGCTGCCGTCCTTGATAACAATGACCAAACAATTGCATCACTTTTTCATGCAAAGCTAGATATATCACGAGTGATGAATCCAGAGCTCTCTGCGAGGGGTGTGCCACCTCTCAAAACAAAACGCTTGATGTACACTAACGCGTGGCTTGCAACTCCTGAATCATCGCATAAATACTTTCCCTTACTTTCACACGACAAGTCTCAAACAAGTCATATAGAACCAAACATTCGTTCAAATATTCGTCCCCGTGAAGTTGCTGCTTCAGCAATTGCTGCGACACAATGTACATATTTTGCTTGCATCGGTGTATGTAAAACATCTTTAGCGTCGCCAAACCTCATTCAAACTTCGATCGGCGGCTTTCTTGCTGGATTGCTCCGGGTTAGAGCTGCTGAATTCGGCAACACGTCTGTGGTACATGATGCTGGATTTCAAAAGTCATCAAAAAGAAGGCATGTCGACCTCGGAGCAGTTGTGGGTGACTCTATAAATATAGAGATGGCTTGCTCACACGGAACACGGCGCGACCAGCAGGTACTTTATCTTCGTCCTGGCATCTGTAATAACTTTTATGAAGATAAGGAAAACTCAGAGCAAGAATCGATGTCCCAGCAAACGATATTTGTCGTGCCAAGAGGAACTGTTGGCAGAGATGTCTCTCCTGATTACGCATATTCTCCCTGCGCAGTTACTATCGTTGGCGGCCTGGGTGCACTTGGTGCATGCGTATCCAGTTGGTTCGCTGGAACACGTTTCGAAAAAGTAAATAACCGTAATTCACGCGATATCGATTTGCTTGGTAGGAGTGGGCGATCCAAGGGATGGCCTCCAGCAGTTCACTTTTCTTCCTGTGGATCAATTTCCATGCGACGTTTTGATGTTGCAAGTCGGTTGCATGTCTCATGTGACTTCCCCACCTTCAAAGGGAGTTATTCCTGTGGATTTGCCCTCCAACAAAGTGATCCTGTTGACATGATATTCATACACGCCAGCGGAGTCCTAAATGATCGGATTTTTCCAAGGCAAAATCTTGCCACATTTCGTGAAGTGTGTTCCGCTAAGCTCTCGTTTCCAGACATTTCAACGATCAGGAATCATGCCGGCCCGCGACAAGTTGAATGTATGTTTTCCTCAATAGCTGCAATCTTAGCAAATCAAGGGCAGATGGCTTATGTAGCTGCAAATAATGAGCTTGATACTCGAACACTGATTGCTAACCAAGCTGGAACGCCTGCGATAAGCGTTCGTTGGGGGGCATGGGGTGAAGTTGGAATGGCAGCCGAAGCTTATGACACAAAAAAACAGAGAAAAGGTAATGTAGTTTGCAGAAATTTGCTTAAGTTTGGGGTGAAAATGATATCCCCTGAGCAGGCCATAGCTGCACTTGACGTCGTACTCCAACAACGACATGCTCTTGTTATAGTAGCGTCCATGAATTGGGCTCAAGTATACAGAATAAGACCTGATTTGAGGGCTATGCTCACCGAGGTCAGAGATGAGACTGCTCGTGAAGAAGACACTTCGTCTTTGACAGCAAACACGGACTACTGCTTCAACAACAAGACAAAAGAGCGCAACAAAGTCATTACAGTCTCAGCATGCGACAACATTGAACACTATGTCCTAAGAGCAGCAACGGAAGTGATAGGTTACGAGCCTGTCCGCGATGTACCCTTGATGGCTGCTGGGCTGGACTCTCTCGGCATTACCGAACTTTGCTCTGCCGTCGCAACACATACAGGGAAAGAGATTCCCACTGCTACTTTCTTTAACCATCCTTCTGTCGCCGCCCTTAGCATTTTCTTGGCTTCCACCGAACAGGACGAGAATACGTCAATAACAATCAATGAAACCACTTCCGGGGATGCATCACCTACAGGACGACGTGATTCAGCAGAGCCGTTGTCTTCTTGGTCAATAAAATATAATCGCGACGACTTAGAACAACCTATGGTGACTGGAATTCTTTCGAGCCATGGTTGCACAGTCACCGGCATTGAGCCAACATATATCAATGCCAATCATACCACAAGACTGATCTCATCGTTTCATGAGCCCTCAGTACCACCAATATCGCGTTGGGATGTCGAATGGATTGATGGTGCCTCTGGAAATTTGTCGACAGTTTCCACACGATTTGGCGCATTTTTGGATGATATCGATCGTTTCGATGCCAAGGTATTTGGAATGCGCTCCAGTGAAGCACGACGGGTTGATCCCCAGCAAAGATTACTTCTTGAATCGACACTGATGTCGAAAATGCTCGCAGAGGCAGGAAACGGTACAAGGCTCAAAGAATCCAGTGTTGCCGTAGCTGTTGGTATCCAACATATCGAGTACGCGCTGTTAGACTGCAACGAGAATCAGAGTGTTGTTAACAACGTAAAAGATGACCCTTATGTTGCGACAGGGTCTGCCTTGAGTGTCGCGGCTGGCAGGGTTGCATATGTATTCAATTTTGGATTAGCCGCACTTTCAATAGATACTGCATGTTCTGCGTCACTTATGGCGGTGCATCTTGCTGTTTCGGGCGCTCTTCATCTTCATTCCAGCAATCAGATAAGCTCGGGTGCGTGGAGCACTTGTGCTGGTGTAAATCTGACGATTGGACATGCACACTTTGCTACAATCAAAGCGGCAGGAATGCTGTCATCAGATGGTCGATGTAAAGTTCTGGACAAGTCTGCGGACGGATACGGGCGAGCTGAGGCTGTCGCAACTTTCATGCTTAAACATCATGCACGATTAGACACCCGAAGGTCAGACAAGATTTACAGCGCACTCTTTCAGGTAGATGCGTCAGCAGCGAATCAAGATGGTCGGAGTTCGTCCCTAACTGCACCGAACGGTCTGGCTCAACAAATAGTGATCACAATTGCACACACCAAGGCACAAAAAGCATGGATCGCGCATTCAGATGTCTCTCTGGGCGGTGTGTCGATGCATGGCACCGGCACGACACTTGGGGACCCAATAGAGTTGAATTCCTTAATTTCTTCATTGAGTCGGCAACAAAACCATCTTGATATGTGCGTTTCGCCACTTGTTCTTGAGGCATCAAAATCTCACGCCGGTCACTCTGAAGCAGCAGCCGGCGCTGTAGCATTGCTTCGAGTTGATGAAGCATTTGCTTCTCGACGTGCTGCAATGCTGAATTACCTTCGAATCCTTAGTCCATACCTTGTCACTGAATTACGAGTGCGCCGAAAATGTGAAATTTTCATTCCTCGCAACACCTCTGGCAGTGGATGTCAGCATGCTTCTGGTTCCGCGCGTGTTGGAATAAGTGGGTTTGCGTTCTCAGGATCAAACGTTCATCTAGCGACATCTTCAACGTCTGCTAATGAGGTGATGTTGTATCAAATGTACAGCGCTAGCAAGAGTTACAAAGTGGTTTTCGAGAAGGAACATCACTGGTCCCTGAAGGGCCCAAGAGGTGGTGTGCTTGCGGTTGCTAGAATGAGACACTTTACTCGTCCTCAAACACATGATGATACCTGTGAAGCTCACTTTTCTTCGCCACCCGGATGGATCCCTTCCAATGGATCAATTGAACAGCCTGTATCATTTCCTCTCGCTTGGCTTGGTGCCTGTGCTCAAATCGCACACTTAGCAGTCCCACCCGATAATAATAATAATGTGTTTCTCGCTGGTTCCGTCGTTCACGCAGAAGGAATGATTGACATGAAAAATACAAATACTTTTCACATAAACGTGAACATGATGTCGGGGTTGATGGAAGCGGGGACACAAAGTGGACATATTCTCGCGAGAAGTTCCGTACACTTCGCTCATTTTATGACATGCGCACGTCTAGTAGCGACGCGGCGCAAATATCACGAAATTATACATACCACGAGACGAGAACTCTCTTCCAGAGATATCTTTGTTGCTGAGCTTGCCATTCCCAAAAATCCATACAACGACTGCGGTACATGGACTGCAGCTGCAATCCATGCTGCGAGTGACATTATATCAGCTCAGCAAAGAAATGTTGAACTGAATGGATGCCTTATTCTGGACACATTCACCCTGTTTCAGCGTGACTCAACATCAATTGGGCTGAAAAATAATACTGATCATGTGCAGATTCATGGGGAGGTGTATCTACGATCACTCGGAGTTAAAAAATATCAGTGCACGGCAACAGTTGCATGTGAGCCATGTGGTTTTGCAGACGGGACACTTTTACCGTATCACAGGGGTATTGCCAATACCACATGTAATACTCACAGCATTAGCGACCTTAGTGACACGGAAGCAACAACAATTCTCTCTATCGACTCACAGGGAAAAAACCGGCGTGTCACGTGGCAACATAATATACTTGCGAGAATCCTTGACGCTGTTGAAGAAGTTGCTGGCGTGCCTGCAAACTCTAATGAATATTTGACAAACGTGGGCATAGATAGTATTGCAGCTGTCGAGCTCGCTACTATACTGCAGTCATCACTGGGAATTACCCTCGATATACCAGAAATAGCCAGTGCACCCACAGCGACGGTAATCTTTGAGCGGATCATGAACACAATGGAACTTTCAAAGATGGGTGGAGAAGGACAATCAGCGGCTGCTGAATTTATCGAGTCACCAGTGACAGAATCGGCTGCCTGTAGCGAAATCCAAAGTCATCCACCATTCTTCCCTGATCTATCACCGAACGACATGCTGATCAAATCCCTGAAGCCCGAAAGTAATGCGCAACCTTCACTATTTCTTGGTGCACCAGCATTTGGTGATGGACAAATCGCATATATGAGACTCGTAAGCGAGTTACAGCTCGGTCACCACCCTGTGCATACCCTTGAGCGTGATGTTGCCGCACGCCCTTGGCCTGAGGTGGCAACGGCGCATGCGCGTATGATGAATTCTTCACAGCCTGAGGGTTGTATCGCCGTCGGCGGACACTCACTCGGTGGTGTTCTTGCTGTGGAGTCAGCGATGACGCTGGAGTTCGAGTTTGATCGAGAAGTGACGTGTATCCTTTTTGACGCACCACACCCGGTGCAGTTCAAATCAGAATGGAACGATATCCATACTCCTGACAGTGCTGCCGCAACAAGTAGAACTCCAGAAATTCAACAAAATGATACACGAAGACCACAACAGCTGCAAGATTCCACAGGTCTCGCTTATATGGAAGTTGCGCTAGCATCGTTTCACTACGATACAGGGGTCGCTGGATGGTCATCCATGTCACGTGATGAAAAATATTCTTTATTTGAAGCGGTCACATTCCAAGCAATTGGGCGCCGCATAGATGCTAAGCGAATGGACGAAGAGATCAGCGCAGGACCATACGCTAATCAATGGAACAGTGGAATCATTCACAGCAGAAACTCAGGACAGATGGACATGTCCTCGTGGCAACTTGTTTGTGGTCATCCAGGATCAAGTGGGTTTCGCCGGTTGAGAAGCAAGGTTTTCACTTACAAAGCTGGCGAGGAGAACGATGCACTGTTCGCCATAGACGTGGTGATGAATAAAGAATCTGATTATAGGAAAGTTGACCCGCTCGTATGTGAACCAGATCAATTTGGTACTGCTCCATCAATTTGTCTTCAGTCTATCGGTGGATATGCATGGGTACTTGCGTGCGATAATGTTGAAGTCGTGCATTGTCAAGGTAATCACATGAACATCCTGACAATGATGACAGATGGAGGTGATCTCGAGGACACCATAATACCACATCTGTCAGCAGAGCTTGATAAAGTATGGAATGACATTGATGTTCAAGACATCTCTTGTACAAGTGAGCAAGATTTAAAGCCTTTTGTTGGTTTAGAGAGAAACAAAAAGAGCATTTCCTCCCTCACGGCCTCTTGCATCCACTCAGTGCTCAACTCGGTCACTGCAGAAGAAGATGAGGCCAATGAGTGCGAACATTTTCTAGAGTGCGCTTGGGCTGTTGATGAGTGGCATCTCCCAAAACATAGTCTTCCTCTTTGGAAACAACTTGGTGTGCACATCGTGTCAACCTTTGAATCAAGAGACGACTGTTGTGATAATGGTCACTGTAGTGTGGAGCCTGAGGTAAAGATTCCGAATCTAGATGCATGTGTCGGAAGGGTGATATTAGGACTGAACGAGAAGTCTTGGTCTCTGACGCTTGGGCAAGCAAATGATTGCGCCTCTTGTGAGCAGCCCAAAGTTGTCCGCCACTCGCCGCCGATTGTGATTGTTTTCATACAGGACCTTATGGAAGGAATAGAACGTTGGTCCCCCGCCGCACTCAAGGCGACAGTGCCAGTTATCGCGATTCACCTCCCGTCGAGATTGCTAGCTAGGCAGTCTTCTTGTTCGGAAAATGCGAGCACAGAATACGAGGATGACCAAACTTGCAGGCAAAGACATATTCGTGAAGAGCACGCTGCAGCTGTTGTCCTCGCCTCTGTGCGCGCTATATTATTAACAGAGTACGAACAGAGGAATGCATCAGAGATCGCATTTGCTGCGCTGTACGATACGCCTGCTGCGCGCGTAGCATTCAATGCGGCTGTGCAGTGTCGTATGCGAGGCGATATTGGTGCCGCTGCATTTACTTTTGGGAGCACGGAGAAAGCAGATATTAACGAGCGGTGGTTTGATTTTTTCGGAGTTTCTGATGACACTGAGTTCGGTGCTTTGTATCAGATATCTGCTGCTAAATATGCAGAGCTTCACACAGCTGAATACGACATCTTCACTCAGCAACGATATGATGTGAGCACTACGTGCATGACAGTCGCAGGGTGGCCCGGAGAGATTACACCTCTCGAGTGGGACGCTGCTTTATCAGCTGAAGTATCATCGTTCAACTTGTTGCTGCAAAAAGTCAAAGACAGTATTCACTTCGAATCGGGTGGGAAAAGGGGTGGAAAATCGGGTGGGTGACCCGATTTTCCACCCGATTTTAGACCCGATTTTGGCTCCAAAAAAACCCCGTACTGTCAAAACCGGGCAAAATTTGACAGAAATCTGCTCCGTTATTTTAGTCGGTTTATCGTCGTGAATGCAATATGAAGCCAAGTTGGCCGTAGTAAAAAAATCCTTTCATATGAAAAAGGGCCACCACTACTGTGGCTGGCGCATTGCTGCGGTGCTTCTGGCAACAGCGCACTTGCTTGTCGGTT
>ENA-OUOG01001508-OUOG01001508.1-marine-metagenome-genome-assembly--contig:-NODE-1508-length-26733-cov-6.170318_pt1 | contig 26733 bp, 13 predicted proteins | sample MGYA00248635_ERZ508505 | MGnify/ENA primary metagenome ERZ508505 (study PRJEB26176, sample SAMN06267871) | marine metagenome | isolation source: Saanich Inlet, British Columbia, Canada | place: Pacific...
GGGCGCGCCAGTTGCTCTGCCGCCTGAGGACACCGGCGACCTTGGCGAGGAGTCCTCGGTCGAAAGCAACAAAGGCTCACGACAACGAGGCGCTGGCGCCAAAAACACACGGCTTTTCAAGATCGTCATGACTGTGCTCGCGTCTTCGGCATCACCGATACCAAGTCTCGCGCGGTCGTATGGGAGTCAGTCACAAGGCTGATCCTGCGGCCTCCGATCTCAAAAACCTTCACCGCGCCTCGCGGCGAAGCGCTGCAGGCGCGCGGCACTCCTTCGCGCGCGACTCAGGCGCACCGAAGAGACCACCGTCACCATGGCGGACCCCGAGGAAGAGGTACGCGCCTCGATCGAGCTCTTCCCGCGTTCCCGCCCCCGGACGCGCGCGCCACAAGACAGACAAGATGGCCTCGGTCGCGATGGCGCGCGCGGCGGCGCAGGGTTTTTTCCTCCATCCGTCTCGCGACCGCGGCGAAGGCGAGTGACTGTCCCCACGGTCCACTTCGCTGGCGACGGCTGACGACTCCTCCTTCTCTCTCGTGAACGCCATCCCTCTCGACAGGTGGATTTCGATCCCACTCTGAAGAAGAAGAAGAAGAAGAAGGTCGTGCTCGATGAGGATGGCGAGGCGGTCGAGGCGGTGACTGGCGAGATGGACGACATGGGCTTCGGCGAGAAGAAGAAGAAGAAGAAGTCCAAGAGCAAGGAGGACGGCGAGGAAGGCGACGAGATGGATTTCGGCAAGAAGAAGAAGAAGAAGAAGAAGAAGGATGAGGAGGACGAGGACGACGAGGAGGATGGCGAGAACGCCGGCGCCGCGACCGGCGGCAGCGGGCTCCCCTGGGAGGGCACGACGCGCGATTACCACTACGACGAGCTGTTGGGTCGCGTCTTCGGCATCTTGCGCGAGAAGAACCCGGCGTTGTCCGAGAAGACCAAAACCATCATCAAACCCCCGCAGGTGCTCAGAGAAGGCACGAAGAAGACCGTGTTTTCGAACCTGATGGAGATTTGCAACGCCATGCACAGGAACCACGACCACGTGATCCAGTACATGATGGCGGAGCTCGGCACGAGCGGCACGCTCGACGGGCAGAACCGGCTCATCATCAAAGGGCGCTTCCTGCCGAAGGTGTTTGAGGGCGTCCTGAGACACTACTTCATCGAATACGTGATTTGCCAGATGTGCAAGTCCTCGGACACGCAGCTGATCAAGGACCCGAAGACGCGTCTCTCGAACTGCGTGTGCCAGGCCTGCGGCGCGTCGAGGTCCGTCAGCGCCATCCAGAAAGGTTTCCAGGCTGTCGGCAGGGGCGACCGCCGGAAGGCGAGAAACGCGGCGTAAGCGGAGGGCGGCGGCGTTTCGATCCGTCTCGACGCGAAGCGCGGGAGTCACGCGTGAAATACACACTACTGTCTATCATCGAACACACAATCTCTCTTCGCTAGACTACGATTCCGTTCCCGGCTTTTTTTTCTTTTCGGCGAGGTTCGCCGCGCTCGCCGCCGCCGACCCCAGCGCGACCACGGCAATGCCGCACGCCTCGGCCGCGCCCGGCGTCTCCCCCAGGAGGAGCCACCCCCACAACACCGCCCAGAAGACGCCCGTGTAGTGCACGGGCATGACCGCGGACGCGGACGCGCGCCCCAGCGCGGCGGTGATGCAGAGTTGCGCGCCGAATCCGGAAAAGGTGGACGCGACGAAAAGCGCGCTCACGAACGCGGCGTCGTCGCGGCGCACGCGCGGCGTCGTGTGCTCCTCGGCGGCGACCATGAATGTGTTCGCGAAAGCCAAGGCGCTCATGCCCAGCACCGAGAAGACGTTCGTGTACAGCATGAGCACCAGCGGGTGTTCCTTCGCGGCCCGCGACTTTCCGTCCGCGGCGATGCCTCCGCTCAACACGCGAATGAGCACTTTGGAGAAACCGCCGAAGAAGGTTTGCGCGACGGCGGCGCCGACGCCGAGCGCGGTGACCCGATCGCTTGCTTGACTCGAGGTGGCGGGGATGACGTGTCCGTCGTCCAGCGCGTCCCCGTCCCCGGTGTCCCCGGCGTCCCCGGCGTCCCCGAGGAGCATCCCCGGCCGCAGCACGAGCGTCGCGCCGAGCACGCACACCGGGAACGCCGCCCAGACAAACCAGTGCGGCTTCTCGCCCAGCCACCTCGCGGCGATGAGCGTTGTGACCAGCGGCGCGATGAGCGCCGGCACGGCGGCGTCCGCGAGCGGCAGGTTCGCGGCCGTGAGGAAGAACGAGAACACCGCGCACGTCCCCACGAGTCCTCGCAGGCACAGGGCTTTGCGTCGGACGCCGAACGGCGCGGCGACGTTCCCGCGGCGCGCGTGTATCGTCAAGGCGGCGGCGACCACGAGCAACCCCGCGGAGGCTCTTCCGAGCACGATCCAGACGACGTCGATGGCGAACCGCCGGTGCAGAAGTCGCGCGGAAAGCGCGGTGATGGAGCTACACACGACGCCAAGGGCGTACAACGCCATGCCGAGCGCGTTCTCGGCGACCGTGGGAGGCGCGCGCGCGCGCTGCTCGTTCTCAACGACAGGGCCTCGCACGTCCGATGTGGACGCCACGAGAGGCTCGTGTTCATCCTCCGACTCCGACACGCCGGGTCGGTCGTCTTCGTCGTCGTTTCCTTTGACCGCTTCCATGCCCCCCATCTCGATAGTCACCGCAGACACCACCGCGCGCTCCGCCATCGTCGCGCTCCCTCCTCGTCGCCCCTCCGGCGCGCCGCACGGTGTGACGGCGAGCGGGCGACGACCGACGCTCGTTTCTCGGCAAAACATTTACTTTCGTAACCTTATTATTTCTCTTTTACATGTACATGTAGCTACACTCGTCGGGTCACTTCCCGTCCCCTTCCCACGCCTCCTCCGGGATGTCGCACGCGTTGAACGCCGCCCTCGGGTTCTGCTTGCACTCCCAGCGCTCGTTGTCGCCCAGCGCCGCGACCACCGTCTTGGGCACGACGCGCCACTTTCCGCACGAGTCGCACGCGATCCACGCATCCGTCTCATCCGCGCCGCCGCCGGAGGCTTTCGCGCCTCCGCCGTTCGCGTCGGCTCTGGGGTTCGAACCTCCGCCGCCTCTGCCTGATGACGCGCCTTTCTTCTTGCTCTTGCTGCCCGGCGGGTTGGCGAGCGCGTACGCGGCCGCCTCCTTCTCGACGCGCGCGCGCGCGCCGGGCGCCGGCGGCGGCCCCCAGCGCACCGTCTGCATCGAGAGCTGCAGCGTCTCTTTCCCGCCGTCGTCGTAAAAAAGCTCGTGCTCCCCCGTCTCCGTCTTGTACGCCGCGATGACCCCCCCGTAGAACGCGGCGTCCCCCGGCCAGAAGATCTCGACGTGCCTCCCCACGGACAAATCGCCCGTCTGCGCGCCGTACGCGCGGAACCACTTGCCCATGGTCTCCGCCTGCCGGTGCGTGCCCGGCGCCACCAGCCGCAGCGACTGGCGCCACTTCTTCGCCGTGCCCTTCCCGCCCAGGCGCTCAAACTCCGTGGCGGGCACCACGTACTCGGCCAGGACGCCGGGGGTGTTTGCGGCGCGCGGCGCGGCGTAGCGCACGAGCTCCTCGCCGCGCTTGCCTCCGGGGAGCAGGCAGCCGCGCATGCCGCCGCACGCCACGGGCACGGGCGGCATCGCGATGGCGATGCCGCCGGCGGCGGGTACCTCGGGCACGCCCGTCACGGGCTCGAAGGCGTCGAGAAGCCACCGCATCGTCTGCAGGAACAGAAAGCAGGAAACCTCCGAGCCGTCCAGGAACGCCACGCCGTGCTCTCCCGTCTCCGGGTCGAAGCTCACCACCTCGCCCGGCCGCCACGAGCACGTCGAGCCGGAGGCGTGCACGGCATCCTTAGAGACGCGCAACGTACGCGCAGAGTCCGCTCGCAAAATTTCGAGCTTGTTCCCGACGCACTGCTTCCCCCACTGCGCGCCGCGACGCTTGGCCCAGCCGCCGAAGGGCTGGCCCTCGCCGCCGGCGTCGTCGCCGCCGAAAAGGAGCGTCGAGCGCCAGTCCGCGATATCGGAACTCGAGCACCCCGCGCGCTCCAGGAACGACGCCAGAGGAATCGCCGTAGTCGATGGAGCCTCTTCGGGGTTCGTCGACGGAGCCTCTTCGGGGTTCGTCGACGGAGCCTCTTCGGGGTTCGTCGACGGAGCCTCTTCGTTCGTCGCCTCCGCCATCTCGACGTCGCGCGCGGGCTCCCGCGCGGTCGCCTCCCCCCCTTTGTCCGCGCGCGGCGCGCCTTCGAGGGGTTCTTTCACCTCGACCATGATCGCCTCGTCGCCCGCGACCGAGCCGGGCGCGAACACGCCCCTGAGCTCGCCGAAGTACACGGGAACCTCCGCGGCGCGAATCACGCACGACGCCGCCACCTCCGCCGCGACGTCCTCCTCCGGGATCTCGGGGGGTTTAGGCTTCGCGCCCGGCTTGGGTTTCTTCTTGCGTTTCTTGGGCTGGGGCGCGTCGGCGTCGGCGCCCTCGGGGTCGCCCTCGGCCTTGCGCTTCTCGCCGTCTTCGGGAGCCTCCTCCGCGGGCGCGTCCGAAACCGAAACGTTCGCGGCAGTGAGTGACTTCGCGCCGCCGACGACGGTTTGCGGCGTCGGCGCCGCCATCTCCGCCCGGACACGCGCGCCGGGCGTCTCCGCGAGCCCCCCGCCGTCGCCGCGCGGCGCGGGCGGCGCGGAAGACGCGCCCTCCTGGATCCACAGGCCCGTGTCGGGCTTGAGCCTGGCGTGCCTGGTGAGGCCGGGCAGAGCCGCTCGGTTCCATGCCATGACGTCGCGGAAGTCAATCTTCAAGCACGCCGCCAGCGAGTCGGCGGATTCGCCCTCAGCGCAGTAGTACGCCAGCCGCCCGTTCTCCACCACCTGCGCGCCCGGGGGCGGGCCCGACGCGACGGTGGGCTCCGGCGCCTCTGGGCGCGCCATCTGCGCGGGGTCGAACCGCCCGCGACCGCCGGACTTCGAGCCCCCAGACTTCCCGCCGGACTTGCCGCCCTTAGCGCCGTCGCCGTCGGCGTCTCCGGGCTCGGCGCTCGGCGGCGGCAGGTCCTCGGGGACGCCATCCGGCCATCGCGTGGTCTGCAGAAACAGGTACAGCCACTCGCGGTTCCCGTCGTGGTACATCACCTCGTGCTCGCCCGACTCGGGCTTGAACCCCGTGATCTCCACGGCGCTGAACATAGTCGTCTCGACGCCTCCCTCCGCGGCTCGGATCTCCATCGCGCGGCCGACGACGGCGTCGCGCCAGCGCCCGCCGCGCTCCTTCAGCCGGCGCCCGACGGTGGTCACAGCCTCGCCGTTTTCGTCCAGGTGGCGAAGCGACTGGCGCCACTTGCGCGTGCTTCCGCGCCCGCCGAGCCGCTCAAACTCCGTCGCGGGGATCACCTTCTCGGGCGCGTTTTCGGAAGGCCGGTACGCCACGCTCTCCTCGCCGCGCTTGCCCCCGGGGGTCAGGCGGCCCACCACCTCGCCGCACTGCACGCGCACCGTCGCCGCCGGAAGCACGCCGCGCTCGGGCGCGTCGACGTCGCTTTTTTCCTCCGTCTTCTCGGCGACGTCGGAAACCGATGGGCTCTCCGGGACCTCGGCGTTCTCGGCGAGGCGCATCGCCGCGAGGTCCACCGCCTCGGGGAACTTCTCGTGCCTCTTCAGGACCACCTGCCCGGCGCGGTCCAGCGCGCAGACCGCGAGCACGAACCCGATGGCCTCCCCCAGCTCGGGGTGATCCCAGCGCGTGCGAAGACGAGTCACCGTGTCGGCGCGCTCGAAACGCGCCACGCGAACCTTGACGTCCGCCGCGCTGATCCACTCTCCGTCCGGCGCTACCGCGCCGCACCGCTTCAGCGCGCGGAGCGTCGCGGAGCGCATCTCGAGCATGGTCTCCTCGGAGGCGGCGCCGCCGTGCGGCGCGTGGGCGGTGGGCGCGCGCCCGAGGGACACGTCTCTGTCCGCGCTGCGGAAATCCGAAGCCGTCGCGGAGAGCAGGTGCACCGGAATGCCCTCCGTGCGCCGGAGCAGGCGCTCGGCGCGGATCGCCTCCTGCTTCCGCCGCTCCTCGTCCTCGCGCTCGTCCTCCTTCTTGCGCTCCACCTCCTTCTGCTTGGCCTTCTCGATGTTTCGCTCCAGGAACGGACGCGCGCGCTTGAACATCTCCGTCATGATCGCCTCGCGCTCCGTCGGGTCGATGTCCTTCTGCCGCAGGCCCTTCAGCGGGCGCCCGAGCACGGTGGGCTCGTCGCGGAAGTCGTCGTCGTCGCCGCCGCCGCCGCCGGCGACACGGCTCTTCGCGGCGGCGATGCCGGCCCTCTGCGCCGCCGCGGCGGCGGCGGCGAGCTCCTCCTCTTCCCTGCGTCGCTCGGCCACGGGGTCCAACGCCGGCGCCGCCGGCGAGTCCGCGTCTTCCTCTGGGGGCGGTTCCGTCAACCACAGGCGCGTGTTCTCGATGAGGAACGCCTTCTGCGTCAGCGAAGGCAAGTCGGGCTTGTTCCACGCCAAAACCGCCTTGAGGTCCACGTCGAACCGTTTCGCAACCTCGTCCAGCTTCTCCCAGCCTTTCGTGTAGTACGCGCGCGCGCCACGAACCGTGATTTCTTCCCCAGGCTGCGGGTCCGCGGCTTCGAGCTCGTCGCGCCATCCCCCGCCCGCGGCGGCGGCGGCGGCTTCCTTCTTCTTCCGCGCCGCCGCCGCCCTCTGCGCGCTCTGCCCGTCCTTGCGCTTGGGCCCCTCGACGCGCAGCAGGAAGTGCACGAGGTCGGTGAACGTGGCGTGCGCCAGGGGCTTGACCCTGCCCCCGGCCGGGTCGCAGGGCAACTCGATCTCGTGGTCCCGCTCCTCGATCCACGCGTCGGTGAGCGCCACCTTGGCGCCTATGGTCCACCCCTGCGCCTCCTCCGCCTCGTCGCCGCCCTCCTCCAGCCGCTTCTCCTTGGCCCACTTCACGCAGTCCGCGTCGCAGCGGATGAAGCACGCCTGCGCGGGGTGCCTCTGCCCGAGCGCCTGGAAGCGCTTGCACTCGCCGATGATCTCGGCGTCCGCGGGCAGGTGGTCCTCGCAGAACGCGCGAGGGCACGACTCGCACCGGAACAGCATCCCGCCGACGGCGGCGGATTTGCGCCCGCACTCCGCGCAGCTGTGGTGCGGGCACCCCCAGCGCGTCGCCTTTGCGATTTCGCTCTGGGTCATGCCTATGCACTCGGCGTGCACGGAGACGGGGCACAGGTCGCAGCACACGATATCACCGCCGTCCCAGCACGCCTGACAGGTGTAGCTGTGCCCGTAGTCGCGCCCAGCCACCTGCGCGCGCGGTTTCTTGGTCTCGTTCTTTTTCCGCGTCGTCTCGCGCGCGAAGACGCTCGACTCGCCCTCCTCCAGGCTGTAGTTGTTCGCCTTGAGCACGGTGTGCCCGTCGATCTGCATTGTGGTCTTTTTTCGCTCGCGCTTGCCGCTCAAAATCGTAGACGAGAACTCGGCGGCGATGTCCTTCACGGAGACGGGCTTCTTGTTCTTGGCGTCGCTTTGCGCGATTTGCGCGGGCATGACGTACGTGGAGATGGGCGCGGCGGACGCCTTGCCGTCGGCGAAATCCGCCACCGTGTGCTGCACCTCCGACTGCAGGGACGCCAGCTTGTTCCGGCGCTCGTTCCCGTTCGGCGTGCGGTCCATCAGGATCTCGAGTTCTTCGTCCGAGGGTGCCTTGCCCTCGTCGTTGGCGAAGATGGCGTCCACGCCGAACCGAAGCAACCCGTACAGGTCGCGCTTGTCCACGCCCTCCAGCGACTCGCTCTGCTTCGTGCTTCCGCGAGACACCATCTGCTCCAGGAACAGCTTCTTCTCGGCGCGCTGCTGCATGCGCTCCTCCACCGTGCCGGCGGTGACCAGCCGGTAGACGTGCACGGGCTTCTTCTGCCCGATGCGGTGCACGCGCGCCATCGCCTGCGTGTCCACCTGCGGGTTCCAGTCCGAGTCGAACAAAACGCAGGTGTCCGCGGTTTGCAGGTTCACGCCGAGCCCGCCGGCGCGCGTGGAGAGCAGGAACGCGAACATGGGCGAGTTCGGGCGGTTGAACGCGGCGATGTCGATGGACCGCTGCACGCGGTTCGTGCTCCCATCGAGGCGCGCGTAGCCGTAGCCCTTCAAAGACAGGTAGTCCTGCAGGATGTCCAGCATGGACGTGAACTGAGAGAACAGAACCACCCTGTGCCCCGCCGCCTTCAGCCGCGACAACATGCGGTCGAGCACGGCGAGCTTCCCGGACGCCTCCACGAGCTCGTCTAAGGGGACGCCCTCCTCGGGCACGTCCGTCCCCGCGAAGAGGTACGGGTGGTTGCAGCACTTACGCAGCTGCATGAGCAGAGACTGCAGTTTCCTGGCGTCGCCGGTGTTTTGCCCTCCAGCGCCCTGCTCAGAGGCATTGGTGTCCTCCCCACCCCCGCCGCCGCTGTGCTTCTTGAGCTCCGCCGCCTCTACCGCGGTGAGGGCGGAGGACTCGCGCTGGAGCAGCCTTCGGTACCAGAAGGTCTGCGCCGGCGAGAGCGGGCACATGATCTTGGTCTCCGTTTTTTCCGGCAGACTCACCTCCACCTCGCCCTTGACGCGCCGCAGCACGAAAGGCTTCATCAGGTAGTGCGCGTGGTCCAGGGTCTTGCTGTCCACTCTGTGCTCTTTGGCGGAGAGGTCGAAGGCGTCGTCGAACGACCGCGCCGACGTGAACACGTCGGGGTGCAGAAACGCGAGGATCGCGTAGAGCTCGTGCAGGTTGTTCTGCACGGGCGTGCCCGTGAGCAGCACGGTGTGCTGGCGGTGCACGCGGCTCAGCACCGAGTGCGCGGCGGTGTCCTCGTTCTTCACCTTGTGCCCCTCGTCGAGGATCATCGTGCGCCAGTACACCTTCTGCGACAGCGTCAGGTTGAACGTGGGGTTGCACGCCATCTCGTACGTCGTCACCGCGACGTCGTACGACCCCACGTTCATCACCACCTCCTTGCGCAGCCTCTGCCGCTCGTTCTCGTCCGTGGAGTGCAGCCGCACGACTTTGAACGTGGGGCACCACTTCTGCAGCTCGTCCATCCACGACGACAACACCGAGAGCGGGCAAATCACGAGGTGCGGCCCTTTCGCGCCGCGCATCTCGTGCAGACACGCCAGGAAGGAGATGCTCTGCAGCGTCTTCCCGAGACCCATCTCGTCCGCGAGGATGCACGAGCACCCGTCGTCGAACATTCTTGTCATCCAGCGGATGCCCTCCAGCTGGTACTCGCGCAGCACTGCTTTGATGGACTCCGGCTGGTTATCAATCGGCGCCAGGATCTTCTCACTGGGCACGTACGCGTCCGCCTGCGCTTTGAGCTTGTCCATCACCTTCGCCTCCACGAAGGGCGCGAGCGCCTTGGCGTGCCTCGACAAGTAATTCGCGCGCTTACCAACCGCCGCCTCGATACAAGCGCTGATCTCGCGGTTGTGCTTGCCGGTCGCGGCTTCCTCCTCCGTCTTTTGGCGCTTCACGTACGGCTTGCGGGGCTTGCCCGACTTGTTGTACTTGCGCTTCGCGGGCTCAAAGTTGTACGAGGTCCGGTTCCCCTCGCCTTCGTCCTCGGGGTCCTCGCCGAGCTCCTTGTCGAACACCGAGGGCTCGCCCTCGTTCATGGAGTACGCGTTCGACCGCAACACAGGCTCGCCGTCGATCATCACCACCCGCGCCTTGGTCTTGCGCCCGGAGCGGCGGCCCGCGGGCTGCACGCCGAGCGCCTCGGCCAGGACGTCGGGGGGAATCTCTTTGGCCGTCTCCGGGTCCACGCCCGCGGCGGTCGCGGCGGCCGCGACATTTACCTGCTCGGCAGCAGCGGTGAGCCGCGATGAAGACGCTTTCGACGATTTCGAACCCTTCGGGCGACCGGGACCGCGCTTCGCAATCGCCGCCGGCGCCGTCGCTTTTTTTTCTGTCTCGGCGTCGTCGCGTCCCGGCGCCTCCGCGGGAGCCTCCGTCTTCGGCTCAGCCTTCTCCGCCTTCGCGGGTTCCGGCTCAGCCTTCGCCGCGGGCGGCGCGGACGCGCCCGTCGGCGCCGCCGGCGTGGCCGCCGCGAGAGCGGAAGCCGCGGGCGCGGCGGCGGCCGGAAAAGCCGCCGGGGACGCCTGAGGCATCGGGAAACCCGCGGGCATCCCCGCGAACGCGGCCGCGCCCTGCGCCGCCTGCACGGCCTGCATGGCCTGCATGGCCTGCAGCATCGCGGGGTTCCCGGCGAACGCGGCGGCCATCGCCGCCGGATTCGCCATCGCCGCCTGCAGCGCGGGCGCCATCGCCGCCTGCATAGCCGCCTGCTGCTGCAGCACCGCCTGCGCCTGGGCCTCGCTCTGCGTCGCGAGCGCGGGGTTCGACGGGGCCGCTGGCGTCGCCTGCGCGGGCGCGGCGGGTGCGGCGGCCGCGGACGCCGGAGGCGCGTTCGCGTCGTTCCCGGGGGCATCGCCGGGCGTTACCGCGGGCGGGCCTCGCCCCCCCGCATCCCCGTCCGCGCCGGTTCCCGTCATCTGTCGGCACGCAGCTCGCCCGATGGACGAGCGTTCCTCGGCCTCACTCTGCCAGAGACTGCCGGGAAAAGGCGAGTCGGTCGTGTACGACACCTCCCCGGCGGTCTCGAGTCGGTTCCGAAGCCTCGACGCGCTCTCCACGCGCGTCGGACTCGCGAGTGTCCGTCGACGTGCGCGAACGCCGCGAGGAATGGGGTCGCGCTCGTTTCCGCAACGCGAAACACGCGTCGCGCGTCGCCCGGCGCGGCGCTAGGGCACACGCACATTGCCCCGCCCGTCCGTCTCTTGCAAACACGGAAAGACGAGAGGTCTGGGGCAGGGTCTGCGACTCAAGAAGTTCACCGAAGTTCGCGCTCTCCAGGTTCGACAAAAGCCGAGTCGCTCTGACTGGATTCGAGTCTCGCTGAAAAGATTTTTTTTTTGGTTTGGGCAGAGATGAGAACGAGTGCCGATGCTCGAGAGCTCGGCGCGGTTCGCGCGCGTGGCATTCGTTCCGGCGTCCGCGAGGTACTCGCGCGCCACCCACGGTACCGAGGTGCGTCCGAGGCGCCCGTCGTCGAAACCCGCGTCGCGCGCCCCGCGTGCCCGGAGGCGCTCCTCGAGGCTCGAATATTCGGCTCGCCGCGCAATTGTCACCCAAAAACACCACTTCGGGTTCGACCGGACGCCGTCGGGAGGCCGTCGCGCACCACGCACCGCGCCCGTCGCTCACCGCACCCCTCTCCCGCCACAGGGCATCTCGGCAAAGCGGTCTCGGAAGAGATAGGAAAGAAGAAGACAGGATCATGGTGCGTCGCGCGCGTCCTCGCGCTCCCCATCTCCCGCGCGACGCAATTCCGCGTCTCGCTGTCAACACTTCGCGCGCCTTCCAATCCATCAATCATCCTTTGAAAAAGCGCGGCGCGATTCCGCCGCCGCTCGCCCCGCTCGACGCGACCGTGCGCGGCTGACCTTCCCTTCCCGCGCCACGTCACGCGACGTTTCCGTCACACTAAAACTAAAAACAACGTGAAGTCTTGGGCGGACGAATCCGAAGGGGCTCTTCCTCGCATCCCGCACGCGTTTGGCGCGTTTGGCTCGGTGGGTCCGGGCGCCGGGGGATTCGGGCCGCCGGGCGGGTTCGCCGGCGCCGCCGCGGGCGGCCCCGCGGGCATCTTCACGTCGGGCCCCGGGGGGGTGGGCGCGCACCAGGGCCTGAGCTTCGGGACGGGCGTCGGGCCGCAGGTGGTCCATGAGCGCGAGCCCCCCAACTACGCGTTCGGCAGCCCCGGCGCCGCGCCCGGCGCGGGCGGTGGATGGGGCGCGCCCGGCGGGCCCCTGGGAGGCATGGGCGCGCGCGCCGCGCCTGGGTTTGGCGCGCCGGGCTCGCAGCCCGTCGGGCGCGTGGGCGTGGGCGTGGGCGCGCCCGGCGCAGTCGGCGGCGCGCGTTCCCTGGGCGCCGTGGGCGCAGCCGTGGGCGCGCCCGTGGGGTCGCCGCCGGGCGCCCTTCCTTTGAGCGGATCGGGTGCCCCGGGGTTCGGCGCGCAAACGGGGTCTCCTCCCGGCTACCGCGAGGCTCGCGCTTCCGGCCCCGCCAGGCCGGTGCTTCCGATGCCGACGGCCCCTCCGTTCACGGCGTTCGTGGGCAACTTCCCGTACGAGTGCTCGCAGGAGGAGGTTGTCGGCTTGTTCACCGCCAACGCGTGCGCCATCCTGGACGTGCGCATGGTGCGCAACCGCGACACCGACCGTCCGCGCGGATACTTTCTCGAGTTCGAGGACCTGCCCTCTCTCGAGCGCGCGCTGGGCTTCGACCAGTACGTGCTCGGGGGTCGCCCTCTGCGCGTGAACGTCGCGGAGGGCCGCCCCGAGCGCCGCGACCGCGACCGCGACCGCTACGGCGGCGGCGGCGGATTCGCCGAGCGCTACGACCGCGACCGCGGCGGCGGCGACGGCCGCCGCGGCGGCTTCGCGGAGCGCTACGCGGACGGGCCTCGCGACGCCGGTTTCGTCGGCGGCGGCGCCTCGTTCGGGCGGCGCGAGGGCGGGGGCGGGTACCAGGAGGCGCGCGAGGGGAGAGGAGGCAGGAACTCGAGGATGCACGACGACGACAGGCCGCGCCGGCGGAGTTTCGATCGGCCCGCCGATCGCGTGTTGCCGTCGGACGGGCCCGCGCCCGAGGGGCGCAAGAAGCTGGTGCTGGCGGCGCGCTCCGTCCCCGCGGACGGCGGCGCCGCGCCCGAGACGCCGGAGAACAAGGCGGACGCGAGCAGCAAGCCGAACCCGTTCGGGGCCGCGCGACCCGTGGACTCGAGCGCGAAGATCGCTGAGGCGGAGCGCAAGATCAAGGAGGAGCGGGACGCGCTGCACGCCAAGGCTGGGGCCAAGGCGGAGGGGGGCGTGCCCGCGCCCAAGCCGAAACCGCTGTCCAAGTCGTCGGTGCAGCCGCCGGTGACCAAGCGCGGCCCCCTGATCATGGCGCCCAAGGAGGAGCCCGTGATCAAGGCGAAGAACGCGTTCGAGCTGCTGTCCATGGACGACTCGGGGGACGACGAGGACGACGAGGAGGAGTGAGCGGAGGGAGACGAGAGAGACTGGAGAGCAAGAAGACGAGACGACGAGATGTACTTTCCGTACGTCGGTTGAAAGCGCGGGCTGTACAGGCGGCGCGTCGCGGGGGCGCGCCAGAGACGATCGAGCGACTCGGACCATCGAGGCGCTTCGACGCGCGCAGGTGGTGTCGATGAAGCGTTTGTGAGTTTGTGATGATTGAAGGGATGCTCGTTCGCGAACGACCGGGGACGATTGCGATCTGAATTTCTCCGTCGACTCTCCCTTTTTTTTTTTTCTTGAAGTCTCGAGCATCGATTCGCGAGCGCGCATCATCGTGAGCGTGATCGAAAGCCGAAACGAAAAAGCGGACCGAACACTTCGCCGGTCGCTTCCGAGCGGCGGACGCGTGATACGCCGGTACGTATAATATGATAGATTACATCGTGATCCGCGCGATCCGTCTGTGCGGGCCCGCCGCGCCTACCTGTGATGCCTTTCGTGCGGCACCGGCAGGCCGCGCGAGTGGAAGGAGCGGCGCGGGACGAACCCGCAATTCTCCACCAGCGTGGCGGCGACGTCGTCGACGCCCGCCAGCTCCTCGAGGTACGGCAGCATGTCCAGCAGGTCGTTGTCCCTCGGGTCGTCGATGAACGACGACACAGGCAGCGCGTTCTGGGGCTGGAACGCGTACGAGTGCGGGGAGTTGTCGATGATGACGGTGGAGCACATTGGTCGGCCGAGCGACGTCAGGTCCTTGACGTAGTTCCCTTGGTACAGGTAACAGGACTCGCGGAACAGCCGGTGCTTCACCGTTTTGTTTTTGTCCAGCAGATCTAACAGCGGGTCCGCGTACTTCGCCAAACTCGCGGTGAACACCACCACCTCGTACTGTTTCGCCACCTCCTCCATGAAGTAATCAACCCACGGCCGTTTTAAAACGTACACGTCCGTCACCGTCCCGTCGATCTCCACCGGGATCACGAAGTCGGGGTTGGGCACGGGTTTGAACGACGAGTGCACCAAAGTTTCGTCCAGGTCGAGCACGAGACACGGCTTGCGTTTGTCCTCGAGCGTCGCGGGGGGGAGGAAAGGATCGCCGCTGTGCATCGCGTTCGCCTCGGGGACGGTGCGGTGCGAAGCGAGAGCCGCCGTGGGGGTGGTGTATAGCCGCTGCGGATTTAGGAGACAACGGAACGGGTCGGATGGATGGTGCGTGGGGGAAAAACGTCAGTTTCGTGGAAGTTCGCGTCCGAATCGAGGCACGCACTCCCGAAATCCGTCACCTTTCTTTCTGCCTTTGTCGGGTCGTTCGATAATTCAACAATCGCGATGATCGGTTCGTCGTTCGTCGCGATGCGCGTCGAGCGCGACGAAGGCGCGTGTCGCGTTTCGTACCTCGTCGTTCCTGTCCTCTTTCCGCGCGGGGATGCAGCACAGCAAAGCTCCGAGAATTCCGCCGCCGCCTCCTCCGGAGGGCGCTCCCGCGCCTCGCCCGTCCACGCCCCCGCCTTTTCGCTTGAAACTCGTGGGCTGCGCGCTGGTACCGTACACGGGCGCGGCGAGGCTGTCGGTGTGCGTCACCTGCTTAATCACCGGCTCGCTCTCGCTCTCGCCGTTCGTCCCCGACACCCCCACCGCGGATTGACCGCCGTTCAAAGTGTCTTCGTCGTCATCAGCCTTCGTCCACATTGTCCGTCCTCCGTGTTTCGTGGGCGATCCCGGGGTTCGTGAAACACCCTCGGGGTACGCCGACCCGTCCAGGTGGTCTTCATCCACGCCAACTTGCAACAGGCGCGCGGAGGCTTGCTGCTTTTGCGGCGTCGTCTCAGCCATCGCGACTCGGTCGACCCACACACCCGCTGCGCCGCGCGGAGGAAAGTGGAGTCCAGCACGATCGCCGTCCCAAGTCGAGATACGCGACTCGGAGAAGCCGAATTTGGCTGATCAGGCTCAGTCTGTCAGTGTCGATCGGGGGATATTCGATCGATCGGGAGTAGACCGCATCGAAACCACGACGTCGACGGTGCCTTGTGCGGGGCGGCGGCCACAAGGCGACCGCACACGTCCGTCTCGGTCGAACACGATGCGTCGCGGAGGCATCGCGGCGCTCGCGGGTGCCGCGCGGCGTTCGCTCGTCGCGCCCGCACGCGTGGCGGGCCACGCGCGAGCGCTCGCCACCGACGCGTCGGTGTCGGCGGCCATTCGGTGGGCGCCCCATCGAGCCGCGAAGGGCGAGCCGGTCTCTTTCGCGCGCGTCGCGTTCGCCGCCTCCGCGGCGGTCGCCGCGTGCGCCGCCGCGTCGTCCGCCGCCGCGCTGGCGGACGCGGCGCGCGCCTCGGGCGTGCCCTTCGACCGCGCGCGCGAGGTGATGGACTTCCTCTCGGAGAAGGGCGCCGCGTTCCGCCTGGCGGAGGTTCGGCCCGAGGACCCGGGCGCCGCCGCCGGCGCCGCGGCGGGCGCGCACGGCCTCGGTCTCTTCATGCGACGCGAGGAGGACGCGCGCGGCGCGACCGACGCGACCGACGCGACCGACGCGACCGACAGCGGCGGCGGCGATGTCTTCTCCGTCGTCGCGCGCGCTTTTGGTTTCGGCGGCGGCGGCGACGTCGTCGCGGCGAGCGTCCCCGCGCGGCTCGCGATCACCGCCGCCGCCGCCGCGGAGCACCCTTTGCTCGGCGCGGAGATGCGCGCGATGCTTTTCGAGGACGCGATCGACGAGCGCATGGCGGTGATGCTCCTGCTCATCTTCGAGAAGAGGAGAGGCGCGTCGAGTCCGGTGGCGGCGTACGTCGACGCGCTCCCAAACGCCGACGGGTTCAACACGCCGCTGTTCTACGGCTCCGACGCGCTGAGGGGGCTGGAGGGCACGAACCTGCACGCCGCCGCGCTCGCGCAGAGGAAACAGCTCGCCTATGTGCTGCGAGAGCACGTAAGGCCCGCGGGGAAGAGGCTCGTGCGCGCGATGCGCGCGGAGGAGAAGAGGGCGCGGAGGGAGGCGCGGGAAAAAAATAAAAAATGGTGGTTCTTCGAGACGACAAAAGCTCGCGGAGCCGTCGCGAGCGTTTCGGGCGCGCCCGTGTCGGAGGAGGAGTTCCGCTGGGCGTACGCGTGCTTCTGGTCGCGCGCGCTGGCGCTTCCCCTCGGGCAAGACCCCATGGTCCCCGCGGTGGAGGCCATCGTGCCCGGCATAGACTTCGCCAACCACAGCTGCGCGAAGCCCAACGCGCGGTGGCGCGTGCGGCGGCCGCCAGACGCGTCCGCGCCGTCGGAGCCGACGATCGAGCTCGTGTGCGTTCGCGGCTCGGTTCCCGCGCCCGGCGAGGAGCTGAGGATCAGCTACGGGGACAAGACCAACGAGGAGCTCCTGTTCGTGCACGGGTTCGCCGAGCGGGACAACCCGCACGATAAGCTCGTCTTGCGCGCGCCGGCGGGACGCTCGGACGAAAAGAAAAGCGGTCAAAGGAGACGCCGCGAAAAAGAAAAAGAAAAAGAAAAAGAAAAAGCCGCCTCCGCCTCGCTCGACGCCGAGATTGCGCGAGAGGCTGAGACGGCTCGTGCGCACCTCTTGAAACTGCTGGGTTTGCCTCCGCAGGTGATTTTGCCGGCGACCCCGCCCGCGAGCCTGAAGGCGTTGCCGAAAGACACCACAGACGCGCTCGCGGTGTGGGGCGCGACGCCGACGCAGCTGGACCAGTGGTTGCGACACGAGCTCGACAAACGCCTGGGCGGCGCTCGCTCCGCGGATCGCGGAAACGCGGATGGCGATCCGCGCGTCGCGGCGCCCTTGGACGAGGCGTCTCGCTCCGCCGCGGCGCTCGCCGGGATCCGCGCGGCGGTTCAGGCGCAGGCTGAAGCGCTTCACGCCGCCACGGAGGGCCCTTCCTCCTCGGTTTCCTCCGCGCGCGCGTTCGGGGAGGGCGCGGAGGCGGCGCGCAAAGCGGGCACCAAACGCGCCATAAAAGCGGCGGTTGCGGAGGCGAGCGCGCGGCGCGTCGATGAAGTGGTCGCGGCGGACCCTCTGGCGCCGGCGAACGAGAGGCAGGCGGCGACGTACCGAGCGGGCGTGCGGAGGATGACACGCGCGTACGAAGACGCCGTGGCGAAGTGGTCGTAGACGTAAGTAGACGTAAGTAACGGAGGCTTTCGGCTTGAGGGTTCTTCGGTTCGAGCGTTTTTTTTTTTCTGCAATCGCGGTTTCGCAGAGTCGCTGCGCCGAACGAAAAAAATTCTCGGTTCGAACGAAGACTGGAAGACTTCTACAACAAATCGTGACACCTCTCACGCGTGCGCACAACGCTCGGCGCGCGATGGCGCGGCACGACGCGCATTCGTCGGGCGGGGACGGGCCTTCCGGGGACGTGGATGCGGCGGCGACTCGCGGGCACAGCGCCGCGGATCCCGCTGCGGCGCCGAAGCCGAGGGGACGCAAGCGCACGTGCGAACATGGCGCGCCCGGAGAGCCCCGCCCGAAGGCGGCATCGTGTCGCAAGTGCGCGGCGGAGCGCAAGGCGCTGTCTCGGTGGCGCGGGAACTGCGAGGCGAAGCCCAAGGTGATGGCCACGCCGACGCCGCGCGACGGCCTGAGCATCGCAGACGAACACAGGGCGGAGCGCAAGCTTCTGGCGCTCTGGACGAAGCACTACGTCGCGATGTGGAAATCAATAGGCGCGAGCTCGGTGAGCGCCGAGTGCGTGCGCGCGCAGCTCGAGCGCGCGCGCGGCGCGCGCGCGCTCGAGCTCCGCGAGACGCCCAAGCGATGCATCGCGCCGCTTTGGAAGGCTATGCCCGGCCTGGTCACCACGCCGTACCCTTCGACATCCGTGGACGGGGTCACCGGCTCACGGGCGAGCCTACCTGGGAAGAAAAGAACCAACGCCGCGTCCCAAGACTCCGGGTCCGTCCCCGCGGCGGAGCGGACGAAACCTTGTCTCGTGCTCGCCGACCCGTTTTGCGGCGCGCTCGCCGTGTTCAAGTCGTGGCACGGCGCGGCGGAGACGGCACACAGGGCGTGCGCCCGGCTCGAGGCGTTCCGGGAAGGGGACGAGCCGGAAGGCGATCACGAGCCTCTGCCTCTCGCGTCTTTACCTTTACGAGCACATGAGAGAGTGCCTGAAAATATTCCCGAGAGCGTTTCGCGTTTTTCGCAAACACGCGCGCCGGATGGCGCCGGAGTTGTGGAAACGACGGAGACGCACCTTTCGAAACGCGGGTCGTCTTCGCGACTCGCGTTCGCCGCGCGGTTTCGAAACCTCGCGTCTTGGCGGTGCGGCGACCGCGTTGCGTGGACACGCCGCGCGTCGTTCCACCGGCGGCGATCGCTGCTCGCCGCGTCGGGAGGCGCGTTCTTCCGCAAAGACGCGCTGGACCCGTACGACACGCCTCTCGGTGTCGTCGACCGGAAAAAGAAGACGGCGGCGAGCGAAGCCTTTTCGCTTGACGACGACGAAAAAGACGACGAAAAAGACGGCGCGAAGGACGAACCGCGTTTCGAATTGTCGATGGTCGATCATCGCAGACTGGGGTTCGTGTTCGAGCCCCCCGCTGTGGCGGCGGACGCGGCGTTCGCGCGTTTCGTCGCGCACCGCGCGCGTTTCTGCGCCGTGCTCCTGCCTTCGGACTGGGTAGAGGACGCGGACGCGCCCTGGCGCGCGGAGGCGTGGGCGTTTCTGAAGAGTCGCGGCGCGTGCGCCGTCGTGCCGACGTCCGAGCCGCTTTTTTGTTCCTCCGCGCGCGAACACGAAACGACGCTCGACGACGACGACGACGACGATGCCGTGGAGCCTCGGTCTGACGACCGAGCCTTCCCGGAAGGTCCGGAAGGCGGCCGAGACGAACGTGCGGAGGACCACGCGTCCGCGCGCGAGATCGCCGCGGAGGACGGAATCGCGCGCGGAGGCGGAGGAAGATTCGGCGGCGGCGGCGACGTTTCCGGCGCGAAGCGCACGTACGCGTGGCTGGTGGTGTTCCGCGACGCGCAGGCGAGGGAAAGCGCGTGCCCGGACGAGAAGTTCTGGGAGGTGTGAGGGACTTTTTGCGCGCGCGAACCGCCGCCAAGAGGGGACGCCGCGGCGTAGTCCACCGGTACCTTTCCCGCCGAAAACGCGAAAAGCGTTTTGTTTTCGGTGCCAGAAAAACGCGTTCGGCACCCCGCGATTCGATGTTGAACGCTTGAACGCCCTTGTTAATTTGCCGACTCGCGACCCGAATCGGTCATTCCTCGGATCGTCCCCGACCGACCGAGGCCACCTCTCAGCCATGCGCCTCTCCCCCAAATACGCCGTCGTCGCCCTCGTGGCTCTGGCGGCGTGCACGCCCGCGCTCTCCCAGCCGGCGGGCGGGTGCACGGGCCCGACCGAACAAGGCGACGTCCGCTCGGCCATCCTCGCAAACTACGATTTGTACTCCCCGCCAGCACCTCAGGCGGGCGACGACAAGTTGCACATCGCGCTCTCCGCCGAGCTCAAGATGATCGAATCCGTTTCGGAGCCCGCAGGGTCGGTCAAGATGGCCATCGAGCACACGATGAAGTGGGTCGACTCTCGGTTGGCGTTCAACAGCTCGACTCTGAACAACGGGTGCTACCCGCACGAGCGCGCGGTGTTCCCTCCCGACATGCTGGACGAAATCTGGTCCCCGGTGTACTCGTTCTCCAACGCGATCGGCTCGTTCGGCGACTCGTCCACGTTCCTGGTGTTCAAGAACGACGGCGAGGTCACGGTGAAGGTGCGCGAGGGCATCGAGGTATCGTGCGAGTTCGACTTCAGGAAGATGCCCTTCGACGAGCAGGAGTGTTACGCTCGCTTGGAAATCAGAGCGCCGGTGCAGCAGGTGGACATCACCCCCCCGCGGGACGGCGAGAGCCTGTTCAACGTGCCCGACGACGGCCTGAAAGGCGGGACCGTCGAGTGGGACATCCTGAGCACGTCCGTGGTCGTGAGCGAGACCTCCGGGTCTCCCCCCGCGATGTCCTACGCCGACTTCACGGTGAAGCTGCGGCGCAAGCCGGATTACTGGATGAGCTTCGTGCTCATTCCCTCCGTCTTTTTGGTGGCGCTGAGTTACGGCACGTTCTGGATCCAGCGCGGCGCCGTGCCCGCGCGCGCGGCGTTCTGCTTCATCGCCTACCTGTCCACGATCAACAACACGAAGGGCGCGCTGAACGCGCTTCCCAAGCTCAGCGCGGGAGACGCGTGGATCCTGGGTGTGCTTTCGAAGAGCCAGTACTTCTGCGCGTACACCGTGGTCGAGGTGGTCGTGGCAAACTACCTGCTGCACATCGAGACGCGCGTGCAGGCGGCGCTCAAGGAGGCCCGGAACAAGGAGGAGATCTCCGGGCAGCAGATCAGCGACATGCAGGCGTTCGTGCGCGCGCGAGCGGGCAAGTTCGGAAGTGCGCTCATCCGGAAGGACGGCACGATGGCCTTCTCCGACCAGAACGTGGACGTGCTGTCGCGCTGGCTCTTCCCGGCGGCGTACGTCGTCGCCTTCGGCACCGTCACCGCCATGGCCGGAGTGGTGGGCGCGTGAACGGACGGGAGTGTACGTACAGTAGATTAGTGTATCGAGTGTGATCGAGTGCGTGAAGCGTGGGTATTTCATCGACCGTGTACGGGACCGTGTACGGGAGCGCGAGCGCGCCGTCGAGGAGCGCCGCGCGCGCGCGTAGACACCGGTCATAGAGTAACGCGCGTCGCGAGTAACGCGTCGTTTGTCCTCGAAAGTCGAAAGCGGGTCACGAAAGAGCAACAACAAGAGCTAACAACAAGAGCTAACAACTTTTCTCGGCAGTGTTCGGGGGCGCGCGATCGGCGAGCATCGGGCCCGGTCCGGGGGAGCCCTCGGTTCCGGACGCGCCAGGGAGAGGTCCGTGGGCAGGAGGCAGGAGGCATGTCGCGCAGGGCGGCGGCCGCGGCGGCTTCGGCGGATATGATCCGGCGCGGCATGCGCGCGCGACGCGTGGAGCACGATTTCCACGCCGCTGTGCCTGCGATCGGGGCTGCAGCCCTGACCGCGGCGACGGCGGCGCTCGTGATGCACCCCGCGTTCGAGCGCACGCGCGCGGGAGTCTCTGACGGGCTCGAGGCGGACGTCTCCGACGTCATGCCGGGCGGGGACGCGTTCCAGTCCGCCATGCTCCGGTTCACCGGCGGGTGTCTCGGCGGTGCCGCCGGCGCGCGCACAGCCTTCGAGCTCGCCTCCGCCTCCGTCGCCGGCGGCGGCGCGGGCGGCGCCGCGCGCGGGTTCGCCAGCGCGCCGCTCGCCGTGGTGGGCGGCGTGGCGTGCGCGTTCGCGGGCGCGGAGTTCGCGGAGCCGGCGGCGACCCTCGGTGTCCGAATCGGACGCGTGATCTCCTCGGGGAGCGCCGGCTTGGCGGCGGACGCGAACGCGCTTTTTGGCGAAACGCATAAAAAAAAACGCGGGGACGACCAAGCCGAAGAAGCTTTGACGGACGGAAGCTCCTCGAACGGAAAAGAAAACCCCGGAAACGTGGAGGACTCGCGGCGCGCGTTCATAAGAGAGCTCGTGGAGCTCAGAAAAAGAGAGGCTCTGGTCAGGCTCGAGTTTAACCGCGTGCCGCGCGGCGCGCGGCGCGACGCGCTCGGCGCGACGCTCGCCGAGATTAAAGGCGATAAAAAAAAGTTGAAACGCGCCTGTCTCGAAACGCACGGCGTTTCGCTCGGTCGCGTGATGTCCGAGGACATCGCGCGGTCTTGCTCTGAGCTCGTGGAGCTCCGCGCGAGGCAGCTCGCGCTGCGGCGCGAGGCGGCGGCCGCGGCGGCGAACGGGGACAAGACCGCGCGCGCGCGTCTGACGCGCGAGGCGAAGACGCTGGACGCGGCGAAGAAGCGGCTGAAAGCGGAGGTTCTCGCGACGTTCGGCGAGCGCCTCGCGAAGCGCGCGCCGGCGGTGGAGAAACGGTGACACGAGCACGCTCTCGTTCCCCGTGATAGCGCTCCGGAGGTGGGCAGTAGAGGTCTTTCGTGTAACTAGACTAGCTCGTTTATGCATGATAGTCTCACTAGAAGGTAGTCTAGTCTACTACTTGTAGCTCGCTACGCTTTTAGGCTCTTTTGTCTCCGCTCCCGACGAGCGGTCTGTTTTTCCGCGCCGGGCGCTCGCCCTGCTGCCGCGTCGGCAGCGCGGCGCGCAGCGCGTCCTCCCAGTCCTTCCCGGAGTACTTCTCGCACAGCACCTTGAGCGCGGTGTCTATGTTGAGGATCTGGTTGGTCACCGAAGGCAGGTTCTCGCGGATGGGCAGCCGCGCCGTTTGTATGCCCAGCGCGGTGGCCTTGGGCAGGCTCCACGCGACGCCGCGCGCCGCCAGGTCCACGATGCCGCCGATGACGTACATCGTGTCCTCCTCGACGTCCTCCAGCGCTTCGTCGGCGTCCGGCGACAGGTACACCAGGCGTTTAGGGGGCGAAGCGGGCGAACCGCCGCGCGAAAACACCGACGCGTCACCGCCGTCACCGCCGGCGTCTTCTTCGGAATCAGCCGGGATAGAAATCCCCGCGTATCCCGCCTCTTTAAAAATATCCTCGACGTCCCTCGGGTCCATCGCCGCCTCCGTCCACCGCGCCGCGTTGAAGTGCTGCAGCGCGTGCTCCGCCACAGCGCCACGCCATCCGGCGAACGTCAGTTGAACGTCCACGGCGTGCTCCGGGGCGGCGTCCTTCCGCGCGCGGCGCTTCACGCCGATGCACTCCGAGAGCTGCTTGGCGACGCTGCGGATCGCGCGCGCGCTGTCCTGCTCGTACGACGTGTCCACGGCGACGCGCAGCGGGGGCCGGGAGAAGCGCCGCGGAGACGCGTCGCCCTCGTCGTCCCCGCCGGTCGCGTTTTTCGCGTCCCCCGATTTTTGTTTTCGGAGACGGCTTCCGCTGGCGCGGTCCACGTCTCCCGAGGCGATCAGGCGCTCGACCCACTCGGGGACGTCGCCGTAGACGTACCCGTTTTCGGCGCGCGCCTTCTCCGACGCCTCAACCGTGAACGCCACGGAAGGCCGAGGCGCGTTTTGCCGTCGCTCTTCCGACGAAGACGAAGAGGTCTCGCCCAGTGCTCCGCGTGAGTCTTGGCGGTTCAGATCGCGAAGCGTCTCTTCGTCGTACGCGCCGCGCTCGCCGTACGCCGTCGTCAGATACATGCGCCCGTGTCTGCACAGCGAGACGTCGGTGACGTTCGCGTACCCAAGCGCGCGCATCGTCGACGCCACCGGCGCGCCCGTCACGAACGCGTGTCTCGGCGCGACGTCCCTGAGCGCCAGGAGCAGAGGCTCGAGCTCCTCCATGGTGGCCTCGCCGCGGCGCCCGCCGCCGAGCTTGCCCCCTACGCTCACCTGCCGCCCGAAGGGCAGGTTGCTGACGACGGCGGCGACGCGCGCCTCCGGGTCGCCGAAGCGCTCGGCGGCGGCGGCGCGCCACGCCGCCGGGCTCACCGTGATGGCGTCCGCGACGGTCACCGTCGGCGTGGGCGTCAGCATCCGCGAAGGACGCCGAGGGGAAGATACGCGTATCGGCTCCGCCGGATGATCGTCGCCGCGAGCGGAGGTTTCGTCGGTTTCGTCGTCGGCGTTTTTGTCGTCGCCGACGACTGGAAGACGTTCGAGCTCGTACGGCGTCCCGGCGTCGCACTCGGCGAGCGACGCGTGCTGCGCGGGCATGGCCCGGCGGAAGGACGCCAGGTTCCCGTTGGCGTTCCGCGCGTTCTGCGCGTTTATGTCTCCGCCCATCGCTCTGTACCCGCGCGACCACGCCGCGTGCAGGATGGTCCCCCCGCCGCAGCACGGGTCGAGAATCACGCCGCGCGCGCGTAGGGCGGCCCACGGCTCGTCTTTTTCGTTTTCGTTTTCGTCACCCCCGGGCGCGAACACGGCGTTCACGGCGACTCCGGCGATGGACGGCTGCGTCCCCGCGCTGTAGTTGTTGGGCTTACGCGACCAGTCCGTTTTGGCGTGGAATCGAGGCGGCGCGTACGTTGTGAGCCCGAAGACGTACCCCGCGGAGGTCTCCACGACGCAGAACCGAAGCGTCTCGCGCGCGCCTCGAATCGACTCCGGGTCGTTGGGGTTTTTGAATCGAGCGTACACGCCGTGCTTGAACCCACCCCCCCAAGCCTCCATCGCGTCGCGCAAAGTGTCGTACAGCTCGGGCGAGGGGACGCGCGTCGGGTGCCTCGCGACGCAGTCGTGGTACAGAGCCACCGGCGTGGCACCCAGCGAGGAGCCGACGCGTAACGCGCGAACCGCCAAAGACAGAGCGTCGGCGTCCGCCGCGCACGCCAGCGGGTCGACGGTGGCGCGCAACCCCGCCATGCGCGCGAGCGTCGGCTCGGGCAGAGGCTTCGGCAGAGCGAACAGGCCCGTGGTCAGGCCGGTGGATTTCGGCGCGAGCGCGGCCACCTCCAGCGCGAAGGCGTTGTACAGGTTCTCGTTCTTGTGCGAGAGTAACAGACGCCAATCTTCGCTGTCTTCCGCGTCGCCGGCGGAGAGCGCGGAGATCTCGTGACCGAAACCGTCGGCGGCAGCGAGGTGCCTTCTCGCGTCCCCGCCGCGAAGCATGGTCTGAACCTCGCGCATGACGGTCGCGCCGGGCTTGCCCGCGTCGGCGCGCCACCGCGCGCAGAGCTCGCCGAGGTCCACGCCCTCCTCCACCAGGGGGTGCGCGTCCGTCGCGGGGGTGGGCGGGAACCGCCCAACCTTGGACGCTTTCGAGCTCGCCGCTCTGACGGATAAGCGGCGCGCCGCATCCTCCGCGTGTCGGCGGTGCGAAGGCGACGGAGCCCACGCGCGCGTGGGTGGCGCCGCCCGGAACTGACACGCCGCCGCTGGGAAACGGGATGCCATCGACGCGCACTTGCGCATGCCGGAAACGCGCGCGACGCCGGGCGCTGGCGCCGCGCCCGCCGCCGCACCGACCGCGGCGCTCATTCGTTTTGTGGTCGCAGCCTGCAGCTTTCGGAAGTCGTGGCGCGAGCGATTCGTCGAAAACGAAAGACGTCGAAAAACCAACGACGCGCGCAGCCCGAAGTCACTTCCGAGGGCACTCGAGAACGCGCGCCCGGAGCGATGAGCGACACCACCCCTTGGTGGGAGCGCCCGAGCACGCAGCCCGCCGAGGGCGGCGACGACGGGTGCTCGATTTCCACCTCCGTCACGGTACGTCCGCGCGACCTCAAGACACGCATCGGTTTCGTTCGTCCCGACCGAGTCGTCCCGAATCTCGCCTCGGTCCCTGTCTCGACTCACCCTGAGCCTGTCCCCTCGTCTGCTCCCCGCAGCACTCGTGCAAGACCGCGCCCGACGAGAACGGCGTGATGCGTCGCAAGTGCGAACGCATCACGCGCAAGTTCCGCAGATGTCCCGGAAGGTTCGCCCCGCGCGTCTCCCACGACGTATTTCCACGTTCTTCGTCTGGTTTCGCCCCGTTCCTCCGACGAAACTGACACCCGGAATTCTCGCGAAACGAAACGCAGGGCGCCCGAGGAGCTCGAAGTCGAGCGCGAGGAGACGGATGACGAAGTCGCGGGCGGCGGCGGATCTTCCTCCGTGTTAACCTCGTCGTCCTCGTCGTCCTACACGACGAAAACGTACGGAGGCTCCGGCGTTTTAAGTACCTCGGATATCTTCCCGGAGGGCGTCTCTTTCCCGTTCGGTTCGGAGGGCTTCGGGGGCTTTCCCTTCCGCGGGTGGCTGGGCGGCGGCGGCGCGGAGTCCCCAACCTTGTCGCCGCCCTCGTTCTTCGGGGCCATGGCGACGGTGTTCCGCGGGATGTACGAGTTCGCGCGCGAGATGGAGCGCCTGGAGAAGGGCGAGGAGAAACAGAGGCGCGCCGCGGAGCCGACGGCGCCCGCCAAGCTTGGGGACGAAGACGAGTGAAACGTAGACTACCGAGTAAGAAGGTAAAAGAGCGCGCCGTCTGCGAGTCTCGCTCGTCCGCGTTTCGTCGCTCCCATCGCGACGGACGCTTCGTCTCCGACGCGCGAGATCTCCGACGTCGACGCGATCGCGGTATCGTATCGCGCATCGACGGTACCATGACTAGTGAGCTACCTATAACGCGACCGCGTTCGTCGTCGTCGTTCGTTTTTTCGTTCGTTCGTTCGTTCGTTCATCCGTTCATCTCCGTCTCCACCGCCTCCTGTTCCGTCAACACCGCGCGCATGTCGCTGAGGAAGTCGTCGGTGTCGTCATCCTGGCTTCGCGCGCCGAAGAGGTAGGCGCCGCCGGCGGCCAATCCGCCGAGCCCGCCGACGGTCTCCTTGGTGATCCGCCCGACGTCGCGGATGCCGTCGCTCGCGACCTGCACGCCGACGCCCACGCCGTCGGTCACGGCATCCGTCACCACGAACACGCCCGAACGCAAACCCGCGACGCCGGCGGTGACTCCGGCAGACGCGCCGACGACGGAGGTTTCTAAAACGCGAGCGCCGGCGACGAGGCCGGCGGCGACGCCGTCCACCACGACGCGGCTCGCCTTGTTTGCCGCGATCTTCCACGCGCCGCCCAGCGCCTCGACAACCGCCGCGGGAGGCGCGAGAGAGTGCAGGCGCTTGGCGGCCACGGAAGACCACTCGTCCGAGACGCACCGATCGCGGAAACGCATCAGGCTCGACGCCGCGTCCGAGAGCGTCAGGCGTTCGGTGGGTCCGTCCCCGTCCGGGGGCC
>ENA-OUOG01001509-OUOG01001509.1-marine-metagenome-genome-assembly--contig:-NODE-1509-length-26702-cov-5.714178_pt1 | contig 26702 bp, 37 predicted proteins | sample MGYA00248635_ERZ508505 | MGnify/ENA primary metagenome ERZ508505 (study PRJEB26176, sample SAMN06267871) | marine metagenome | isolation source: Saanich Inlet, British Columbia, Canada | place: Pacific...
TTATCAGTTACTTTTTCAAACAAATCTATTACTGAAAAATCAACATTTTCTGGTAGGATATCTTCTCCAATTCCTTCGGTGGAATAGGGGTAAATTTCATTGGGATCAAAGATTCCAGTTTCATGATATTTTTTAAAAACAGAGCCATAAGTGTCAATTCCCCAAATTTTGATTTTTGGGTTTTTTTCTTTTAGGAATTTTCCTACACCAGAAATTGTTCCTCCCGTTCCTACACCAACAACAAAGTGGGTGATTTTACCATCGGTTTGATTCCAAATTTCGGGTCCAGTAGTTTCATAATGTGCTTTTGCATTCGACGGATTGTCATATTGATTTGCATACCATGCATTGGGAGTTTCCGAAGCAATTCGCTTTGAAGTGCTATAATAAGATCTTGGATCTTCAGGAGCCACATCGGTAGGGCACACTATTACTTCTGCTCCAACTGCTCGAAGCACATCAAACTTTTCCTTAGACTGTTTGTCATTAGAAACACAAATTAACTTGTAGCCTTTTACAATTGAGGCTAAGGCAAGTCCCATTCCTGTATTTCCAGAAGTTCCTTCTACAATAGTTCCTCCTGGTTTTAACAATCCTGAAGCTTCAGCATCTTCAACCATCCTCAGTGCCATTCGGTCTTTCACTGAATTCCCCGGGTTAAAGCTCTCTACTTTAGCCATTACCAAAGCATCAATTTCTGCGGTAATACGATTGAGTTTAATCAAAGGGGTGTCCCCTATTGTGTCAATAATCGAATTTGCGTAATTCATATTTATTTTGCTTAGGCTCAAAGATACTGAGATAAGAGTAATTAAAAGAGGCAGATGGAATCAATTTTAACGAAATCGAAGTACTTGAGAAGGAGAAATTTTTAAAATAATTTTTGAAGGAAGCCACAAAAGTATGGTGGCAAGTACCAAGAAAAGCAAGTTCAGATAAAGAACTTCAAACCATGCTATAGAAACTGGAGCAATACTCACAAAATACGTTTCAGGGTCTAGTGTAATCCAGCCAAATTTTTGTTGAGAAAAATAAAAAAATAATCCAATCAGATTTCCAAAGAACAATCCTCTCGTCATAATTGCAATTCCGTTATAGAGAAAAATACGCTGAATCATTGAATGGGCAGCACCCAAAGCTTTGAGTAATCCAACCATTCTGGAGCGTTCTAAAATTAAAACTAAAAGAGCTGTTGCCATATTGATTACCCCCACCAAAATCATTACGATCAGAATAATTAATACATTAAAATCGAATAAAGAAATCCACTGAAAGATACTTGAAAAACGTTCTGAAATCGCAATGCTATTGAGATTGGAAGGCAAGCCTTTATATAGTGCGTCAGCAATTTGAGGAACTTGTCGGGAGCTGTTAACAAAAACTTCGTAACCTCCAATTTGATTTGGTTTCCATTGATTGAGTCGTTGTACTTGTCTTATATCTGCATAAACTAAATTTTGGTCAATATCTGGAAACCCAGAAAAATAAATTCCCGCAATTTTAAATTTTCTGCGCTTAGGCAAGCCCTCAATTTGGGCACTTTGAAAAAAAGCATCTACTGTATCCCCCACATTAAGATTGAGTCGCACAGCTATAGTTTCTGAAATTAAAATTTCGTTAGTACTCTTCTCGTTAAAATTCGGAAATGACCCTTGAGTTAGAAAATCTCTTAAACTATTCCAATCAAACTCCTTGCTCACACCCTTTAATAATACACCCTCAAAATCACTGTTTGTTTTAAACATTCCTGCTTTAAGAGCCACAGCGTGGCTTCGTTTAAAACTGGGGTGATTTTTAATTTGAATTCTCAATTCCTCTAAATCTTCAAATGGTGTTATTGAAACTTGAGATTCATTATTTTCAAAAGTAGTAATGAAAATTTGTCCATTGAATACGCTTGCTTTATTACGTATTTCATTTTGTAGGCCTTTACTAAAAGCCATCGCAATCAAGATTGCAGCAATTCCAATAGCTACTGCAATAGTAGCAATATTGATTATTCGAGAAGAAACCGTATTTTTATACTGTTTATGCTGGCGCATTTTTCGCGCGAGATATAATGCTACATTCAATGAATTATTATTTAGATTTAACCCTTCTCAAAAATACATTTTTATTTTGGCTTGTGCTATGTCATTTCGCACTGACTACCACTGCTCAAATACGATTAGGGGCTGAGGATACAGCAAGTTATTTATCTGAGCTTAAAGGAAAAAAGATTGGAGTCGTTGCGCATCAAGCCAGTTTGATTTTCAGTTCCGGTAATCAAAAACATCTCGTTGACTTTCTTTTAGAACACACTATTAAAATTAAGGGAGTTTTTGCTCCAGAGCACGGGTTCAGAGGGGTTGCCGATGCAGGTGAAAAAATTGAAGATGGTAAGGATCCACTCACACAATTATCAATTTATTCCCTTTACGGAAAAAACCGTAAACCGTCACCTGACCAACTAGAGGGAATTGAATTAATGATTTTTGACCTCCAAGATGTCGGTGTTCGCTTTTTTACTTACCTCTCTACACTTCATTATGTATTAGAAGCCTGCGCAGAACAAAATATTCCAGTAATCCTTTTGGATCGACCCAATCCAAATTCTCATTATGTGGATGGTCCTGTTTTAAATCTTGAAAATTCGAGTTTTGTTGGAATGCATCCGGTTCCAATAGTTTATGGAATGACCATAGGAGAATATGCTAAAATGATCAATGGAGAAGGATGGCTATCTAATGGAGTTTCTTGTAACTTAAAAGTCATCCCTATTCAAAATTATACACATCAAACACCCTATAGACTTCCCGTCAGACCCTCACCTAACCTTCCCAACGCTCAAGCTGTAGCACTATACCCCAGTTTGTGTTTATTAGAGCCTACTGAAATTAGCATTGGAAGAGGAACTGACAAGCAATTTCAACTCTACGGTCATCCTTTATTTCCCAGGCAACAATTTTCTTTCATACCTGAACCCAATTTTGGATCAAAAAGCCCCAAGCACAATGGAACACTTTGTTATGGTGTTGACTTGACACAAATTGAAAAACCTAATAAGTTGGAAATTAAATGGTTGATTGACGCCTACAGCATTTTTCCGAAAAAAAGCACGTTTTTCTTAAAAGGATTTGACAGAATTAGTGGAGATCGTAACTTAAAAACTCAGATAGAACAACAAATTCCTGAATCAGAAATCAGGAAAACTTGGAAACAAGATCTTGAAAAATTTAAAAAAATACGCGCTAAATATTTGATTTATCCCTAAGGGATATTTAAGTATTTATGTGTTTGTAAAGAAACCTTCCATTTTGGATTCTCAAGAACATAATCAACAATCATAGGCATGACTTTGTCCCGACGGCTCCATTCCGGTTGAAGAAATAGCTTACATCCTTCACTTACGCTACCCGCTTGCTCTTCGGCAAATTTTAAATCATCCCTATTGTAGATAATCATTTTTAATTCGTCAGCACGGTTGTATGCTTCCTCTAAAGGAAGCTTGTTTTTTTTGGGCGATAAACAAAACCAATCCCAGCTTCCTGAAATTGAATAGGCCCCTGATGTTTCAATATGTATCTGGATACCGAATTGATGAAGGGCTTCACATAGAGGATTCATATTCCACATTAAAGGTTCACCTCCGGTTACAACAACCGTATCAGAATATTTTTTAGCTGTCGATACAATTTCACTTACAGCAGTTGGTGGGTGAATTGTTGCGTCCCAACTCTCCTTGACATCGCACCAATGACAACCAACATCACACCCGCCTATTCGAATAAAATAGGCCGCACTACCCTTGTGATAACCCTCTCCTTGAAGTGTGTAAAAGGCTTCCATTAAAGGGAGTAAAATCCCTTTTTTAACCTCTACCATGTCATTTTTCAATTCCATTTTGCAAAGGTACATCATTCTAAAATCCTATTTACCAAGAAATTGTACCTTTATAAAAAAAGAGTTATGCCAAGTCCATTTCATCTGGCCATCCCCGTAGATAATCTAGAACGCTGTAGCCAATTTTACATCAATGTTTTAGGCTGTGAAACAGGACGTTCTGACGCCCAGTGGATCGATTTAAACCTTTTTGGTCATCAACTTGTTTTACATGTTGACCCAAACCATGAAGTAAAAAAACACCACAATGAAGTAGATGGAAAATCAGTGCCAATCCCTCATTTTGGTGTCTTATTAAAATGGGAAACTTTTGAGGCTTTTGCTGCACAATTGAAAGAAAAAAAAGTCGATTTTGTTATTGAACCCTACTTGCGTTTTAAAGGCCTAGCCGGGGAACAAATGACCATGTTTTTTTACGATCCAGCAGGAAATGCTTTAGAGTTTAAATCCTTTAAAAATATGGATCAAATTTTTGCAACTTGAAAAACATGACAGCAAGCTATAGTTTCTTTGACATTACTTTTGAAAAGATTTTTTCTGATCAAAACAGAAAACGTGTAGAGCGAGCAACACTGTATCTTTCGATCGTCGGGTTCATTATCCATTTAATTCTGATTTTTTCCAAAAAATTCAACCTTTTTCACACCCCATTTGAGGCCCGATTACTCGATGATCCAATCTCAGCGATTTATACGCCATTTTCAATTATTTTAGTGTATGAGATTTACCTTTTAATTGTATTTCTTCCACGCTCATTTACGACTTCAGTTTCGAAACAGTTTGAAATTATTTCTTTAATTATTATCCGTAGAATTTTTGGTGATATCCCAAAAGTTGAGTTGGATGTTAATTGGTTTGAATATGCTGCGAATCGTCAATTAATTTATGATTTGGCGGGTATTTTAATTCTCTATTTCCTGATTTACTTATTTAATAAACGACGAGAGAAAATGCCAATAAAAACTTTAGACGAACGTCTAAAACGTTTTGTGAGCTCAAAGAAGGCTGTAAGTGTTATGCTTCTCCCTATACTTATTTTTACTTCTATTTATAGTGCAACCTCTTGGTTTATTGAACTCTTTTTTACCACTCAAAACCTAACTGAGATTACAGATGTCAATGCTATTTTTTACAATGAATTTTTTACGATTTTAATTTTAGCTGACGTATTTATTTTATTGCTTTCATTTCAATACACGGAGCGTTACAGTCAATTGATTCGTAATACAGGATTTGTGATTTGCACGATCTTGATACGTCTTTCATTCGCCACTACTGGTCTGACTAACGTATTGCTAATTCTCACTAGTGTTGTTTTTGGACTTTTAATTTTAAGAATCTACCAAGCTATAGAGAAGCAGACTTAATTATTTCGTTGAAAAGCTAATAGTGTGTTTTTCAATAACATGGCAATTGTCATTGGACCAACACCCCCAGGCACTGGAGTAATTGCAGCTGCTTTTAAAGCCACCTCATCGTAGGCAACATCACCTTTAATTAAATACCCTTTTGGATGATTTTCGTCTGCAACGCGAGTAATGCCAACATCAATTATAGTAGTCCCTTCCTTAACCATATCAGCAGTTAAATATTCAGGTATTCCAAGTGCCATTACAATAATATCTGCGTTTTTTGTTAGCGTGGCCAGGTCTTTAGTTCGACTATGTGCTAGGGTAACAGTTGCATTTCCTGCAGCACCTTTTTGACTCATCAAAATACTTATTGGCCTACCCACGATATGACTTCTTCCAACAACAACACAATGTTTTCCTGAGGTTTCAATTTGGTAGCGCTCCAATAATTCCATTATTCCGAAAGGAGTAGCAGGTATAAACGCATCCATTTCAAGAGCCATCCTGCCGAAGTTTGAAGGATGAAATCCATCTACATCTTTTTTGGGATCTATAGCAAGAAGGATTTTTTCCTCATCGATATGCTTCGGAAGTGGCAACTGAACAATATAACCGTCTAACTGATCGTCTTGATTCAATTGCTCAATTTTTTCTAAAAGCATTTCCTCTGTAGTAGTTTCTTCTAAACGAATCAAAGTAGAATCAAAACCTACGTATTCACAAGAGCGCACTTTACTACCCACATAGGTTAAGCTTGCTCCATCACTCCCAACTAAAACTGCAGCTAAATGGGGAGGGCGTTTTCCGTTTTCTTTTATTTTAGATACTGCAGTTTTGATTTCTTCCTTTAAATCTTGTGCTGTTTTTTTTCCGTCTAGTACTATCATCTTATTTCATGTTTTGTAACATTTGCATCATCTGCTTACCCTTCCCACCTTGCATCATTTTCATCATCTTACTCATTTGTTCAAACTGCTTAATCAATTGATTTACTTCTTGAATAGTAGTTCCTGATCCTTTTGCGATTCGCATTTTCCGACTGTGATTCATCAGTTGTGGTTGGGATCGTTCTTTTGGAGTCATCGATCCAATTATAACTTCAATGCCTTGAAATGCATTATCTTCAATATCAACATCTTTGACCATTTTACCCACCCCTGGAATCATCCCCATGAGGTCTTTCATATTTCCCATTTTTTTGACTTGTTGGATCTGAGAAAGAAAATCATCAAAACCAAATTGATTTTTGGCGATCTTTTTATTAATTTTTCTTGCCTGTTCCTGATCAAACTGTTCTTGTGCTCTTTCGACCAAAGAAACAACATCACCCATTCCTAATATTCTATCGGCCATACGCTCTGGATAGAACACATCAAGTGCTTCCATTTTTTCTCCAGTTCCGATAAACTTAATCGGCTTGTCTACAACAGATTTTATTGAAAGGGCTGCTCCACCTCGGGTATCTCCATCAAGTTTAGTTAGCACTACCCCATCAAAATTCAGAATATCATTAAATGCTTTAGCCGTATTTACAGCATCTTGTCCTGTCATAGAATCAACTACAAAAAGAGTTTCAGATGGTTTTACAGCCTGATGAATCGCTTTAATTTCATCCATTAAAACTTCATCTACTGCTAATCGTCCGGCAGTATCAATAAGAACTAAATCGTGATTGTCTTTCTTTGCTAGTGCAAGAGCCGCTTGAGCAATTTTTACTGGATTTTTTTCTTCACGGTCTTCATAAATTGCAGCCCCAACTTGGTTTGCAACAATACCTAGTTGATCTATGGCTGCAGGTCGGTAAACATCACAAGCAACTAATAATGGTTTTTTTGAGTGCTTTTTCTTGAGGTAAAGCGCAAGTTTTCCAGTAAATGTTGTTTTTCCTGACCCCTGTAATCCAGACATTAAAATAATGGTTGGTTTAGAATCCAGATTGAGTCCTACCGCATCGGACCCCATAAGATCAACCAATTCATCTTTGACAATTTTAATTAATAATTGTCCTGGTTGGAGGCTGGTAAGCACTTTTTGCCCAAGGGCTTTTTCTTTTACTCTGACCGTAAACTCCTTCGCTATTTTAAAGTTCACATCAGCGTCTAATAGCGCTCGACGAACCTCTTTGAGTGTTTCTGCGACATTAATCTCTGTTATTTTACCATGCCCTTTAAGTACCTGGAAAGCTTTATCAAGTTTATTACTAAGATTGTCAAACATAATTATTGGGTGTAGTTACTGTCTCGCAAAAATAAGAAATGCGATTTGATTAATCTTCATTTGACTCTTTGGATTGGAACATCAATCCCATCACCACTGTATGAGGGAATGTGATTGCAGCGAGAAAAGAAAAGAAAATTGAAAGGTATTGTGCCTTAGAAACGTCAACATAGAAATAGAATAAGGCTAAGCCAATTAATGCCAGTATCCAATAGACTAATGCAGATTTGATATACTGCAGAAAAGGGTGTTTGGTTTTGTTTTCATAAATATAGCTTAGCTGTGAATTAAGAGAAGGCAGACTGTGCCATAAAACAAAATAGAAACCAAATCCAAAAAGCAAAGTTGATTGAGAAAATAAAAGGGCTAAAACACCTAACAATAAAAAATCGAAAATAAATGAATATATTTTCTTTTTACTCATTAATATATAAAAGATAAACACTACAAAAGAAATTATCAAACTGATTAAAAAAAATTGGTGCGGAATTTTTACAGAAGAAATTTGAAAAATAATTTCAGAAGAAGAATCATATTGAAGTATAAAAAGAAGAGAAAAGATAATGGATCCGTAACTGAAATAGAAGAGTAGAGAATTTAGTTTGCCTTTGAATCTTCCATTCCAGTGTTGCTCTCCAAAGTGATAACAGCTTACTAAAACAAAACTAAGCAATGCAATTTTAGGAATGTAGAAGAAAAAAACGAACCCAAGAAAAACGACTCCTATATATAGGACAAAAAATTTAAGTCGATAAGGTGTTGATTGAAAACTAGATTTTTTCGCAATTATTTTAAGATCATTAGCCCCATGAAGTATTCCAAAAGTCAAAATCCCTAGTGAAGCAATCAAATTTTGAGTCCAAATTGTTCCAAAAAAACTAAAAATGACCGAAAACAGGCTTATCCCCAAAAAAGGAGCAAAATATTTTGTCGCTGTAAATGAGCTAGTTAGAGTTTTCAATTGAAAATATTTTAAATATTATAGTGAGTAAGTTTAATTTTTTCTAAATTTATCTAAACAAAACAAATAATTGACTTTATCATGGAAAAAATTCTAAGCTTAATGACTGTGGCACCAGCAATGGCCACTGACGACTATGTAGGATTCACGTTCTTCGTAGGCTGTATGGCGATGATGGCAGCATCAGCGTTCTTCTTTCTCTCAATGAACTCCTTTGACAACAAATGGAAAACTTCTATTTTAGTTTCTGGACTTATTACGTTCATTGCAGCAGTACATTATTGGTACATGAGAGATTATTGGGCAACCAATATGACTTCTCCTACATTCTTTAGATATGTAGATTGGGTATTAACTGTACCGTTAATGTGTGTTGAATTCTATTTAATCCTAAAAGCAGCAGGTGCTACTAAACAATTGATGTGGAAAATGATTTTCGCTTCAATGGTGATGTTAGTAACTGGATATTTTGGAGAAGCAGTTTACACTTCAGGATCTGGTCCTGCAGTATGGGGGCTTATTTCAGGTCTCGCTTACTTCTGGATTGTTTATGAAATTTGGATTGGTGGAGCTGCAAAACTAGCTGCTTCAGCAGGTGGTGCGGTTCAATCTGCTCACAAAACTCTTTGCTGGTTCGTTCTTGTAGGATGGGCTATTTATCCTATCGGATATATGGCTGGTACTGAAGGATGGTACAGTGGAATCTTTGGTGGACTTCCAATGGATGTTGTTTACAACGTTGGAGATGCTATCAACAAAATTGGATTTGGTCTAGTTGTTTACAACTTGGCTGTTCAATCAAAATAATTCCTGTATAGGAAAATTGCTATGAAAGAAAAAAAATCGCTCTTAGGAGCGATTTTTTTTTACATTCTTTTTGGCACTGACATGCCTAACAATGCTGCCCCACTACTGATAACCTTCCCGACTTCATTGCACAAACTAATTCTGAAGGACTCTAACTCAGAGTCATCACCCCCTAAGATTGGAATATTCTGATAAAAAGAGTTAAAGAGCTTCACTAAATCATAAATATAATTTGCGATGAGTGCAGGACTGTATTGTTTAGCCGCTTGCTGAATTGTTTCTGGGTAAAGTAATAATTGTTTTAAAATATCTTTTTCCTTTGCACTGATTGATTCTATTTCATAAGACTGAGGTGTAAGAGCTCTACTTCTTAAAATAGATTGTATTCTGGCATAAGTGTATTGAATAAAAGGTCCTGTATTACCAGCAAAATCAACAGAAGTTTTAGGATCAAAAAGAATACTTTTCTTTGGATCAACTTTAAGAATAAAATATTTCAAAGCACCCAAGCCAATAGTTTGATACAGTTCTTTTTTATCTTTATTGGACATTCCTTCTAGTTTACCCAATTCTTCAGACAAAGTAGCAGCGGTGTTAGTCATTTCCTGCATCAAGTCGTCAGCGTCAACAACTGTACCTTCTCTACTTTTCATTTTGCCTTCTGGTAAATCAACCATACCATAGCTTAAATGATGAAGTGACTCAGCCCAAGAAAAACCGAGTTTTTTAAGGATTAAAAACAATACCTTAAAGTGATAATCTTGTTCATTCCCAACCGTATAAACGATGCCATCCATCGTAGGGTTATCCTTGAACCGTTGGAGTGCTGTACCCAAGTCTTGGGTCATGTAGACTGCTGTTCCGTCAGATCGAAGTAAGAGTTTTTCATCTAAACCGTCTTCGGTTAGATCTACCCAAATTGAGCCATCTTCTTTTTGATAAAAAATAGACTGTTTTAAACCTTGGTCAATTAATTCTTTACCTAGAAGGTAAGTTTTACTTTCGTAATAATAGGAGTCAAATGAAACACCAAGATTGGTATACGTAGTTTCAAAACCATCATATACCCAATTATTCATTTTTTGCCAAAGATCCACCACTTCAGTATCCCCAGCTTCCCATGCTCTTAACATTGCTTGAGCTTCTTTAAATAAGGGAGCACTTGTTTTTGCTTGGTCCTCAGACATTCCGTCCTTTACAAGGGTTTCAATTTCTTTTTTGTACTCTTGATCAAATCGGACATAATAATTTCCTACTAATTTATCTCCTTTTATTCCAGAAGACTCAGGGGTTTCACCAGAACTGAATCGCTTCCAAGCGACCATAGATTTACAAATATGGATTCCTCGATCATTTATAATTTGTGTTTTCAGCACCTTTCTTCCACTTGCTTCAAGAATCTGAGCAACTGAATATCCTAAAAGGTTATTCCTTATATGACCTAAATGGAGTGGCTTATTGGTATTTGGAGAAGAATATTCTACGAGAGTTATTGAATTAGAATCTGGTACGCTATGTCCATAACGTTGAATATTCGAAATTTGATTTATTGCTTGAACATAAAAGCGGTCTTCAATACTCAAATTTAAAAATCCTTTAACAACATTGAAATCTGTAACCCATACTGAATGATATTTAAGAAATTCTCCTATTTGATTTGAAAGCTGAACCGGATTTGTCTTTATAAATTTTAACAGTGAAAAAACCACCAAGGTGATGTCTCCGTCAAACTCTTTTCGAGTGGCTTGAAAATCAAATTGTGGAACCTCAACATTATACTCATCCTTTAAAAAAGGGTGTATGCTTTCTGAAATTTGCTCTGCTAATGATTGCATAAATGAATTTGGGCAAATATAATTATTGTAATCCAATTAGGATGTTATGTCAACAAGCTTTAAACAGGAAATCCAAGTTTTAAATAACGTTTAGCTTCGATGAGAAACTGTATCTTTACATCACATGTTAATGAATATTTCTTATAACGATCCGGAAATAAAACGACGGATAGAAAAAGCTGTTGGAAAGCCCTTTACTCTTCAAAAAAGATGGAAGTTAGGTGGCATAGGTTCACCTAAATTATTCATGAATAGTTGTTCAATAGACATTCATAATATAATGATTCTGGATCAAAACATTAACCAATGTAATATTGAGTTGCGCCCTCAAGGTATTATTGTTCGATTTAGAAGTCTTTTAGAAACTTATGGTCTGGTCATTCCTTTCCACAAACTAAAGATTTACAAGGGAAAAGCCAAAGAATACTCCATCTATATGGATCAGTACTTCATTAAAGTCCTCGCAGATAAAGAGAGTATTCACCAATACTTTAAGAAAATAGCGACTCAAAAAATTGAAAATACGCCACCTTCCTTTGAAGATTCTTAAATTGTTCTAACGGTTTCTCCTGTGTAAATTTGACGAGGACGTCCAATAGGTTCACTGTTTTTTCTCATCTCTAACCACTGGGCAATCCATCCGGGTAACCTTCCAAGAGCAAACATAACAGTAAACATCTCTGTCGGGATTCCCAAAGCTCTATAAATGATTCCTGAGTAGAAATCAACGTTGGGATAAAGTTTACGTTCTATAAAATACGGATCTTTTAAAGCCTCTTGTTCTAACCCTTTTGCAATCTCTAGTATTGGATCATTTACACCTAATTCCTGAAGCACTTCATCCGCAGCTTTTTTGATAATTCGTGCTCTTGGATCAAAGTTTTTATAGACTCGGTGTCCAAATCCCATTAAACGAAAAGGGTCGTTTTTGTCTTTGGCTTTCGCCATATACTTTTTTGTATCGCCTCCGTCTGAATGAATAGCCTCAAGCATTTCAATAACAGCCTGGTTAGCACCTCCATGAAGTGGTCCCCATAAGGCAGAAATTCCAGCAGACACAGAAGCAAAAAGTCCTGCATGCGAAGAACCTACAATTCGAACTGTAGAAGTCGAACAGTTTTGCTCGTGATCAGCATGTAAAATTAACAGCTTGTTTAAAGCACTCACTAATACTGGACTAGGATTAAAATCTTGGTGTGGCTTCTTGAACATCATATGAGCAAGGTTTTCCACATAAGAAAGTGAAGTGTTTGCATAGTTTAAGGGTAATCCTTTAACCTTGCGATGGGTCCACGAAGCAAGTATAGGAAATTTTGCCATAAGCATGATAATGGCTTCACGCATATCAGCTTCAGACTCTATATCAACTGAATTTGGATTGAATGCGATCAATGCAGAAGTAAGGGAAGAGAGAACACCCATTGGATGCGCAGCTTTTGGAAAACTTTTTAATATGGACTTTAAATCCTCATCAACTAGTGAATCTTCTCTAATTTCATTATTGAATAAAGCCAATTCTTTGTCTGTGGGAAGTTCCCCAAAAATCAATAAAAAGGCTACTTCAATAAAACTTGCTTTTTCACACAAATCTTCAATAGAATATCCTCTATATCTGAGTATTCCTTCCTCACCATTTAAAAAAGTTATTCCACTTTTACATGAACCTGTATTTTTAAATCCAGGGTCAAAAGTAATAAGACCTGTTTGAGCTCTTAAGCTTTTGATGTCAATTCCTTTTTCTTTTTCAGAACCTTCAACTAAAGGGAATTCAAAGGTATTATTTTGATATGTAAGTTTTACTGAGTCGCTCATATTCCTACTTCTTTAATTATTTGACTTTACAATTTATACCGCAAATGTAATACCAGAGTATACTTATAGATTGGTATTATTAATATTTAAATGCCTTTTTACCAGGAAAATAGGCTTGATTGTCTAAAGCTTCTTCTATTCGTAATAACTGATTGTATTTGGCCATACGGTCACTCCTCGAAGCTGAACCTGTTTTAATTTGGCCGGTGTTCAATGCTACTGCTAAATCAGCAATAGTATTGTCTTCAGTTTCACCAGAGCGGTGAGACATTACTGAAGTGTATCCTGCACGATGTGCCATATCGACTGCAGCGATGGTTTCAGATAGTGTGCCAATTTGATTCACTTTAATCAAAATAGAATTTGCAATACCTTCAGTTATTCCTTTACTCAAACGCTCTACATTAGTAACAAAAAGATCGTCTCCAACCAATTGCACTCGGTACCCTGCTTTTTCTGTCAGTAATTTCCAACCTTCCCAATCGTTTTCATCCATACCATCTTCTATGGAAACAATAGGATACTTCTCACTTAACTCAGCCAAGTACGTTGCTTGTTCTTCTGAGCTTCTTTTCACTCCTTTGTCTCCTTCAAAAAGAGTGTAGTCGTAAACACCATTTTCATAAAACTCTGCAGCTGCACAATCCAAAGCAATCATTACTTCTTCTTCAGGTTTGTAACCTGCATTTTGAATTGCTTTTAAGATCGTATCTAATGCATCCTCAGTACCGTCTAAAGTTGGAGCAAATCCGCCCTCATCGCCCACAGCAGTACTTAAATTTCTGTCATGTAGCACTTTTTTTAAATGGTGAAAAATTTCAGATCCCATTTGCATGGCATGAGTAAAAGATGAAGCTCCTACAGGCATTACCATAAACTCTTGAAACGCAATAGGTGCGTCTGAATGCGAACCCCCGTTAATGATATTCATCATTGGGACAGGCAGTGTTTTTGCGCTTACACCTCCAATATATCGATACAAAGGAAGTCCTAATTCATTTGCAGCAGCCTTAGCAGCAGCTAGTGAAACACCAAGAATTGCGTTAGCTCCTAATTTTGACTTATTTGAAGTTCCATCTAAATCGATCATGGATTGATCTATATTTTCTTGCTCAAACACAGAGGTACCTATGATTTCCTGTGCAATAATATTATTGACATTTGCAACTGCTTTCCCAACGGCTTTCCCCATGTAGGCGGAACCACCATCACGAAGCTCTACAGCCTCATGTTCACCGGTCGATGCTCCTGATGGAACAGCAGCTCTTCCTAAAATTCCATTTTCGGTAATTACATCAACCTCTACAGTTGGATTTCCTCTAGAATCAAAAATCTGTCTTGCATGCACATTTATTATGATACTCATCTTGTTTAAATTAAATTTGGTTTGGTTGTTATAAATTATTGGTTTGTTATAATCTCTTTAAACTGATCAAAAAGATATACAGAGTCATTTGTTCCAGGACCAGCTTCTGGATGGTATTGCACTGAGAAACAATTCTTATTATTCATTCGCATACCGGCTAATGTTTGGTCATTTAAATGAATGTGTGTAATTTCAATATCAGCATGGTTTTTAGCAGCTTCCATTTCTACTGCAAAACCGTGATTTTGTGAAGTAATTTCACCTTTACCTGTTAATATATTTTTTACCGGATGGTTAATTCCTCTGTGCCCATTGAACATTTTAAAAGTAGGAATTCCATTTGCTAGTGCAATAATTTGGTGCCCTAAACAAATTCCGAAAAGTGGTTTTCCGGAGTCAAGTATTTCTTTAGTGACTTTTTGAACTCCTTTGAGTGGCTCAGGATCACCGGGTCCATTTGAAATAAAATAGCCGTCAGGATTCCAAGCTGCCATGGTTTCAAATGATGTATCGTAGGGAAATACTTTGACAAACATATCCCTGGTTGACATGTGTTTTAAAATATTTCTTTTAATTCCTAAATCCAAGGCCGCAATCTTATATCTAGCTTCTGGATTTCCAAAGGTATAAGCTTCTTTGGTTGAAACTTTAGAAGCCAGTTCTAAGCCTACCATACTTGGTGCGCTTTGCAATTCTTTTATCAGTTCTTCTTCTCTTTCTACCTCGGTAGAAATTACTGCATTCATCGCACCGTTTTCACGAATATAATTGACCAAAGCACGGGTGTCAACATCTGATATGGTTACTAATTTATGTTTTTCTAAATAGTCGAAGAGGGACATTTCGGCAGCGGGTCTGGAAAAGGAAAAACTAAAATCTTTACAAATTAAACCAGAAATTGAAATTTGATCCGATTGTGAATCGCTTTCTAAAATACCGTAATTTCCGATGTGGGTGTTTGTGGTCACCATAATTTGACCAAAATAAGAAGGATCTGTGAAAATTTCTTGATATCCTGTCATTCCTGTATTGAAACAAATTTCTCCGAAAGCAGAGCCTTCAATACCTATTGATTTGCCGTAAAATTTAGTACCATCTGCTAAGAGTACAAATGCTTTTTTTCTCGTCTGATATTTCATATTCCTTATTTACAAAATAAACCAAAAAAAAGGATAAACTAAAATGTTTATCCTTTTAAATTAATGAGAATGAAGAAGTAAATTTGATTTATTCTCCATCTTTCTTTTCAGATTTTTTTTCGTCGCTTTTAGGAGCTTTAGTTTCCTTTTCAGGAGTTGGAGCTTCAGTTACTGCTTTCGTTTTTTCGTCTGCTTCTGGGGGAGCTTCCTTTTGGTCTTCTACTGCTGCTGCAGAAGCTTCTGCTGCTGGAGTTTCAGATTTAGATTTACCACCGCGTCGTCTCGACTTTTTCTTGGCTTTTTCTTCGGTTTTATAAACCTCATTAAAATCGACCAATTCTATCATCGCCATGTCTGCATTATCACCTAAACGATTTCCCAACTTAATGATACGGGTATATCCTCCAGGACGATCGCCAACTTTAGCTGCAATTTCTCTAAATAGTTCAGATACTGCTTCTTTATCTCTTAAAGATGAAAATGCCAAACGTCTGTTATGAGTTGTATCTGATTTAGATTTTGTGATGATGGGCTCAATAAACTGCTTTAAGGCTTTCGCTTTTGTTACCGTTGTATTGATTCGCTTATGTTCAATCAAAGAACAAGCCATATTGGCAAGCATTGATTTTCTATGCGCGGTCTTACGACCTAAGTGCATTACTTTTTTTCCGTGTCTCATTTTTCTTAATTAAAAATGTGAATTAATCCTTATCTAACTTGTACTTCGCTAAGTCCATTCCAAAGGATAGACCTTTAAGAACAACGAGTTCTTCCAATTCTGTTAACGATTTTTTACCAAAGTTTCTAAACTTCATTAAATCGTTCTTGTTGTAAGAAACCAAATCACCAAGCGTATCGACTTCAGCTGCTTTGAGGCAATTCAATGCGCGAACAGAGAGGTCCATGTCAACAAGCTTTGTTTTCAACAACTGGCGCATGTGCAGGGATTCTTCGTCATACGTTTCAGCTTGAGCAATTTCATCGGCTTCTAGGGTTATGCGCTCATCAGAGAACAATAAGAAGTGATGAATAAGTATTTTTGCAGCTTCAGTAAGTGCATCTTTAGGATGAATTGAGCCGTCAGTGACAACTTCAAAGATCAATTTTTCATAATCTGTTTTTTGCTCAACTCTAAAGTTTTCAATACTGTATTTTACATTTTTTATAGGTGTAAAAATAGAATCGATTGCAATCACTCCTACTTCAGCATTGGTCTTTTTATTTTCCTCTGCAGGAACATATCCACGTCCTTTTTCAATCGTAATCTCCATGTTCATCTGAACATTTTTGCCGAGATTACAGATTACTAAGTCAGGATTTAAAACCTGAAATCCAGAGATGAATTTTTGAAAATCAGCAGCTTTAAGTTGTTCTTGTCCACCAATAGAAAGAGTTACTTTTTCTTCTTCGATTTCGTCAATTTGACGCTTAAATCGGATTTGCTTCAGATTAAGAATGATTTCAGTTACGTCTTCAACGACTCCAGAAATGGTAGAAAATTCATGTTCTACATTTTCCAACTTTACAGAAGTAATTGCAAAGCCTTCTAAAGAAGATAATAACACACGTCTAAGTGCATTTCCTACTGTCAATCCGTATCCAGGTTCTAAAGGACGAAATTCAAATTTGCCTTCGAACTCAGACGAATCGATCATGATAACTTTATCCGGTTTTTGAAAATTCAATATTGCCATAATTTGCTTCCGTTTGCTTATTTAGAGTATAATTCTACGATTAATTGTTCCTTGATATTCTCAGGGATTTGAAGTCGTTCTGGAACACTTACAAAAGTTCCTTGAAGCTGATCTTTATTCCAGCTTAACCATTCGTATGCAGCGGCATCTTTACCGTTTGCTTCGACTATTATATTGAGGGACTTTGATTTTTCTCTGACTCCAACTACGTCTCCTACTTTGACTTGATAAGAAGGAATATTAAGGATAGAACCATTTACAGTGATATGGCGGTGAGAAACCAACTGACGTGCGCCACTTCTAGATGTTGATAAACCGAAACGATACACGACGTTATCTAATCGAGACTCACACAACTGAAGAAGAACTTCACCAGTTACCCCTTTACTTCTACTTGCTTTTTCAAAAAGGTTACGGAATTGACGCTCTAATATACCATAGGTAAATTTAGCTTTTTGCTTTTCCATAAGTTGGATAGCGTACTCCGATTTTTTTCCTCTTCTTCGAGCATTTCCATGCTGTCCTGGAGGATAGTTTCTTTTCTCGAGGGATTTATCTTCTCCGAAGATGGGCTCGCCAAATTTTCGAGCAATTTTTGTTTTTGGACCAGTATATCTTGCCATAATTGGGTTTTTTTGAACAGGGAGTTATGAATTAAGGTCACTTCCTTCGATAACTATAACGCTGTTCTTGATATTAATATTAAACTCTTCTTCGTTTCGGGGGTCTACAACCGTTGTGAGGTAGTGGAGTCACATCAATGATTTCCATTACTTCAATACCGTTATTGTGTAGTGTTCTAATTGCTGATTCACGACCATTTCCAGGTCCTTTTACATACACTTTTACTTTCCGCAATCCTGCTTCTTGGGCAGTTTTTGCACAGTCTTCAGCAGCAGTTTGAGCTGCATAAGGTGTATTCTTTTTAGAACCTCTGAATCCCATCTTACCAGCAGAAGACCAAGAAATAACTTCGCCTTTGGTGTTCGTGAGTGAGATGATGATGTTGTTGAAAGAAGCAGTTACGTGAGCTTCTCCTATAGATTCAACAATTACTTTTCTTTTTTTACCTGCTGTTTTAGCCATAATTACAAACTATTATTTAGTTGCTTTCTTTTTATTTGCTACTGTCTTACGCTTTCCTTTTCTAGTTCGCGAGTTGTTTTTAGTTCGCTGTCCACGCAAAGGTAATCCTGCTCTATGGCGGATACCTCTGTAACATCCGATATCCATCAAACGTTTGATATTAAGCTGAACTTCCGAACGCAATTCTCCTTCAATTTTAAAAGAGCCTACCGTTTCACGAATTCGACCTGTTTCGTCATCTGACCAATCAGAAACTTTTTTATTTTCATCTACTTTAGCTGTTTCCAGAATGGATTGGGCACGACTTCTACCAATACCGAAAATATAGGTAAGTGCGATAACGCCTCTTTTTTGCTTTGGAATGTCTACTCCTGATATTCTAGCCATAATTAACCTTGTCTTTGTTTGAATCTAGGATTTTTTTTGTTGATAACGTACAAACGACCTTTTCGTCGTACGATTTTGCAGTCTACACTGCGCTTTTTTATTGATGCTCTTACTTTCATAACTATGAATTATTTTTTAAAACCTAAAGGTGATCCTTGCTTTTGTTAAATCGTAAGGACTCATTTCTAGTTTAACTTTATCTCCTGGCAATAATTTGATATAATGCAAACGCATTTTTCCAGATATGTGTGCAGTAACAACGTGCCCATTTTCTAGCTCCACACGAAACATTGCATTGGACAACGCTTCTATGATGGTACCTTCTTGTTCTATTGCTGCTTGTTTTGCCATATAATTAATTTGTTCCTCTTCTTGTTTTTCCTGATTTCATCAATCCATCATAATGTCTGTTTAACAAATATGAATTTACTTGTTGAATGGTATCTATAGCAACCCCTACCATGATGAGTAAAGAAGTACCTCCATAAAACAAGGCCCAACCTTGTTGTATCCCTATAAGCTTTACAACAACTGCAGGGAAAACCGCAATTCCTGCTAAAAACAAAGAGCCAGGGAAGGTAATGTGTGACATTACTGTATCTAAATACTCTGAGGTTTCATTACCAGGACGTATTCCAGGCACAAATCCACCGCTTCGTTTCAGGTCGTCTGACATTTTATTGGTGGGTACCGTAATTGCAGTATAGAAATAGGTGAAAATAATGATCAGTAATGCAAACAATACGTTATACCAAAGTCCAAAAATATCCGAAAAATTTGCCTGCATCCATTGTCCAACATTAGAGTCACCAAGAGCACCTCCAATATAAGCGGGAGCAAACATAATGGCTTGAGCAAAAATAATTGGCATAACGCCAGAGGCATTTAACTTTAATGGAATATACTGACGAGAGCCATAAACGGTTCGGTCGGAAGTTGATCCACCTGCTTGTCTTCTTGCGTATTGCACTGGTATTCTTCTGACGGCAAGTGTTAGTAGGATAGAAAGTAAAATAATCACTATCCACAATACTAGTTCAATAAGTATAAGCATTAAGCCACCATTGTTTTCTGATACCCTAGAGATGAATTCTTGTGTAAAAGAAAGAGGAAGGTTAGCAATAATACCTACCATAATAAGCAGTGAAATACCATTTCCAATTCCTTTATCTGTGATTTTCTCTCCTAACCACATAGCAAAAATGGTTCCTGTAACGAGTATAATCACAGATGATATTATAAATAATGGGCCTCTACCAAGTACAAAAGCACTTTCAGGCACACCCAAGGCACTTAGTCCGTAAAGATAGGCAGGTGCTTGGACAACGCAAATTAGTATGGTTAACCAACGCGTAATTTGATTTATTTTTTTTCTTCCGCTTTCACCTTCTTTTTGAAGTTTCTGAAGATAAGGCACTGCAATACCCATCAATTGAACTACAATAGAAGCCGAGATATACGGCATGATACCCAAGGCAAAAATCGAAGCATTTGCGAACGCCCCACCTGTAAAAGCATTTAGAATACCTAGAAGACCACCTCCGTCAGTACGACTGCTTAACGCAGCAAGCTGAACGGGATCAATCCCAGGTAATACCACTTGTGCTCCAAGACGGTAAACCAATAACATCCCCAAAGTCAAGATTACACGATCTCTGAGTTCTTCTATTTTGTAAATGTTATAAAGGGTCTCTAATACTTTTTTCATTGGGGTAATATTATACGGTTACAGCTTCTCCACCAGCAGCTTCAATTGCCGCTTTTGCTGATGCTGAAAATTTATGTGCTGTTACTTTAATTGCACCTTCGATTTTTCCACGACCTAAGACTTTAACAAGGTCATTTTTGTGAGCCAAACGCAATGCAACAATAGTATCTAAATCAAGTTCTTTTTTGATTTTTTTATCATTTAAAAGATCTTGTAGCGTATCTAAATTGATGGCTGTATATTCTTTTCTATTGATGTTTTTAAAACCAAATTTAGGAACACGTCTTTGCAGAGGCATCTGACCTCCTTCAAAACCAATTTTTTTGGAGTATCCTGAACGAGACTTTGCTCCTTTGTGTCCTCGAGCAGCAGTTCCTCCTTTTCCTGAGGCTTGACCTCTTCCTAATCGCTTTCCAGCAGTTTTAGTAGATCCCGGTGCAGGGGTTAAATTTTCTAAACTCATAATGAATTATTTATACTTCGGTAACAGTTACCAAATGTTTTACTTTATCAATCATTCCCAAGATACTTGGAGTAGCTTCATGGGTAACTTCTTTACCAATTCCTCTCAAACCTAATGAAGCTAGAGCGAGTTTTTGCTTATTGATTCGCTTGATGCTACTTTTTACTTGTTTTACTTTTATCTGTGCCATGGTTTGGTTCCTTATCCGTTAAAGACTTTGTCTAATGAAATTCCTCTTTGCTGAGCAATACGTTGTGGATTTCTCAATTGCAATAATGCATCAAAAGTTGCCTTAACCACATTGTGTGGATTGGAAGATCCCTGTGATTTAGAGAGTACATTGTGTACTCCTACAGCTTCGAGTACTGCACGTACTGCACCACCAGCAATTACTCCAGTACCTTCAGAAGCTGGTTTTAAAAACACACGTGCTCCTCCGTACTTTCCTTTCTGTTCGTGAGGTAGTGTTCCTTTATCGATAGGAATACGAATCAAGTTTTTCTTAGCATCTTCAACGGCTTTAGAAATTGCTTCAGAAACTTCTTTTGATTTACCTAAACCTTGGCCAACTACTCCGTTTTCATCGCCTACCACTACGATAGCTGAGAATCCGAAAGCACGTCCACCTTTGGTTACTTTGGTTACCCGTTGAACGCCTACCAATCGATCTTTTAAATCCAAACCTGCAGGCTTTACTAATTCTACGTTTTTATAATCTTGATACATATCTTTTTAAAATTTTAATCCACCTTCACGAGCACCGTCAGCTAAAGCTTTGACTCGTCCATGATACAAATACCCTCCTCTGTCAAACTTCACTTCAGAGACACCAGCTTTGGTTGCTAATGTTCCAATTCGTTTTCCAACGTTAGAAGCGATTTCAATTTTGGTGGTCAACTTAGCTTCTGCAATTTCTTTATCTCTTGATGAAGCTGAAACAATAGTTTTTCCTGTTTGGTCGTCTATCAATTGAGCATAAATTTCTTTATTACTTCTGTAAACTGACATTCTTGGTGTGGTAGATGTTCCACTGACGATCTTTCGAATTCGATTACGAATCCTGTTTCTACGATCTAATTTTGTTAAACCCATGATAATTTATTATGCTGATTTACCTGCTTTTCTTCTAATTTGTTCTCCTACAAACTTTACGCCTTTTCCTTTGTATGGTTCAGGTTTTCTGAATGATCGGATTTTTGCTGCTACAAAACCAACTAGTTGTTTGTCGTGTGATGAAAGCTTTATAATTGGATTCTTACCCTTTTCTGAAATCGTTTCAATTTTGATTTCTGGAGCAATATCCAATACGATGTTATGAGAAAATCCAAGGGCTAGATCTAATTTTTGACCTTGATTGCTCGCCCGGTAACCAACTCCTACCAATTCGAGCTCTTTTGTAAATCCATTGGTCACTCCTTCGATCATATTGGCAATAAGCGCACGATACAATCCGTGTTTGGATTTGACTGATTTTTTTTCTGAAGGTCTTGAAACTGTAAGGGTATTTTCTTCGACCTTAATTTCAACCTCACTGTAATCCTGAGACAATTCCCCTAATTTACCTTTTACTTGTATATAAGAAGGATGGATGTCTATAGTGACTCCTTCAGGGATTGTAATTGGATTGTTTCCTATTCTTGACATTGCTTATACTTTTTCTGTTAGTATACGTAACAAATTAATTCTCCACCAACGTTATCTTTGGCTGCTTGCTTTCCTGTCATTACTCCGTGGGAGGTAGAGACAATTGAAATTCCCAACCCATTAAGGATACGTGGAAGGCTGTCTGAACCGGAATACTTTCGTAAACCAGGAGTACTGATTCTTTGTATTTTTTTGATGACTGGCTCTTTTGTGAGTTTATCATACTTTAACGCAATCTTAATATTGCCTTGGTTATTTTCAGTTTCCTCAAACTTATAGCTAAGGATGTACCCTTGATCAAAAAGAATCTTAGTAATTTCTCTTTTTGTATTGGATGCTGGAATATCTACAACACGGTGTCCTGCGCGATTGGCGTTTCGAATTCGTGTTAAAAAATCTGCAATTGGATCTGTGAACATAATTTTAATCTCTTAAGGTTACCAGCTGGCTTTAGTTACACCGGGAATCAAGCCTTTATTAGCCATTTCACGGAAGGTTACACGAGAAATTCCGAACTGACGCATATATCCTTTTGGTCTTCCTGTTAATTTACATCTATTGTGCATTCGAATAGGAGAGGCATTCCGAGGAAGTTTTTGGAGAGCTTCATAGTCTCCAGCTTCCTTAAGTGCTTTACGTTTCTCAGCGTATTTGGCAACAGTTTTCGCACGTTTAACCTCACGTGCTTTCATTGATTCTTTAGCCATATTAATTCTTTTTAAAAGGGATTCCTAATTCGGTTAATAATGATTTTGCTTCTTGGTCTGTATGTGCAGAAGTTACAAATGTAATATCCATTCCGTTGATTCTATTGACCTTGTCAATATCGATTTCTGGAAAAATGATTTGCTCTGTGATTCCTAGTGTGTAGTTTCCACGTCCATCAAAACCGGTTGCTTTAACTCCTTGGAAATCTCGAACACGAGGTAAAGCTGTTGTTACTAATCGGTCTAAGAATTCGTACATACGTTCTGCACGAAGCGTAACTTTGGCTCCAATTGGCATTCCTTTTCTAAGTTTGAATGTTGCAACATCTTTTTTAGATAAAGTAGAAATTGCCTTTTGGCCAGTGATCATGGTCAACTCATCAACAGCATGATCAATTAATTTTTTATCAGCAACAGCAGCACCAACTCCTCTACTAAGAACTATTTTCTGTAGTTTTGGCACTTGCATGACACTTTTATAACTAAACGTTTCCTTCAAATTATTGACGATACGTTCGTTGTATTCTTTCTTAAGTCTTGGTGTATAACTCATAATTAAATGACTTCATCGGTTTTTTTAGAGAAACGCACTTTATTGTCATCCTCCATACGGTATCCTACTCTTGTCGTTTTACCATCAGAGGTTAAAAGCGATAAATTAGAGATGTGAATAGGCGCTTCTTTTTCTGTGATTCCACCTTGTGGGTTTTGAGCATTTGGCTTGTTATGTTTCTTTACCAAGTTCACTCCTTCCACTATGGCTTTATTCGTCTCGCGAGACACACTCAATACGTTGCCCTCTGTTCCTTTATGTGAACCAGCAATAACGCGTACAGTGTCTCCGTTTTTAATTTTTATTTTTGTTGCCATATCTAAGTTTTATAACACCTCAGGTGCTAATGAAACGATTTTCATAAATTGTTTGTCACGTAACTCTCTAGCTACTGGTCCAAAGACACGAGTTCCTCGCATTTCACCAGTAGGGTTGAGTAACACACAGGCGTTTTCGTCAAATCGAATATAGGAGCCATCAGGTCTTCTGATTTCTTTACGTGTTCTTACTACCACGGCAGTAGAAACTTGACCTTTTTTGACTGTTCCTGCAGGCGATGCCTCTTTTACAGTTACAACGATTTTATCGCCTATGGAAGCATAACGTCTTTTCGTTCCTCCCAATACACGGATGGTGAGTACCTCTTTGGCACCTGTATTATCCGCTACTTTTAGTCTTGATTCTTGTTGTACCATCTTACTTCGCTCTTTCGATTATTTCTACCATACGCCAGCATTTTGACTTACTCATTGGTCTTGTTTCCATGATCTTTACAGTATCGCCGATATTACAATCGTTTTTTTCGTCATGAGCCATGTATTTTTTGGTCTTTAAAACGAATTTACCGTACATCGGGTGTTTTACACGTTTGACTTCGGCAACTACAATAGATTTCTCCATTTTGTTACTGGTCACTACCCCTACACGTTCTTTTCTTAAATTTCTTGTTTCCATGTGCTTATGCTTCTTGATTGCTTAGGGCTGTTTTTAATCTTGCAACTACCCGACGAGCAGATCGTATTTGTAACGGATTTTCCAAAGGTGAAATGGCATGTGTCATTTTAAGGTCTTCAAGTTGTTTTTGGACTTCAGTCAATTTGTCTTGAAGGTCTTCTTTAGAAAGTTTATTTATTTCTGTTTGTTTCATAGTTCTTACTTATGCTTCGTAATCACGAGCGACAACAAATTTTGTTTTTACTGGAAGTTTTTGAGCGGCCAAACGAAGTGCTTCTTTTGCAATATCGTGAGGAACACCTGCTACTTCAAACATGATTCTTCCTGCTTTGGTTACAGCTACAAAATATTCTGGAGCTCCTTTACCTTTTCCCATACGAACCTCTAAAGGCTTTTTAGTGATGGGCTTGTCTGGAAAGATTTTGATCCACAACTGACCTTCTCTTTTCATGTAACGGGTGGCTGCAATACGGGCTGCTTCTATTTGTCTTGACGTGATGAATACAGAGTCTAATGCTTTGATTCCAAACATCCCATTAGAAAGCTGATGTCCTCTCTGCGAGAGTCCTTTCATGCGTCCTTTTTGCGCTTTTCGAAATTTTGTCTTTTTTGGTTGTAACATGATTTCTAATTCCTATTATAATTATTTACGGCGACGTTGACGGTTGTTTCCTTTATTTGAATTTCCTGCGCCTTGGCCTGATTTTTTGGACATTCCTACGAGTGGTGAAAGTTCACGTTTTCCATAAACTTCTCCTTTCATAATCCAAACTTTAATTCCTAATCTACCGTAAGTAGTATGTGCTTCAACTAAAGCATAATCGATGTCAGCTCTAAAAGTAGAAAGTGGGATCCGACCTTCTTTATACGATTCAGATCGTGCCATTTCAGCTCCGTTAAGACGTCCAGATATCTGAATCTTGATGCCCTCTGCGTTCATTCGAATTGCAGCAGCAATAGCCATTTTAATAGCACGTCTGTAAGAGATTCTGCTCTCAATTTGTCTAGCCACACTTGCGCCAACTAATTGCGCATCCAGCTCAGGTCTTTTGATTTCAAATATGTTGATTTGAATCTCTTTTCCTGTGATTTTGCGAAGCTCTTCTTTTAGTTTATCGACTTCTTGACCAGCTTTTCCGATAATAATTCCTGGACGAGCAGTAGTAATCGTAATGGTGATGATTTTGAGCGTACGCTCAATGATTACATTAGACACACTAGCTTTAGATAAACGTGCATGAATGTATTTACGGATTTTGTCATCTTCAGCGATTTTATCGCCATAGTCTCTTCCTCCGTACCAGTTAGAGTCCCAGCCTCTGATAATTCCTAAACGGTTTCCAATAGGATTTGTTTTCTGTCCCATATTATGCTTCTATAGTATTTGAACCCAAAACCACAGTTACGTGATTTGAGCGTTTTCTAATTCGGTGTGCTCTACCTTGAGGAGCAGGGCGTAATCTCTTAAGCATACTTCCTCCGTCTACTCTGATTTCTGAAATAAAAAGAGCTGCTTTTTCAATGTCTTCACTTTCGTTCTTTGACTGCCAATTAGCAATCGCAGATAGTACAAGTTTTTCTAAACGTTTAGAGGCTTCTTTAGGACTGAACTTTAAAATGGCTAAAGCTTTGTCTATAGATTCTCCTCTAACTTGATCTGCAACCAATCGCATTTTTCTGGGCGATGTTGGGCAGTTATTCAGCTTGGCAAAGGCCAAACTTTTTTTGGCTTCTTTAAGCGCTTGTGCGGATTGTCTTTTACGATTTCCCATGAGTACTTTTATTTTTTGCCTTTATTTTTAGCTCCCGAATGACCGCGGAAGTTTCTTGTCAAAGAAAATTCGCCTAATTTATGACCTACCATGTTTTCTGTAACGTAAACAGGAATAAAAGTCTTTCCGTTGTGAACACCTATGGTTTGACCCACAAAATCTGGTGTAATCAAGGAAGCTCGAGACCAAGTTTTGATCACTGACTTTTTATTCTCTTCTAAGTTTTTCATCACTTTCTTTTCAAGACTGTGATGCACAAAAGGTCCTTTTTTTAATGAACGAGCCATGTTATATTATTTTTTTCTGCGTTCGATGATGAACTTATTACTAGATTTTGTTTTAGAACGAGTTCGGAATCCTTTT
>ENA-OUOG01001510-OUOG01001510.1-marine-metagenome-genome-assembly--contig:-NODE-1510-length-26699-cov-4.537488_pt1 | contig 26699 bp, 32 predicted proteins | sample MGYA00248635_ERZ508505 | MGnify/ENA primary metagenome ERZ508505 (study PRJEB26176, sample SAMN06267871) | marine metagenome | isolation source: Saanich Inlet, British Columbia, Canada | place: Pacific...
TAGCCGCCGATGAAATTAGCATTGGACAGGATGTTGCTACATCTGCTAGTGTTACTTTTGCTGGTGTTACTGCTCCATTGACAGGTAATGTCACAGGCGATGTCACAGGTAATGTTACAGGCGATGTCACAGGTAATGCTGACACTGCAACTGCTCTTGAAACTAGTCGTAACTTTAGTGCAACAGGTGATGTAACTGCTTCTGCTGTTAGTTTTGATGGTACAGGCAATGTGGCACTTAGCACTACACTTGCAACGGTTAATAGTGATGTAGGTTCATATGGATCTGCAACGGCTATCCCTGCTATTACAGTGGATGCAAAAGGTCGTATTACTGCTATTTCAACAAGTTCAATTTCAACTGCTCTTACTGTGGGTGCTGACAGCGGTACTGCTGATTCAGTTACACTTGGTACAGACACCTTAAACTTTGTAGGTACAGCAAACGAAATTGAAACAACTGTTTCAAATAATCAGATTCAAGTCGGACTTGTTACTAACCCTACAGTCGGCGGCAACCTTACAGTTACAGGTAACTTGACTGTTTCAGGTACAACTACCACTGTAGATTCACAAACATTGAGTGTTGTTGACCCATTGATTGCATTGGCGTCAGGCAACAATTCTACAGATGCTGTGGACATTGGTTTTTACGGTCTTTATGACACAAGCGGTTCACAAGACTTATACGCAGGTCTTTTCCGTGACGCTGGCGACGGCAAATTTAAACTCTTTAAAGATTCACAGTCTGCACCAACTACTACAGTTGATACTGGCGCAACAGGCTACAGTGTAGCTTCACTTGTTGCAAATCTTGAGGGTAATGTCACTGGTACTGTTTCAAGCATTGCTAACCATGACACTGATGACTTGACTGAAGGTTCAACTAATCTGTATTACACAGACGCTCGCTTTAATTCAGCGTTTGATACAAGATTGGCAGCCGCTACAATTGACGGCGGAACATACTAATAAATAAAGGGAGAGGGAAACCTCTCCCACTTTTACTATGGAGAATATTATGGACGAACAACTTGTAAATCATTATATTAATATGATGGCTAATAGAGTAAATGAATTGACACAGGAAAACATTTTGTTAAAAGCAAAATTAACTTTGTCGCAAGAAAAGTTAAATGCCCAAACAACTGAGACACAAAAAGTAGATGGCAACAGTAATAAAACCAAAGAGAAGTAATAGCGCACTATCAACGCCTACTGTCAATGATTTAGAGATAGGTGAAATTGCTGTTAATGTTCCGGATAAAGTAATTTATATACGGGATGGCAATGGCAATGTAACTACACTTTCTAATTACAGCGCAGGGGGAGGTGTCGCGGGTACATCTTTTCCAACAGGTGATTATGGTGATTTAACTGCAAGCGCCGTAGATCCTTTTGGTGTTGTTACTTCTTTGTCATGGGATAATAAGACACAACCAGCAGGTACAATTGACTCAAAAGATTTAGGCGATTTATCGTAATAGGATTATAGGACATGCCAACACAAGTACAATTTAGAAGAGGAACAGCCTCTGAGAATAACGCCTTTACCGGTGCTGAAGGTGAGTTAAGTATTAACACCGCCGATTACACCCTGAGACTCCATGATGGGTCTACTGTTGGTGGACACGCCCAGGCTAAGGCTGACCTATCTAATGTTACTGGCGATACTGATGACATTTCAGAAGGTTCAACAAATTTATACTTCACCAATGCGAGAGTTGATGCTGAAATTGATTCTTACTTATCTGGTGGTACAGGAATCACTGTTTCCGGCGGCGCAATAGCTATTGATTTTACAGAATTTAATACTGACAATGTTACTGAAGGTTCAACTAATTTATACTTCACTGATGCAAGAGCACAGGCGGCATTGACAGCAGGGACAGGGGTATCACTTTCAGGTGGTACTATTTCAGTAGATACTGCTACAATTGCTACTAAAAGTTATGTAGACACCGAGGTTGCAAATGTTATTGATTCAGCCCCAGGTGCATTGGATACATTGAATGAGCTTGCGGCGGCATTGGGAGATGATGCAAACTTTAGTACCACAATTACAAACAATCTTGCACTTAAAGCTAACCTTGCCGGACCTACATTTACAGGTTCGGTTACATTGCCCGCAACTACTTCTATTGGTGATGTTTCAAATCTCGAAATAGGATATTTGAACGGAGTAACAAGTGCTATACAAACACAGTTAAACGCAAAGGCTGCATTAGCTGGTCCAGCACTAACAGGAACCCCAACAGCACCAACAGCCTCAACTGGAACAAATACAACTCAAATTGCGACCACTGCATTTGTACAGGCCGCGGTTGACGCATTGAGAGCAGAACTCTATGCTTATACACCAGCATAATAGGAGACCCTAATGGCTTTAGCCTCTAGACAAGATTTAATAGATTACTGTTTGCGCCGATTAGGATTTCCTGTAATTGAAATCAATGTGGATGACGATCAAATTAGCGATAGGATTGATGATGCAATCCAGTTCTGGCAGGAATATCATTTTGATGGTACTGAAAGAGCATATGTCAAGAGACAACTTACAGGATCAACACTGAACCTTACAACCGGTGTTGCGGCAAACTTTACCGTCGGTGAAACAATTACAGGTGGTACTTCCGGTGCAACTGCTAAGGTTGTTAGTGGTGAGGGGTCTGCTCTAACAATTGACAACATTTCAGGAACCTTTCAATCAAGTGAAGTTATTGATGGAAATCTATCAGCAGTACTTGCTACCTCGTCATCATCTAACACCTTTGTAAAAGGTGACCTGGAAAATGGTTACATTCCAATTGGTGACAATATTTTAGGTGTAACTAAGATGTTTAAATTTGGTACTGTTTACGGTGCTAAATCAGATGGGTTATTTGATGTTGACTATCAGTTTGCGTTAAATGATATGTACAATTTACTTAGTGCAGATCTTACATATTATTCAATGGTTAAAAGCCATATGAATTTATTGGAAAATATTTTTGTATCCGATAGGCAAATTAGATTCAACAGAAAAACCAATCGTCTTTACATTGATACGGACATGGATAGAACATTTAATGTGGGTGACTATGTTATTGTTGAGGCTATGGCTCTTGTTGATGGTGCAGACTATGCAGAAGTATATGACGACATGTTTTTGAAAAAGTATGCCACTGCTCTTATTAAAAGACAGTGGGGTGAGAACATGAAAAAGTTTGGTGGTATACAACTACCAGGGGGAGTTACATTAAATGGCGACCAAATATTCCAAGAAGCGGTTGCAGAGATTAATGCAGTAGAAGAAGAAATGCAACTGAAATACGAACTCCCACCTTCATTCATGGTAGGTTAATATGCCAACAAATTTTTATTTTCAGAACGGAAATACATCGGGAACTACTAGCGAACAGCGACTAGTAGAAGACCTTGTTATTGAGTCGCTGAAAATATACGGGCACGATGTATATTATATGCCTAGGACGCTTGTTAATAGAGATACAATCTTTGACGAGGATTCTATATCCCAGTTTACACAAGCATATCCTTTAGAAATGTATTTAGAAAATGTTGAAGGATTTGAAGGAGACGGGGATTTATTTAGTCGCTTTGGTTTAGAGACAAGAGATTCTGCATCCTTTGTATTGGCTCGCCGTAGATGGGACGAAACTGTTGATAGAACAGGGGGCGAGTTTATAAACGAGGGTAGTAGGCCAATGGAAGGGGATTTATTATTCTTCCCAAAAACTGCCTCACTATTTGAAATTAAGTATGTAGAATTTCAAAATCCATTTTATCAATTAGGTAAAATTTACACATTTAAATTACAATGTGAATTGTTTGAATATAGTGCTGAAGAAATTGAAACAGGCATTGGTAATATTGACCAAATACAAGACGACAACTCTGTTGACCAATTGTTGTTCCAATTTAATCTTGAGACTGGTGACCATTTAGTACTAGAGGATGGTGGGTTCCTAATTAAAGAAGATTATGCTCTCAAACCAGGGGTTGCAGGAGATAATGCAGACTTTGATACACTTGAAGTGGCTAGTGATATTCTTGACTTCTCAGAGTCCAATCCGTTTGGAGAGTTATAATGTTTAAGGGTAAACAATTTTATCACCAGCATATACGCAAAGCTATTATTGCATTTGGTACAATCTTTAATAACATTAATATTGAGCGTAAAGATTCAACTGATACACAAGTACAAACTTTGCGAGTGCCTTTAGCATATTCAACTAAACAAAAGTTTCTAACTCGTATTGAACAAACACCAACAGTCGAAAGTCGCGGTGATATAGCAATGATTCTCCCTAGAATGGGGTTTGAATTGTTGGGACTTACTTATGATTCAACTAGAAAAGTAAGTGTGCTACAAAAACACCGTAAGACAAACAGCTCAGATGCATTATCAGTAAATACTCAATTTGTATCTACTCCATATGATTTGACAATTGCATTATATGTCTTTGCTAAAAATCAAGATGATGGGTTACAAATATTAGAACAAGTTTTACCTTACTTTAATCCAGACTTTAACATTACAATTAATGATCTACCTGAAATGGGTATAACTAGAGATATTAAGATTGTATTGGATTCAGTTGGATACGAGGATAATACTTCAGGTACATTTGCAGATAGACAAAGTATTATATGGACTTTAAGTTTTACTTTGAAATTAAACTTCTATGGGCATGTCGCTGACCAAGGTATTATTCGTAAATCAATTGCATCTGTTTTTCAAAATCCAGATATGATTGGTCCGAGAGTAAGACAGCAATTCAGTATTGGTAATACAACGGCAACTGCCACCGCAACACTGACGGGAGATGAGGTTACTTCTATTACTGTCACATATGCAGGGTCTAACTATACTAAGGAACCTAATGTCACACTGACGGGCAATGCAAGGGCACATGCGGTAATGTCAGGGGATAAAATAGCAAATATAGTTATTGATGATGCAGGCAGTGGATATACTGAGGCACCTACAATTACCATTGAAGCACCCGATGATGGTATTCAAACAATAGATGATGCATATAGATTTATTGAGGAGTTTGATACAACATATGAATAAAGTATTTGACGCATTGGATAAGACTTTTGGCACCATGACCAAAGCAGAAGAAGTAAAGACTCCTGTAATACCGGCTGGTGAAAGAGACGAACAACTTGAAAGTGATTTTCAGGAAGCTAGGGGAGCTCTTAAAAGAGCAATGGCTTATAGTGAATCAGCCGTACAAAGTGCTTTAGAGGTTGCACAAAATAGTGACAACCCTAGAGCATATGAAGTAGCAGTACAAGCTATTAAAGTAATGTCTGATCAAGCAAAAGATGTAATGGACATTCAAGACAAAAAACAAAAAATAGATAAAGTAGATGGCAAGGTAGCCAACAAAATCGAAAATCAAACAAACATCGTATTTAATGGAAGCACATCTGATTTATTGAAAGCAATTAAAAGTGAACAGGATGTGATTGAACATGAGCCTACAGATAGAAAAGACTGAAGTATCCTCTTATCACGGTAACCCCAATCTAAAACCAGTAGGGTATACCCATGAATGGACAAAAGAGCAAATTGCTGAGTACATGAAATGTGCCGACAATCCTATCTATTTTATCGAAAATTATTGCCAAATTGTTACACTAGATAAAGGACTACAACCTTTTAAACTTTACGATTGTCAAAAGCGTAAAGTAGATTTCATTATGAATAACAGACGATGTATTCTAATGGAAGGTCGCCAGCAAGGTAAGACTGTTACTGCCGCCGCATGTATTCTACACTACATCATATTCCAAGATAGTAAAACTGTAGCCATCATGGCTAACAAAAGTAATGCGGCTCGTGAAGTGTTATCTCGTTTACAAATAATGTATGAGAACTTACCTTTGTGGATGCAACAAGGTGTTAAGACTTGGAACAAAGGTGATGTTGAATTAGAAAACGGGTCAAGGGTATTTACTGCGGCGACAACATCATCAGGTATTCGAGGTAAGTCTGTTAACTGGTTGTATATTGACGAAGCGGCAATTATCCCAAACAATGTTGCGGATGAATTCTTTACTTCTGTTTATCCTACTATTTCTGCTGGTGAAACAACAAAGATTCTACTTACATCTACTCCCCTTGGATATAATCACTTCTGGAAATTCTGGAATGAATCTGAGAAGGGTAAAAATGGATTTAAGAATATGTTTATCCATTATTCAGAGATTCCAGGTAGAGACGATGTGTGGGCGGAACAACAACTACAACTTCTAGGAGAATTAAAATATAACCAGGAAGTATTGTGTGAGTTCTTAGGTTCTAGTAATACACTTATCAATGGTAAAACTCTTGCAGTACTAAGCTCTAAAGAACCCGAGTATTTTAAAGACGGGCTTTCCATATATCAAGAACCCGAAAAGGATAAATACTATGTTATAAGTGCCGATGTTGCAAGAGGTATTGGCGGAGACTATTCTGCATTTGTTGTTGTGGATGTCACTGCAATGCCCTATACAGTAGTGGCAAAGTATAAACATAATAAAATATCTCCTCTGCTATACCCTAATATATTGGATAAGGTAGGCCGGGATTATAACAATGCATTTATTATGGTTGAGTCCAATGATATTGGACAACAAGTATTGGACATATTACACCAAGAAAATGAATATGAAAATATATTTACAACTGTTACAGAAAATGGTAAACAATATATTTCACCTGGTTTTGGTAAGGCGGCACGATTAGGCGTTACTACATCTAAAGCAGTCAAAAGACAGGGGTGTTTTGCGTTTAAAAGTTTAATGGAAGAAAGAAAACTTCTTTTATTTGATGCGGAGATAATACAAGAACTATCAACATTTATTGAAAGAAGTGGCACATTTCAAGCAGATGAAGGTTACAATGACGACCTTGCTATGTCATTGGTATTATTTTCGTGGGTAACAACCAATCCATTCTTTGCAGATTTAACAAATGTTAATGTAAGAGAAGGAATATACAATTCAGAAATGCGTATGATTGAGAATGACTTAACACCTTTTGGTATTATTGATGATGGACAACAGCCTGAGATGGAAGTGATGGGCGGTGACCTGTGGATACTAGAATAGCAAAATTAAAGATATTATAAATAATTTAAGTAATTCGATAATATAACAACGCTTAACTAATTCGAGGAGAATAACATGGCTTTTCAGCTTTCCCCAGGCGTTCTCGTACAGGAACAAGATGCTACTAATGTAGTCCCAGCGGTTGCAACAACCATTGGTGGCTTTGTTGGTAACTTATCTTGGGGTCCTGCAAGAGAAATCGTTTCGATTGACGGAGAAAATAATCTTGTCGATCGTTTCGGCAAACCAAACGATACAACTGCTCAAGACTTCTTAACTGCATCAAGTTACCTAGCATATGGCTCGGCACTGAAAGTAGTACGAGAAGTAGGAGCCGCCGCAAGAAACGCGGTAACATCAGGTACTGCGGTACTTATTCGCAACGATGATGAATATGATGCATCATACGCCGCGGGTGAAGCGGCAGTAGGTGTATGGGCAGCCAAGCATCCAGGTGCACTCGGTAATAGTATCAAAGTTTCAATGGCTGATCTAGGAACCTTTACTGCAACTTCTGTTTCATCTATTGCTGTTACAGCAGGAGGTAGTGGTTATACTTCGGCACCAACTGTTACTATTGCCGCACCAGATGTAGGTGCAAATACCGCTACTGCAACAGCAACTATTTCAGGTGACGCTGTTGATGCTATCACAGTAACATTTGCAGGTGCTGGTTACGCATCTGCGCCTACTGTAACAATTTCAGGTGGTGGTGGTTCAGGCGCAACTGCTACAGCTACTCTAACAACTGACTGGACTTATAGAACACAGTTTGACTATACGCCAACTACTACCTCTTTTGGTACTGTAAACGGTGTTGTAGGTGACGAACTTCACATTATCGTTATTGACGAAGATGGTGCCATTACAGGCAAAGCAAATACAGTACTTGAGAAGTTTGCAGGTGTATCTAAGGCAAGCGATGCTAAAGATGATAACAACCAATCTAACTACTACAAAGATGTAATTAACCAAAGATCCAAATGGATTCGTTGGATGGACCATCCTACTGCTGGTACTAACTGGGGTGTTGCAACTTCAGCGGCAACAACTTACGCTTACCTTGATGATAGTGATGCAGACATTACTGTTTCACTAACAGGTGGTGTTGATGCCAGCCCTGCTGATGCTGACCTACAATCAGGCTATGCATTGTTTGCAAACGACGAACTGGTAGATATTAACCTTATTATCGCTGGCGGTCATAGCCAGGTTGTTGGTGATTATATCATCGACAATATAACAGACATTCGTAAAGATTGCTTGGTGTTTATTTCACCTCAAAAAGCAAGCGTAGTAAATAACTCTGGTTCAGAAGTAACTGATTCAGTTAATGAATTGTTGCAATATACTCGTTCTTCTTATGCTGTTATGGACAGTGGTTGGAAGTATATGTATGACAAGTACAATGACAAGTATCGTTGGGTTCCATGTAACGCCGACACTGCTGGTTGTTGTGTTGTTGCAGATTTAGAGGCTGATCCTTGGTTCTCACCTGCTGGTTACAACCGTGGCGCAATTAAAAATGCAGTTAAACTTGCATATAGCCCAGGACAAGCAGATCGAGATACACTGTATAGAAACGGCATCAACCCAATTGTAGGCTTCCCAGGAAACGGAATTGTACTATTTGGTGATAAAACTCTACTTGCTAAACCAAGCGCATTTAACCGTATTAATGTTCGTAGATTGTTCATTACGGTTGAAAAGGCAATTGCAACAGCCGCTAAGTTCCAACTGTTTGAATTCAACGATGCATTTACAAGAGCACAGTTTACTTCATTGGTTGAACCGTTCTTGAGAGATGTACAAGGTCGTAGAGGCATTTATGACTTCCGTGTAGTTTGTGACGAAACAAACAATACTGCGGCAGTTATTGATGGTAACGAATTTAGAGCAGACATTTACATCAAACCAACCCGCTCCATTAACTTCATTACACTGACATTTGTTGCAACACGAACAGGTATCAGTTTTGAAGAGCTTGGCGCCTAATATAAATAATTCAATAAGGAGAATTAAAAATGAATATTGAAGAATTTAAAGCTAGGCTAGGCGCAGGTGGAGCGAGACCTAACCAGTTTAGAGTGTCACTGGCTTTTCCAGGTTATGTTACTGGAGTAGATACTAGTTACAGTCTATTGGTTACTGGCGCGGCGCTTCCTGCTTCTAATGTTAACCCAGCTATCATTCAGTACAGAGGTCGTGAGATTAAACTTGCTGGCGAAAGAATTTTTGATCCTTGGACAATTACCGTTGCCAACGATACAAACTTTTCTCTCCGTCGTCCATTTGAAGAGTGGATGAACGGACTTAATGATAGGGAAGGTAACACTGGTATCCTAACTCCTAGTCAATATCAGGCAGATATTATTGTAGAACATTTGGACCGCAATGATGAAGTACTGCCAGGTGGTAAATATACTTTAAAAAATGCGTTCCCAATTAACATGTCTGAAATTGCATTACAGTATGCACAGAACGACATTATTGAGGAATTTACGGTGACCTTCCAATACACACATTATGATGTAGTCTAATCTCATCTTAATGTAGAGGAAAAATATAATGGAATTATTTGGTTTTGAAATCAAGAGGGCAAAGGCTGCGGCGACTGAGAAGTCGTTCGTGGCTCCTTCTGACGATGGTGCGGTCGAGAGTATCCGTGCAGGTGGCTATTACGGTACATATTTTGATGTTGAAGGTATTGCGAATACTGAAGAACAATTAATCAAAAGGTACCGTGATATCTCAATGATGTCTGATGTAGATATGGCAATTGAAGATGTTGTTAATGAATCAATTGCAAACTTAGACGATGAAAAACCTTTAACATTGAATACAGACAGTGTTAAAGTATCTGCAAATGTTAAAAAAGCAATGCATGAAGAATTTGAACATGTATTACGGCTTGTAGATTTTAACACACGGGCACAGGATTATTTTAGACGCTGGTATATTGATGGAAGAATTTACTTTCATAAGGTAATTGATACTAGCAAACCAAAGCAAGGCATTAAGGATCTTCGTTACATTGATCCTCGTAAAATTAGAAAAATCCGTGAAGTAAAGAAAGAAAAGGATCCTAAAACTGGGGTTCACTTCATTAAAAATATTAATGAATATTTTATCTATGACGATAAGGGTATTGCAAGTAAGCCGGGTCAATATAAGTCTGCACAGTTAGATGACAAAGCATTAAAAATTAGTAAAGATGCCGTTGCTTATTGCCCTTCAGGTTTAGTAGACCAAGACAAAAATATTCCTTTATCATATCTACACAAAGCGATTCGTCCTGCTAACCAACTTAGAATGATGGAAAATGCCGCGGTAATTTATCGTATTACTAGAGCACCTGAAAGAAGAGTGTTTTATGTAGATACTGGTAACCTGCCTAAGTTAAAGGCAGAACAATATCTTAAAGACATCATGGATCGTTATCGTAACAAACTAGTATATGATGCATCAACAGGTGAGATCCGCGATGATAAGAAATTTATGTCAATGCTTGAAGATTTCTGGATGCCACGCCGTGAAGGTGGTAGGGGTACAGAGATTCAAACATTACCAGCTGGACAAAACTTAGGTGAAGTAGGCGACATTGATTATTTCCAGCGCAAACTATATCAGGCACTTAATGTCCCGGTATCGAGATTGGAACAACAAGGTGGATTAAACTTTGGTCGTTCTGCAGAAATTAACAGGGATGAACTTAAATTTACAAAGTTTATTTCTAAATTACGCCGTAGGTTTAGTGTATTATTTGATGATATTCTAAAAACTCAATTGGTTCTCAAAGGAATTATTACTGAGGATGATTGGTTAGATATTAAAGAGGATATTAGATATATCTTTGCATCAGATGCATATTACACTGAATCCAAAGAACAAGAGATTCTGAGAAGTAGAATCGAGGTACTTAATGGTGTTGCACCATTTGTAGGTCAGTTCTTCAGTAAAGAGTATGTGCAAAAAGAAGTTTTGCGTATGACAGATGAACAAATGACAACGATTGACGGTGAAATAAATAAAGAAGCAGAGGCAGTTCAGCCTCAAACAATACAACCAGGTGAAGGTGAGACTAATGAGTGAAGTTGAAAATGAAGTTGAAATGACTGCGGACGAGGTTCGTAGAGACGCAATTCGTACAATGATGACACAGTGGAAAGATGGTAAATTGACTGATGCACAGGATACATTCAATAGTATCCTAGGTCAAAAAGCAGATGACTTAGTTGATGCTAGGAAAGCTGATATTGCATCTGCAATTTACAATAAACCTGAGGGTGAAATTGTCGATGATGGCGATTTACCTTTTGATGCTGAAGATTATATGGAACCAGAATCAGAAGAAGAGCCCACTGAGGCTCCTGAAGAAACAGTAGAGGAGCCCGAGGAGGCTGAAGCAGATGAAGAACTTTAAAGATTTCAGAGAATCTATTGCTGATGATGAAGAGGAAATGCGCCTCAAAGCAAAGAAAAAAGCCGAGCGCAAAGAAAATGAAGTCCGCCGCATGGGCGAAGAAGCAATACCTGTAGAAAAGCCAAAGAAAGATCAGGCTACTGCAAATCATCCCGCTGAAGATGGAATCGAAGGAGACACTACCCCTCCTAAACAAGGTAGTTCAGAAGAACCTAAACTTACCCATATGTGTGCGATGAAAGTCTCACATCCTAAATTTGGTGAGGGTAAGCCTATTTTTGGTGAACATGCTGAGCCCGATGCGGCAGGTAATGTTTGGTGGTATAAAGTAATGTTTGAACATGGTATCGAAACATGCGAAACATATTCCATGGAAGTGCTTGAAGAAAGCAGTCATGGTAATCACAAGAAAAAGAAATAGGGGTATAACTAATGGCATCTACACAGGCTAATTTAAAACTAACACAAGTACAGGGTGTTACGGTTGTTTCAGAGGATGGATCTACACCTGCCGCACAAACAATTCGTTTGGATGTTGAATTGAAAAAGGCTACTGAAAGCGTATCCACGCCTGTTGCAGACATTAGTGCTATTTATTGGACACTAGGTGATGGTGCTACTGCTACTATTACCAGAAATAGTGTCTTATTACACACATTACATATGTCAGGTAAATTAGAATTTTACGGATTTTCTGATAATAGACAAAACGAAGAAGACATCGTTGTTTCTATCACAGGCGCAGGTGGTACAGTTATTGTACAAACCGCAAAAATTGCTGGCTATGGTTCACAACAACACCAGAACCAAGGGGATCTAGGCTAATGAAACTTATTAAAGAACTTACAGAAGATGTACAATACATTGCCGAGGAAGATGGTAATGGTAAAAAAACGATGTTTATCGAAGGTGTATTTCTTCAATCAAATTTAACGAACCGCAACGGCCGTGTATATCCTAAAGAGGTTATGCAAAAAGAGGTTGCTCGTTACACCGCAGAACAAATAGACAAGAAGCGAGCTCTAGGTGAGTTAGGACATCCTGAAGGTCCATCACTTAACCTTGACCGGGTATCTCACATGATTGTTTCTCTCAAAGAAGACGGCGACAATTGGGTGGGTAGAGCAAAAGTGCTTGATACTCCAATGGGTAAAATTGCTCAAAATCTTATTGAAGCTGGTGCCCAACTAGGTGTTAGCTCAAGAGGACTTGGTTCTATTAAAGAAAAAAATGGTATCAATGAAGTCCAGGATGATTTCGTTCTCGCTACAGCAGCCGACATTGTTGCTGATCCGTCGGCACCAGACGCATATGTTGAAGGTATTATGGAAAGTCGTGAGTGGGTTATGGTTGACGGTGTATGGCAAGCAAGAGAAGTAGAAGCGGCACAGAAATTTATTAGACAAGCATCTAGCCGTGAACTAGAAGAAGCTAAACTTCAAGTGTTTAGTTCATTCCTAGACCGACTTTCCAAAATTTAAAAATGTATAAATAATTTAATAGAACATAACATATCCTTAAGGAGAAAAAAATGGCAGCCGTAGAAAGCAAAATTAGAGAGCTTCTTAGTAAGACTACTAATCTTACTGAAGAAACTCAAGAGCTAGACGAAGCTCAAAAATTAGCACCTAACGCTGGTCCTAGTGACTCTAGTTCACCAGCCCAAGGTAGCTCAAATGCAAATCCAGAAATGGAAGATCTGTCAGGTCAAGGTAATAAAGAAGGTGGTTTAACTTCACCTATTGGAAAAGCCGCATCTGCAAAAGCATCTAAAGATAACACATTGCCTAGTGGTAATGGCGCAGGTGATGCTCCTAACTACGAAACTAAAGGTGGTAAGGCTTCCGGTCTAGCCGCTGAAGAAGTTGAAGCTGATGAAGAAGTAGCTGAAATCGTAGAAGACGAAGAAGTAGATGCCACTGTAGAAGAAATTGTAGAAGACGAAGCTGAAGAAGAAGTAGAAGCAATCGTTGAAGAAGATGAAGCACTTTTTGAAGCTGACATCGAAGGTCTCTTTGCTGACGAAGAAGGTCTAACAGAAGATTTTAAAAATAAAGCTGCCTCTATTTTTGAAGCAGTGGTAACCGCTCGTGTAACAGCGTCGGTTGAAGAAATCCAAGAAGAACTGGCTGAAGAAGCCCGTGTTGCACAGGAACTATTTAAAGAAGATATGGTCGAAAAAATCGACGGCTATCTTAACTATGTTGCTGAAAACTGGATGAAAGAGAACGAACTTGCTATTGAGCGTGGTCTCCGTACTGAAATTACAGAAGACTTTATCTCAGGCATGAAAACTCTCTTTGCAGAACATTACATTGAGGTCCCTGCTGAGAAGTATGATGTCCTTGGTGAAATGCAAGCTCAGATTGATGAACTCAAGTCTAAACTTGACGAGTCGGTTGCTGAGAAATTGGAAATTGTTTCAGAAAAAACTTCACTGCTCCGTAGTAAAGTAATTGCTGAATCAACAACTGATCTAACAGTAACAGAATCCGAAAAATTTGCCAAACTCGTCGAAGCAGTAGAGTTTGACAATGAAGAGCTGTTTGCAGAAAAGGTTGCAGTTATTAAGGAAAACTACTTTCCAAAAGTAAAAGCAACCGGTGATGATAAAATGGATGACATTGTAGAGGGAACTCAACTCGATGAATCTAGTCCAGTTAGCATTTATGCACAAGCGATTTCAAAACAAATTAAACAACTGTAAAAATTACTTTTTATAAATATAGTATAACAACCCAAAACTAAGGAGAAACTTAGATGTATCTTTCAGAAGAACTTCAAAACAAATGGAGTCCAGTATTGGATCACCAAGATCTTGGTCCAATTAAAGACTCATACCGTAGAACGGTAACTGCCGTTGTTCTCGAAAACCAGGAAAAAGCTCTTCGCGAAGAGAAGCAAGCTGTGTTTTCAGAAGCGGCACCGGCTAACAGTGTAACTGGTGGCGGCGTAGATAACTACGACCCAATCCTTATTTCACTTGTTCGTCGTTCACTGCCTAACTTGATGGCATACGATGTTGCTGGCGTACAGCCAATGACTGGTCCAACTGGTTTGATTTTCGCAATGAAATCTCATTACGGAACACAAGCTGGTGCAGAAGCATTGTTCAACGAAGCTGACACAGACTTCTCTGGCGCCGCTTCACCTGCACACGCTGGATCTAACCCAGTAGACGGCACTTACACTACAGGTGTTGGTGTTACTACAGAAGTTGGTGAAGACTTTGGTGGTGCTACTACACTTAACCAAATGGCTTTCTCGATTGAGAAAACAACTGTAACAGCCAAAACCCGTGCATTGAAAGCAGAATACACTGTAGAACTTGCACAGGATCTGAAAGCTGTTCACGGTCTGGACGCTGAATCAGAACTTAGCAACATTTTGTCACAGGAAATCCTCGCTGAAATTAACCGCGAAGTTATCCGTACAATTTACAAAGTAGCTAAGCCTGGTGCCGCATCTACTGCTACACCTGGTACTTTCGACCTGGATGTTGATTCAAACGGTCGTTGGTCAGTCGAACGCTTCAAGGGTCTGTTGTTTAACATTGAGCGTGATGCCAATGTTATCGCACAAGACACTCGTCGCGGTAAAGGTAACTTCATCATTTGTTCTTCAGATGTTGCTAGTGCCCTTGCAATGGCTGGTGTACTTGATTACACTCCAGCTCTTAACACAGACCTCAATGTAGATGACACAGGTAACACTTTCGCTGGTGTACTTAACGGTCGCTACAAAGTTTACATCGACCCATACAGTGCAAACACTGGTGCCGCTTCACAGTTCTACACTGTAGGCTACAAAGGCACAAGTGCTTATGACGCAGGTATTTTCTACTGCCCATATGTACCACTGCAAATGGTCCGTGCAATTGACCCAGGTACCTTCCAGCCAAAAATCGGCTTTAAGACTCGTTACGGTATGATTGCTAACCCATATGTAACAACAACTGCTGGCGGCGCAACTGACGGTGACACATTCACTGCCAACCGTAACCAGTACTACAGACGAGTTAAAGTTTCTAACTTGATGTAAGACTAATAAAAAGAATCCCATAAGGGACACTTTTAAAGGGAGACTTAGGTCTCCCTTTTTTTGTTTATAAATATCATTATGGATATCAAAAGCAATAAAGAATTACATGATAAGTACATAACATCTTTACCTGTCCCACATGTGGTAATAGATGACTTCCTACCCTCAGACATTGCCCTACAGCTCTATCAGGAGTCCTGTACAGTGCCTGACGAACATTGGACTACATTTACTCGTAATAATAGTCTAATGAAAGAGTGTATCAAACTTAATCAGATGCCCGTAGCATCTAAGTTTGTTAACTACATGCACAGCAATAAAGGCATACAATGGCTTGAGGAGTTAACAGGCATTAAGGGTATTATAAGTGACCCGTTTATTGTGGGTGCAGGTTACTCAAAAAGCTGGAAAGGTGATAGTCTAAAAGTACATACAGACTTTAATTGGAATGACCAACTTAAGGTTCACCGTGTTGCATCATTAATCATATATCTCACACCTGATTGGAAGCCTGAATATAAAGGTGCATTTGAGTTCTGGGATTTTAAAAAGACGAAATGTGTTAAGAGTGTAGATTGTTTATTTAATAGAGCTATTATATGGAACTATCACAAAAAAGGATTTCATGGATATCCTGAACCATTACAATGCCCAGATGATATGCATCGCACTACATTTAGATTAATGTTCTATGTTAGCAATTCTACATATCTAGATAATGATAGACCCCACCGAAGTCTTTATTGGTATGATAGAGATATAAATGAACCATATGATATTCCTACTAAGGATTGATAATGGCTATAAGAATATTTACATCTTTCAAAGATGTTACAATGATAAAGTCAGAAGAAATATCTAAATACGATAGGGATAATATAAAGGCAGGCGACAAGGTATATTTTTGGTATGACCAGTTGGATAGAGTTGTTCGACAAATGCCTTTTGATAATTTTATAAATGAGCATCATGCACTAGTACTTAAAAATCAACCAGGGGCATCTAAGTTAGTAATATGTTTTCATGGTGATTATTTTAATAAAGTAGACTTACATGAGTTTTCAAATAAAATAATTAAACTAGGATTACAGCGGTCCAGAAATATTTTGTTCATTGCTGTAGATGAATCTTTTAAAGACTTTGCCAAAAAACACTTCAACGAAACAAACATCCCGCATGTCGAATGTGTAACATTACCTTATATGATATTATCTACACCTGAAAGAAACTTGAATATAGACATAACAAAAAAATTCAGTATTTTTAGTAGAAACTATCGAGGTGAAAGACTTCTGTTGTATTACAATCTACATAAGAAAAATCTACTAAGATATGCAAATTACTCCTTTCATTATAGATTTCCATATGGTACAAAAGAAGAGGCACTAGTATCTAAAAATAAGATGTATGGATTGCTACGGGAATATATGAATAGGCAACCTATAGATATAAACTCTATTGATTGGTCAGAACTTAATACCTGGGTGGATAACGGACCATATGAATTGCCTGATGTATATGGAGTTTCGGGTGAAACAGAAGAAAAAAAAGATGCCGCGAACTTTAGTAATAAGTGGTCACCTATAGTGGAAAATAATATTAGGGACAGTTACTTCAATGTAGTAGTTGAATCCCATTACGAACACACTAATCCTGGATTTAGATATGACTCCAAATATTCGTACTTAGAGTTTTCACCAACCTTTATAACTGAAAAAACATATAAAGCAATCATGTGTCAAAGGCCTTTCATATTGTACGCAGGTGCGTATGGGTTGAGACAATTAAGAAAGATGGGATTTAAAACATTTGCACCGTATATCAATGAGGAATATGATGAATGTCGAGATGACATTGAAAGGATGCGTATGGTAGCAGATGAAATTGAAAGGTTATGCAATCTACCTGATGATGAGCTCAAAGATCTTTTTTATAACCATCTATTCCCCGTGGCAATATACAATCAAACAGTATTAAAAAAATATCAAAATCAGTTTACAGCAAAAGAATGGTTTCCTGAAATAGACTCATACTTCAGATACACGGCTGATCTAGATAATATCATACGAAAAGAACTTTATAAATAGTCGTATAGGAGATAATATATGGCTTATAATCCAATAACAAATGTAGCAGAAGCAGGTTCATCGGGTGCAAACAACCCATCTGAACTTGATTATCTTCGCCCTAATGGATTTAAATTCCAAATCCATAATATCCCCAATGTGTCGTTTTTTTGCCAAGCGGCAAACATTCCTCAAATGTCACTTGGTCAACAAGAAGCACAGACACCTCTATCTAACCTATACTTCCCAGGTGAGAAGTTAGCTTTCGGTGAATTGGTTATCCGATTCTTAGTACAAGAAGATATGGCTAATTACAAAGAGTTATATGATTGGATGGTTGGTTTAGGTTCGCCTGAAAACCATAAACAGTTTTCTGATTATGTTGACGGACAAAGATTTAGGTTTCCCAACCAAAATTCTAAAACTAAAGACTTAGGTCAGTTTAGTGATGCTACACTATTTGTGTTGGACTCAAACAATAATCCAAATGTAAAGTTTACATTTAAAGATGTGTTTCCCATCAGCCTGGAAGGATTAGATTTTGATATTAGTAGCGGTGACCAAAACTACTTTGTGGGTGTAGCGGCATTTAGGTACCGGTTATTTAATATCGAAACGGTAACCTAATGAAACCAAATTTATTATGTGTAGGTAATGTGAAAGCTGGCTCAACATCACTTAATGAGACCTTAAATCAACACTCTCAAATTTTTATGGCTAAAGAAAAAGAGATACACTTCTTTGACTTCAATTATGATAAGGGATTTGATTGGTATGAAAGTCACTTTAAACAGCATACCAATGAATTGATTGTAGGTGAAACCACTCCAAACTATATGTATCGAGATATATTTTTAGATCGTATCTATAATTATGCAGACGACTTAAAAATTATAGTCCTTATAAGGAACCCAATAGAAAGAGCGTTATCACATCACAATATGTTTTATCTAGGAGGAGTGGATAAATATACAACTATTACAGAATCTAATATGTTTAATTGGTATATGGAAAAATCACTATGTTATGATAGGATTAAACAACTAGAGGACCGGTATGATGTACTATGTGTTCAGACAGAGAAATTAGATCAAAGCTATAATATGATACAAAAATGGTTAGGGGTGGATAATGAGAATTTAATACCGGTTCGTGCTATGGTGGCACCATCTAAATTGGACATAGATATAGAGACAAAGAAAACATTATTACCTTTCTTTAAAGATGAAATAGAAAACCTAGAAGAACATTTGGGATGGGATTTAAAAAATTACAAAACGGTCACATAGTTCTTGACTTTTGTACCGTTTGTTGCTATAGTATGTATAAATAAACACCTTGATATGAGTATAGTATGATTACATTGAAAGAATTACAGGACATGTGGGCAGTCGATTGCAAGATTGACGAGCTTAATCTGGGTAGTGAGAGTACTAAGATACCCGAACTACATTCCAAATATCTTACGCACATGAGTAATGTGCGATTGCAACTTCGCAAGTCAGAAGCATCCCTACTAAAATTACGGCGCATCAAGGTTCAATATTTCCGCGGAGAACTCTCTAAGCAAGAGTTAGATGCTTTAGGCTGGGAGCAATGGTTAGGTCCTAAAATGTTAAAGCAGGATATGAATGATACATTAGATTCAGACGATGACATCATTGAGCAAACAAACAAAGTAGAATACATTCGCACTATTGCAGATTTCTTAGAGCGGGTTATGCGATACTTAAACAGCCGTACATGGGATATTAAAAACTCCATCGAATGGACAAAGTTTACTAACGGGCTAATGTAATGATAACGGTTACTAAAAAAGATGAAGTAAATTTAATTGTTGATTGTGAGATTAGTATCGCACAAGAGATCAATGACTTCTTCACCTTTGAAGTACCCGGTGCAAAATTTATGCCTGCCTATAAGTCTCGCATGTGGGATGGTAAAGCTAGGCTATTTAATATTTACGCAAAGGAATTGCCTGTAGGACTTTTGTCGTATTTAAAAGAGTTTGCTGAACAGTTAGAGTATAAAATTGTTATAAATATCTCGGACATAGGACACCCTGTGTCTATCCCATACATAACAAACTTTACGCAGGAGTTAAAACTAACCTCTAATGAAAAACCTATTGACGCCAGAGAGTATCAAATTGAAGCAATCACACAAGGAATTAATAATGGCAGGAGTCTACTTCTTAGTCCCACTGCTTCAGGCAAGTCTCTCATTATTTATTCCCTGGTTCGTTATTATCAACACTTAGGAAAAAAACAGCTACTTATAGTACCAACCACATCATTGGTTGAACAGATGTATGGTGATTTTGCCGACTATGCATCTAGAGATTCTTGGAAAGCATCAGAAAATTGTCATCGCATTTATGGTGGTAAGGAAAAGTCAAACGATTTCCCTATCACTATATCGACATGGCAATCAATTTACAAGTTTCCTAAAAAATGGTTTGACAAGTTTGATGTGGTGTATGGAGATGAGGCGCATTTATTTAAGGCAAAGTCACTTACTTCAATTCTAAATAAGTGTGTTAATGCGCCTTATCGTTTTGGTACTACAGGTACCTTGGATGGAACAAAGACTCACAAACTTGTTTTGGAGGGGTGCTTTGGACCTGTATATAAAGTAACCACAACAAAGAAACTTATGGATGACGGGGCACTTGCTGACCTTAAGGTAACCTGTCTACTTCTTGATTATTCAGATGAAGATAAAAAGTCCGTAAAAGATATGAACTATCAAGAGGAGATGGACTTTCTTGTCTCCCATCCTAAGCGCAATTCAATCCTCCGCAATCTTTCAGTAACACAAAAGGGTAACACATTAGTACTTTTCCAGTATGTTGAAAAACATGGTGAAGTATTGTTTGATATGATTAAACGAAAAGTAGATGATGGGCGTCCAGTATATTTTGTATACGGCGGTACTGAAACTGACCAGCGAGAACAGATTCGTGCATTGACTGAAAAGGCAGACAACGCTATCATTGTCGCCTCATATGGAACATTCTCAACAGGCATAAATATAAGGAACTTACATAATGTTGTGTTTGCTTCACCATCAAAAAGCAGAATACGAAACCTGCAAAGTATAGGTAGGGGCTTGCGTAAGGGTGACAGTAAAACAGCTTGTAATTTATTTGATGTTGGTGATGACTTAACTTGGAAGTCTAAGAAAAATTATACTTTGAATCATATGGTTGAAAGAATTAAATTATATAATGAAGAAGGGTTTAAATATAAACTCGTAAGGTTGTCTACATATGAAAATTGAAATACCAACTGTTATTAAATTTGATAATGGTGATATAGTCATTGCATTGCTTGATGAAGAAACTGATATTGAGTCTCAAGGTTTTATTGATTTGTTATTCCCTATTAAGGTTGTGAGTGACCTGGTACCTCAAGGTCAACAAATAGTAGAAAAGTTTTCACTTCAACCTTGGATTGCCTTGTCAGATGAAATTGCTTTTCGTATCAGTACCAAAAGTATTACAATGATAACTCCTCTAAGAGAAGATTATGAGGCAGGGTATAAAAGAATGGTAGAAAACTTCTTTACAGAATTAAATGAAGATGATACTATAAAGGATAATGAGGAAACAATGTTTGAATATATGGAAGCATTAAAACATAATAAGATTAATTAAGTTATTATTCCTTCAAACGCTACAGAGCGAGTATAACGAATTAATTGGACATTGTCAAGAACTATTTTAATATGGAGTACCAAAAAGTGAAACAAGTAAAGAAAAATGCACATTACATTGATAACAAGGAATTTCTCAAAGCCATTTCAGAATACCGAGAGAAGCGGCTTGAAGCCGAAGCGGCGGGTGAACCTAAACCGAGAGTAACAAATTACTTAGGTGAGTGTATGGTTAAGATTGCCAATCACTTAGCATACAAAGCAAACTTTGTGAATTACACTTTCCGCGATGAAATGATTTTAGATGGGATTGAAAATTGTATTACATACATTGACAATTTCGATCCAGAGAAATCTAAAAATCCTTTTGCATATTTTACTCAGATTACATACTATGCTTTCCTGCGTAGAATCCAAAAAGAAAAGAAACAACTAGATACCAAATATAAGTACATCCAGAGTTTGGACATGCAAACATTAATGATGTCGGAAGAAGGCAATGAAGGTTCAGGTGAATTTCTTGAATATATGCGTAAACAGATTGACGAAGCCGCAACATTGGATAGAGACCATTCTGAACAAAAAGCAAATGTAATTAAACGCCGTCCGAAATATCTTGATGATAAGGCTGCTTTAGAACTTGCTAAAGAAAAGGTAGACGGCATGAAAGAGTTGGATGATTGATATGCATGAGTACAGATGTAAAATTTTGAGAGTAGTTGATGGCGACACTGTAGATGTGGATATTGATTTAGGTTTTGGTGTATGGCTAAAAAAACAGCGTATCAGATTATATGGTATTGACACACCTGAAAGCCGTACTCGTGATAAAGAAGAAAAGGTATATGGTCTTAAAGCCAAAGCCTTCCTTAAGGACCAACTTAAAAATGGTGCAACTCTTAAAACATATAAGGATGGTAAGGGTAAGTTTGGTCGTATTCTAGGTGAGTTTATTGTGGAATCAGAAGGGTATGATGGTACAATGACGGTAGTCCATAATGTTAACAAACGCATGATTGAAAAACACCATGCCGTAGCTTACTTTGGTCAGTCTAAAGAAGCCATTGCCGAGGAGCATATTAAAAATCGCCTTTTGGTAGAATAGTACTTGACATCTCTTTAACTTTTGTGTATAGTTTACATTATGAATATTAAATACTCTGAAATTTTTTATAGCTTCCAAGGTGAAGCTGAACTTGCCGGCAAGCCATCTGTGTGGTTACGCTTCTTTGGTTGTAACCTTGAATGTAATGGCTTTGGTCAAGATAACCCTGCCGATGAATCCTCATGGGAACTTCCCTTTAAGGATGCAGACTTGTCACTCATTAAAACAGTAGAAGAACTTCCTGTTTTTAGTAAGGGGTGTGATTCATCTTACTCCTGGTCAAATCGCTACAAACACTTATGTCCTTCCGAATCTGTAGAGGAAGTATGTGATAAGATTGAAGCACAACTACCCAATGGTAGATTTGTACAGGATGAACATTCTCCTGGTGCAACTGATACAATGCTTTGTTTTACAGGTGGTGAACCTATGCTACGGCAAAAACATATGCAAGCAATTGTTGAGGAGTTTATTAAACGGGGTAACTGTCCTAAAACTGTAACTGTAGAAACAAATGGCACTAAGCCCATAACTGGTGCATTTAAGGATTGGTTATCGCTTATCACTTATGAGTTGGACATGAGATGGCATTGGGCAATCAGTCCTAAACTTCTTCATACAGCAGGGGAAAAAGATGCAGTTATTCCCGATGTTATTGTAGGTTATGCAGATGCTTGTTCTAGAGTTACAACTATTCTAAAGTTTGTTTGTAACGGATCAGATGCATCTTGGAATGAAATTGATGAGGCATTAAAAAATACTAGTTTAGAGTTTGCAGATATTTCTGATGTAGTATCTTTTCCCGATGTTTGGATTATGCCTGTAGGCGCTACTAAAGAACAACAAGAAAGTGTTGTTGATATTGTAATGGAAACAATGCGGCGAGGGTACAAGGTAGCAACTCGTAATCACGCATATGTATTTGGAAATCAGATAGGAACTTAATTATGAAATATTCTATGGAATACCCCCATCTTCCTCAACCGCAATATGAATATGATATTACATACAATTTAGGTAATCCGCAAATTGAATTATCTTGGAAGAATATTAATCGTATTGTAGATAAAATTGAAGCTCAAGTACGAGACAAAGGTTATACCGCTGTAGTAGGGCTTGCTCGAGGGGGTGTTGTACCTGCTATTATGTTGAGTCACCGATTAGGAATAAAGTTTGAATCGGTCACATGGCAAACACGGGATGGCGGGTTTCAGGAGATAGGTCGTCTAAATAATATCGTTAACCGAGAAAAGGTTTTAATTGTAGATGATATTTGTGACTCTGGGTTAACACTAACACAAGTAAAAGCAAATCATCCAGATGCAGATGTTGCTGTGTTAGTGACCAAAGTGGACACAAAACTAGTTGACTTTGTAGGTGAGACATATTATAATGATAATCGTTGGGTAGTATTTCCTTGGGAGTAGATATGAAAATAAGTGACAAAATTAAACAGCGTCTTGAATTGGACGCATATCGGTATCATGCCGCGGATAATATTAGTCAGTATATACATGAGGGAGAACATACTCTTTTAATTGATGAAGTATCTGAAAAATTTGAGGCTGTATTACAGAGTCTTGTAATTGATACTGAGGATGATCCTAATAGTAATGGAACTGCTCGTCGTCTTGCTAAGATGTATATTAATGAAATTATGGGTGGTCGTTATTATCCTAGTCCTAAAGTAACATCATTTCCTAATGATGGGCAGTATGACCAACTAATAGTCGTTCGTTCTGATATTAAGTCGATGTGTTCTCATCATCACCAACCCGTAACAGGTATTTGTTATATCGCCTGTATGCCGGGTGAGAATCTTATTGGGCTGTCTAAGTACACCCGAATCGCACAACACCTTGCATCTCGTGGACACTTACAAGAAGAACTAACAGAAATGATTGCTAGTGAGATTGAGCGTCTTACACATTCACCTGCTGTTGGTGTTTACATTAGAGCAAGACACGGGTGTTGTGAAAACCGTGGCATTCGTTCATCTAACAGTGCCACACAAACTACTGTTCTTAAGGGTGCATTAAAAAATGACCCTGCTCTAAAGAACGAGTTCATGCACAATATTCAAATACAGGAGAATTTGTGTAATGGATAATCAGAAGCAGGTAATGGTTGACATTGAAACTCTTAGTGTTCGTCCATATGCCTCTATCCTCTCAATTGGTGCCGTATCTTTTAATGTAGAACAAGGCGTGCTTGACACATTCTATGTAAATGTAGATGCCAATTCTTGCAAGGACGCAGGACTTCATATCTCCAAGGATACTGTGGAGTGGTGGAGTAAACAAAGCAAGGAGGCTAGACAGGCTTTAACAGTCAATCCGTTACCTGTTACTGATGCACTACAGAAATTTGCCGATTGGTTTGGCAATGATAAGAAAACTGTAATCTGGGGTAATGGTTCTGCTTTTGACATTTCTATTCTGGAGTCTGCATATTGGAACACGGGGCTTACTATTCCCTGGTCGCCTTGGAAAGTACAGTGTTATAGAACGGTTCTAAATCTTGTAGGTGTAAACAATAGTGCCATCCGTAAAGCCGAGAACGATACACATCACAATGCACTAGATGATGCTATGAGCCAAACTGGAACTCTATTAAAGATCTTGAGGAATTAAATGTCATATCCATATACTAAAAATCTAAGACATTTCACTGATTTGAGACCTGTGCCGGCAATGAACAAGTTACACATTGAAGGGCAGGACCATCATGGTAAAAAAACGGTCACAAATGTTCTTGACTTTGATGCCGCAAATCTATATAATTTACTTAATGAGGTTTACAATTTAGGTAAATCAGATAAAGCAAATGAAATTAGAAAGGCATTAGAACTATGAACATTTTTTACTTGCATGAGAAGCCCGAAACTTGCGCTCAACTACATTGTGACAAGCATGTGGTTAAGATGATTATTGAGTATGCACAGTTGATGTCTACGGCACATCGTGTACTAGACGGTGACCTTTACAATGACAAGACTAAAAATGGTCGCAATATTAAACGGTGGCGCCTTAGTAGTGACAATGCCGAGTCTGTAATTTACAAAGCATCCCACATTAATCATCCTTCAGGTATTTGGACTCGTGCAACGGATGAAAATTACAAATGGCTTTATGCGCTGTGGCTAGAATTGTGTAAAGAATACACACACCGTTATGGTAAGAAACATCTTACACAGGAAAAACTAGAGCATATACTATGTAACACTCCTACTAACATTCCCTCTGGTCCTCTTACGGAAGTCCCACAGGCGATGCCCGATGATGTTAAGACAACAGATCCTATTAAGGCATATAAATCTTATTATCGTCAATACAAACAGGCGTTTGCTAAATGGACAAACCGCCAGACACCAGAGTTTATGTTATGTCCCACACATTAGAATATGTAGTATCAGGCACAAGTTATATGCGTCTTAGCAATCCTCAGGTATCCAAGTCACCTGAGAATGTTGCTATGATTAATGACTTGTTCACAAAATTTGTACACAACCAGAAGGGACATACTTTTTCTGCTCTATACAATGCATATCAAGAGTCCAGTTTCGGTGAGAGATTTCAGCCGTATAAAAGTGCAATTAAAAATATACATGCAGACTCAGGTGGTTTGCAGATTGTTACTCTAGGCAAAACTATCACTGAGGAACTTAAAGATAAAATCTATGAACATCAGGCTAAGTGGTCTGATGTAGGTATGTGCTTTGATGAGATTCCGGTTGTGTTGACTGATGGTAAGTCCGACAGAAATGATGTTAATGCAAGGTATTTTGACTTTGATAATTATGAGGAAATGGCTCGTAAGACAGGTCGAAATATTAAACGACAATTAGAAATTTTTGAGAAAAACAATAGCACTTGTAAACCCTTTGCAATTTTACAAGGAAATTGTTATGACACTTATATGACCTGGTCAGAGCAATTGTTATCTGAGGTGCCTCAGGGCTGGCACGAGCGCATTGGTGGCATAGCAATGGGTGCGGCCGCACTAGGTACAGGTCCGCTAGAGGATGTTAAACGAGCATTTATTGCTAGTCAGATTCCTTTGCGTAACAAACAAGGTAAACTACACTTACACATTCTAGGGGTAGGTTCTATTCGTAGACTTATTCCTTATCTTATCTTTTGTCAGAATGGATTGTACGACCACATCGAAATCTCATATGATAGTACAACACATAGTCGAGCGGCAGAGACAGGGCTATACTTTATGGGCGATAAAACTATTAAGTATGGCAGAGAGTGGTCAGACTTGTATCAGACTTTTTATGATGACATCGAAAAGAC